>Ga0070667_100003695_pt1 | contig 13020 bp, 12 predicted proteins | sample KBSS33metaG_FD_64659 | JGI IMG/M metagenome (GOLD analysis project Ga0070667, IMG submission 64659) | Switchgrass rhizosphere microbial communities from Kellogg Biological Station, Michigan, USA - KBS S3-3 metaG | ecosystem: Host-associated > Plants > Roots > Rhizosphere > Soil ...
ATCTTGTCTTCTTCACGTGACTTCATTTCGATGAACTCCACGACGTCCGGGTGGTCGATGTCGAGAACGACCATCTTCGCAGCGCGACGAGTTGCACCACCGGACTTGATCGTTCCCGCTGACGCGTCAGCGCCACGCATGAAGCTCACCGGGCCAGAGGCAGTACCACCCGAGGACAAGAGTTCCTTGGAAGAACGAATCCGCGACAAGTTCAGACCAGCGCCAGAACCGCCCTTAAAAATAAGGCCTTCTTCGCGGTACCAGTTGAGGATCGAGTCCATGGTGTCATCGACAGCAAGGATGAAGCAGGCGCTGACCTGCTGTGGCGATGTGGTGCCGACGTTGAACCACACCGGCGAGTTAAAGCTGAATACCTGATGCAGCAGCATCCAGGTCAACTCATGATCAAAAATCTCCGCGTCCGCGGCGGTGGCGAAGTACCCGGAGAGCTCACCCTCTTGGCGGTACTTTCCGACAACCCGATCGATGAGCTGCTTAAGCGACCATTCACGGATATCGGTGCCGACTGCACCACGAAAGTACTTCGTTGTCACGATGTTGGCCGCATTGACCGACCAAAAGTCAGGGAACTCCACACCACGCTGTTCGAAGTTGATCGACCCGTCACGCCAGTTCGTCATGACGATGTCACGGCGCTCCCAGGTCACTTCGTCGTAAGGGTGCTTTCCCTCAGTGGTGAAGACACGTTCAACCCGCAGACCGTTCTTCGGAAAATGCGGCACTCGGGCAGTAACGCTTCCGGTCTCTACTTCGGCGCTCTTCGCGTCGCCAGTTGCAGAGCGGTCTTGGCTGATCGCCTCGGTCATAACGTGAAATTCCCTTCTGTACTCGGGTAGTGGCGCGACATATCGCACCGTCGGGGGAACGGCGGGCGCTCGGGGAACACCGACCGCGGGTGGGGCTGGGCTTACGGGCTGGGACTGATTACGGGCTGGGACTGATTACGGGCTATCTAGAACAACTCAATATGGCGTGCTGGTATTGCGTGGCTAGTAGTGCTGATTTCGAAGCTCAACGATGGCTTTCTCAAAATCGTCGATAGAACTAAATGCGTTGTAGACGCTGGCGAAACGCAGGTAGGCGACCTCGTCCAATTCGCGAAGCGGCCCGAGAATGGCGAGGCCGACTTCATCGCTGGGGACCTCAGCCAGGCCGCGGGCTCGTACTGCGTCTTCGACTTGTTGTGCCAACTGCGCAAGCGCGTCGTCATCAACAGGGCGTCCCTGACATGCGCGCCGAACGCCATGGATGACCTTCGCTCGGCTAAATGGTTCCGTCACGCCGCTGCGCTTGATGACGGAGAGGGTCGCTTCCTCGACCGTGGTGAATCTGCGTCCACAGTCCTGGCAGCTACGGCGGCGGCGGATAACTTGGCCTTCGTCGTGCTCTCGAGAGTCCACAACGCGGGAGTCAGGGTGCCGGCAGTACGGACACCGCATAGCAACCACCGACCTTCCTCTACTCATGCCCGCGGGCTCATGTTGTGGACAAACCTGTCAACAACATGGGGACACTCTGTGCACGACTCGGCCTTACCTGTGGAGACCGAACCCCAAGCTGTGGAGTACTTACAACGATGTAAGTACTACATGTAGGGGTAGGTTAGCTTGCTGCCACACGAGACGCAAGCACCCGAGTGACGTGTCGAAAGATCTACTCACCTCGCAGATTTACCCACCTCACTCCAGAAATACCGCGCTGGGCAGCCTGTCGGGCACCCGAATGCGCGGCTTTACCGCACGACCAAGCTCTGCCCGGGCTGAAGAGCGGCAGAACCGAGGTGATTCAGCGACTTAATGCGATCCACGACCGCCCGAGGGTCGCTACCGGGCGCAATCCGTTTTGCAATGCCCCACAGGGTGTCGCCGTCATGCACCGTCACCGAAGAGACGGTGGACTGCGTGGCACTTGTTGTCGAGGAAGCACCCGAATGCGCAAGACCTAGGAAGACCAGCCCCGCGAAGAACACCAAACTCGCGAGAACCACCCGACCGCGCGCCGTGAGACGAATAGATAGGGCCTCACCTCGGCGTCCCGAGCCTGTAGGCGCTTGTTGCACCACTGGGGCATGCAGCGAAGCTGGAAGCGTCCAAAACGCAGCTTCCGCCCCATCAAGGGCCACACCCTGCCGCTGGTTAGCTCCAGCACTCTCGATCGTCACCAGGCGGAGCACCGACGGATGCCCCACCCGATGACGCGCGGCTTCCGACTGCGTACGTGCACGTGCCGGCACGTAGACCTGAGGGGGAAGACTCGGTGCTGCACCCATGACGACCTCCTGCGGTCCTCGAAATCGGAAGAAACTGAAGTTGCTCAGCGGGCGTTCAATCGAACAGCTGTTCTATCGAACGCTTGTTCCAATTTCTATCACCATGGTCTGACAAAACGCCAGACACGCGAGGAAAAATATTCGAACAAATGTTTGAACTTGACCGGTTTCGGCGTTAACGTCGTCGGCACAGGTCCCCGTAGGACCGCCCAGCACGAACCAGAAGAGCGCCAATACAGCGCTCACCTACCCGCGCCATAATCGGAGGCCGCAATGCCCAGCCAGAACAAAGTCACTGAGTTGCCAGATCGGGCAGCGAAGGACGGCGACGGCCTCACTCCTCGCCAGCGCAAGATCCTTGAAGTCATTAGGGAATCAGTGGAGTCTCTTGGCTACCCGCCAAGCATCCGAGAAATCTGCGAGCGCGCCGGGCTCGCCTCCACTTCAAGCGTCGCGCATCAGCTTCGTGCTCTGGAGCAGAAGGGCTATCTTCGCCGCGACCCCAACCGTCCGCGTGCTGTGGACGTACGCCAGGCGGGCGAATCGTCTACCGCTACGAAGCCTGCGCTACCTGTGGCGCCTCGCGGTCCTGACGGTGCTGAACTCCCCCAGCCGGCCTTTGTCCCGGTCGTCGGACGCATCGCCGCAGGTGGTCCGATCCTTGCGGAGGAGGTCGTTGAAGACGTCTTTCCGCTGCCGCGCGCGCTAGTAGGTGAGGGCACCTTGTTCCTGCTTCGCGTGGTGGGTGAGTCCATGATCGATGCAGCCATCTCTGATGGAGACTGGGTGGTAGTACGTCAGCAGCCAGACGCGAGCAACGGCGAGATCGTCGCGGCGATGATTGACGGTGAGGCCACCGTGAAGACGCTGCAGAAACGTGATGGGAAGACCTGGCTGCTTCCGCAGAACCCGATTTTCCAACCGATCGACGGCACGCACGCGACCATCCTCGGCCGCGTCGTCACGGTCCTGCGCAAACTCTAGGAACTACACAAAAGCTCAGAGAGAACCAAGGCAACAGAACTTGGCAAGCTCTTAAACGTCGGCGCTACCTGACGGCTTGCTTCCCGCTTCCGGGGTCTCTGAGGTCGCAGGAGGAGCGGGCGGGCTAACCGGTGGTGTCTTCTGTGCGGCCTCCGCGCGGGCGGCGTCATCGTCGCTCAGGCCCTTCATCTCACTCTTGAAGATCCGAAGCGAACGCCCCACCGACCGGGACATATCAGGCAAGCGCTTGTAGCCGAAAAGGACAGCAGCGATCAACACGATCAGCAGGATCTTCGTGGGTGAATCCAGGCCCATTTCGGCGTTCCTCCGGCGGTAGACTTCCCCGCTAGCCTACGCCCCTACTGCTGATAGGGCGCGAGAACGCCTGCTAGCCGGGCATCCACCCGAGCCGAGATAGCCGTGCCGTGCTCGGTATGTTCCTCGCTGAGCAGCTCGGCCTCGGCATGAATCCGCGTCACCAGGTCCCCGCGGGTGTAGGGCAACAACACGGCGATCGCCGTCTCTGGGCGTGGCAGCCGCCGATCAATGAGATCGCGCAGCGCAGCCAATCCCTCCCCGGTCCGGGCGGAGACGAACAGAGCGTCCGGAACAGCCTGCCGGAGCCGATGAGTCGCCTCCGGATCAGCCTGATCTGCCTTGTTGAACACGATCTGCTCGGGGACAGACATCGCCCCGATCTCTTCGAACACCTCGTGCACCGCACGGATCTGCGCGAGCGGATCAGGGTCGGAGGCGTCGACAACGTGCACGATAAGGTCCGCGTCCGTCACCTCTTCCAGCGTCGAACGAAACGCCTCGATCAACTGGTGCGGGAGGTGACGCACAAAGCCGACGGTGTCGGCCAACGTGTACTCACGCCCGTCGTCGGTCTCCGCACGTCGCACGGTGGGGTCCAACGTCGCGAATAGCGCGTTCTCAACCAAGACACCCGCGTCGGTGAGTCTGTTCAGCAGTGAGGACTTACCCGCGTTGGTGTAGCCGGCGATCACCACACTCGGCACTTGATGATCGAGTCGCCGTGAGCGCTTCACGTCACGGGCCGTCTTCATCTCGGCAAGTTCACGACGCAGCTTCGCCATCCGCATGTTGATTCGGCGACGATCGATTTCGATCTTCGTCTCGCCTGGCCCGCGACCACCAATACCCAGACCACCCGCGGCCCGGCCGCCCACCTGACGCGACAGGGACTCACCCCAGCCACGCAGCCGGGGCAGAAGGTACTGCATCTGGGCTAGTTCGACCTGAGCTTTACCTTCTTTCGAACGCGCATGCTGAGCAAAGATGTCGAGGATGAGCGCCGTACGGTCCACGACCTTGACCTTGACGATCTGCTCAAGCTGACGGAGTTGGCCAGGAGTGAGCTCACCGTCGCAGATGACGGTGTCTGCCTCCTCCACCAACACAATCTCGCGAAGTTCCTTAGCCTTACCCGACCCAAGATAGGTCGCAGGATCCGGCCGATCCCGGCGCTGCATCAGTGCCTGCCGCACATCAGAACCGGCAGTTTCGGCTAGGCGCGCAAGCTCAGCGAGGGAGTTCTCCGCCTCGGTCACAGTCCCTGTGGTCCAGACACCGGCCAATACGACACGTTCCAGTCGCAGTTGTCGGTATTCGACCTCAGTGACGTCCTGCAGTTCTGTCGAGAATCCGGCAACGCGCCGCAATGCCTCACGGTCGGAGAGTTCAAGACCGCCGTCGGCGGCGTCGTCGAACCACTCAGACTCGGGTTGACCTATCACGGTGAGACACCCACCAAGGCAGAGACCGCAGACAGCGACTCAATGCTGTCGAGCTGTCGCACCCACTCCGGGCGAAGCTCAATATCGGCAACGATGACGGCCGGGCCGGTGAGGAGCACGTGATCGTCTGGCCGCCATGTCACCGTGCACTCCCCCCCGGGAACCTGTACCCGCCAAGGAAGGCCGTCGCGTTGAACACTCTCGGCGTTGGCCGTCGCTACTACCGCCGCGCAGATGCCGGTGCCACACGACTTCGTCTCGCCTACCCCACGTTCATGCACCCGCATGCCGAGGAGGCGGTCTTCTCGCCGGACGATGTATTCGACGTTCTGGCCTTCTGGCAGCGGGTGATCGACGACGGGCTGAGCACTGAGATCAAGCGCGTCCAGCGCCGCGTCGTCGTGCAACGTCACCACAAGGTGCGGATTGGGCATCAAGACCGCGCTACTGGGCAGCGTCTCGTCACCCACCTGCACCGTGGCGGTGTGATCGAGGAATTCCGCGATACCCATGTCGACGGTGATCAAGCCATCGTCGCTGACCCAGGTGGGCTTGAGCCCGCCCCTGGTCGCAATCACCGGTGCATCGTCAACCATCCCGGCCTGGTGGAGGTAGCGAACGAAGACTCGTACGCCGTTGCCGCACATCTGGGCAAGAGATCCGTCGGCGTTGCGGTAGTCCATGAAGAACGGAGCTCGCTCTGCGGAGGTCGCGTAGTCACTGACGTGTTCGGTACGGACAATTCTCAGTACCCCGTCGGCACCGATTCCGGCTCGGCGGTCGCACAAGGCACGCACAAGCTCTGCCGTCAGCTCGACCTCATTATCAAGATCTGCGATGACGACAAAGTCGTTCTCCGTGCCATGGCCCTTGGCCAGCCGTACTGCATGCATAGTTCCAAACTAGCCTGCGGCGAGACGGTGTGCCTGCGAAATAAGCTCCGGGGACCCAGCATCAAGCCAGTGGATACGCGGATCACGGCGAAACCAGGAGCGCTGACGCCGGACGAATCGTTTCGTCGCGCGAATAGTGACCTCGACGGCCTCATCGAGATCTCCGACGATCTTGCCCTCAGCATCGAGGCAGTGGATCAGCTGCGCGTAGCCCAGGGCCTTTCCGGCGGTGGGGCTTTCTCGTAGGCCTAAGGGCAGAAGCTGCCGTACCTCGGCGAGCAAGCCCTGCTCCATCATCTGACGTGTCCGGCGCTCCACGCGTTCGTCGAGATCGGCGCGCTCCAACCCGATCTGCACAAGGTCGTAGATGGAGGAGAACCCAGGCATGGAGGCAAGAAACGGCTTGCCCGTCAACTCGACCACCTCAAGCGCCCGCACGATGCGCCGCCCGTTCGTCGGCAGGATCGCCGCCGCCGCGGCAGGATCGGCCAACTGCAGCCGTTCATGCATCACCGCAGCACCCTGTTCGACAAGGTCGGCACGCAGACGGGTGCGGATCTCCTCCGACTCCCCCGGGAAATCGAGAGAATCGACGGTGCCACGCACGTAGAGGCCTGAGCCGCCGACCAGGATCGGTAGACGTCCGCGGGCCTGCACCTCGGCGATAGCAGCTCGAGCCATCTGCTGGTACTGCGCCACCGCGGCAGACTTCTGCAGCGGCCAGACGTCGAGCAGATGGTGCGGCACTGCCTGCCGTTCGCTCACCGGGACTTTGGCCGTGCCGATGTCCATTCCGACGTAAAGCTGCATCGAGTCGACGTTGATCACTTCGCCGTCGAGGCGTTGCGCTAACTCGATCGCTAACTCCGACTTGCCGGTTGCGGTAGAGCCGACGACCGCCAAGACCCTGCCGCCAAGCTCAGACACTGGCGCCACGTTTCATAGTCGCGACGTTGACTTCGCCAGTTAGCCACGATGCGACGACATACCCGACGCCGAACGGGGCATCGGCGTAGTGCAGCTCCGCATCCATGGCCATGCCCGCAAAGAGCTCGCCGGTGACGCGCCACGGCAACGTACCTGCGGCCATGAGGTCGCTCCCCAATGCAGCGTCGATGCTCGCTAGAGCCTGCCAGTCACCCTCGCGCAGCGCCTGTGTGACCGCAGCATCGAACGGAACGGCCCGCTCATCGAGATAGCCAGGCGAGGCCTTCTCCCGCCGAGCTGAACCGTCACCGGCTACCACCAGAGCCACGCGGGCGCCCATGACCAGCTCCAATAGCTGTTGCCCAGCCGAGCTGGTCTCGAAGTTTTCGGCCACACCAAACCCTCGAGTCGGAGTTCGCACGCCCATCGCCTCATGCACGAGCCATGCAGCAATGGTCAGGCTCTGCGACAAGTTCTGGCTACCGCCACAAGCCGGCGAGCCAAGGTGCACCCGCTCCGTTCGCCCCAGTCCGGCGAGGTCGCCGAAGTCCACAGGAGAGTGGGAGGAGTTGCTGTCAGACGCCCCCAGAATGAGCACCATCTCAGGCTGGGAATCGGTGACGCGACCTATCGCGGCTAGGCAAGCGTCACGCAGTTCAGCGAGGTCCTCGGCCGCTGCGCCCCCGAGGCTGGGCACCATTACAGGGGGGACAGGACAGAACGCAGCACCGACAATCACGGTTGCAGGCTATCCGGCTGTCGCATCATGGAGCCTCCTCGTGTCTAATTCAGGTTATGGCTTCCGAATGGGGACGCATCGATTCAGATGGAACGGTGTACGTCCGTACCGCAGATGGCGAACGCGTAGTCGGCTCTTGGCAGGCCGGTGACGTCGAAGCCGGACTCGCGTACTACGCACGTCATTTCGACGATCTCGCCACCGAGGTGGACTTGCTGGAGCAACGTCTGCTCTCCGGCGCTGGCGATCCGAGCGCGACCAGCACGCAGGCGGCGGTGCTGCGCGAGCAGCTTCAGACCGCCTCGGTCGTGGGTGACATCGTCGGTCTTGACGCGCGGCTGCAATCGGTGATGGCTAAGGCGAACGAGAAAATCATCGAAGGTTCCGTCGTCCGCCAGCATCAACGTGACGAAGCGATCGCCGCCAAGGAGGCTCTGGCTGTCGAAGCCGAGCAGATCGCCGCGACCTCTACGTCGTGGAAGGCCAGCGGTGACCGGCTACGCACCATCGTTGAAGAGTGGAAGCTCATCAAAGGCATCGACCGTAAGACCGACGAAGCGCTCTGGAAGCGTTACGCGGCCGCCCGGGACGCTTTCGGCAAACGGCGAGGACAGCACTTCGCTCAGCTCGACCAGCAGCGTGAAGCGGCCAAGTCGGAGAAGGAAACCATCGTCAAGCAGGCTGAGGCTCTTGCCGAGTCCACCGACTGGAAAGACACGGCCATCGTGCTGCGCGATTTGATGACGCAGTGGAAGGCCGCGCCCCGCGGTAGCAAAGCCATCGAAGACGAGCTCTGGGCACGTTTCCGCGCCGCGCAGGACAATTTCTACACGCGCCGCTCGGCAGTGTTCACCGAGCGCGATGCTGAGTACTCGGCAAACCTCGCCGCGAAGCTAGATGTGATCACCCAGGCAGAGAAGATCGACGTGAGCGATGTGCAAGCCGCGCAGTCCAAGTTGCGTGAGCTGCAGTCTCGTTTCGAAGAGATCGGTCATATTCCTCGGGACTCAATGCGCCAGGTCGATGACCGGATGCGTGCTGCTGAGGCACGCGTGAGCGAGGCCGCCGACGCCCAGTGGCGACGCGGTTCGCAGGAGAGCAACCCGTTCCTCGCTGCGCTACGCGAACGGCTGGCCGAGGCCGAGGCCAAGCTGGAGAAGGCGCAGAAGAGCGGCGACGCGGCGCGAATCGCAAAGGCGGAGGCCGAGGTCGCCTCTCGCAAGTCGTTGCTGCCGAGCTAACTGCTACTGCGGAGCTAACTGCTAACGGTGCCAAGCATCGGCAGCAGCGAACGTCCGGAGGCGGAATAGACCACGCCGCCGGCGCCTGCGTCGCTGCCGGTCACCGTGCCTGTGCTCTGGGCACTGCCTGACGAACCCCGCCAGCGACGCAGCGAACGGAACCCTTCGTCGGCTACTAGATGGTGCGGCGCCGCGTAGGTGATGGTCGTGTTCACGACATCTCCCGGTGAAGGCGCCGTAGCACTGGTGTCAGGCTGACCTGAGCCAGCGGTGCCGTCTGCGGCGTCAATATTGGCGGTGTTGATATTCGCTACATGGACAAGACGTCCATCACGAGCCCGGCCTGAGACACGTCCAGTATCAGAATCACGCCGCCCGTCGCCTGCGGAGACGAGCACCTCGACCTCAGTCCCGACCAGCGCCTTGCCGTGCTCCCAGGAGATCGCCTCTTGTAGGGCGACCAGGCGTTCGTAGCGCTCCTGAACGACGGCCTTGGAGACCTGCTCCGGCATTGTCGCCGCGGGGGTTCCAGGACGGGGCGAGTACTGAAACGTGAAGGCGCTCGCGAACCGGGCAGCCTCGACGACCTTCAGGGTCTGTTGGAAGTCTTCTTCGGTCTCTCCAGGAAATCCCACGATGATGTCGGTGGTGATCGCCGCATGCGGAATTCGATCACGAACGGTCTCGATGATCTCCAGGTAACGCTCCTGGCGGTAGGAGCGGCGCATGGCACGCAGGACTGCGTCGGAACCTGACTGCATCGGCATGTGCAGCTGCGGGCACACATTTGCGGTCTCGGCCATCGCGTCGATCACGTCATTAGTGAAGTCACGCGGGTGCGGGCTGGTGAAGCGCACCCGCTCAAGACCTTCGATCTCACCGCAAGCGCGTAGCAACTTCGCGAACGCATCACGCTCCCCGAACGAGCGACCGTAGGAGTTGACGTTCTGGCCGAGCAGGGTGACCTCAACAACACCCGTCTCAACGAGAGCATGGATCTCCGCCAGCACGTCACCTGGTCGGCGATCCTCCTCGGTCCCGCGCAGGCTTGGAACGATGCAGAAGGTGCAGGTGTTGTCGCACCCCACACTGATCGACACCCATGCTGAGTAGGCGGATTCTCGTTTACTCGGTAGATCTGACGGGAAGTTCTGCAGGCTCTCGACGATTTCAATCTGGGCTTCACCATTGTGGCGGGCGCGTTCGAGCAGCACCGGCAGACTTGCCACATTGTGAGTGCCGAAGACGACATCGACCCAGGGGGCCTTTTGCAGAATCGTGTCGCGGTCCTTCTGTGCGAGGCAACCACCGACGGCGATCTGCATGCCTTCGTGTTGACGCTTCGCTGAGAACAGATGCCCTAGGTTGCCGTAGAGCTTGTTATCGGCGTTCTCGCGCACAGCGCAGGTATTCAGCACTACCAGATCGACTTCGTTGCCTGCCGCTGCGTCGGCTCGGACGTAGCCGGCTTGCTCCAGTAGGCCGGCCATGCGTTCAGAATCATGGACGTTCATCTGGCAGCCGTAGGTGCGGATGTCGTACGTTCTCGCCGAGGTCATAACTGATCGAGGATACGTGGCCACACGGTGCCGACGGAATTCGCGCTAGTGAGCGATCTCCGTGGTCCTCACCTCACGGATCACCGTGACCCGGATTTGACCGGGATAGGTGAGTTCGTCCTCGATCTGGTGAGCGATGTCTTTCGCTAGCACCGCCGCCTCGGCGTCGTCGATCATGCTCGGCTTCACCATCACACGCACTTCGCGTCCAGCTTGCATCGCAAAGACCTTCTCGACACCTTGTTGCGCATTGCCGATCTCTTCGATACGGGTGAGGCGGTGGACGTAGGTCTCAAGCGATTCGCGCCGGGCGCCTGGGCGGGAGGCAGAGCAGGTGTCGGCGGCCTGGGTGAGGACTGCTTCGATCGTGGTCGGGGGTACTTCATTGTGGTGCGCCTCGACAGCGTGGGTCACGATCTCAGACTCCCCGTACTTGCGTAGGAGAGCGGCGCCGACGAGCGCGTGTGAGCCTTCTACTTCGTGGGTCAGCGCCTTACCGATGTCATGCAGGAAGGCGGCCCGTTTGACGGTGGTTGGTTCAATCCCAAGTTCCGCCGCCATGATGCCCGCGACATGGGCGGTCTCGATGAGATGTCCCAGCACGTTCTGGCCGTAGCTCGTGCGGTACTTCAGTCGTCCTAACGTCGGCAGCAAACGCTCGTCAAGATCCGTGACACCCACCTCGGCGAGCGCATCGTCAGCGGCGTGCAGGCACAACTGTTCGACTTCAATCTTGCTTGCTTCATAAGCTTCTTCGATGCGGTGCGGATGGATCCGACCGTCAGTCACGAGCCGTTCAAGAGTGAGCCGTCCTACCTCGCGACGTACCGGATCGAAACAGGACAGCAACACCGCCTCAGGAGTGTCGTCAATGATGACGTTGACACCGGTCACCGTTTCGAACGCGCGAATATTACGTCCTTCGCGCCCGATGATGCGTCCCTTCATCTCCTCCCCAGGAAGATGCATGACGCTGACGACGCTCTCAGCCGTCTGAGCACTCGCGACTCGTGCGACCGCCTCGGCGACGATCACCCGGGCGCGACTCTCCGCTTCCTTTCGTGCGTCCTCCTCGATCCTTAGCCCCAACGCCGCGGCAGCGCGGCGCCCAGAAACCTCCGCACGTTGTAGCACTTCGGCACGCGCCTGTTCCGAGGTAAGGCCAGCGATGCGCTGCAGCTCCGTGTCGTGGGCTTCTTCACGTGACTTTGCTTTGCTGAGTAGTTCTGCGAGCTCCGCCTCCCGACGATCCGCGGCCTCTTTAGCCTGCCTCGCCTGGTCAGCAAGGAGCTGCGCCTCAACGCCGACCCGTTCGGCCTCGGCTTCTCGCCGTCGCGCCTCAGTCTCCACCTGCAGACGTTCAGCTATCAGCTGCGCCTCCGCGGCGGCCACGCGCCTAGCGGCGTCGAATACCTCGCTGGGGTCTGCAATGTGGGTCGCCGCGGTCTGAGCATCGGCGGCAGTCGTGGACGCAGGTCTGGCGCGTCTGCGGTACGAATCAACGAAGTAGAGAGCTACGACGAAAACCGCCGCGACCGCCGCATAGGCGACACCGGTCAACGCGAATCGCCTCCTTTAGCCGCCGACGATCGTCAGGCAGGAGCGATGTCTCAGCAGCACGCTACGGCGTAGGTGCGGCGGAGTAAGTCGAAAGCAGTTGTCTATGTCAGTGCGTAGTTCGCTAAACGACGCATATGAACGCAATGCAAACGAAGGTGAAACATCGATCCTCTAGGCCCAGGCTAAGGAGCGGGTTAGAAGGGGTCAAGGAACCTGGCCGAGCGGGACGGTACCGATCTAACCGGCCGTTTCGAGTAGCTCCTCACAAACGGAGACCACCAACCCTGCCGGATATCCCCTTCGCAGCAGGTATCCCTGTAAGCGACGGGCCTGTGTCTGCTTATCGAGCCCAGTCATCAAACGCAGCTTCTTCACCGCCAGTTCGCGCGCCATCGCGTTCTCAGAATTCGCCTCGACGCTGGCTACGGCCCGTTCGATCACGTCGTCAGCAACCCCGCGCTGCCGTAAGCGTTCGGCGATCATGCGCCGCGCCATACCCCGGTTGATCTGCTCGGCTCGAACCACTGCAGCGGCATAGGCTTCATCGTCGATGTACCCCATGGCGGTGAACTCGTCGAGTACTTCAGCAGCTACGTCTGCGTCGATCTCACGTTTACTCAATGCACGTTCAAGTTCGGTGCGGCTGCGTCCTCGGACCGCCAACTGCCGCAGGCAGATCGCCTGCGCTCGGCTCCGCTGGGAGGTCGTGTCCGTAGACACGACCTCGTCAGCAACAGTCATCGCCGTTAGAAGTCGGCAGGTGCCGGAAGTGGCACGATTGCCTCGTCGCTGAGCTGAGCACCTACACCAAGCTTCTCCAAGATGCGCTTCTCAAGTTCGTTCGCAAGATCTGGGTTATCCCGAAGGAAAGTACGTGCGTTTTCTTTGCCCTGACCAAGCTGATCCGAATCGTAGGTGTACCAAGCCCCGGACTTCTTAACTAGTCCTTGCTCCACGCCCACATCGATTAGCGATCCTTCACGGCTGATGCCTTGGCCATAAACGATGTCGAACTCTGCCTGCTTGAACGGCGGAGCGACCTTGTTCTTGACGACCTTGACTCGGGT
>Ga0070667_100003696_pt1 | contig 13018 bp, 10 predicted proteins | sample KBSS33metaG_FD_64659 | JGI IMG/M metagenome (GOLD analysis project Ga0070667, IMG submission 64659) | Switchgrass rhizosphere microbial communities from Kellogg Biological Station, Michigan, USA - KBS S3-3 metaG | ecosystem: Host-associated > Plants > Roots > Rhizosphere > Soil ...
AGCACGCAGATGCCCGGCGAGATCGTCGATCTGCTCGCGGTGCGCGATACCGCCATCGCGTCGCATCCGGACGGATTGCAGGCGCTGCTCACCGGCTGGTTCAGCGCCCTCGACTACATGGGCAGCGATCCCAAGGATGCCGCGCGGCGGATGGGCATCCGCCAGCAGACTTCGGGAGAACAGTTCCTGGAGACGCTCAAGGGCCTGCACATTCCGACGCGGGACGAAAACCTGAAGATGCTGGGCGGGGAGAAACCGGAGTTGGTGGTGACCGGGCGTCGCCTGCTGTCGCTGATGATCGACGCCAAGCTGGTCACCAACGAGCCGGCCATCGAGGAGCTGCTCGCGCCAGCGCCGCTGGCCCGCCTGGCGAAATAGCGATGGGTATACCGGGGTCGCTGAAATTCACGGTCCCGCTGATCCTGCTGGGCTTCACCGCGATCCTGAGCACGGTGAACATGCTGTATCACGTGCCAGAGGCCGAGCGCGAGGCCGTGGAGGACAGCCGCAAACGGCTCGTGCAGGAGGTGTCCCGCCTGCAGAGCACGCTCGAGTACCTTCTGCTGAAGGGCGATCCGGCCGCGGCGCAGCACGAGGTCGCCGTGCTGGCACACAACCACGATGTTGCGTTCGCGGCGCTGACGGACGACCGAAACGTCGTCATCGCATCGACTCGTCGCGCGTGGCTCGGCCAAGGGATCGCGGAGTTCCTGCCGCGGGCCGACATCGAGCGGGCCGCCGACGCGATTCGCGAACGCCGCGCCGGCCTGACGACGGACGCCAGCGGCGAAGAGCTGCTCGGCTACGCAGGCGTGCTGATGGGCGGCGCCCGAGAAGAGTTACGGCCGTCGCGTACCGGCAGCCTGTACCTTGCATACGACTTGAAGCGGTACAAGGCGGAGGCGCGGGCGCAGGTCACCCGGCAAGCACTGTACTGGGCCGGATGGGTAACGGCGCTGGCGCTCACGATGTGGCTGGTCTTTCATTTCCTGCTGACGCGGCGCACGGCGCGGCTGGTGAGCGCGGCGGAGCAGATCGCGACGGGCAACCTGGCGGCACGCAGCGGCCTCAAAGGCCCCGACGAACTCGGACGCTTGAGCCGCGCGTTCGACTCCATGGCGCTGGCACTTGCGCGCGACATCACCAACCGCAAGGAGGCCGAGGCGGCGCTGCGCGCGAGCGAGGAGCAGTACCGCGCGATGTTCAACGCGGCTATCGACGGCGTCGCTCTGTGGACAGCCGAGGGCGAACTCGTCGACACCAATCCGGCGCTTTGGCACATGTACGGTTATAGCGACGACGATGGTTCGTTGCCATCCGGCCGCTGGGCGGGCCCGTCATACGCCACGGAGTTCCTGCGCTCGGTCGCCGCCGGGGAATCGCGCCACATCGAAGTGACCGAGTTGCGCAAGGACGGCGTCGCGCTGGAGATCGAGCTCCACGGCATCCCGATGCGCTATCAGGGCAAGCCGCATGTGCTGACCATCGCCCGCGACATCACCGAGAAGAAACGCTCGGCGACTGAGCTGGCGAGGCAGCGCGAAACGCTGTACCAGCGCGAGAAGCTCGCCGCGCTCGGTTCGCTTTTGGCGGGGGTTGCCCACGAACTCAACAATCCGCTGTCGGTTGTAGTGGCGCGGGCCGTGCTGCTCGAGGAGCGTGGCGATCCGGCCACCCAGGTCGCGGCACAGAAGATCCGTGTCGCCGCCGAGCGCTGCGCGCGCATCGTGCGCACGTTCCTCGCCATGGCCCGGCAGCAGCCTCCCGAACGCGGTCCGGTGATCATCAACGATGTGGTGACAGCGGCGCTGGACATCACCGGCTACGCCATTCGCACCAGCGGCATCGACGTGACGCTGGATCTCGCGCGGGACATTCCGCCAACGCTCGCCGACGCCGACCAGCTGCATCAGGTGCTGCTCAACCTGATCATCAACGCGCAGCAGTCGCTGCAGGAGCGGCCGGCGCCGCGACGTATCCGCGTGGCGACCGAGTACCTTGCCGCGCCGGACATGATCCGGATCATCGTCGCGGACAATGGCCCCGGCATCCCGCCGCATCTGCGGGCCCGGATATTCGAACCCTATTTCACGACCAAGCCGACGGGCATGGGCCTGGGCGTCGGATTGGCCGTGAGCCTGGGCATCGTCGAAGCGCACGGCGGTACGCTCACCGTGGATAGCCCTGCAGAAGGTGGCGCGGCGTTTACCATCACGTTGCCCGTGGGCGCCGTGGAGACGACCGCGCCCGTGGCTGAGGACATTCCAGGATTGCGCGGCGACGAGCGCCGAATCCTCATTGTCGACGACGAAGCGGAAATCCGCGAGACGCTGGCGGAAATCCTGGCTGCCGCGCGCCATCACGTCGACACCGTCGCCTCGGGACGCGACGCGTTGGAGCGCATGGCGGTGAAAAGCTACGACGTTGTCCTCACGGATATCCGCATGCCCGGCATGGACGGGCGCGCGCTTTACCACGAGATCGAGCGGCGGTGGCCCGGGCAGGGTGCGCGCGTCGTCTTCGTCACCGGCGACACCCTGACCACCGCATCGCGCGAGTTCGTCGCGGAGTGCGGCCGTCCCGTCATCGAGAAGCCGTTTCTACCTGACGAAGTCCGGCGCGTGGTCGCCGAACTGGCCCACGAAGTCCAGCGCGCGCCCGATCGCTGAAACAAAAGAAACAAACGGGCGTCGCCAGTGAAATTGCGGAGATGTCCGGGTTGCCTAGACTCCATTCCACGGAACAACGCAAGTCAGAGTCCGTTTCCGTCACAGTGAAAGGGCAGGATCATGAACCAGACCTATGTTGGAAAGTGCTTTTGCGGCGCCGTCGAGATCAAGGTAACCGGCGAGCCCGTCGCCGCGGGTTTTTGCCATTGCGAATCCTGCCGGAGTTGGTCCGCCGCGCCCGTCAACGCTTTCAGCCTGTGGAAGCCGGAGGCTGTGACCGTCACGCGCGGCGCGGACAATGTGGGCACGTACCACAAGACGGAGCGCAGCTACCGCAAGTTCTGCAAGATGTGCGGCGGCCACTTGATGACGGACCATCCGCACTGGGGGCTGATCGACGTGTACGCCGCGACGATACCCACGTACCGCCACGTCCCGCAATTGCACGTGAATTACGCCGAGACAGTCCTGCACATGAAGGACGGACTGCCCAAGATGAAGGACGTGCCGAAGGAAATGGGTGGCTCAGGAGAAACGGTTCCGGAGTAGTGGGGCGGCGGAAAAGAGGATTCATCACGATCATGAACGACGCTTTATTCCACGACCGGGCGATGCAGGTGGCCGACGCGCGCTCGCAGCAGCGCTGCGATGCCGTGCTCGAGCGGATGCACACGCACCGCGGCCATCCCGCGGCCGCACTCGAACAGCTGCTGGACGACGACCCGGGCTGCGTGTGGGCGCATTGCCTGCGCGCGGGACTCATCGTGCACGCCGACGACACCGCGTCGTGGTCCGCGTTGCGGACCAGCCTGGACGCGATCGACGCCGCGAAGCTTGACCGGGACGACCCGGCCCTGCGTCACGCCGCCGCGGCACGCGCGTGGCTCGACGGCGATTCGATGCTGGCGCTCGCGCGCTACGGGGCCATCGTCGCCGAGCGCCCGCGCGACCTGTTGGCGCTGATGGTCGCGCACGCGCTCGACTTTCGCATGGCGCGATGGGAGATGCTGCGCGATCGCGTTGCAGGCGTATTGCCGCGATGGCACGCCGGCATGCGCGGTTACGCGAGCGTGCTCGCCATGTACGCGTTCGGCCTCGAGGAAAACGGCGAGTATCGCCAAGCTGAAAAAATTGCGCGCGATGCGCTCGCCATCGACCCCATGCATGTGGGCGCCATGCACGCGCTGGTCCATGTGCTGGAAATGGAGGCGCGCGCCCGCGAGGGACTCGCGTTCCTCGCTGACAACGAAGCAGCTTGGAGCGAGGGCAACGGCTACGTCGTTCACCTGGCGTGGCATCGCGCGCTGTTTCACTTTGAACTGGAGGACGTGGGCGCGGCGCTGGCCGTATACGACCGGAAGATCGCGAATGCGGCCAACGGCGACGTGTCCGCGCTATCCGACGCGTCGGCGCTGCTGTGGCGGCTCGAGTTGCGCAACTTCGACCTGCGCGAACGCTGGCAGGCGCTAGCCGATCGCTGGGCGACGCAGCGGCTGGCACTGGTGCGGCCATTCCACATCGTGCACGCAATGATGGCCTTTGCCGCCGCGAAGCGTAAATCCGCCGCGACCAGGTTGCTCGATGCGCTGCACGAAGAGGCACCGGCGGTGCTTCCCGAACGCGCGCTGATGCGGCCGATGTGCGAGGCGCTGGCGGCCTTTGCGCGGCGCGATTTCGCGGCATGCGTCGAGTGGCTTACGCAGGTCCGCCGCTTTGCTCATCGCTGCGGTGGCAGTCTCGCCCAGTGCGATCTCATCCACCTCACGTTCACCGAGGCGGCGCTGCGCGCGCGGAAGTCGAGCCTGGCCAACGCACTGGTGGCCGAGCGCGCCACGCGCAAGCCCACCAGCCCGCTCAATCGCTTTCTGCAGAACCGGGTGCGGCTGGCGATGCCGGCGATGGCGTAGGGTGGAGAATTCGCGGGTTAGAATGTTCGCTTGTCACCCGGTTGGCTGCCAAGATCATGAAGACCCTCTTTCTCGTCCGTCACGCCAAGTCGAGCTGGGATGACCCGGCGCTGGCCGACAAGGAACGCCCGCTGGACGTTCGCGGCAAGCGCGATGCGCCGAAGGTCGGCAAGCGCTTGGCGAAGGCCGGCGCCAAGCCCGACCTGATCCTTTCGAGTCCGGCGAAGCGCGCGTTGACGACGGCGCGCATCATTGCCAAGGAACTCGGGTACAAGCGCAAGAAAATCGTGATTGACGACCGGCTGTACGCGGCGGAGACGGACGTCGTGCTCGACGTCATCCAGCGGCTCGGTAAAGAGGCCGACTGCGCAATGCTGTTCGGGCACAACCCCGAGTTCACCGAACTTGCGCACCGGCTGTCGAGCAGCATCACCCGAATGCCGACTTGCGCGGTCGCCGAGTTCACGTTCGACGTGAGCTCATGGTCGCGGATCGGCAAGGTTGCGCCTGCCACTGCTGCCGTCAGCTACCCTCCGAAGAAATAGGCAGCGAGTCGTCGTCCGTTTTCCCGCCGGACGTCAGCCGCACGCGCCGGTAAAGCCGCAGTCGGTGCAGAAATCGCACCCATCCTTGCGGATCAGCGCTTTGTTCCCGCACTCGGGGCACTTCTTCCCGGGGAGCGTCTTGAATCCGTTGGCCTGCGCCTGCTCGGCCAGCGGCACGGTCAGGATGCCGGCGTGTTCCACCGGATAACCCTGTTCGGTGAGGATGCCGAGCATCGCGTAGCGGTGGATCATCAGCTGGGCGAGATAGCAGATCGTCGACGGCCACATCTGTGCCTTGTCGGAGCCCGGCGTGCGCGCCATGAACGACCCGTTCGGTTCGCCATAGTTGAGAAGCTTGCGCAGCTTCATGCCGATCCACGCGGGATCGTACACGCGCATGTCGAGTGAAAGCGCCTTGCACAGGCCGTCCATCACTCGCGGATATTCGCCGGACAGCCACATCGAATAGGGCCGGCGTTGCCCGTCGGGCATCACCAGTTCCTTCAGGAACAGCACAAAGTCGTCGCCGGTCGCGTGGTTGAGCACGTCCACGGTCCAGGAGAGCGTGCCATCCGGGCCGGCCTTCGGCTCCTTCGGACCCATCAGCGCGTCGACGACCGGCGACTTGCCATTGGTGTCGCCGGCGAACACACCAAGTTCGTTGCACCGGTAGCGTATCAGTTTCGCGAATCCCGACACCAGGCTCGGCACGCGGATGCGGCGTCCGTCGGGTGGCATGGCCATTTCGAAGCCGTCGTCGCCGCTAGCCTTCTCCAGTGCCGACAGCTTCATGTCGAGCCATTTTCGGTCATTGGTGCGCATGTCCATCGACAGCGTCTTGGCGATGGCGCCAAGGCCGCGTGGCTGTTCGGCGCCGTTGATCCAGACCTCGAATGGGTATGACGCGCCGTCGTCGATGTGGCCGATGAAGACGGCGAAGTCGCCCAACGGATGGCGGACCACGTACGTCCAGCACGGATTGCCATTGGCGAGTTCCGGCCTGCCGGGCCAACGCAGGCTGGAAAGCGGCGGCTGCAGTGCGCGATCGAGGCGGATGCGGCGGTCGGGGTCGGCGGTGTCGAAGTCCTGCGGCTCCGCAGTTGGCGCTGCCGCGGGCGCGACTTCGAGCACTGCGCCCAGCAGGCTGTTCGGGCGATACGTCGCGATGCCCTTGAGTCCCGCCTTCCACGCTTCGAAATAGAGATCCCTGAACGCCTCGAACGGATAATCCGCCGGAACGTTCACCGTCTTGCTGATCGCCGTATCGATGAAAGGCTGCACGGCGGCACTCATCAGCATGTGATCCTGCGCGCTCATTTGCAGTGCGTTGACGAAGGTCGGCGGCAGTTCGACCGTGTCGTCGGCGCCATGCAAATGCTTGTACAGGCGGTACGCATGGTCCTCGACCTGGTATTCCTTCATCGATTCGTCGGGCATGCGCTTCCTGCGCCGGTAGAACCAGCTGAACGCGGGCTCGATGCCGTTTGACGCGTTATCGGCGAACGCGAGCGAAATGGTTCCGGTCGGCGCGATCGACAGCGTGTGGCTGTTGCGGATGCCGTGCGCGCGGATCGCGGCCTTGATGTCGTCCGGCAGGCGCGACGCGAAGCGCGGCGCGGCGAGATATTGTTCGGCGTCGAGGCGCGGGAACGGCCCCTTGTCCTTGGCAATTTCCACTGAGGCCAGGTAGGCGGCGTCGCGCATTTTCTCGGCGATGCGGGCGGCCATCGCGCGACCTTCCGCGCTGTCGTAGCGCAGGTTTAACTCGATCAGCGCGTCGCCCAGCCCCGTGAAGCCCAGGCCGACGCGGCGCTTGTCCATTGCCTCCTTCTTTTGCTGCGGCAACGGCCACGCCGTCACATCGAGGACATTGTCGAGCATGCGCACGCCGACTGCCACCGTGGTGGCGAAACCCGCGAAGTCGAAGCGCGCGCCCGGCATGAACGGGTCCTGCACGAAACACGTCAGGTTGACGCTGCCGAGGTCGCAGCACCCGTACGAAGGCAGCGGCTGTTCGCCACACGGATTCGAGGCCTCGATCGTCTCGCAGTACGAGAGGTTGTTGTCGCGGTTCATCGCGTCGATGAACACGACGCCCGGCTCGGCGTGGTCGTACGTCGACAGCATGATCTGGTCCCACAGTGCGCCGGCGCGCACCGTCTGGTAGACCCACAGTTCATCTTCGCGCTGATGTGCACCCGCCGCGATGAGGTCGGGCGCGGGCGGCGCCTTGTGCACGAGCTGCCACGGCGCGTTGTCGCGCACGGCCGCGACGAACTCGTCGGTTACCGCCACGGAAAGGTTGAAGTTCGTGAGCCTCCCGTCGTCCTTGGCGTGGATGAACGCCTCGATGTCGGGGTGATCGCAGCGGAGAATGCCCATTTGCGCGCCGCGCCGCGAGCCCGCGGACTCCACCGTTGCGCAGCTCTGGTCGAACACGCGCATGTAGGAAAGCGGCCCGCTGGCGCGGCTGTTCGTGCCCTTGACGTGCGCGCCCTGCGGACGAATGTGCGAAAAGTCGTAGCCCACGCCACCACCGCGGCGCATCGTCTCGGCAGCCTCGTTGAGCGCGACATAGATGCCCACGCCGTTCTCGTCGCCGGAGATGCTGTCGCCGACCGGTTGCACAAAGCAATTGATCAGCGTGGCCTTCAGGTCCGTGCCCGCGGCGGAGTTGATCCGGCCGCCGAGGATGAAGCCGTTCTGCTGCGCTTCCATGAACGCGCGTTCCCACCGCTCCCGTTGCTGCGGCGCCTCGACCGCGGCCAGTGCGCGCGCGACGCGGCGGCGCACCGCTTCGACGTTCTGCTCCGTGCCTTTGGCGTACTTCTCCAGGAGGATCTCCCCGGAAATGGCCTGGGGCGGCATGGCGGAGCGTGCCGCCGAAGCAAGGGTTTTGGGATCGTCGCGTTTCATCGGAATTCCAGGATTGGGCGGCCGCCGTCGAATGCGCGGACGATCGTGCCGCTGAACCAATCGCGTATTTTCTCACGAGCCGACATTCAATTCCATGCACTCGGCAGGATGTTTGATGCCGGCGAACAACGCGCTTCATCGGGTACTTTTGTTGCCCAGGGGCTGCCATAATGTTCAGTTGCTCGTAGAACTATTTTCCCTTTCCGGCTGAGTCGGGTCCACGCGCCTGCAGAAAGCGAAGCATGTCCGCCCGTTCACCAATTCGTCCAGGCCCATTGCGATGGCTGCTCGCGTGCGCCGTCGCGCTGCCGTTGTCCTGTCCTGCAAATTCGCCACAGGCGCTCCCCGCGCTCAACGTTGACGTCGCCCAGACGTCGCTTTCGGGCATTTCCTCCGGTGCCTTCATGGCGGTGCAGTTCGCGGTCGCGCACTCGTCCATCGTCAAGGGCGTGGGTGTCATTGCGGGCGGACCCTATTTCTGCAGCCAGGGAACCATCCTCGGCGCAACCACGCGCTGTTCTTGCACGCTGGACCCGGCGCATCTCGCGTGCAGCGTCTCCGCCACCAGCGCCGACGTCCCGGCACTCGAGCGCGCCACGCAGCGCTTCGCGGCCGACCGCCTGATCGACAATCCAAGCCATCTCGCCGGACAGCGCGTGTTCATCTTCGCCGGCGGCAAGGACCCTATCGTCCCGGCGCCGGTGGCCGCGCAAACCGCCGATTACTACACAAGATTCACGGTGCCGGCGCAAAACATTTCGACCAAGCTGCTCGACAATGCCGGACATACGATGCCGACAGTGAATTACGGCCGCGGCTGTTCCGTTACAGAGTCGCCGTACATCGGCAAATGCGGCTTCGACGGAGCGAAGGCGATCCTGACCTGGGTCTACGGCCCGCTCAAGCCCAAGCGCCATGGCGCGCTGACGGGACGCTTCATCGAGTTCGACCAGTCGCGGTACGTGGGCAGCAGCAGCTTTCTGTGGCTCACCGGCATGGACACCACGGGCTGGCTGTATGTTCCGTCGGCGTGCGCGCATGGCACACGGTGCCGGCTGCACGTTGCGCTGCATGGGTGTGAGCAGGGACAGAACTATCTGCCGCTGAAGACGCCGCCGGGCGGCGGACTGTATTACGGCACGACGTTCGTGCGGCACGCCGGCTACGCGGCCTGGGCCGACACCAATCGCATCGTCGTGCTGTTTCCGCAAGCGGTTTCGATCCCCGGCCTCAATCCCAATGGCTGCTGGGACTGGTGGGGCTACACCGACGAGAACTACGCCAACAGGACCGGCGTGCAGATTTCCGCGCTGCGGGCGATGGTTGATCGGATCGCGTCCGGGCGGCATTGAGCCGGCCCGCTCGGGCCGATAGTCACGTTACGCGGGCGCGTGCCAACCGGCGTCCGCCCACAATTCTCCGCTCACTGCCGAATTGGCCAGCATGAAGCAGATCGCATCGGCGATTTCGTCCGGGCGGATCAGGCGGCCCAACTGCGTGAAGGGGAGGATGTGCTTGCCGATGTAGTCGTCGCCCATGGCACGCACCATCGGCGTGTCGGTGAACCCCGGATGAATGAGCCCGCAGCGCACGCCGTAGAAAATAGCTTCCTTCATGATCGTCGCGGCGGCGCCTTCGAGTCCGGCCTTGGTGCTCGCGTACGAGATCTGGCCGCGATTGCCTTGCGACGATACGGAGCCGATGAATACGATCGCGCCCTGCATTCCTTCGGTCGGCGCCCACCGCTTGAGCCCGCGCGCGGCACGATCCTCGGCGATGCGTCCGATCATTTCCAGCGCCCAGTACACCGGCGCAATCAGGTTCACGTCGACGACCTGCCGGAAGCGCTCGACCGGATAGATCCTCGCCTTGCCGGTTTCCTTGTCGACGCGAACCGCGAGGTCGTCACGTGTGATGCCGGCGGCCGGCACGCACATCGAAACCAGGCCGAAGCGCTCGCTGATCGAGTCGAAGACCGTGCGGCGAAACGCCTCGTCGGACACGTCGCCGCGATAGGGGAACGCGACTTCGCGGCCGGCGCCCTTGTTGACTTCGGCGACGATGTCCACGATGGCCTCGCCCATGTCGCACAACGCCATCGCACCGATATCGCGCCGCGCGAGGTTGATTGCGACTGCTCGGCCAATGCCACTGGCGGCCCCGGTAATGACGGCTACCTTGCCTGTGAATTCCATGAAGCCCCCCTCAGGACAAATGATGCACCGCAGCATATTAGCAGCAGTGCGCGTCATCGGGGGAGTTTTGGGGTGATCCGGGGTGCCCTTCGACCGACAAACTTAAGGCAGATCAAGGGGCATGCAAGTTGGCGCGACACAGCGTGGGCCAAGGGCACGGGACGCGACCGGCTGACGTCGATGCTCCCGATCGGGCCTAGGGGCTCATCGCCAGCCGCACCGGTACCCGGCGTCGTCCCCAGTGGCCGTCGGCGGCGGCGAAGTGGCCGGCCAGTTGGGTTGCGCAATGGCGGCACCGGCCGTCGGCCGTCAGGTCGTAGCACAGGATCTCGTGCCAGTCGCGGACGATGAGAGGCTTGGAGCACGCGGCGCACAACGTCGTTCCGCCGGTGCGGTCGTGCACGTTTCCGGTGTAGGCATAGCGGATGCCCGCGCGAAGCGCGATATCGCGCGCATGCGTGAGAGTCGCGGCAGGCGTGCGCGGCAGGTCAGTCATCTTGTAGTCGGGATGGAACGCGGTGAAATGAATCGGCACGTCGGTACCGAGCTCGCGCACGATCCAGGCGCACATGGACTCGAGTTCGGCCTCCGAGTCGTTCTTGCCGGGAATCAGCAGCGTGGTGATCTCGAACCAGACGTCCGTCTCGCGCTTCAGATAGACGAGCGTGTCGAGCACCGGCTGTAGCCGCGCGCCGCAGAGCTTCACGTAGAACGCGTCGGTGAAGCCTTTGAGGTCGACGTTGGCGGCGTCCATCTTCGCGTAGAACTCGCGGCGCGCGTCGACACCGATGTAGCCGGCGGTGACGGCAACCGTCTTGATGCCGAGCGCATGGCATGCGTCGGCGGTGTCCATCGCATACTCGGCGAAGATGACCGGATCGTTGTAGGTGAAGGCGACACTCTTGCAGTTGCTCTTTGCGGCGGCCTCGGCGATGGCGGCGGGAGACGCCGCGTCCATCAGCGTATCCATTTCCCGCGACTTTGAGATGTCCCAGTTCTGGCAGAACTTGCAGGCGAGGTTGCAGCCGGCGGTTCCAAACGAGAGCACGCTGGAGCCGGGAAAGAAGTGATTGAGCGGCTTTTTCTCGATCGGATCAATGCAGAACCCCGACGAGCGGCCATAGGTGGTCAGCACCATCGCGTCGCCTTCGCGCTGGCGCACGAAGCAGGCGCCGCGCTGGCCCTCGTGCAGGCGGCAATCGCGCGGGCACAGGTCGCACTGGATGCGACCATCGTCCAGTCGGTGCCACCAGCGGCCGGGATGATTCATTGTTGCAACTCGGAAAGCCCGTTCGAGTGAATCTCGTGCTCCACCCATTTGGTCACGCCATAGCGGGAAACGTTCATTTGCGGGCTCCAGAATTCGGCCGGCAGCCCGGCCTTCTGCTTCAGCGCGGTCAGGAATTCGCGCGGATCGGGAAGTGCATCCCAGACCTGCGGCAGGAACGTGGCTCGACGTTGGCCAAATTGGAGAATCAGGCCGTCCAGCCCGGGACGAAGGCGCGCGAGCAAGTGGTCCTCGTCGACGACGTCGAGCGGCTCTTCGGCTGTCAACAGCGATACTTCAACCTTCAACTTGCCGAACTCGTACGCAGCGAGCGGTGGAAAACGCGGGTCGCCGAATGCTGCCGCTACGGCGTTGGCGCGGACGTCCACGCCGAGAGGGCGCACGGGCCGGATGGAGCCTATGCATCCGCGCAGTTCGCCCGCGAGCTTCAGGGTCACGAAGGTGGCGCCGGGTTGTGCCAACGCGGCGTGCGTCATGCACGGCTGCATCGGCAGTGCGAGTTTGTCGGCGATTGCGGCGCGCGCGATCGTCAGCAGGACGTTGCCGAGTTCAGGCGCGGCCATCGACGCCTCCGGAAAAGGCAAACGACGCATAGCCGACGACGCGTGACTTGTCGCCCGCCGTGTCGCCGGAGTTGCGCAGGTCGAGGAGTTCCGGCCGCATTCCGCGCTCGCGCGCACACAACAGCAAACCATTGATCGGCGTCGCCCCGCAGGCTTGCTCGTGGTCGAGCGTCGGCGACAGCGCCAGGATGTTGTCCGCGGTTGCCCGATCGATCGCGAGGGCCTCGGCGTAGCCGTGGTAGTGGGACAGATCGGAACTGACGACGATCAGCGTCTCGGCGCCGCCCCATAAAAGCCGGATGACGTCGGCGACCTCCCGCGGTGTCGCATCGCCGACGGCGAACGGGACGATGGTGAATTCCCCCAGCACTTCCTGCAGGAATGGCAGTTGAACCTCGAGCGAGTGCTCGAACGCATGCGCGGCGTCGCTTTCGCACACGCAGGGCAGCGCGAGAGCCGCCGCAACGGCTTCACGATCGACGTCGATGGTTCCCAGCGGGGTGGCAAAGGCACGCGCGGCAGGAAGCGCAAGGCCGCGAACGGGCACGCGATGCGTCGGGCCGAACAGCACGACGCGTCGTATCGTGTCGTGTCCGGCGGCCAGGCGGCCGTACGCGAAGCCCGCGACAGCGCCCGAATACATGTAGCCGGCGTGCGGCGCGATCACCGCTTTGGGTAGGATGACACCTTCAGGACTCGGAGTCGCCGCCCCGCCAACGTAGGCGCGCACGTCCGCCTGCAGCACCATCGGTGCTCCGGGATAGAACCTTCCGGCGACGGCGGCCGGGCGGACGTCAGTCATTTGCGGGCTCGCTCCTGGGACGGTCAGCTTCCCAATTTTGAGCTTCCCACGCCGGAAATCAACGGTGAAGCTCCCGGCAGCGCCACGCTACATTTGCTTGAACAGGTGGTTGAAGGTGCGGCTGACTTCGAGC
>Ga0070667_100003699_pt1 | contig 13012 bp, 9 predicted proteins | sample KBSS33metaG_FD_64659 | JGI IMG/M metagenome (GOLD analysis project Ga0070667, IMG submission 64659) | Switchgrass rhizosphere microbial communities from Kellogg Biological Station, Michigan, USA - KBS S3-3 metaG | ecosystem: Host-associated > Plants > Roots > Rhizosphere > Soil ...
CAAGTACGACCTCGCGCCGCCCAAGACCTGGAAGCAGTTCGACGACATCGGCGCCTTTCTCACCGAGGCGCTGAAGGGCGAGGGCATCTACGGCGCGTCGTTCTTCCGCGAGCCGCCCTATACGATGTTCATGTTCCAGGAGCGCTTCCGCGTCGAAGGCGGCAAGTTCTTCGATGCCGGCACGATGAAGGCCACGGTCAACAGCCCGGTGGGCGTGAAGGTGCTCACCGAGATGCGCAACGAGAACCGCTTCATGCCGCCGGGCGTCGAGAAGTTCGGCTTCGTCGAGAACCTGACGGTATTCCTCGATGGCAAGAGCGCGATGACCATCTCGTGGCCGCCGTACGGACGCTTCGCCGCCGGCTACCTCGCCGACGAGAAAGCCCTGGCCTGGGTGCCCAAGTCCAAGATCGCGGGCAAGGTCGGTTACGCGCTGCCGCCGGGCGGGCATCCCGAGCTCGCGCTGGGCTTCGCGCTGTCGGTCGCCTCGACCAGCAAGCAGAAGGACCTCGCCTACTTGTTCATCCAGTGGCTGAACAGCGACGAGGTCTCGACCCAGCGGGTGCAGCTGCCGTACGCGTTGCGCGACCCCTTCCGCGACTCGCACTACACCAACAAGGACTACATGGCCAAGTGGCCCGACGCCAAGGACTACCTGGCCGCGCTTGGCGACGCTGCCAAGACCGGCCTGCTGGACCTGTCGCTGATCCAGACCGACAAGTACGAGGAGTCGCTGCGTCAGGCCATGAGCAAGCTTTGGGCCGGCGGTGATCCCAAGGGCATCCTCGATGACGTCGCCAAGCAGTGGGATGAGATCACGCAGCGCGTGGGCGTGGACAAGCAGAAGACCGTGTACAAGGGGTGGGCCGCCAAGTCGGGGGCCTACCCGGCGCCTTCGAAGTAGGGGTGCTGCGAGCACGCTCCGTCCCCTCGCAGCGTGCTCGCCCGCGCGAGCGCGGCTTCCAGCTCGCGCTCGTCGCGCCGTCGATCTTCGTGCTGTTGCTGTTCGGCGTTCTTCCGCTGGTCTACCTGATCGTGGTGAGCGTTCAGAACATCACCATGATCGACGTGGACCAATCGTTCCACGGGCTGCTCAACTACCGGTTGCTTGCTGCCGATCGGCGCCTGTGGGAAGCGCTGCTGCACACGGGCATCTTCACGGCCATCGCGCTGCCCGTCGAGCTCGTGCTCGGGCTGGCCATGGCTCAGCTGTTCATCGAGCACATCCCGGGCCGGGGGGTGTTCGTGGCGTTGCTGGTGCTGCCCGTGGTCGTGTCGCCGATCGTCGCCGGCACCACGTGGTCGCTGATGTTCGACAACCGCTTCGGTCCGATCAACCAGATCCTCGGCTGGATCGCCGGCGAACCGGCAGCGATCCTGTGGACGATCCGGCCCGATCTTGTGTACGTGGCCATCCTCATGGCCGAGATCTGGCAGTGGACGCCGTTCATGTTCCTGTTGCTGCTGGCGGCGCTCTCAGGCGTCGACAAGTCGCAACTCGAGGCCGCGTCGATCGACGGCGCCGGCTACTGGCGCACTTTCCGCAAGATCGTGCTGCCGGCCATCCGGCCGGTGATGGTGGTGGCCATCCTCATCCGGGCACTCGACCTCGTGCGCCTGTTCGACATCGTGTGGGCGCTGACCAAGGGCGGCCCCGGCACGATGACCGAGACGCTGTCGGTCTTCACCTACGTCAAGGGCTTTCAGCAATTCGAGACCAGCTACACCGCCGCGGTCGCCTTGCTGGTCATCGTGCTCCTGTCGGTCGCCGTGTTCGCGGCGTTGAAGCGCGTGGAGCTCGCACGATGAACGGGTCTCGGCCGTGACAAGTTCGCGTCGCAAGCGCGCGCTCGTGGTCTGGCGCACGCTGGCAGCCGTTGCGCTGACCACGTGCTTCCTGTTCCCGATCTACTGGCTGTTCATGATCTCGTTCAAGACGCCGGAAGAGATCTTTGCGTTTCCGCCACGCTGGTGGCCGAGCCACATCCAGTTCGACAACTACGCGGTGCTGTTCAAGGACGGCGATGCCGTCACCGTGTGGAACAGCCTGGTGGTGGCCAGCGCGAGCACCGTGCTTGCCATGCTGCTCGGCACCTTGTGCGCTTACAGCCTCGCCCGATTTCGCACCGGCGGCGTGCACCTGTCCAACTGGATCATCTCGCAGCGCATGGTGCCGCCCATCGCCGTCGTGTTCCCCATCTTCCTGATGTATGTATTCCTCGGCTGGGTCGATACCTACCTCGGCCTGATCCTGGTGTACACCGCCTTCAATCTGCCCTACGTGATCTGGATGATGCGCGGCTACATCCTCGACATCCCGGTGTCGCTGGAGGAGGCGGCGCTGGTGGACGGCTGGACCCGTTGGCAGGTGTTGTGGAAGGTCGTGATGCCGATGGCGCGGGCCGGGCTCTTCGCAACCGCGATCCTCACCTTCATTTTTGCGTGGAACGAGTTCCTCTTCGCCCTCGTGCTCACGCGCACCGAGGTGGCCACGTACACGGTGCAAGTCACGCACTACTTCGGCGGACAGTCGGGCTTTTGGGCCAAGATCTCCGCCATGTCGGTGCTGGGCACGCTGCCGATCTTTGTCGTCGTCGCCTTCATGCAGCGATACCTGGTGCGTGGGATCTCGCTCGGCGCGGTGAAGGGTTGACGTGGCCGACCTGCGCATCGCCGGGCTCCGCAAGTCCTTCGGCAACGTGCACGCCGTGCGCGGCGTCGACCTGGAGATTGCCGACGGCGAGTTCACCGTGCTGGTGGGTCAATCGGGCTGCGGCAAGAGCACGCTGCTGAGGGCCATCGCAGGGCTGGAGGAGATCGACGAAGGCACCATCGCGATCGGCGGGCAGGTCGTCAACGAAGATCCTCCGTACCGGCGCGACATCGCGATGGTGTTCCAGAACTACGCGCTCTATCCGTACATGACGGTGTTCGAGAACATCGCCTTCGGCCTGCGCGCGCGGCGGACACCGGGCGCGGAGGTCCAGGCCAAGGTGCAGCAGACCGCGCGCCTGCTGGCGATCGACCACCTGCTCGATCGCCAGCCGCGGCAGCTATCCGGCGGCCAGCTTCAACGCGTGGCGATCGGCCGTGCGATCGTGCGCAACGCCAGGCTGTACCTGTTCGACGAGCCGCTTTCGAACCTCGACGCTCAACTACGGGAGGAGATGCGTGGCGAGATCAAGCGGCTGCACCAGGAAATGGGCAAGACCATGATCTACGTGACGCACGATCAGATCGAGGCGATGACGATGGCCGACCGCATTGTGCTGATGCGCGACGGCCGCATCGAGCAGCAGGGTGCACCGCTCGACCTCTACGAGCGTCCGGCGACTCGCTACGTTGCCGGGTTCCTGGGTTCGCCGGCGATGAACTTCGTCGACGCTGCGCTGATTGCGGACAACGGCGGCATCGGTGTACGGCTGTCCGACGGTACAGTGCTGGGACTGTCCTCGACGCGCATGCAACGCCTGGCGGGTCGAAATGACGGGGCCATCGTGCTGGGCGTGCGGCCCGAGCACATCAGTCGTTTCGAAGGCAACAGACGGCCCGGCGTGGTCAGGCACCGGGCGCAGATCGACCTTGTGCAACCCACCGGCGCCCGCACGTACGCGACCTTTCAGCTCGGCGGCACGGCCGTTGTGGCCGAATTGCAGGCGCACGACGTGTCGCAGCCCGGCGAGCAGGTCGATTTGGCGATCGACATGAACCGTGCGGTGCTGATCGATCCATCCAGCGAGCATGTGGTCTCCTGAGGGGAGTGGCCGTGACTTCAGAAGCTCCAGTGAATCAAGAGGGAGCGAAGATGGAATATCGCTTGGTCGGTTGTTCAGATCTGAGGGTTTCGGCGTTGAGTCTCGGCACTGCGACCTTCGGCGGTGGAAACGAGTTTTTCAAGGCTTGGGGTGAGACGGATGTGGCTGAGGCCACCCGCCTTGTCGAGATCGCGCTCGATGCAGGCGTGACAATGTTCGACAGTGCCGACGCCTACTCGGACGGCCTGGCCGAAGAAATTCTGGGCAAGGCCATTGCCGGCCGAAGGAACAGGTTGTTGATCTCGACCAAGGCGGCGTTCCGGACCGGTCCCGGACCGGACGACATCGGCTCCTCGCGCAGACATCTGGTCGAGGCTTGCGAAGCGAGCCTGCGTCGGTTGGGAACGGACCATGTCGACCTGTGGCAATTGCACGCATTCGACGCAATGACGCCAATCGACGAGACCTTGCGCGCGATGGACGACCTCGTGCGTGCCGGAAAGGTGCGCTATGTCGGCTGCTCCAACTTCTCCGGCTGGCATTTGATGAAGTCGCTGGCACTGTCGGAGAAGCACGGCTGGGTGCGCCATGTTGCCCATCAGGCGTACTACTCGCTGCTGGCACGAGAATATGAATGGGAATTGATGCCGCTGGCCATGGATCAACGGGTCGGAACAGTCGTCTGGAGTCCGCTTTCTGGCGGCCGCCTGAGCGGCAAGGTCGGCCGCAACGAGGCGGCGCCAAAGGGCAGTCGAACGGCGACGCTCGGGGCCCATGGCCAGGAGCTGCCGCTCGAACAACTCTATGCCGTCGTCGACGTGCTGCGTGAGATCGCTGATGAGCTCGGCAGAAGCGTTTCGCAGATCGCGTTGAATTGGGTGCTGCACCGGCCGACGGTGTCGACGCTGGTGATCGGCGCACGCAATGCCACGCAATTGAAGGAAAACCTGCGTAGCGTCGAGTTCAAGCTCACGACAGAGCAGGTGAAGCGCCTGGACGACGTGAGCGCGTCGCAGCCTATCTACCCCTACTGGCATCAGCGGCAGACTTTTGCCGAGCGCAATCCTCCGCCCGTGGTATGAGCGCAGCTTGTCCTCCGCTCACACCATGCCGAGGGGGCCACATAACCGTCCGAAAGGTAGAACCATGACGTCCGCTCGCTCCTCCCGCGCCATCAAGCTCTGCGGCACCGAACAGCCCGATGGCGTCGGTCGTGTTCTCAGGGCCGGTCCGCTCTCGGTCGAGTTCGACAACGGCAACCTGCGTTACCTCAGGGTGGGCGACGTGGAAGTGCTGCGAGGGCTCGCCTTTCTGGTGCGTGACGAGAACTGGGGAACCTGCATCCCGACGCTGAGCGGCCTCGTCGTCGAACAGCGCCCGGACAGCTTCAGCGTGAGCTACCGCGCGGGCTGCAGCCGTGCCGGCCAGGAGCTCAGCTATGTCGCGCGCATCGAAGGCCGAAGCGACGGCAGCCTCGAGTTCACAGGCGCCGCCACGCCGGCGACCGACTTCCTTACAGCGCGCAGTGGATTCGTCGTGCTGCACCCGCTTAAGGGTGTCGCCGGCCGCCCGGTCGAGGTCGAGCACACCGACGGGGTGGTGCAGACATCGACCTTCCCGGCGCTGGTCGATCCGGTGCAGCCGTTTCTGAACCTGCGCTCGTTGACCCACGAGGTGATGCCTGGCCTGAAGGCCGCCGTGCGTATGCAGGGCGATACCTTCGAGATGGAGGATCATCGCAACTGGACCGATGCCTCGTTCAAGACTTATGTCCGGCCGCTGGCCTTGCCATGGCCCTACGTGCTCAGGGCGGGCGAGACAGTGCGGCAGTCCGTCAGCGTAACGCTCAGCGGCGCAGTGCCAAAAGCGGCCTCGACTGCCGTCGACAAGACCGTTCGGATCACGCTCGGCAAGACGACGAAATCCGCCATGCCGGCAGTGGGTCTTGGAATGCCGGCGCACGAGATCGACGCGGCCATCGAGGCGCTCGACCTGCTCGAACGGGCCGCACCGCGGCTGCTCATCTGTGAGTTCGACCCGCGCCAGAAGCACGGCCGCAAGGAGCTGGACGGCTATCGCCTTCTTTGCGAGCGGGCCGGAGCCCAGTGCGAGCTCGAAGTCGTGGTCGAGAGCATCGATGCGTTCGACGCCGAGCTGAAGCACGTCGCGTCGCTGGTGCGCGGCGCAAGGCTGGCGTTGTCGGCAGTGGCCGTCTGTCCGGTCGGAGACCTCAAGGGCATCCTCCCGGGCAGCCCCCGGCCGCCTGCGCCGCCGCTGGCGGACTTGTACGAGGCGGCCCGCGCCGCCTTTCCCGGCGTTCGCCTGGGTGGCGGCGCGTTTTCTTTCTTCACCGAGCTCAACCGCAAACGCCCCCCGGCGGAGCTGCTCGACTTCGTGCACAGTGGCACTTGCCCCATCACGCATGCAGCAGATGACCGCTCGGTGATGGAGACGCACGACGCATTGCCCTACCAGGTGTCGACGGCACGCAGCTTCATCGGCAGAGCAGCCTACCGCGTCGGTCCGAGTTCGATCGGCTGCCGCGACAACCCGTATGGAAAGACGTTCGCGCCCAACCCGGACAACGAACGAATCTGCCTGGCCAACAGCGACCCTCGACAACGCGGCCTCTTCGGCGCCGCATGGACACTGGGCTATGTGTCGAGCCTGGCCGATACAGGGGTCGAAACCGTGTGCTTCGGCGCGCCGACCGGTCCGACCGGCATCATTCATCGTCCAGAGGAGGCGAAGCAGCCGTACTTCGGTGCGCTCGGGCGCAGCGCGGTCTATCCGGCATATCACGTCGTCGCGGGGCTCACGCGGGCAGCCGGCGCCCGGCTGGTGGCCTCGACGTCATCGGACGACGCCCGCGTCCGCAGCCTCGCCTATCGGGCCAAGGGGGCGACCCTTCTCTGGCTGGCCAACATGACCGCGCAGCAGCAAACGGTAAGCGTGGTCCACGCCGGCACCGGCCCGTTCGGCATCGTGCTCGACGAGACGAGCTTCGAGCGGGCCGCGATCGAGCCGGCGGCCTTTCAGGCAGCTGTGAAGTCGCTCGACACCGGCAACCTGGCTCTGGGCGCGTACGCCGTGGCGCTGATCTGCATCAACGACCGCTGAGATGCCTGTCAGCGCGTGGCATCGGACCGCGCATGCGCCTCTCGCGCCGCCTTGAGGCCGTGCTCGATGAACCCCTTCGCGTGGCGCGCGAGATCGGCGCCGTCTTCCCACAGGTTGCGCCAGATGCCGAGGATGCCTGACAGCTGCTTGTTGACCACCGCCGACGAGAACGACTCGAAGGTGATCGGCCCTTCGTAGCCCGCCTTGGCGAGGCCGCGGAAGACACGGTCGAAGTCGATGTTTCCGGCGCCGAGGTAGCCGCGTCCCGATTCGCCGATGTGGAAGTAGCCGAGCATCGCGCCGCTGTCGATCAGTGCCGACTCGAGGTCGGCCTCCTCGATATTCATGTGATAGGTGTCCAGATGCACCTTGACGTTGGGCAAGGCCACGCGGCGCGCGAACGCGACCGCCTGCGCAGCCGTGTTCAGCACGTTGCTCTCGTAGCGGTTGACGACCTCCAGGCCGATCGTGATGCCGTGCCGCGCCGCGTTCTCGCCGACGCGCCGAAGCACCTCGACCGAGCCGGCGATGCCTGTCTCGGTCGGCGGCTCGAAATACTTCTGGAACGCCGAGTACAGGATGCCGCAGACGTGCGTTGCGCCGATGTCGCGTGCCACGGACAGAACCTGCATCAGCCGGGCCTCGCCGCGTGCCTGCTTGTCCGGATCGCCGCACGAGATGTCGGTGGCGGCGTCGAGACCGAGCGATAGCGTCGTGCCGAGCTGGTATCGATCGAGCATCTTGCGCGTGAAGGCAGTGTCGATCGACGCGGGATCGAGCGCGGGTATTTCGATCAGGTCGAAGCCGAGTTCGGCCGTTTGCGCGATCGCGCGCTCGCATTCGTCATGGTTCCAGCCTCCGACCCAGACGAGCGCGTGGACACCGAGCTTGTTCATCTCCGACTCTCCGTTGCGCTGCCGGCCCGAGAGGCCGGCCTCGCTCTCATGCTATTGCGTCTCCTGGCGGCTTGCCAGGCGATGGACGACATGCCGCGATTCCTGGTAGAGATCGAGGTAGTCGCGGTAAAGCGCGTCATACGTCGGCCGCAGCGCCGGATCGGGCTCGATCATTCGCCCCGGCCTCACCCATTCGGTGATCTGGTCGCGACGCAGCAAGCCGGCAGAACAACCGGCGAGAAACGCATCGCCGTAGCACGCTCCGAGCGTGACCTCCGGCACTTCCTGACGCTGCCCGGAGACGTCCGAGACGATCTGCAGCCAGGTGTCGGTCTGCACGCCGCCGCCGACGGCGACGACGCGTCCGGCACGCGCGCCGAGCTGCGCCAGCGTCTCGAGGTTGTGTCGCACCCCGCAGGCGACTCCTTCCAGAATGGCGCGAAAGAGGTGATCACGCGAGTGCGCAAGGCTCAGCCCGGCGATCACGCCACGGGCGAGTCGATCGTTGAGCGGCGTACGCTCGCCGCTGAAGTAGGGCAGGCAGACGAGGCCGCCTGCCCCTGGGGCGACACGCGCCGCCGCATCAAACAGCGCGCCGGCATCGCCCGCTGGAAGATCGCGCGCCAGCTGATCCTGGAACCAGCGGGTGAGGCTGCCCGTAGTGCTCATGCCGGCGGCAAGGTTGAACTGCCCCGGGTAGGCGCCGGCCACCGTCCACATGCGCTCATCGGGCGTCGGCGCAGCCTGGACGAGGATGAAGAAGGTGGTGCTGCCGTACATGATCATCAGGTCGCCCGGACGCACGACGCCGACGCTGATCGCTTCGCTCAGCGCATCGACCGCGCCGATCGCCACGGGTGTGCCGACCGCAAGGCCCGATGCTTCAGCCGCTGCACGCGTGACCGAGCCCGCGACTTCATCGCTCCAGCCGGGTGCCGGCAGCATCGAGGACGGTGCGACGTGCTCCGCATGGCGCTCGTCCCATTCGCCGGTGCGCGGGTCGTAGAGCGGCATGAAATGGCTGGCCGTGTGGCGATCGATCCGGTGCTCGCCGCACAGGCGCCAGACCAGGTAGGCGCTCGCGGTGGTGAGACGGCGCGTGCGGCGCCACACGTCCGGCTCACGTTTGCGCAGCCAGCGGATCTTCGGACCGATGGCCTGGCTGGTGAGGCCCATCAGCGAGAAACGCAGAATCTCCTCGCGCCCGATCAGCGCATCGAGCTCCGCGATTTCCTCGCCGCTGCGAACGTCCACGCCGTAGAGGATGGCCGGCCGGAGCGGCCGGCCGGCGTCGTCCAGCGGCAGCAGGCAGGGTCCGATCGCGCTCACGGCGACAGCGGCGACGTCGCCGCCACGAAAGGGCGCGCCGTCGAGCAACTGCCGGCACAGGACGCAGACGTCGTGCCACCAGATGCCATCGGCGTCTTGCTCGACGTGTCCCGGGACGGGCGTCGCGATGCCGTGCGGAACGACGGCCGTGCGCAGCACTTCTCCGGTCACCGTGACCAGCGCGGCCTTGCTGCTGAAGGTGCCGATGTCGATGCCGAGCAGGAGTTCGCCCATGGTGGTTTCAGGAGCTCTGGGGTGCGCCCGCGGCGCAGTCCGGCGGCTCGAGTCTCATGCGATATTCTCACGCGAGCAACCCCCGCTCATCGCATCGACGAGCGGTTTCGCCAGCGAGGAGGCTTTGATGAAGACGCGCACCTTCAAGACCCGCAACGGCACTGACCTGGTGTTTTCGGCCATCGGCCTTGGCACGGCGCCGATGGGCGACCTCTACGAACTTCTCGACGAAAAGACGGCGATCGCCACCGTCGAGCGTGCCTACGAAAGCGGCGTTCGCATTTTCGATACGTCGCCGCACTACGGAAACGGACTCGCCGAATCGCGCATCGGCGCCGGGCTTCGTCGGGCTCGCCGGGATGAAGTCCTCGTCTCGACCAAGATTGGCAGGGTCATGGATCCCTTCGGCCGGCCCCCCGAGCGGAACAAGGATGCGTATTCCCCCGGTTTCGTCGGCGGCTATCCGCACGCGCCGCAGTTCGACTATTCGTACGACGGAACGATGCGTTCGATCGAACAGTCGTTGCTGCGAATGGGACTGAGTCGCCTTGACGTTGTCCTGATCCATGACTGCGACGTATGGACGCATGGCAAGGCGGATGCAGGGCGCCGGTTCAAGGAAGCGATGGAAGGCGCCTACCGGGCCCTCGACAAGCTGCGCAGCGAAAAGACCGTTGCGGCCATCGGGTTCGGAATCAACGAGGCCGACACCTGCGTCAAGTTCGCGCGAGCCGGCGACTTCGATCTGGCGATGATGGCCGGCCGCTACTCCCTCTTGATCCAGAACGGCCTCGCGGAATTCCTGCCGCTCGCGGTCGAGAAGAAGATGGGCGTCATGCTGGCGGGCGTGTTCAATTCCGGAATCCTGGCGACCGGATCCATTCCCGGCGCCAAGTTCGAGTACGCGCCTGCGCCCGCGGAGATCTTGGATCGCGTGCGCAGGATCGAAGCGGTCTGCGCCGCCCACAGAACCTCCATTCGGCGCGCCGCCCTGCAGTTCGCGATGGCGCACCCGGCTGTGGTGTCGGTGGTCCTCGGGGCGGTGAAGCCCACCGAGGTCGAAGCGAACGCAATCGACTCCGAGCAGAAGGTGCCGGCGGGCCTCTGGAGCGACCTGAAATCGGCCGGCTTGCTCGATCCAGCCGCGCCGACGGGCTGAGCTCTGGTGCCGTTGTCAATTGACGGCCGAGGTAATAGCATCGATCGGCCTCGCATTCCACGCAGGCACATACCAGATCCTCGCCGACAGCGAGACAACCGGAGACAACCGTGGACAGACGCAAGACACTGAAGGCATTAGGAAGCGCGGCGATGGCCGGCGCCGCAGGCCTGACCAGCCGCATCGCCTTCGCAGCGAACTCGACAATGGTGACCGTGGTCAAGATCGCCGGCATCCCGTGGTTCAACGCGCTGGAAAAAGGCGTCAAGAAGGGCGGCAAGGATTTCGATATCGATGCCTCGATGGTCGGCCCCGCCAACGTCGATCCGGCGCAGCAGGTGAAGCTGCTGGAAGACCTGATCGCCAAGAAGGTGACCGTGATCGGCCTCGTGCCGCTCGACGTCAAGGTTTGCGAGCCCGTGCTCAAGCGCGCGCAGGCGGCAGGCATCAAGGTCATCACGCATGAGGGGCCGGAACAGGAAGGTCGCGACTGGAACGTCGAGCTGATCGACTCGGTGCGCTTCGGCGAAGTCCAGATGCAGCGCCTGGCCAAGGACATGAGTGAATCCGGTGACTACGTCGTCTACGTCGGCACGCTGACCACTCCCCTCCACAACAAGTGGGCCGATGCGGCCATCGCATACCAGAAAGCGCACTATCCGAAGATGAAACTCGTTGCCGATCGGTTCCCCGGCGCCGACGAGATCGACACCGCATACAAGACCACGCTCGATGTGATCAAGGCCTATCCGAACCTCAAGGGCGTCCTGGGCTTCGGTTCGAACGGGCCGATCGGTGCCGGCAATGCGGTGCGCGAAAAGCGGCTGAGCAAGAAGATCGCCGTTGTCGGCACGGTGCTGCCGTCGCAAGCGAAGGATCTGATCGCCGACGGCATCATCCGCGAGGGCTTCCTCTGGAACCCGACCGACGCCGGCTATGCAATGGTCGCGGTCGCTCGCCTGGTTCTCGATGGCAAACCCATCAAGGACGGCGTCGATATCCCGGGGCTGGGAAAGGCCTCCGTCGACGTGCCCGGCAAGCTGATCAAGGTCGACAAGATCATGCGCATCAACAACGAGACGATCGGGGGCCTTATCGCCGGGGGCCTCTGAGCGGCGGGAAACTCGTGCGATCGAGGCGCTCCTCGCTCGCGATCGGCACGGCCAATTCCCTTGTTGGCGCCGACGTCATGGATTCCCGGACTTGGCCAATCTTCTCGACGTCCACGCGATCTCCAAGCACTTCGGCGGCGTCGTCGCGCTGCGCGACGTCGACCTGTCGTTGCGGGCGGGCGAGGTGCATTGCTTGGTCGGTGAGAATGGGTCTGGCAAATCGACGTTGATCAAGATCCTCTCCGGCGTGCTGCATCCGGAACCCGGCGGCCGCATCGTCATCGAGGGACGCGAGTACCCGCACCTGAATCCGGTCCAGTCGACGGCCTGCGGCATCCAGGTCATCTATCAAGACCTCTCGCTTTTCCCGAACCTGACCGTCGCGGAAAACATCGCCGTCGCCGGCCATCTCGGCGCTGCGCGGCTCGTGAACTGGCGCACGCTGCGCATGACCGCCGATGCGGCGATGGCGCGCATCGGCGCATCGCTCGACCCGGACGCGCGGGTCGAGGATCTGTCGATTGCCAATCGTCAGCTGGTCGCGATCTGTCGCGCCATGGCGGCCGACGCCAAGCTCGTGATCATGGATGAGCCGACCGCCTCGCTTACCCGCCATGAAGTCGACGCGCTGGTGCGCCTCGTCGCCGATCTGAAGCGAGCCGGCATCTGCATCGTCTTTGTCTCGCACCGTCTCGATGAAGTCATGGAGATCGCCGAGCGCGTCACGGTGCTGCGTGATGGCGCGAAGGTGGGTGAATTCCCGGCGCGCGAAATGGACGACAAGAAGCTGGCGATGCTTATGACGGGCAAGGCCTTCGCCTATCGGACCCGCGAGACCGATCTCGCGAAGTCGAAAATGGTGCTATCGGTGAGCCATCTCACGCGCGCGGGCCAGTACGAGGACATCAGCCTCGACATCCGCGCGGGCGAGATCGTCGGCCTGACCGGATTGCTCGGTTCTGGCCGCACCGAACTCGCGCTGTCGCTGTTCGGGATGAACCGGCCCACGTCCGGGGAGATCCGGCTCGACGGCAAGCCGCTGGCGCTCAAGACCAATGCCCAGGCCATCGAAGGGGGCATCGCCTACGTGTCAGAGGATCGTCTCAATCTGGGCCTGGTGCTGGAGCAGCCGATCTCCTCGAATATTCTGGTCACGGTGCTCGACAAGCTGCCCAGCCGGCTGGGTCTGGTGGCAGAGGAGACGCGCCGGCGCACGGCGCGGAAATGGATCGAAGACCTGGCGATCAAGGCGCCCAACCCCGACAATGCCGTCCGCACGCTTTCGGGCGGCAATCAACAGCGGGTGGTTCTCGCCAAGTGGATGGCGACTCAGCCCAAGCTTCTGATACTCGACAGCCCCACAGTGGGGGTCGACATCGCGGCCAAGGACGGGATTTACGAAGTGGT
>Ga0070667_100003709_pt1 | contig 12982 bp, 10 predicted proteins | sample KBSS33metaG_FD_64659 | JGI IMG/M metagenome (GOLD analysis project Ga0070667, IMG submission 64659) | Switchgrass rhizosphere microbial communities from Kellogg Biological Station, Michigan, USA - KBS S3-3 metaG | ecosystem: Host-associated > Plants > Roots > Rhizosphere > Soil ...
ATGACGAAGTGGAATATGGATTTTGCAAAGAGCGGATTAATATGATGGAGTTTAAATGAATTATTGTCTGCCTTTCCGCCTTTGTTGGTGTTGTCACCAACAAAATAATGGTGATAGCGTATTGTTGGTCATAAGAGGATATATACGTGTTAAAGCACTCAGATATGAGTATATTAAATTCCGATATATTTTTTGGCAACGCTTTCTGCTTTATTTCTTGCCGCGTCTCCTCCGATAAATCTTGCGTCATACTCAGTTGAATCTTCTATAGTAGTCTCATTATTCTCCATATCATAAACAGCCCACCACCAATAATCTTCGTCCATCCATTCCGCTCTTAACATAAGTCCTGCCCACAACGCGGTACAATCGTCAGCAAGATCACCAGTCCAAATAATGGGAAACTTAGCCAACTCTTTTCTTTGTGGTGTCATTACTACTTCTTTTAGGCTTTGGTACAAAGGGATCGCTATTTCAATTTTCTATAAGACCTCACGATAAAGGAATCCAACATTTCAGAATTAACTATTTCTCCTGATTTTTGAATAAAATAATAAATTGAATCATGTGCTTGTTTAGTATTTTTTCGTACCCGGTAATAACACCCGGCCATGATTCCCCATTTATATGTCGTATCTGCGGTTTTTATTGAAGCTGTCAGACTATCTATCTGACCTGTCATATAATCTACTTCGCCCTGAAAATACTCTATACTATCTTTTCTTGAACGCGTCTTTGCATGCGCTAACTCGTCCCGAACTGAATTAAGTTGTCTTATATAAATAGTATCATCTATAATTTTACCAAACCGCTGACCGATTGTATCGACCTGCATTACTTTAAAAGAATCAATTATCGCAGATGAATCAATTTTAATCAACCTGGAAGACGCATCCTTTTTTAGCTGGCTGGATAGATCGGACGGCAGGGTGCTCTTGCACGACGCCATAGTCATCAAAATAAGAGCATAGGCAAACAGTCTATTCATAAAGACTTTTTTTCCCGCCTTTGTTGGTGTTCTCACCAACGAATATTATTGTTATACTCGTTTTGTGGTCATAAGAACAACAATGGTGGCAATCGAAAATCCCAATATCCCGAAATCCCCCAATCAGCAATTCCCTACCGCTGGCTCGCTATCAGCAAATTCAAATCTGTATATTTTAAATCGAAGCGCTGGCTGAGGTAAAAATTGGTAAGCGCTCCTTTGAATAGATAAATGCCGCTGCGCAGGTGTACCTGGTGCCAGACCAGGTTTTCAAACCCGCCTTCGTCACCTGCTTCCAGCAACAGAGGCATCAATACGTTGCTGATGGCCTGTGAGGCGGTGCGCGCAAAACCGGAAGGAATATTGGGTACGCAATAATGTATCACCCCGTATTTCATGTAAATCGGATGCTCGTGCGTGGTAATCTCGGAAGTTTCAAAACAACCGCCGCGGTCTATACTAACGTCGATGATCACACTGCCGGGCCGCATATTGCTCACCATCTCTTCGGTTACAATAAGCGGGGTACGGCCGCTGTCTGAACCCAGCGCACCCACTGCCACTTCGCAGGTTTTTAATTGCTTTGCCAAAATACGCGGCTCTATAACGCTGGTCCACATACGCTGACCAATATTGTTCTGCAACCTTTTTAAACGGTACACACTGTTATCGAATACTTTTACGGAAGCGCCCAGTGCCAGCGCTGCGCGCGCTGCAAATTCTCCTACAATACCCGCACCGATAATAATAACTTTTGTAGGTGGAATGCCGGAAATGCCTCCCAGCAATACACCCTTTCCATGATTGGCCGAACCAAGGTATTGGCCTGCAATCAGCATCACTGCACTGCCGGCGATTTCGCTCATGCTGCGGACAATGGGATAAGAATCGCTGTCATCTTTTAAATTTTCGAAAGAGATGGCTGTAATTTTTTTCTCCATCATCTTTTCCAGTATCTCGGATTTCAGTACACTCAAATGAATGGGCGAAATAATAACCTGGTTGGGCTGTAAAAACGACAGGTCGTCCTCTATTACAGGTGCGCTTTTTACGAGCAGTGGTGCTTTGTAGACCTCCGTTTTGTCATACACAATTTTACCCCCCGCTTCTGCATAGTCTTTATCGCGGTAATGTGCTGCATCGCCTGCATTGTGTTCTATGATTACCTGGTGGCCGTTGCTGACCAATACGCCAACGGCATCGGGCGTTAAGGCAATCCTGTTTTCCTGGAAAGCCGTTTCCCGGGGTATGCCTATTACCAGTTCTGAACCCCTTGGTTTTACATCCAGCTTTTCTTCCAGGGTTTCATAGCTAAAAGAAGTGCTTATAATAGGCTTTGGCTGAGACATGCAGGATAATTGTGTGGCGAATAGTAGTGCGTTAACAGGATTATTGATGATGCCTGCGCTTCCAACACTACTAACCAGGGTCAGCCGCGCAAAATGCCCGCAACACAGGTGCGGCGGGCCGTCAAATATACTTATTTATCTTCTACCCGCATAAGCCGGGTTTCTTCATCAATCGCCGCTAAGTAAACATGTACAGAATTGGGCGGCAACAGGGCCGGGGCGCGTTCCGGCCACTCCACCAAACAGGTAAAGCCGCTGTATAAACAATCTTCCACACCAGCCCGGATGACTTCTTCTTCATTTTTCAGGCGGTACAAATCCAGGTGATAAACGACCCCCTGTGGGCTATCATACTCGTTGATGATTGAAAAAGTAGGGCTGGATATATTACCGTGTACCTTCATAACGACACAAAGGGCCTGTATAAACGTGGTTTTGCCGGCACCCATGCTGCCATGAAATGCAAATACCTGCTGACCGGGAAAATCCTGCCGCAACGCAGCCGCCGCATTGCCTAGCGTAGCCAGCGTAAACTTCCATTCTTTCATGTTGTTATGGAATTTGTGCAAATGTAAGCAAGTTGGTAAAGGGCACTATGCTGCCGTAACAAACTGCATTGTTTGCAACCTTGTGTAGTTATTATTCCCGGTTTGGCAGCCCTTCCGTTGTGCGATGCAGTAAATTTGCATTATTAAAAAAGAAACTTGGAAACCGGAAAAGATATATTGGAACAAATCAATTGGAAAGTAGAAGGAATGGATTGCGCCAACTGCGCCCTGACCATTTCTGCCTACCTGAAAAAACAGGGCATGCAGGAGGTGAAGGTAAACCCCGTCAGCGGCGAGGTGCTGTTTGAAAAAAACGGTGCAAAAATTTCAGATGATGCTTTAAAGAAAGGCATAACTGATTTGGGATATACGGTGCTGGCAGCTGATGCGTCTGCGCCAACTGCTACCAGGGGCATAAATAAATTTCTGCGTTACCTGCTGATATGCGTCCCTTTTACAATGGTATTGATGCTGCACATGCTGCCAGTGCACATTCACTGGTTAATGAATCCCTGGCTGCAACTGGGTTTATGTGTACCTGTTTACCTTACCGGCATGCATTTTTTTGGCCGCAGTGCCTGGAAAAGCCTGGCCAATGGTATACCCAATATGAACGTGTTGATTGCACTTGGTTCGTCCGCAGCATTTTTCTACAGCCTGGCCGGAACATTGCTCAACCTGGGAGAGAATTATTTATTTTACGAAACGGCGGCGACCATCATTACGCTTGTTTTCCTGGGCAATTATCTGGAAGATGTATCTGTGGCTACTACCCAGCGCGCATTAAATAAATTGGCCAAAAAGCAGGACAGCATGGCCAATATAATTGCTTTTGACGATCAGCACCAGGAAGTGATTTTTCCGCTGCCCAACGATCAATTGAAAAAAGGAGATCTTATATTAATAAAATCCGGCGAGCAAGTGCCGGCCGACAGTAAAATTTTATGGGGCGATGCAACAGTAGACGAGTCTATTATTACAGGTGAAAGCCTGCCGCTGGTAAAGCATGCCAAAGATGGGTTGGTAGGAGGCAGCATGGTAATTGATGGAACATTGCGGGCACAGGTAACTGCAGAAGCAAATCATTCTGTATTGGCCAATATCATTGACCTGGTTAAGAAAGCACAGGGTGATAAGCCGCCTGTTCAGCAAATGGCCGATCGCATCAGCGCGATTTTTGTTCCGATCGTATTGGGTGTTGCATTGCTTACATTTATCATCAACTACTTTCTGCTGCACCGGTTTGATGTTTCCTTATCCCGGAGTATAGCGGTGCTGGTCATTGCCTGTCCTTGTGCAATGGGGCTTGCAACACCCGCCGCCATTGCGGTAGGGCTTGGGCGTGCGGCCCGCAATGGAATTTTATTCCGCAATGCCAAAAGCCTGGAAGCCTTTAAAACCATCCGTCAAATAGTGTTTGATAAAACCGGTACGCTTACCACGGGAAATTTTGTTATCAGTCAATGGCAATTAACAGGCGAGGGCAATATTGATGAAGAAGAATTTAAGCGGATTGCTTTTTCACTCGAAAAATACTCCAATCATCCGATTGCAAAATGCGTTGCCCGTGAGTGGAAAACCAGGCAGGAAATACGCTGGCAAAAAATAGAAGAGATAAAAGGCCTGGGCATGAATGCCATTACCAAAGAAAGTATTGAATACCGGGCCGGTTCATACAAAATGGCTGCCGCGCTTACGGAGGATGATAGTCATAATATTTACATCACAAAAAACAATGTGTTACTGGGATGGATAGACGTGCAGGATGATATACGCCCGGAAGCAAAAAAAGTGATTGATTATTTTAAGACTAAAAACATCAAAACATTTTTATTGAGTGGCGATAAAGAGGTTTCGGTAAAACGGCTCGGCGCTCAGTTGGGCATTGATGAAATCATTGCTGAACAAACACCGGAACAAAAATTGTCAACCGTGGCGGCATTGAATGAATCGATGCCAACTGCGATGGTGGGAGATGGCATCAACGATGCTCCGGCCCTGGCAAAGGCTACCATTGGTATCGCCATGAACGATGCATCGCAGGTAGCCATGCAGACTGCCGATGTGGTGCTGATGAATAATGGCCTGCAAAAATTACCGGAAGCGCTGGGCCTTGGCCGGCATACGCTGATCACCATTAAACAAAATCTTTTCTGGGCATTCTTTTATAATATCCTTGCAATTCCTTTCGCCGCAACCGGTTTTTTTATTCCCGCTGCCGCCGCGCTGATCATGGGATTGAGTGATGTAGTGCTGGTGGTGAATTCGGTGAGGTTGTTTGGAAAGAAGGTGGTGTGATCGTCAGTCGTGAGACGTCAGGCGTGAGCCGATTCCTGAAATTTTAAATCCGTACATTGTGTAAAACCTTATACTATGTTTCTCGAATTAGCCCACACCAAATTAGATGTTTTTCAGGTTTCAAGAGAATTCGTATTAAACTGTTACCGGGAAACTAAATTATTTCCCAATGAAGAGAAATTTGCATTAATCCAGCAAATTCGCAGAGCAGCCTTATCCGTTCATCTTAACATTGCGGAAGGATCATCAAGAAAATCATTACCGGAGCGTAAAAGATATTATGAAATCTCACGAGGTTCAGTTATTGAAATTGATACTGCTTTTGATATAGCGATGGGATTGGAATATGTAACGAAAGATAAACTGGAATATACTGGTAGCCTCTTGATTAGAACTTTTCAGATGCTTTCAAAAATGATAGGACAAGCAAATGCAGAATAAGGAGTATGAACAAGGGCAAACGGCCAAAGCCACAAACATAGCGCCGGAGGTCTCAGGCCTGACGTCTGACGTCTCACGTCCCTTCCTCCCCTCCATCCTTCACCAATACTGGGGTTACAAAGCTTTTCGCCCTTTGCAGCAGGATATTATGCAAGCTGTTCTGGCAGGAAAAGATGTATTGGCCCTGATGCCTACCGGCGGCGGCAAATCACTTTGCTACCAGGTGCCGGCGATGGCTATGGATGGCTTGTGCCTTGTTATTAGCCCGTTGATTGCATTGATGAAAGACCAGGTAGAGAATCTTCGTAAAAAAGGAATAACTGCGTTTGCGATCTATTCGGGAATGAAAAGGTTTGAGGTGATCCAAACCCTTAAAACTGCTGGCGAAAGCAATTGCAAATTTTTGTACGTTTCGCCGGAGCGCCTGGAGACAAACCTTTTTAAAGAATACCTGCCCGCCCTGAACGTTCAACTGATAGCGGTAGATGAAGCGCATTGCATTTCCCAATGGGGGTACGATTTCAGGCCTCCTTACCTGCGTATCGCCTTGTTGCGCGAAGAACTGCCCGGCATACCTGTGCTTGCATTAACCGCTTCTGCCACCCGGGAGGTGCAACAGGATATTTGCGAAAAACTTGCTTTTAAAGATCAGCAGGTTTACCGGCAATCTTTTGAAAGAGCCAACCTTTCATACAGTGTGTTTAAAACGGATTCAAAAATAAATAAGCTGGTTGGTATATTAAATAGCGTTGCCGGCAGCAGCATTGTGTACTGTAAAAGCCGCCGGCGCACCCGGCAGGTAGCAGAACAATTGCAGTCGTATAATATCATTAGCGATTACTACCACGCTGGCCTGAGCGCAGAAGAACGCAATAAGAAACAGGAAGCATGGATCGACAATAAAGTAAGGGTCATTGTATGCACCAATGCTTTTGGAATGGGGATTGATAAGCCTGATGTGCGGGTAGTAGTGCACATGGATATGCCCGATTGCCTTGAAAATTATTACCAGGAAGCGGGCCGCGCAGGCAGGGATCAAAAAAAATCATATGCTGTTTTATTGTACCAGCCTGCCGACCTGGAAGACCTGAAACAACAACCGGCACTGCATTTTCCCGCAATAGAAAAAATAAGAAGCGTTTACCAGGCCATCGCCAATTACCTGCAGTTGCCCGCCGGTAGCGGAGAAGGACAATACTTTGCTTTTGACATAGCAGATTTTATAAAGAAATTTTCCTTACCAGTCCAGGAAGTAATGAATGTGCTAAAGGTACTGGAGCAGGAAGGGCTGATGAGTTTTAATGAACAGGTATTTATACCGGTGAAGGCGCAATTTATCTGTACAAAAGAAACGCTTTATAGTTTTGAAGAATCGAACCCTGCCGCAGAGCCATTGATTAAACTGCTGCTGCGATCGTATGAAGGTATATTTGATATGCCGGTAGCCATTTTTGAAAAACAACTGGCAGGCTGGCTTAAAGCAGATCTGGCGGCCGTTCAGCAATTATTGGTAAGCCTGCACAACAAAGGCATTATCCGTTATGAGCCGCAAAAAGATGAACCGCAATTGTATTTGCCACAGCGGAGAGTGAGGGCTGAAGATCTTGCCATCCACCCGGTCAGCTATAAAAGAAGAAGAGATCAGTTTGAAAAAAGAATTAATGAATTCATTCATTTTACCCTGAATGCAAAGGACTGCCGGAGTGTTGTGATAGGTAATTATTTTGGCGACGACAGTATACAACCCTGTGGTATCTGCGATAACTGCCTTCAGCAAAAAAAGACGGGGCTCACGGCAGATGAGTTCTCCCTGATCCGCGAAAGCATCGAAAAAATATTACTCGCAGGCCCTGTAAAAACAGGCGATGTATTATTGCAGTTAAAAGGCATTTCAAAAGAAAAGGCCTGGGAAGTGATTGAATTCTTACAGGCTGAGAAAAAGCTTTGCCTTGATGAAAACGGGCGGCTAAGCAGATGTTCCGGTTGATATAAGGTATCAGGCGATGAAACATCCACGAACTGAGCCATGTCCTTATTTTTTGTAGCGCCCGTGTTTAAAGAGGTAGCTGGCCGTTTGATAGTATGCAATCGCTTCATTTACCAATGAATCTTCAATGGGAATTTTGATTTGAGTGCCGGTGGTAAAATCAATCCGGAACATTTCTATTTTTTGCTGCGGCGAAAGTACTACCATTTTACCGGCGCGGGCATACGCTACATTCTGGTAGGTGCCCATAAACAGCCTTTCCTTTTCTGCCGGTAACTTCAGTATATCATAACCATAAAATTTACTGGCATACTCCAGGTTCAGCAATCCCAGCAGGGTAGGCGCCAAATCTATCTGGGCGGTTAGCTTATTTTCAATGCGTGGGTTAACAATTCCGGGCGCATATATCCAGCAGGGTATATGATAATCCATTACCGGTATCGCTGTTTTCCCGGCCACCTTTGCGCAATGATCGGCTACAATCACAAAGATGGTATGGGCAAACCAGGGTTTTGTTTTTGCCGCGTCTATAAACCTTCCAATGCTCCAATCGGTATATTTAACGGCGCCTTCGCGTACTTGTTTTGAAGGAGGAATATCAATCCTTCCTTCGGGATAAGTAAAAGGCCGGTGATTACTAACGGTCATGATATGATGAAAAAACAATTTACCCGCAGCGTAGGTCTTGTCCATTTCTTTAATAGCCTGGGCAAACAAATCTTCATCGGCTACACCCCAGGCAGTTTCATGATGAATGTCTTTTGATGCGATGTCTCCCTGGTCAACAATTGTATAACCATTCTTTCCAAAAAAAGCACCCATATTATCAAAAAAAGCGTTGCCACCGTAGATATATTTCGTATCGTATCCCCTGTCTTTTAATACGGCGCCCATCGTAAACATATTTTCCCTGGTAGGCATGCGCTTAATAATGGCTTGCCCGGGTGTAGGGGGAATGGCCAGCGATAGTGCCTCCAGCCCCCGGACGGTCCTGGTGCCCGATGCAAAGAAATGTTCAAAAAAAAGACTTTTGTCTACCAACGAATCCAGGAAAGGCGTAATGTTTTGCGTGTTCCCAAAATGTTTAAGATAAATGGCACTCAGGCTTTCGACGCTGACGAGTACTATGTTCAATTTTTTTTCAGCGCTATCGGGTTTGATCAGCCGCTCCGTAGAAAATAATTGATCATTGGTAAAGCGGCCTTGTTTTTCCTCCAGCAGTTTATGCAGCGTGCTGAAACAAGCCGAATCGGTTCTGCTGGCGTAAAAAACGGTATAGTCAAGTTCATTGTGCCAGAAAGCGTGGCCAAATTCATACATGCCATTACCACCCAGTTCGTTCACATAACGGTTGCTGCTGAGGTTTTTGAAATTATTGCTTACCAAAAAATAGCCAGCCAGGGGCAACAACAGGTATAGTCCAAATACAATAGTTCTTTTTTTAAACCGCAAAGAAGATTGAAGCGAGGCATCTACCCATTTCCTGATAGGCCAGAACAGCAGCGCTCCTGCCACCAACAAACCAGTGATCACCAGCGGCATGTTATAGCTCTCGATGATATTGTTCATCACTTCATTGGTATACACCAGGTAGTCAACTGCAATAAAATTGAAACGGCTCCTGAACTCGTCCCAGAAAACAAATTCAGCAATGGCAGTAAATACAAGAATAATGATGGCGATGATAAAAAAAAGATAAAGTACCGGCTTTTGCCATTTTTTCCTGTACCAGCTATCTTTCATTAACCAGCAATACAGGGCTACCGGTAAAACAAAAAACGAAGCTACAATGATATCGTAAAAAAGCCCTGTGAGCAGCGAGCCGACTATGCCGGTAAAATTATTATCCAGCTCTGAGAAAGAAAAGATGATGAGGCCAAGACGGGTGAGTAATGAAACACCCGTTACCAAAAAGCCCATTAAGAAAACCGGGCCGAAACGACGCTGAAATAGTTTACTGAACCGGGATATTCCCTTTTGAACCATTGGCAAAAATAAGCAATCACAAAAAGCAGATCAAAACACTTCTGCGGTTATTAAAGAACAACAGGCTGCCGGTTTATTTTTTTATGCCTGGCCGTTATAATTTTCGCGTTCAGGTAACCCATGGCCAGCGCCAACGGGTAATCGCCGGCCCAATGCACTTCGGTATTCATCATGGCAAAACTCGTTAATCCTATGAGCGTGTATCCAATGGGTTTTATCCATTTATTTTCAGGATAATTATCTGCAAGGATACAAACGGTGGTCATCATGGTGGCCAGGTGTCCCGAGGGAAAAGCATCGTAACTGGAAGTATTGGTGCCAAATTCTTTAAAAGAAGGAAAAGGACGCCAGCGGCCGCCGGGTGCTGTTCGTTCGAAAGGGCTTTCCCGACCGGTTACCCGTTTTACCACCTGGGTAACAATGGCAGCGGAACAAAATCCCTCCATCAGGTCGCTTGCGGTCTGGAGTGAACGGTAATTATTGGCAATTTTGCCCTGCAGCCAGAATCCACCCCCAATGGCAACGCCTATCCAGCCTTCGCCCAGCGTATAAAAAGCTGAGTTAACATTCCGTGGCATTTTGAACAGCTTAATATCGCCGCCTGTTTTTTTTATGCTGAGCACTACCTTATAATCGGTTTGAGGCTGCCAGTGAATATTGCGGCCCATTTGCATGGCACCGTCCAGCAATGGCTGATCATAATGGATTAATATGGCGGTTGAACCGGCTACTGCCAGCAAACCCTTCCATCCATTTTTTTGAAAAGGACTTTTGCTGATACCCCAAACATCTTTGGGCAGGTTGGTAATAAATGCGAACGGCCTTGGCTTTGCATACAGATGGCCCGCACCGGATACGGGTTGAGTAGAGACCGATAAGGCATTAATGCTATCTGTTTGCTGTGCCGGCAAAGCGGGCGACAATAGGATCAAAATTCCGGTTAAATGCAGGGCCAGCAATCTTCTCAGCATCGGATCAGTGTGTTTCAAAGTGGTTAATCGCACTAAAATAACACCTTATCAGTATGAAACAAATTAAAAATTAACGATTTTTTAATGTTAACAACTGAACAACCAAATAAGTATCGATGAGAAAATCAAAATAAACTTTTGCGGCTGCTCCGGCCGCCCAGGCCCAGCGCGCCCAGCAATCCCCGGGTAATAACACTGGCAGCAGTGCGGCCTACTTGTTTTACAATAGGATTATCAAAAAAACCGGGTTCTGCTTTTGCCTTTTTATCGTCTTTGGCATCCGCTGTTTTTGCTGCAGCGTCTTCTAATTTTTGAGTGAGTATTTCGTAGGCGCTTTGGTTGTCTATCACCTGGTTGTATTTGCTGATTAATTTGGATTTGGCAACAATGCTATCTATCTCAGCATCGGTAAGTATATCCATACGGCTGCGGGGTGCCAGCAACATAGTATGTACCAATGGAGTTGGTATGCCTTTTTCATTCAGCATGGTAATAAAAGCTTCCCCAATGCCCATTTGCGTAATCAGGTCTTCCGTTTTATAGAAAGTGGTTTCAGGGTAATTCTCTGCAGTTTGTTTGATTACTTTGCGATCGGCCGCGGTAAATGCCCGCAAGGCATGCTGCACTTTCAAACCCAGTTGGGCCAGTATACTGGCTGGCACATCCATGGGGTTCTGGGTACAGAAAAAAATACCGATGCCCTTGGATCGAATCAGCTTTACAATGGTTTCAATTTGTTGCAGCAATGCACTACTGGCTTCCTGGAAAATAAGATGGGCTTCATCAATAAACATAACCAGCTTAGGCTTATCCAGATCTCCTTCTTCGGGGCAACTGGCATATAATTCAGCCAGCATCTGCAGCATGAACGTAGAAAACAATTTCGGTTTATCCTGCAAATCGGTCACCCGCAAAATGGAAATCATCCCGCGTCCATCATCGGCAATCCGCATCAGATCGTTTACCTCGAAACTTTTTTCACCAAAAAAAGCATCGGCACCCTGCTGCTGCAGTTCAATAACTTTCCGCAGTATGGTGCCGCTGCTGGTGGTAGCGATCTTACCGTATGTTTTTTCTATTTCCGTCTTGCCTTCTGCGCTGATGTATTGAAGCACTTTTATGAAATCTTTGAGGTCCAGCAAGGGTAGTTTATTGTCATCGCAATATTTAAAAATCATAGCCACCAGTCCCTCCTGGGTATCATTCAAATCAAGTATTTTGCTCAGCAGCACTGGTCCGAATTCACTCACGGTAGCGCGTAACCGCACCCCTTTCTGGTTGCTGAGGGTAAGAAATTCCACGGGGTAAGCAGCCGGCTTGTAGGCGCCGCCCAATTTTGTGTAGCGCTCCGTAATTTTATCGTTTACGGTTCCTGCTGCCCCAATGCCACTTAAATCTCCTTTTATATCCATCAATAAAACAGGCACGCTGGCATCGCTCAGGCACTCACTCATCAATTGAAGTGTTTTGGTTTTACCGGTTCCTGTAGCACCTGCAATCAGGCCATGACGGTTCATTGTTTTAAATGGAAGCAGAATATCAGCACCCGTCACTACTTGTCCCTCCAGCATGCCCACTCCAATTTTTGCAGATTCTCCTTTAAAGCTGTATCCTGCTTTTACTGCTTCCAGGAATTTTGCATTGTCGGCCATAAAATTTTATTTCAAGGGAAGGTACAGGATTGAATGGATTAGAAAAGAAATTTTTGTTAACCCGCTTACTGTATTCTATAATGAAAATGAGTATGAACCGGCCGTCTAACCATGAGCGGCATACTTGTGTCACTCCCTTGTACCGCATCGCATTATTGGGCTCGCCGTACTGCAAATTCTCCTGCTTTTTAACAAATGATCAATACCCGGGGAAGCATGGGTGAATATTGATAATTGTATGTTCTTTATTGATCATTTTCCACACACGCCGTGCCTGAGAACCGGGCTTTTCAGCCATAAAACTTTATAATAAAGCGTCTTGTATATAGAACTGCAATCCTTAATTTTGAAGCTCATCAAACCAGTGCTTATCGCTCCATGGCGCTCATACACTTTTATTTGCCGAAAACAGTAGCCAGGGCTTTGCGCCTTCCCGCCGATTCACCCCGGCGGCAACAAATAAAGGTGCTGAAAAAATTACTGAAGAAAGCAAGGTTTACAGAGTTTGGGCAGCAATATTTGTTTGATGAAATATTGTTCAGCAAGCATCCCGGCAAAAGATTCCAGGAGCTGGTACCTGCCAGTAACTACAATAAAATTTATAAAGATTGGTGGCATAAAACCCTGGAGGGTAAACCCGATGTTTGCTGGCCCGACAAGATAAAATATTATGCCCTCAGTTCGGGTACATCTGAATCGGCCAGTAAATATATTCCTATTACAAAAGATTTGCTTCGTGGCAACCGCATTGTGATGATAAAG
>Ga0070667_100003714_pt1 | contig 12966 bp, 8 predicted proteins | sample KBSS33metaG_FD_64659 | JGI IMG/M metagenome (GOLD analysis project Ga0070667, IMG submission 64659) | Switchgrass rhizosphere microbial communities from Kellogg Biological Station, Michigan, USA - KBS S3-3 metaG | ecosystem: Host-associated > Plants > Roots > Rhizosphere > Soil ...
CGCAACGGCTCGGTCGACTTCTTCAACCTGTCGTCGCTGATCCTCGCGACCTTCGTGCCGGTCTCGGGCATCACCAGCGTGGGCTTCGCATTCAAGAGCTACGACGACGTCTGGAAGGCGATGGACGGCGACCTCGGCAACTACATCCGCGCCGAGATCGCAAAGACGCCGATCTTCACGGTGTCGAAGATCTGGGACAACGGCTTCCGCCACGTGACCTCGTCGACCCGCGAGATCAAGACCGCGGCCGACCTGAAGGGCTTCAAGGTGCGCGTGCCGCCGGCACCGCCGCTGACGTCGCTGTTCACCGCGCTCGAAGCGGCGCCGTCGCCGATCAATTTCAACGAGGTCTACACCTCGCTGCAGACCAAGGTCGTCGAAGGGCAGGAGAACCCGCTTGCGATCATCTCGACGGCCCGCCTTTATGAAGTGCAGAAGAGCTGCAGCCTCACCGGTCACGTCTGGGACGGCTACTGGGTGCTGGGCAACAAGCGTTCGTTCCAGAAGCTGCCGGCCGATGTGCAGCAGATCATCCAGCGCGAGATCGACAAGTCCGCGACGGACCAGCGCGCCGACGTCGCCAAGCTCAACAGCTCGCTGCAGGCGGACCTCAAGGGCAAAGGCATCAACTTCGTCGGCGTCGCGCAGGACGACTTCCGCAAGAAGCTCGCGAGCACGAATTTCTACAGCGAGTGGAAGACGAAGTACGGCTCGACTGCCTGGGACCTGCTCGAGAAGGTCTCCGGCAAGCTCGGCTGAACCGCCACCTGCCCGCCCCGCAGCGTCTGCGGGGCCCACTCTTCGTAGGAGTCAAGAACTATGGACATCCCGAGCGATGGCGGCTCCGCTGTTGACGCGGAGCGGCGCGAGCCTATTCCCTGGCTCGAGAAGCTGAACAAAGTCATCGGCACGTTGATCGAAATTCCGGCGGCCATTCTGGTTCTAGCCGAGGTCATTGTGCTGCTCACGGGCGTGACGAGCCGATACGTCTTTCACCGGCCACTCGTGTGGTCGGATGAACTGGCATCGATCCTGTTCCTGTGGCTGGCGATGCTAGGCTCGATCATCGCGTTCCAGCGCGGCGAGCACATGCGCATGACCGCGATCGTCGGCAAACTGCAGGCGCGAGGGCGGGCCTTCCTGGACCTTTTCGCCATCGCGGCAGGCATGGCGTTCCTCGCCTTCGTTGTTCACCCTGCCTACGAGTTTGCACAGGACGAGGTGTACGTCACGACGCCGGCGATGGGGATCGTGAACTCCTGGCGAGCTGCGGCGCTCCCGTTCGGCCTTGGACTGATGTTGATCATCGGCCTGCTGCAGATCTTCCGGCTCGGCAAATTGAAGGACGTCTTCCTGGCGTTGGGCGTCACGGCGGTCATCGTCGGCGGCTTGGCTCTGCTGGGTGCGAGTGCCTTCAGGCCTCTCGGCAACTGGAATCTCTTTCTCTTCTTCGTGCTCGGCGTGGCCGCCCTGGTCCTGTTGGGCGTGCCCATCGCCTTCTCATTCGGGTTGGCGACTTTCGGCTACATCGCCCTCACCACGAACACGCCGACGGTGGTCGTGGTCGGACGCATGGACGAAGGCATGAGCCATCTCATCCTGCTCGCCGTGCCGTTGTTCGTGCTGCTGGGTTTGCTGATAGAGATGACCGGAATCGCGCGCGCCATGGTCAGCTTCCTGGCCAACCTGCTTGGGCACGTGCGCGGCGGCCTTTCCTATGTGCTGATCGGCGCGATGTACCTGGTTTCGGGCATCTCGGGGTCCAAGGCCGCGGACATGGCAGCCGTGGCACCCGCGCTCTTTCCGGAAATGCGAAAGCGTGGCGCGAAGCCCGGTGACCTGGTGGCCCTGCTGTCGGCAACGGGTGCGCAGACCGAGACAATCCCGCCATCGTTGGTACTGATCACGATCGGGTCCGCGACGGGCGTCTCGATCGCTGCGCTGTTCACCGGCGGCCTGCTGCCTGGTGTTGTCGTGGGCGCAACGCTGGCGGCACTCGTCTGGTGGCGCTATCGGGGCGAGGACCTGTCGGGCGTGCGCCGAGCCAGTGGGCGCGAGATCGGCAAGTCCTTGCTCTATGCCCTTCCCGCCCTCGCGCTTCCCATCGTCATCCGCGCCGCGGTGGTTGAAGGTGTCGCCACGGCGACCGAGGTGTCGACGATCGGGATCGTCTACGCCGTGCTGGCCGGGCTGCTCGTGTACCGGCAATTCGACTGGAAGCGGATCTATCCGATGTTGGTCAGCACGGCGGCGCTGTCGGGCTCGATCCTGTTCATCATCGGTGCTGCCACCGGCATGGCCTGGGCACTCACCCAGTCGGGGTTCTCGACCGCGCTCGCCGAGACGATGAAGTCGTTGCCCGGCGGCGCGCCCACGTTCATGGCGGTATCGCTCGTGGCGTTCATCGTTCTTGGCTCGGTCCTCGAGGGCATCCCTGCCATCGTGTTGCTGGGGCCGCTGCTGTTTCCCATCGCTCGCCAGGTCGGCATCCACGAAGTGCACTACGCGATGGTTGTCACTCTCGCGATGGGCATCGGCCTGTTCGCGCCGCCATTCGGGGTCGGCTACTACGCGGCCTGCGCGATCAGCCGGATCCATCCGAACGAGGGAATGAGACCGATCGTGGGCTACATGGTCGCCCTCTTTCTCGGAACGGTTCTCGTGGCTGCGATTCCATGGATCTCGGTTGGCTTCCTCTAACACCTTTACAGGAGATTTCTATGTCTGATTTATCGACTCTCGAACGCAGCGCCTATCGCATTCGGCGTTACGCCCTGCGCATGGGCGAAGTGCAGGGGCAGGGCTACATTGGCCAAGCACTGGGATGGGCGGACGTGCTGGCCATCGCCTACTGCCACGCGATGAACATCCGCCCGGCGGAACCGGAATGGGAAGGCCGCGACCGCTTCCTGCTGTCTCACGGTCACTATGCAATCGCCCACTACGCCGCACTGATCGAGGCCGGGGTGATTGCCGAGAGCGAGCTCGAAACGTACGGCAGCGACGACAGCCGCCTGCCGATGTCCGGGATGGCGACCTACACGCCAGGCATGGAGATCTCGGGCGGCTCGCTTGGCCAGGGCTTGGCGATCGGTGTCGGCATCGCGCTGGCACTGAAGCAAAAGAAGAACCCCGCCTTCGTCTACAACTCGATGTCGGACGGCGAACTGGATGAAGGCTCCACGTGGGAGGCCGCGATGGGCGCGGCACACCACCGGCTGGACAACCTGATCTGCTTGGTCGACATCAACAACCAGCAAGCAGACGGGCCGTCGGGCAAGGTCATGGGCTTCGAGCCGTTGGCCGATAAGTGGGCCGCCTTTGGTTGGGACGTGCAGCGCGTGAAGGGCAACGACATTGCGGCCGTGCTGAGCGCCTTCGATCGCGCGCGCGCGCTGACCGAACGCAAGCCGCGTGTGATCCTGTTCGACACGCTGATGGGCAAGGGCGTGCCCTTCCTCGAGTCGCGCGAAAAGAACCACTTCATCCGCGTCGATCCGCCCGAGTGGCAACAGGCGCTGAAGATCCTCGATCAATCTCAACCCTACATGCAGCCCGAAGGAGCCCCGGCATGAACACCGCCACCGAAAAGAAGCCGCGTCTGACGACCTCGGCAATGATTGCTTCGATCGCGACCGAAGGACAGCGCGTCAAGGCTGCACCGTTCGGAAAAGCGCTGGTCGAACTGGCCGCCAACCGCCCCGAGATCGTCGGTATGACAGCCGACCTGGCCAAGTACACGGATCTGCACCTGTTTGCGCAAGCCTATCCCGATCGGTTCTACCAGATGGGCATGGCCGAGCAGCTGCTGATGGCCGCTGCCGGTGGCATGGCAAAAGAGGGCTTGATCCCCTTCGCCACCACCTATGCCGCGTTCGGCACGCGCCGCGCCTTCGACTTCATTCATCAGGTGATCGCCGAGGAAAACCTCAACGTCAAGATCTGCTGTGCACTGCCGGGTTTGACCACCGGCTACGGCCCGAGCCATGCCGCGATCGAAGACATCGCGATGATGCGAGGCGTTCCCGGTCTGACGATCGTCGATCCCTGCGATGCGCTGGACCTGGAACAGGCGGTGCCGCAGATCGCGGCACACAAGGGCCCGGTCTACATGCGCCTCGCGCGTGGCAACGTACCGCTCGTGCTCGACGAGTACGACTACAAGTTCGAGCTCGGCAAGGCCAAGATGCTGCGCGACGGCAACGAGGTGCTGGTGATCTCCAGCGGCTTCATGACCATGCGTGCACTCGAAGTTGCGCAGTCACTGCAGGCCGACCACATCGGCGTGGCGGTGCTGCACTGCCCGACGATCAAACCGCTCGACGAGGCCGCGATCGTCGAGGCGGTGAAATACAAGAATCGCCTGGTGGTCGTGGCCGAGAACCATTCGATAGTGGGTGGATTGGGCGAAGCGGTGGCGAGCGCGCTGCTGCGCCATCGCGTGCAGCCGGCTGGCTTCCAGCTCGCGGGCCTGCCCGATGCCTTTCTGGATGCCGGTGCGCTGCCGACATTGCACGACCGCTACGGCATCAGCCGCGACACGCTCGCCGCGCGCATCAAAGCCTGGTTGGCTTGAGCTGGCCGACGCGGCGTCCACGGCATGGACCGTGGGCGTCGCGCGAGACCCGTATCGAAGCGCCGCCAGGACAGTCGTGCATTCTCGAAACCGGTTGAACGGGTCGTGCTGCGCAGCATGAATGACGACTGCCTCGACTTGGCGCGCGGTTGAACTGAGGGAAGAGAAGATGAAAGTGACTTTCGTTGGCGTTGGTGCGATCGGCTTGCCGATGGCTCTGCAGATTCAACGCGCGGGGCATCATGTCACCGGTGTCGATGTGTCGGACGACGTCATCGCCAATGCGAAAGCCAGCGGCATCGAGACCGTCAGCAACTACCGTGATGCACCGCCAGCCGACGTGGTCGTCGTGATGGTCGCCACCCCGGAGCAACTGGCCGCGCTGATCGGCGGGATCACGGACTTGGTTCGAGGGGAGTTGTGGGTCGTCATGTCCACAGTGGGACCGCAATCGGTGCGCGAGCAGGGCGAGGTGTTGCAGCGTGCGGGCGCTCGTGTCGTGGATGCCCCGGTAACGGGCGGCGTCGCCCGTGCAAGGATGGGCGAGCTGGTCATCTTCGCTGCCGGAGCGCCGCATGACGTTGCGTCCGCAACGCCCGTGCTCGAGGCCATGGGCACCGTGCGCGTCACCGGTCGGAATCTGGGCGACGGTCAGAGTATCAAGGTGGTCAATCAGCACCTGTGCGCGGTTCACATCGCGGCGGCAGCCGAAGCGCTCAACCTCGCGCGCTTGTTGGGCCTTGATCCCGCGACCGTGCTACGACTTGTCGAAAAGGGCGCCGCTGGATCATGGATGCTCTCCGATCGAGGGCCCCGTATGGTGGCCGATGCCGACGTCGAAGTAACGAGTGCCATCAACATCTTTGTCAAGGACAGTGGGCTGGTGGCCTCTGCAGGAGAAGCCTGCGGGGCGGAACTTCCGTTGCTTGCGATCGCCCACGAGCGTTTCCGCCGCGCCGCGGATGTTGGCCTGGGACTGCACGACGACAGTCGGGTGATAGAGACCTGGGATCACTGACTTGACCGTCGACCTCCCGGTCCCGGCGCACAGCACAAGCGGACTCTAGCGAAGACTTGCCGACGCCGCGCCCGCGTGAGGGGTCCCTTGGCGAGTTCGAAGGACTGGTCTGCGAGACGCTGGGGAGGGTCCGCTTCTGGCCGGGAGCGTGATGTCACGACCACACCGATAGGCAGCCTTTGGCCTGACAGGCCCTGACGTCCGGTCAGCTTCCTGGCGCTGCTGCGAACTCGCACTCCCGGGCCACTTCCTGCCGTTCGCGGATGGCGGCTTGCCGCGGATGCCACGTAAGCACCGAATCCACCTGTCGAACCCGTCTTGTCGAACGGGCGGCGCCCAACCTGCGGCCCCGCAACTCGATTTGCCGCGTCGCGTGCGCTTCTTCTTCATCGCGTACTCGGCGCTGGCAAGACTGCGTTGGAACATGGGGTTTAACACCGGAGTGTGAGGGTTGGTCTGATCTGCGCCTTTGAATGTTCGCTCATGTGCGCACGGGCCCTTGACGAGTGATTGACAAGAACGGAGCGCCCCCGCGCCATCGGATCATCCCCCGCCTCGCCCATTCGCCGTCATTGCCGCCATTGCCGCCATGATCTCCGCGTGCTCGGCGATGCGCGCGAGGAAGCTCTCGCGCAGCGCGCCGTCGCTGATCGTCGCAGCCCGGTGCGCAAGCGCCTCATGGGCGCGTTCCAGCAGTTGCCCCACGCGTGCATCGCCGGCTGCAGCCAACGCCCGATGGCACGAGTACAGCACCAGCCTTGCGTTCGCCCCGTCCATCGGTCCATCGGCCGCGGCCAGCAGCGGCTCCACGATCGCCATCGCACCTGCGACGTCGCCCCTGGCCAGCGCCACCCGCACGCGCCCCGCGCGCGCGTCGAGTTCCACCCCGAGCCCGATCTCGCGCCCCTTCACCTCGGCCCGTTCGTAGGCCGTCGCTGCCTCCGCGTGGTGCCCGAGCGCCAACTCGGCGTCGCCCACCCGGTACATCAGCTTGGCCTCGAAATCCGCCGCGTGGATCTCGACCGCGCTATCGAGCGCCTCGCGCGCCAGCGCGAGCGCCTGCGCCGCGTCGCCCTCGCGCAGCGCGACCTCGGACAGGTCGCCGAGGGGGCCCAGCTGCATGAAGCGCGCGCCGATCGAGCGGCTCACCTTCAGCGCATCGCTCAGGTAGCGCCGCGCCTGGCCCAACTCGCCGAACCAGAGCCAGTCGCCGCCGATGTTGCCGAGCGCGACCGACTCGCCCTGGAGGTCGCCCAGCTCACGCCAGATCGGCAGGTCCTCCAGGTCCAAGGCGAGCCCCGTGACCTGGTCGTCTTGCTCGCTGGCGATGAACGACAGCGTGTTGAGGAAGACTCCTTCGGCGCGGCGCAGCCCGAGCGCACGGGCCCGCGCCAGCCCGTCGCGCGCGATCGCCTCGCCCTCGGCATGCCGGCCTTGGGCGCCAAGCGCATCGGCGAGCAGGCGCTGCGCGTGCAGCTTGCACTCCTCGTCGCCCGCACGCTCGGCGAGGCGCATCGCTTCGAGCGCCTCGACCTCCTGCGTGCGGTAGTCGGCCGTGCGCATGGCGACGTGGCTGCGCTTGCGTGCGATGAAGGCGCGCCTTGTGTCGTCGTCCAGCCCATCAGCCAGTGCCTGCAGCGCATCGAGGGCTACGCGCTGCTCGCCGCGCCGGCCTTGCAAATTGAGCGTGGACTCGCGCACGATCAGCAGTCGCCAGCGCAGCTCGCGCGCTTCGCCGGCGGCATCATCGTGCGGCACGCGGCGCTCGAGCAGCGCGAGCCCTCGCGCCGCGAACCCGAGCGCCGCGTCGTGCGCGTTGCGCGACCTGGCGTGCTCGGCGGCGCGCGTGAAGAAGACGCAGGCCTGCGCCTCCTCGCCGGCCAGCTCGAAGTGCTCGGCCGTGGCGCCGAGGAAGTCGTTGGCGCGCGCGCCGGCGAGGCTGGCGAGCCAGGCCGCGACGCGCCCGTGCAGCACGCGCCGGGCGCGCTTGAGCAGGGTGCCGTAGGTGACGTGGTGCAGGATCTGGTGCGCAAAGCCGTACTCGCGCACGTCGTCGAGCCCGGCCTCGAGCCGCGGCACCGTGAGCCCGCGCTCCACCAGCGCCGGCAGTGCCGCGGGCGCCTGCCGGTCGAGCGCGGCGAGTGCCCGGTCCCAGAACACCTGGCCGATGACGCTGGCCTCCTGCAACGCGAGCCGTTCGGGCTTGGGCAGCCGATCGAGCCGCGCCTGTAGCACGCCGGTGAGCGACGGCGGGATCTGCGTCAGCACCAGCTTGTCGGCGTGCGCCTGCCAGCGCCCGCCGGAGGTGTCGATCGTGCCCTGGTCGATCAGCATCTTGACCAGCTCTTCCATGTAGAAGGGGTTGCCTTCGCCGCGTTCGGAGATCAGCGCGTGCAGCGCCGCGGGCACCGGCTCGAGGCGCTGCAGCAGTTCGGCGGCGAGCCGCTCGCTGGTGCTGCCATCGAGCGGAGCAAGGGCGATGCGTCGGTGCACGGCCGCCGCACCCCAATCGGCACGACGCTCGTACAGCGCGGGGCGCGCCAGCGCGAGCACGAGAAGCGGCACGTCGTGGTCCGCCTCGACCAGGTGGCTCAGGAAGTCGAGCGTGCCGTCATCGGCCCAGTGCAGGTCCTCGAGCTGCAACACGACGGGCTCGCCGCTGGTCTCGCTCAGCCGCCGCAGGATCTGGGCGGCGGCGTGGAACGCGCGGCTCCTGATCTGGCGCGCGTCGTCGAGGATGCCGCGCAGGTGCGGGCTGTCGCTGAAGTCGATGCCGATCAGGTGCCCCAGCAGGTGCGCGTGGCCGAGGGCTGCGCGTTCACCGTGGTCCTGCACGAACAATGGCGCGACGCCGAGCTCGATCTTGCCGCGGGCGACCTGCAGCGTGTCGTCGTCCGCGATCTGCGCCTGCCTGGCGACGATGTCGCGCAGCAGGCCAAACGGCTGGCCCTGCGTCAGCTGCGTGGCCCGCCCGCGCAGGGTCTGCACCGGCTGCGGCTGCAACCGGTACCAGGCCTCGAACTCGCGCAGCAGCCGGCTCTTGCCAACGCCGGCCTCGGCCACGACGGTCACCAGTGCCAGCCGGCGCTCGGCGAACAGCCGCTCGAAGACGCCCTGCAGCGCGGCCAGTTCGGCGTCGCGACCGATCATGCGCGTGGCCACGCCCTCGATGCCGCGGGTGGCGACGCGAAACGAGCGCGGCAGTGCACGCTGCACCAGGACGCTGTGCACCGGCGCGTCCACGCCCTTGACAGACAGCGGCGCCTGCGCCTGCACCTCGAACAGGCCGCGCACCTGCGCATAGGTGTCGTGGCTGATGCGCAGCGCGCCGGCCGGTGCGGTCTGTTCCATGCGCGCTGCGATGTTGACCGCGATGCCGCGGATCGTGCCGTCGCCATCCACCCCACCGCCGAGCAGCACCGGCCCCGTATGAATGCCGATGCGCAGATCGAAGCCGGCGTGGCCGTGCGCGGCCAGTACCTCGGCGCCGAGCGCGCGGCCGAGTCCGAGCAGCGCGAGGCCACAGCGCACCGCACGTTCGGCATCGTCCTCGCGCGCCTCGTCGGCGCCGAAGACAGCGAGCAGGCTGTCGCCCGCGTACTGAAGCACCTTGCCCTGGTGCGCGGCGACGATGCGCGCGCCACGGGAGAGCGCGCCATCCATGACCGCGAGGATCTCTTCCGGATCGAGCCCCTGCGCCAGCGCGGTCGAGCCCACCACGTCGAGGAAAAGGATGCTCGCCTGGCGCAGCGCCTGCGCTGGCTCGGCAGCCGTTTCGGCCGTTTGCGTCAGCTCGGCCAGGCGCGCGCGCAGGCCCGCCAGCGACGCCTCAACGACGGCGTCGCCGAGCACGGCGCGCTGGGCCTCGAGGGCGGCGATGCCGGACCTGAGCTGGTCTTCCTCCGATGACATACGATCTAGCATAACCAGCGCCACCGCGGCTGTCAGCGGCGCTGCCTGGTGCTCGCAGGCCTTCGGCTGGAGCCGGCACAGCGTTGCGCCACTGCGGGGGATTCAATCGCCCACGGGATCGACAACTGGCAGGTGACGGTATGGAGAGGATGGTCTCATCCATCGATGCAGCGGCCGAGGAATGTTTCACCGCATCTGAACGAGGGGCTGAGCGAGCGTGTCGAGGGTCCAGCCGTGCGCGGGTTGCTCGTGCATCAGCGCCAGTACGCGGCCGACGAAGCGATCGCGCAGACCGGCGAGCCAGCCCCAACTGTGCTCGGGCATGCCGTCGGCGTAGCGCCGGACGGCGGCGTACTGCGCGGCTTCGATCCCATGATTCAAGCCGCGCTGGCTCGCGAGACGGCAGACAGTGGGGTCAACATCGTCAGAGGTGTAGTACCTGCTTCGTCGGCGCGAAGCAACAACGGCACCTACGACCTTGCCGCTCAGGATGGTCGTCGATTCGGACCCTACTCCACGACGGCAGTGTTGGCACCACCTGGGCTCTTGCGCGGCCTCGCCGACACGCGCCTCGCGGCTGCGATACGCCAGATGCATGAGAACCCTTCAAGGTCTTGGACCGTCGAGCAGTTGGCCAAAGAGTCGGCCCTGTCCCGCTCCGCGTTCTTCGAGCGCTTTAGTCGCGCGGTTGGAATTCCTCCCATGGATATCTGCTCGCATGGCGCATGGCACTGGCGAAGAACCTTCTTCGCCGAAGTGACCCCGTGCTCGCGGAAGTCGCCGAACGTGATCGCGCAGGCGCAGGAATGGTTCAGGTTGCTGGCCTCAGGCAACGCCGCGTCGACAGAGGAGATCGCAGGGCGAGAGGGCTGCACCGCATCCTATGTAATCCGGGTGGTCCAACTGGCCTTCCTGGCACCCGATTTGGTTGATCGCATCGCGCGAGGCGATCAGCCGGCGGAGCTTAGTGCGACGAAGCTGGCCCACATGGTCCCGCTGCCCGTGGGCTGGGCGGATCAGCGAACTGCACTGGGAATGCAGACCTAACCGCGACACGCAGCTTAGCGAGAGGCCTCCGCGAGGAGGCCTTCGTACTTGGCGGGTCCGGACAACGACTTACGTACCGGCGAAGTAGCCGACTGAGAAAGCCGCGCCAAAGTGCCCCAAAAATCGAACCTCACCCCGTACTGAGAAAGACCATCTGCCGTACAGCCCGCGCCACGCGGGGCTGTCGCAAGAAAAGGCCCGCAAGGGGTGCGGGCTCGCACTAACTGGAGGTGGGCTGAGTCCCCTGCGAACCCGTCTCAGGCGAATTCCCTGAAACAGGGAAGAAAACAGCGAATATTTCCCGTGGGCCACTCGCCGATTCTGGCCGAGCCGCCAGCCAGCCCAGCAAGATGCACGGATACAGGCCACATGGGGCGAAGACTGTCCGTCAAAGAACAGGGAAGTGTCTCGCCGAAACAGGGAACATCAACCGGCTTTGCAGGGACCCCTCGCGCCCGAACCGACGGGGAGTCCAACACATTCCGTCTTCCGGAGGCCTCGAAGACTGCCCTCCCCCGGAGCCGGAATATCTTGCTCGGAGGCCCGGAACAGCGTAGGGCGACCGCCACGCTCCGTCGAGACGGCTGGCCTCTTGCACGGAGGATCCGAAGCGCGTATGGCACCGCTCCTGCGTCAGTGCATTCCCGCTGCTCCCCGTTGCTCGGTGGTTGCAATCCTGTATTGAACTCGCATCGAGCGCCGGCCCGCTCGCCCGAAACTTGATCGGAAGTCTGGAGAAGCGTAGGGCTTGTCGCGAGTGAAGGGGCTACCTCGAGGAATTGTTCGGAGGGTCGATTCGGAGCAGGCAAAGCAAGGACGCAAACCGAGCGAATCTGGCGCTCGCCAAAAATTAGGTAGGTGCGATTCTGATCGGCATGCTGCTCGCATTGCCACCAGGAGTTCGCCATGCCGACCACCATCATCGCCCTGCCCGTCTCGATCAGCGAAATCGTCCACCGCCCGCCCGCCGAGCTCAAGCCTTGGCCCACCAACCCGCGCGTTCACCCGCACAAGCAGCGCTTCCGCCTCAAGAACAGCATCCTGAAGTTCGGCTTCACGGTCCCGGCGCTCGTGGACGAGGGGAACTTCATCCTGAGTGGGCACTGCCGGGTCGACGTGGCCAAGGAGCTCGGTCTCCCAACCGTTCCGACCCGTACGGTGACTGGTTGGAGCGCCGCTCAGAAGCGCGCCTACGTCATCGCTGACAACAAGGTGGCGCTGCTGGCCGAGTGGGACCTGCCGCTGCTCAAGACTGAACTCGAGTTCCTGACGGATCAGGTCATCGACATCGAGGACACAGGGTTCAGCACGGCCGAGGTCGACCTGATGTTCATCGAGCCTGGCACAGAGGATCCGGACGACGTTCAGGTCGAAGCCGTCCTCGAGGAACCGGTGTCGCAACTCGGAGACCTCTGGCAGCTTGGCGAGCACCGGCTTCTGTGCGGCGACGCCCTGGACGCGGCATCGTATGCCGCCGTGCTGGACGGCGAACAGGCGCAGATGTCGATCAGCGACGTGCCCTACAACGTGCCGATCGACGGCCACGTTTGCGGCGGGGGCAAGATCAAACACCGCGAGTTCGCCATGGCGTCCGGCGAGATGAGCCCGGCCGAGTTCACGGCGTTCCTTGGCAAGTACTTCGCGCACACGCATGCGGCGCTGATCGACGGCGGCATCAGCTTCGCCTTCATCGACTGGCGGCATGCCCCAGAACTCCTGGCCGCGGCAGCGCCACGGTTCGAGGCGCCGCGCCAGATGTGCGTCTGGGTCAAGGACAACGCCGGCATGGGCACGTTCTACCGCAGCCAGCACGAGCTGGTCTACGCGTTCAAGAAAGGCTCGGCGCCGCACATCAACAACTTCGAGCTGGGCCAGCACGGGCGCTACCGGACGAATGTGTGGAACTACCCGGGGGTCAACTCGGGCAAGGGGCGTCAGCTGCTGGCGCTGCACCCCACCGTCAAGCCGGTCAGCCTGATCGCCGACGCGATCCGGGACTGCTCGCACCGCAAGGGGATCGTGCTGGACTCGTTCGCCGGCAGCGGGACGATTCTGATCGCGGCGGAGCGCACCGGGCGCCGGGCGCGCGCGATCGAGCTCGACCCGGGCTACGTGGACGTGGCGGTCCAGCGCTGGCAGCGGGTCACGGGCAAGAAGGCCGTACTGGCCGCCACCGGGCAGACCTGGGACGAAGTGGACACCGAGCGTAGCCACTCGATGGCGTCGGGGAACCTGTCATGAGCTCCCCGATCGGTTATCGACGCCCGCCGGCCAGCACGCAGTTCAAGAAGGGCACGTCGGGGAACCCGAGGGGCCGGCCCAAGGGCTCGCGCAACTTCGTGACGCTGCTCGAGCAGGAACTGGCCCAGAAGATCGTCGTGAACGAGAACGGCCGCCGCAAGACCGTCACGCG
>Ga0070667_100003724_pt1 | contig 12942 bp, 7 predicted proteins | sample KBSS33metaG_FD_64659 | JGI IMG/M metagenome (GOLD analysis project Ga0070667, IMG submission 64659) | Switchgrass rhizosphere microbial communities from Kellogg Biological Station, Michigan, USA - KBS S3-3 metaG | ecosystem: Host-associated > Plants > Roots > Rhizosphere > Soil ...
GCGTGTCCGCCAGCGGCGTCTGGTCGCCCAGTCCGGCGGCGGCGGCGCCGAATCCGGGCACCACGAAGAGACCGCCGACGTTGGCCGCGCGCGGCAGCGACGCGACGGCCTGTGCCTGGACTTTCCGATCGCTTTCGATGCTGCGGTCGATCGCCGCGACGCGCTGGAGATTCGTCGCCGGAACCTCCTGCGGGACGGTGGCCATCTGCCCGAGCGGCCGGAACGGGTTCGCCGGTATCGGCATCGGCGTCGCGGGGTCGAGCACCCGGCGCTCGATCGCCACCAGCTCGAACTTGATCGTCTCGGTCTTGTTGATGCGATAGAACAGGAACGTCACCGCGTGACACTGATTGTGATTGGTGAATTCACGCGACGACGCCTCGAAATGATCCTCGCTTTCGCCCTGCGTGTGCGACCGCGACGACACTTCGCCGATGCTCACCGAGTGCGCCCGGCGCGTCGCCTCCACCGACTGGTTGTCCGACATCTCGGCGTGGGCGCGATGCTCGCGCAGGTAGTCGTGCGCGCTCGACGCGCTATGGCTGCCGCGCGCGTTCGCATCGGCGCCGGCGGAGAAGAAGCCAATGGAGCCACTGGCATCGCCGTGGAAGTCCCACTTGCCCTGCTCGCTGAAGTTGTCATTTCCCCGATCCACCACATTCTCGTCGCTCATGAACGCACGCAGCGAGCGCAGGCGATACTGCTCTTCGCTGATCTGTTCGCTCCGGTAGCTCAACTTCGATTCCGAGTCGAAGCTGAATCGGCTCCTGCGATCGGTGGTGGCCAATCGAACCTGCTCACCCGGCAGCAGCGTCGTCGTGTAGGCGATATCGCCGAGAGCCAGCGGCCCCGAGCATCGCGTGAAGCGTGTGTGGATCACGACTTCGACTTTGATCGGCTGCTCCTGCGGACCACGAACCGGCGTGGGAAACACCAGCCGACGACGGAAGTCGAGCACGTCGCAGATCGGCTGCGTGTCGAGCTGCGGACAGCACGGGAGATCCTCGAACTTCGTAAGTGGAACATTGGCCGGCATCGTTCTGCCTCCTGTTCGTGGTGACGTCCACGGCAGCATCAACGTTCGTGCCAGCGATTCGTGCCGGAAAATGCCGCAGAAAAGCAGCGATCGGCCGAGACGAGCGCAAGCCGATTGGATAGCAGCACGCCGTTCGGATAGACGCGTGTGGCCGACCAGCGCCGAGGCGCCCGTGGAAATGTAATCGCGCCGGCGCGCGTCAGATGTTCGCCACGATGGCGTCCGACACCTCGCGCGTCGTCGATCGACCGCCGAGGTCGGGCGTGCGTGCGGTCCCGCCTGCGACGACGCCTTCGATGGCAGCGACGATGCGGTCGTGCAGATCGCGTCGGCCAAGATGGTCGAGCATCAGCGCTCCGGCCCAGATCGCCCCAATCGGGTTGGCGATCCCCTTGCCGGCGATATCGGGCGCCGAGCCGTGGATGGGCTCGAACATCGACGGAAACTTCCGCGACGGGTTGATGTTGGCGCCTGGCGCGATCCCGAGGCTTCCCGAAATCGCCGAGCCGATGTCGGTGAGGATGTCGCCGAAGAGATTCGACGTGACCAGCACGTCGAGCGTCTGCGGGTGCGTGATCATCCGGGCGGCCAGCGCGTCGACGTGATACTTCCGGTAGTCGACCGTCGGATAGTCCTGCCGGACGATCTCCGCGACCTCGTCCCACAGCACCATCGAGTGCGTGAGGGCGTTCGACTTGGTCGCGCTCGCCAGCATTTTGCGTGGGCGCGCCGCCGCGAGTTCGAAGCCGTAGCGCAGGATCCGCTCGATGCCCTGGCGCGTGAACACGCCGACCTGCTGCGCCACCTCGTGCGGCGTGCCGCGATGGATGCGCCCACCGACGCCGGAGTACTCGCCCTCCGAGTTCTCGCGGACGCAGACCATGTCGATCTCGCTGGCGCCGCGGTTCGCGAGCGGCGAGGCGAGTCCGGCCAGCAGCCGCATCGGGCGCAGGTTGACGTACTGATCGAAGCGCTGCCGGATGGCGAGTATCAGCGCGGCGGAGACGCCGTCCGGCACGCCAGGCGCGCCGATCGCGCCGAGGTAGATAGCGTCGAAACCTGCCAGCCGCTCGAACCCGTCGTCGTCGAGCATGCGGCCGTGCGCCTGGTAGAACTCGCAGCCCCACGGGAATTCGGTGAACGTCAGCTTGAAATCCGTATCGCGCACCGCGGCGGCGATCGCCGCCATGCCGGCGGGAATGACTTCACGGCCGATGCCGTCACCGGCAATGACCGCGACTCTGCAGGTAGACATGAGGTCCCTACTTTATATCGCGCGCTGCGGGAATGCCCGCGACCACGGTCGCCTCTTTCACGGCGCGAACAATGGCTTCCGCCAGGACGTCGGCCGCAAGAGCGCCGATCTCATTCAGATCGGCGCGTCCACGCCAGCGGCCGGTCGCGAGCGCGAAGACCGTGTCGCCGTCCGCCGTCGTGTGCGCGGGCGTCACCGCCCGCGCAATCCCAGCGTCGGCCATCAGCGCGACGCGATTCGCCTCGGCCTTCGTCAGCTGCGCGTTCGTCGCCACCACCGCGAGCGTCGTGTTCTCAGCGACTCGCGGACGTTGCAGCGGAGCGCCGCTTCGCAGCAGTTTCCGTACGTCCCTCAGCGAACCATCATCCGCCCTGGCGCCGGCGACAACCGCACCGCTTGCTGGATCGACGACGTCGCCGAGCGCGTTGACCGCGGCGAGCGCCGCAACCCGAAGACCGTCGGGCAGCGTCACCGCCGCCGATCCGATGCCGCCCTTCATCGCACGATCGAGCCCGGTCAGTTTGCCGACCGTCGCGCCGGCACCGGCGCCGACGCTGCCTTCGGCAACCGGCGCTCGGCTCGCGGCCCCGGCCGCGCGATAGCCGCAGTCCGCATCCGGCCGAATCGAGGGCTTGCCACCAACCCACAGATCGATCAGGACCGCCGCCGACACGATCGGCACGGCGTCCGTCGGGTGCCCGGACCACTGGCCGTGACCCTCGTCGAGCCAGCGCATCACGCCGGTCGCGACATCCAGACCGAACGCGCTTCCACCGGACAACACGACTGCGTCGACGCGATCGGCGGCGTTGACTGACTGGAGGAGATCGGTATCGCGCGTGCCGGGCGCGGATCCGCGCTGCGAGATGCCCGCGACCACCAGGCCGTCAGCGAGGATGACCGTGCACCCGGTCGGACGCTCAGCCAGCGTGTGGTGTCCGACCAGGATGCCCTCGACGGCCGTCAGCGTCGGGTTGGCAGCGGGCATGCGGGAGCAGGCGAGCACGGCCGCCATCAACAGCACGGCCATCCTGCGAGTCATCTACTTCCGCAGATCGCGCGCCGCGGGGATGCCCGCGACGCCTGTCGCCTGCGTCGCCGCGCGAACGACGGCGTCGGCCACGACCTCGGCGGCGAGCGCCCCGATGACCGTGATGTCGGCGGTGCCGTCCCATCGGCCGGTCGCGAGCGAGAACATCGTGTCGCCGTCGCCGTTGGTGTGCGACGGACTGATCGCACGCGCGTACCCGTCGTCTGCCATCAACGCCATGCGGGCTGCGAGCGACTTCGAGAGCTTCGCGTTGGTGGCGACCACGCCAATCGTGGTGTTTTCGCCGGCTCGGGGCGGTTGACGGTTCCCGCCGCTCCGCAGAATCTTTCGCGCATCCGCGAAGGTGCCGTCCGGGTTCCGTACGCCGGCGACCACGTGGCCGGTCGCGGGATCGATGATGTCGCCGACGGCATTGACTGCCACGATGGCGGCGACGATGAGGCCGCTCGGCAGGACAATCGACGCGCTGCCAATCCCCGCTTTCATCGACCGGCCGGGTCCGCCGAACTTGCCGACGGTCGCCCCGGCGCCGGCGCCGATCGATCCTTCGGCCACTGGTGCGGTCGTCGCCGCAGCTGCGGCTTTGTAGCCGCAGTCGGCGGTCGGACGCACTTTCGGGTTTTCGCCGACGCCGAGATCGAACAGGATCGCCGCAGGGACAATCGGCACTTTCGAGGCGCCCGCGGGCCAGCCGATGTTGTGCTCCTCGAGCCAGCGGACCGTCCCGGTCGCCGCCTCGAGGCCAAACGCGCTACCGCCGGCCAGGACGATCGCGTTGACCTTGTCGACCATATTGAGCGGGTTCAGGAGATCCGTTTCACGCGTGCCGGGCGCGCCGCCCTGCTGCGAGACGCCGCCGACCGCGTCGCCGTCGACGAGGATCACAGTGCAGCCGGTCGGGCGTTCGGCGAGCGTGAAGTGGCCGACCTTGATGCCGGGGACCGCGGTGATCGTCGCGTTGATCTCGGCAGCCCCAGACGTGCGTGGCGAGATCGCCTGCGGCCTCTCGTAGCGCAGGCCTTCAGGCCTGCCAACGGCCGCTCGGGCAGCCCTGAAGGGCTGCGCTACGAGGACGAACGCGGAGATCGTCGCGACGCACGTCACGAAGACCGTCTTGATGCCCATAGCGGTATTCTAGACCGCTCAACCCATGGCCACTGTCGACCGCATTCTGGCGGAAGTCGATCGCGCCGCCGAGGAGATCGTGCAGTTCACGGTGGATCTCGTCCGGATGCCGACGGTCAACCCGCCGGGTGACGAGTACGAGTCCTGCGCCCGCTTTCTCGGGGATCACCTGCGGCAGCGCCAGTTCGACGTCGAGTACATCGTCGCCGACGGCCGGCCCGAGCATACGGCCCGTCACCCCCGCGTGAATGTCGTCGCGTCGCGTCGGGGCGGCAACGGACCAGTGGTGCACTTGAACGGGCACATCGATGTCGTGCCGCCCGGCGAGGGGTGGACGCTCGATCCATTCGCCGGCGTGGTGCGTGATGGCCGGATCTTCGGGCGCGGCGTGTGTGACATGAAAGCGGGGATCGCCGCGGCCGTGTACGCGGCGGAAGCGATCGCGCGCGCCGGCGTGGCGCTGCCGGGGACGCTCGAGATCAGCGGCACGGTGGACGAAGAGAGCGGCGGTTTTGCCGGCGTGGCGTGGCTCGCGGAGCAGGGCCGCATCGCAAAAGCGCGGACCGACTACGTCATCATTCCGGAGCCGCTGAACGTCGATCGCATCTCCGTCGGCCATCGCGGCGTCTACTGGTTCGAGTTGACGCTGGTCGGGCGGATGGCGCACGGCAGCATGCCGTTTCTCGGTGTCAGCGCCATCGATGGCATGACCGAAGTGCTGTCGGCGATTCGCGGAGAGCTCGAGCCGGCGCTGGCCGGCCGCCTGACGTCGATGCCGGTCGTGCCGGAGGCCGCCCGCCACGCCACCATCAACGTCAACGCCATCGAAGGCGGACAACCGATCGCCGGCATTCAGTCGCCATGCGTCGCCGATCGCTGCCGGGCGATCTTCGATCGCCGGTTCCTCATCGAAGAGACGTTCGGTCGGGCGAAGGCGGAAATCGACGCGCTCGTGAAGCGCGCCGTGTCGAGGGTGCCTGGCGTCGAGCACGAGCTGCGCGACCTCATGGTGGTCGATCCGGTGCAGACACCGCACGACTCGCCGGTCGTGAGCGCCGTGGAGCGGGCCATCGGACGTGTGCTCGATCGGCAGGCGACGCTGGTCGCCAGTCCAGGCACCTACGATCACAAGCACGTCGCCCGCATTGCCGGCATCCCGCACTGCATTGCGTACGGCCCGGGCGAGCTCGAGCTCGCGCATCAGCCGGACGAATCCTGCCGGATCGACGACCTCGTCAACGCAACCAAGGTGCTGGCGCTGGCAACGCTCGACCTGATGGACGCCGGGAGATAGACTGAAAACGTCATGAAACGCTACGTCCTCTTTTTGTTCCTGTTGACGTCCGCGTGCTCGGGCTCCGGCGGCGTCGGTGCCGTCTCGTGCGGGGCCAGCACCCCGGCCGTCTATGCGCCGGCGCCGTCGACATCCACGCACGTCTCGATCGGCCAGCTGCCGGCGATCGATCTGGACGCGTTGCTCGCGCACACGAAAACGCTGTCGTCGGACGAGTACGAGGGCCGCGCGCCCGGCACGAAGGGCGAAGAGCTGTCGGTGACCTACCTGGCCGATCAGTTCAAGAAAGCCGGCCTGAAGCCGGGCAACACCGACGGGACCTATTTCCAGAGCGTGCCGCTCGTCGGCATTACACCGACCCCCGCGCCGCTCGTGTTCAAGAAAGGCGCCCAGCAGCAGACGCTGAAGTGGAAAGACGACGTGGTGGCGTGGACGAAGCACGTGGCGCCATCGGCGAGCATCGACAACTCCGAACTGGTGTTCGTGGGCTACGGTGTCGACGCCCCCGAGTTCAACTGGGACGACTACAAGGGCACCGATCTGAAGGGCAAGACGCTCGTGATGCTCGTGAACGATCCGCCGGTGCCCGATCCGAACAACCCCAGCGAGCTCGACGCGAAAACGTTCGGCGGCAAAGCGATGACCTACTACGGCCGCTGGACCTACAAGTACGAGATCGGCGCGCAGAAGGGCGCCGCCGGCGTGCTGATCGTGCACGAGACCGGTCCCGCGGGTTACGGCTTCAACGTCATCCAGGGTAAGACGGGCGAACAGTTCGATCTCGTCACACCCGACAAGAACATGGGGCGCGTGGCCGTCGAAGGCTGGATCACGCTCGACCAGACCAAGGCGCTTCTGCAGTCCGCGGGGCAGGACTTCGACGCGCTGAAGGCGCAGGCCGCCACGCGCGAGTTCAAGCCGGTGCCGCTCGGCGTGACCGCGTCGATGACCATCAAGAATGCCCTCCGCACGATTGCGTCGCGCAACGTCGTCGCGAAGCTCGAAGGATCCGATCCCAAGCTGAAAGATGAGTACGTCGTCTACACGGCGCACTGGGACCATTTCGGCAAAACCGCGGACGGGATCTTCCACGGAGCGGAGGACGACGCGCTCGGGTGCGCCGCGCTGATCGAGGTCGGGCGGGCATTTACGAAGCTGCCGGCGCCGCCGCGGCGCTCCATCCTGTTTCTGGCGGTGACCGCCGAGGAACAGGGTCTGCTCGGATCTCAGTACTATTCGGTGACCCCGATCTATCCGCTGGCCAAGACGGTGGCCGACATCAACATGGACAGCTGGAACACCCATGGCCGGACGAAGGATCTGACGCTGGTCGGGTTCGGTGCGTCTGACCTCGACGATTACGCGCGCGACGCCGCCGCCGAACAGGGACGCGTGGTCCACGGCGACGCGGAGCCGGAGAAGGGGTTCTTCTATCGATCGGATCACTTCAACTTCGCGAAACAGGGCGTGCCGGCACTCGATCCCGAAGGGGGCGTCGAGTACATCGGCAAGCCGCCGGACTACGGGAAGCAGGTGCGCGACGAGTGGACCGAGCGTCGCTATCACACGCCGAAGGACGTCGTGTATCCCGACTGGGACCTTTCGGGCGTGAACGAGGATCTCAAGGTGTATTTTGCAGTCGGCTACCGCATCGCGCAGGCGGACAAGATTCCGGAGTGGAAGCCCGGGAACGAGTTCAAGGCGAAGCGAGATCAGATGCTTCGCCAGTAGCGGCGACACCTGTAGGGCTGGGGGCTAGGGGCTAGCTGTTCTGGAGCGAAGGGATGCTGGGGCGATAGGCCGATACGAGGATGACGATGGCCACTGAAACGTTGAAGGCGACGATGACCGGCGAAGAGATGATCGCGCTGTCGAAGAAGCACACGCTCTTCGAGTGGGCGGCGCAGTCGAAGGTGGATCCGATTCCGGTCGCGCGCGCGAAAGGGATCTACTTCTGGACGCCGGAAGGCAAGCGATTCATCGACTTCAACAGCCAGCTGATGTGCGTGAACATCGGTCACGGCGACGAGCGGGTCTTGCGCGCGATTCGCGAGCAGTCCGAAGTGCTCGCCTATGCGAACCCGTTCATGGCGACCGAGCCGCGCGCCCGGCTGGGCGCGAAGTTGGCGGAGATCACGCCCGGCGATATTGACGTCTTCTTTTTCACGAACGGCGGCGCCGAGGCGAACGAGAACGCGATCAAGCTCGCGCGACTGGCGACCGGACGGCACAAGATTCTGGCGCGCTATCGCTCGTACCACGGAGCGACCGCCGGAGCGATGACCTTGACCGGCGATCCGCGCCGCTGGGCGTCCGAGCCCGGGCTGCCGGGCGTCGTGCACGTCCTGGATCCGTATCACGGCCTCGCGCGCGGGTGGGACACGGCTGAGGAGTCGCTCGCGATGCTGGAAGAAGTGATCCAGCTCGAGGGGCCGCAGACGATCGCGGCATTCATCCTCGAGAGCGTCACCGGCACCAACGGTGTGCTCGTGCCTCCCGACGGCTACATGCAGGGCGTGCGCGAGCTGTGCACGAAACACGGCATCCTCATGATCTGCGACGAGGTGATGGCCGGGTTTGGCCGGACCGGCGAGTGGTTCGCGATCGATCACTGGAAGGTCGTGCCGGACATCATCACCATGGCGAAAGGCCTCACCGCCGCCTACGTGCAGCTGGGCGCGGTCGGGATGCGGCGCGGCGTGGCCGATCAGTTCAAGGACAAGGTGTTCTACGGCGGGCTGACCTACAACAGTCACACGCTGGCGTGCGCGGCCGCACTTGCCGCGATTCAGGTCTACGAAGAGGACAAGCTGCTCGAAAACGCGCGCCGCATCGGCGCCGTGATGAAGAGCCTGATGGCCGACCTGGCGAGCCGTCACCCCTCGGTCGGCGCCGCCCGGTCGATTGGTTTGTTCGGTCTCTTCGAGCTGGTGCGCGACAAGGCGAAGAAGACGCCGCTCGCGCCGTTCAACGGCACCTCCGACGAGATGGCCGCGCTCGGCAAGTTCTTCAGGCAGGAAGGGCTTTACACCTTCGTCCGGTGGAACACGTTCTTCACGAACCCGCCGCTGTGCATCACGGAGGCGGAGCTCCGCGAGGCGTTTGGCATCATCGATCGCGGACTGGAGATCACCGACAGAGCGGTTTCGTAGATCGCGACCCTGAAAGGGTCGCGCGACGCCGTAACGGCGTGTGTGGCGGCCATGTTTGTAGCGCGGCCCTTTCAGGGCCGCGATCGGGTTTGCCGGGCTTGTTCTTTTTGTACGTCTCGCAGCAGGAGGACTCGATGACCCGCCGTATCGCTTCCGCAGCCATCGCTTCGATTCCGCTGCTCACGTTCCTGGTGCTCACGCCGCGGGCGGCGAGCTCGAACGGCGCGCCGACCCGGCTGCTGCGCATGCCGACCGTCAGCGCCAACGCGATCGCGTTCGCCTATGCGAACAACATCTGGACCGTCGAGCGTTCCGGCGGCACGGCGCGGCGGCTGACGAGCTTCCAGGGCGAATCGTCGAATCCGCACTTCTCGCCCGACGGGAAGTTCATCGCCTTCAGCGCGGAATACGCCGGAAACGTCGACGTCTATGTGGTCCCGGCCGACGGCGGCGAGCCGAAGCGCCTGACGTGGCATCCGGGCAACGACTTCGTGCAGGGGTGGACGCCCGACGGCAAGGCGATCATGTTCTCGTCCTCGCGTGCGAGCTGGGCGCCGAGCGGCGCGCCACGCTTCTGGACCGTGCCGGCCGAGGGCGGCGTCGAGCAGCCGATGGCGCTCCCGCGTGGGTACCAAGGCAAGATTTCCGCCGACGGGACACGAATCGCCTACCGCATGAACAACTCGTGGGACGAGGAGCGCCGCAACTATCGCGGCGGCCAGAATCGTCCGATCTGGATTGTCGACCTCAAGACCTACGACCTGGTGTCGCCGCCCTGGACCGACTCGAAGGACGTCGATCCGGTGTGGCTGGGCGACACGGTGTATTTCCTGTCCGATCGCGACGGCGTGGCCAACGTCTGGTCGTACGACACGAGATCGAAGAAGCTCGCACAGGTCACGTCGTTCGTCGATTTCGACGTCAAGTCGATCGACGCCGGCGCCGGCGCGATCGTGTTCGAACAGGCCGGCGACGTCCACGAGCTCGATCCCAAGAGCGGAAAGGCGCGCGTCGTCTCCATCACGGCCGCCGGCGATTTCCCGTGGATGATGCCGCGGTGGGAAGACGTGACCGCGCGCATGACGAACCTGAGCCTGTCGCCGACCGGCAAGCGGATCCTTGCGGAGGCGCGCGGCGAGATCTTCACGATCCCGGCGGAGAAGGGCGACGTCCGCAACCTCAGCCACTCGAGCGGATCGGCGGAGCGCGATCCCGCCTGGTCGCCCGACGGCAAGTACATCTCGTACTTCAGCGATAAGTCCGGAGAATACAAGCTCGTCATCGAGGAACAGGACGGCCTCAAGCCGCCCCGCGAGATTGCGCTCGAAAAACCGACGCATTACTACACGTCCGCCTGGTCGCCGGACTCGACGAAAATCCTGTTTACCGACACGAACCTGCACGTCTGGGTGCTCGATGTGGCCAGCGGCAAGGCCAGGATCGTCGGCAACGATCCGTGGATGGTGCCGCAGCGGACGCTGAACCCGGTCTGGAGCCCCGATTCGAAATGGGTGGCGTACGCGAGCCGGCTGAAGTCGCTGTATCACGCGATCTTCGTCAGCAACGTCGACACCGGTGAAACCAAGCAGGTGACCGACGGTCTGGCCGACTCGGTGTGGCCGGCGTGGGACGCCAACGGCAAGTATCTCTGGTTCCTGGCGTCCACCGATTTCGGATTGCGGTCGCAGTGGCTCGACATGACATCGTACGACCGCCAGGAGAACTTCGCGCTGTACTTCGCCGTGTTGAAGAAGGGCGACCCCAGTCCGCTGCTGCCTGAGAGCGACGAGGATCAAGGCGTCGGCAGTGCGCCGGCGGGCGGGCGCGGCGGCCGCGGCGCTGCCGCTGACGCGGACCGCTCAAGCGAGGAGCAGGCCGCGCCGCGCGCACCGCGCACGCCGGTGACGGTGCAGATCGATTTTGCCGGGCTTCAACAGCGCATTCTTTCGGTGCCCGGCATCCCCGAACGGCAGTACTCGCAGCTCCGCGCCGGCGTCGCGGGCACGGTGTACTACCTGGAGGCGAGTGCCGGCGGTGGCCGCGGCGGCGACGAGGAAGGCGGCGGATCGATTCTGCACCGCTATCGCCTGACCGATCGACGCGCGACGAATTTCGTGACCGGCGCGGCCGACTACAGCATCAGCGCCGACGGCCGGAAGCTTCTCTATCGCGTGAACCCCGCGGGCGGCGGCCGCGGCCGCGGCGGTGCCGCCCCCGTCGGTCCGCCCCCGCCGCCCAATCTCTTCGTCGTCGACGCGGATCGCGCCGCGCCGGCGACAGGCCAGGGTCGAGTCACCGCGACGCTGCGCATGTATCTCGAGCCAAGACAGGAGTTCGCGCAGATCTTCAACGAAGGGTGGCGCAACCAGCGCGATTACCTCTACGTGCCGAACCTGCACGGCGTCGAGTGGCAGAAGATGAAGGAGATGTACGGCCAGCTCCTGCCGTACGTGAATCACCGCGCAGATCTCAACTATCTGCTCGATAACATGGGCGCAGAGATCTCCATCGGCCATTCGTACGTGCGCGGTGGCGCGATGCCGGAAGTCCCGCAGTCCACCGGCGGACTGCTCGGCGCCGATTTCACGATCGATGGCGGCCGCTACAAGATCGCCCGCATCTACGACAACGAGAGCTGGAATCCCGATCTGCGGGCGCCGCTCGCCGCGCCCGGCGTCGAGGTGTCGATTGGCGACTACGTACTGGCCATCAACGGGGTCGAGCTGAGAGCGCCCGACAACATCCATCGATTGCTCGACGGCACGGCAAATCGGCAGACGGTCCTCACCGTGAACAATCGGCCGGCGATCGACGGCGCGCGGCAAATCACGGTCGTTCCAGTCGCCACCGAGCAGCCGCTGCGCACGCGCGCGTGGGTGGAGCAGAACCGTCGCACGGTCGAAAAGCTCTCCAGCGGCCAGCTGGCATACGTCTACCTGCCGAACACCGGACAGCCCGGCTATGCGAGCTTCAATCGCTATTACTTCTCGCAGCAGGACAAGAAGGGCGTGGTCGTCGACGAGCGCTTCAACGGCGGCGGATCGGCCGCCGATTACATCATCGACGTCCTGCAGCGCGACTTCGACGGCTACTTCAACAACGTCGCGGGCGATCGTCTGCCGTTCACGAGCCCCTCGGCCGGCATCTGGGGGCCGAAGGTGATGATCGTCAACGAAATGGCCGGCTCGGGCGGCGATCTGATGCCGTATATGTTCCGCTTCCGCAAGCTCGGGACGCTCGTCGGCAAACGGACCTGGGGCGGTCTCGTCCACACCGCCGACACGCCGACCTTCATCGACGGCGGCTCGATGATCGCGCCGCGGGGCGGCTTCTTCTCGAAGGACGGTAAATGGGCGGTCGAGAACGAAGGCGTCGCGCCGGACATCGACGTCGAGAACTGGCCAAAAGACGTCATCGCCGGAAAAGATCCACAGCTCGAACGGGCCGTAGAGGAGGCGATGCGGATGCTGAAAGAGAAGCCACCCACTCGTATGACGACCGAGCCGACGCCGCCGACCTGGGGTAAGCGAAAAGTTAAAAGTTAAAAGTTAGAAGTTAAAAGTGAGTGCTCGTGGACGGCATATCATCGGCCATCCATGAGCGTCCTCATCTCGCTGCTCGCCCTCGGGTTTCTCATCCTCGTCGCCTACCGGGGATATAGCGTCATTCTGTTCGCCCCGGTCGCGGCGCTGGCCGCGGTGGTCTTGACGATGCCCGGCGCCGTGCTGCCTGCGTACAGCTCGCTCTTCATGGACAGCATGGCCACGTTTCTCAGGAACTACTTCCCGGTGTTCATGCTCGGCGCGCTCTTCGGCAAGCTGATCGAGGTGTCCGGGTTTGCGAAGGCGATCGCCGCCGGCATCAGCCGTCTCACCGGGCGGGGACGCGCGATGCTCGGCATCGTGACGATCTGCGCGCTGATGGTCTACGGCGGCGTGTCGGTCATCGTCATTGCGTTTGCGGTCTATCCGTTCGCCGCGGAGCTGTTTCGCGAGGCCAACATTCCCAAGCGATTCATCCCGGCGACGA
>Ga0070667_100003734_pt1 | contig 12931 bp, 8 predicted proteins | sample KBSS33metaG_FD_64659 | JGI IMG/M metagenome (GOLD analysis project Ga0070667, IMG submission 64659) | Switchgrass rhizosphere microbial communities from Kellogg Biological Station, Michigan, USA - KBS S3-3 metaG | ecosystem: Host-associated > Plants > Roots > Rhizosphere > Soil ...
GCGTAATCATTGCCACGGCCACAGCATCCAGGAATTGCGCTTCGGTCAACCAATGATTTTCGGTCACTACCCCGGCATGTAAAAAAGGAACGATAGCAAGACCGCTGCCGAATACAAATGCGCCCGCTTTGGTAAAAAACCATCCTATTTTTGCCAGCGTATTCCATTCAAATTGCCAGAAGCCGGTAATGCCCAGCATCAGCATGCTGAGTGATGGCTTGCTTTTTATCCATTGCGGTGGCGCTTTTACAAACATATAAATCAATCCTGCCGCAACAAATAATAGAACATTTTCCGATTTTGTAATAACTGTTATGATGATTCCCGCAATATAAAACAGCCAGCGCAACCAATGCTGTTTAACAGCTAATAGATTTATTTTGCCAACTGATTTTACAGTGAGCTTGTAACTGCTCATAAAAATAATGCCGATAACAGCGGCTCCTATTCCGTAAAATACAGCCTGCATCCAGGGCAGGCCACCAAATTGCTGATAGATCATTCCAAGCACTACCACCATAATAAATGATGGAATAATAAATGCAAGCCCGCAAAGTGTTGCACCTATTACGCGGTAATGAACAAAGCCAAGGTAAATGCCTAGCTGCGCCGCCAGCGGTCCGGGTGCCAGTTGGGCAAGTGCCAGTCCTTCCTTGTAGTCTTCTTCGGAAATCCAGTTCCTGTTTTCAACAAGATCACGGTGCATATATCCAACCAATGCAACCGGTCCTCCAAAACCAATGGTGCCCAGTTGTAAGAAATATGCAATTAATTGCCGGAGCGAATATACAGGTGGGTGCATGTACAATTAAACTTAAAAATAGCAATTGGAATTTTGATCGATAAAAGATATGCCGGCTTTGTTGCTTAATGGTTGTCCATCTGCATACCGGCGCTTTTTGTTTTGCCGGTTTGATCCAATGCAGCCCTTAAACCTTTCGCTAATTGTTCTGCTGCGCCAACGCCCCAATAATGCAAGAAGAATATCTTGGGGTTTTCCTGCACCATGTGATTGTGTACTGCCACTACTTCAATACCGTTTTCGACCAGGGCCTTGATGACGGGTGCCACTTCGTCTGTTAGCATGGTAAAATCTCCGCATACAGCTGCTTTTTCAGGTGTGCCCTGCCAGGCAGCCCAGGTGTTGAAACCACCAAACGTACTCACGGGCGTACCATGTTCTTTTAGTTGCACATCGGGTCTTCCAATCGTGTATTTATATACGCCCTGGCTCATTTCACCTTTGGACCCGATGATGGCATCAAGCGCCTGGATGTTCAGGGTATTGACCACACTGTCTTTCGGCGAAGCCTTTGGATCTTTGCCCCTTGCTTCTTTCACTTTATCAAACACGGCTTTTGCATCGCGCGCCATTGTTTCTATATCGCCGGCGCCATCTATGTGCATGTAGATAACGTTTGGGTGATTGCGTACAAAATGATTGTGTATGGCCGTTATGGTGAGCCCCAGCCGTATGACTTCCTGCTGCACCGGTTTGAGATCCGTTTCGGTAAGAATAATATCACCCATCAGCATGGCGCCGTGCGCCGACGCTGTAAAATTGGCCCAGCTACCCAATCCCATCGGCGGAATAATTTTAAACCCATCCACGGTCACATTCAAATCATTCTGTGGCACGGTAATTTTGTATTCACCATTTTTTTCAACACCCTTCATGCCCGTAACCTGTTCAATCTTCGCTATATCCAATTTCGGACGTGCAGTATCTGGCGCATGATTCATCTGTGCTATTGAAGCTGTAGAAAAAACTGTCAGTAACAAGGCGGCCAGGCTATTAAAATAATTGAAAGATTTCATCGTGTTTGATTTTAATGTAAGTTTCATTTTGCTTTTCAGAATTTGGTTACGAATGTCAAAAAATCATCTGCCGGCGTTTTTAGCAGGTATCCAATGCTTTATTCCACCGTAAATTACAGCTATATTTTGGAGAAAATTTGGAGGCGATGATTGCTATCCCGGGCGGTTTACATGATTGAATAATGCTGAACGCGGTAAAATCAATTACTGAATTGATAATCTGGCAATCCAGTCATGAGCGGGAACCTGTACATTTAAAGCGTGAACAAGCAGCAATGATTTGATATCGGTAACAGATTGTTTGAATTTCATATAAAAAACTAAGACGGATGGTATAGTTTTGCTGAACCCACCCATCCAAACCCACTATTCTGGCATTTTATTTTCTTAAAAAGAGAAGAGATATTTACTCATAATTTTAATTGCGTATGATTTCATTAAATGTCAACGGGAAAATATATCGGTTGGATGTGAATCCTGATATGCCCCTGCTATGGGCCATCAGGGACACGATCGGTCTTACCGGAACAAAATACGGTTGCGGTGTGGCACAATGCGGCGCCTGCGTGGTTCACCTAAACGGGGAAGCCGTGCGCTCCTGCATCACCAAAATAAGCCGTGCAGAAGGACAAAAGGTGGTTACAATTGAAGGACTGTCTGCAAACAATGATCATCCGCTGCAGCTGGCCTGGCATGAAGCAAATGTACCTCAATGCGGGTACTGCCATTCCGGCCAGATTATGTCGGCAGCTGTGCTCTTAAGAGAAAATTCAAATCCAACCGACCAGGATATTGACGATGCGATGGCAGGAAATATCTGCAGGTGTGGTACCTACCAGCGCATCCGCAAGGCTATACATTTAGCAGCTGAAATGCAGCGTAAATAAAGCAGGCAGTTCCGTACCCGATGACAGATGGGCGAAGGCCACCCTGCACCGCTGTTGAGCTACAACGCTTTTTTGAAAGTTTGGGATACATGGATTAAAAAAGGCGGGTGCGTTCCCGCATGCGGCAGGAAGTAATTCATTATTAAAAGATCTGAAAAGAATTTGTACATGGCCACAAAAACTATATCAAGGAAAAATTTTCTCCGGCTGTCGGCGCTGAGCGGAACAGCGCTTTGTCTTGGTTTGTATTTTCCTGCAAATGCGGAAGAAGCAAAGATCATAAACGGAGACGATGTGCAAGGAACAGATATTGAATTGGGTGCCTGGATCCTTATCAATACTTCAGGCAAGGTGACGCTGGTGAGCCACCGCGCAGAGATGGGACAAGGCGTTTATCATTCCATTGCGCAAATCCTTGCAGAAGAACTGGAGGTTGACCTGAAAGAAGTTGATATCATATTTGCGCAGGGAGACAGAAAAAAATATGGAAGCCAGGTAACGGGCGGCAGTTCAACCATCCGCAGCTCGTACAAAAATTTATTAAAGCTGAGCGCATCGGCACGTGAGATGCTGGTACAGGCGGCAGCTACCAAATGGGCTGCCCCGCCTTCTGAATGCTATGCTGAATCCGGCCATGTGTTTCACCGGCCTTCGGGCAAGCAGTTTCATTATGGAGAACTGGTGGCAGATGCGGCAAAGCTGGTGCCGCCAACCGATGTGCAGCTAAAAAAGCCTGCAGACTATAAGATAATCCGTAAACCCCTGCACCGGAAGGATACCCCCATTAAAACAAATGGTGCTGCAATATTCGGAATAGACAAAAAGGTTCCGGGCATGCTATATGCTATGGTAGAACGCAATCCAAGGTTAAGGGGTAAAGTACAAAGCTTCGATGATGCTGCTACGCTAAAAGTGCCGGGCGTTAAAAAGGTCTTCAAGGTGCGCATGAGTGTTTTCAGTACCTATCGGGAAGGAGTAGCCGTAGTTGCCGATTCGTCATGGGCAGCCATGCAGGGAAAGAAAGTACTGAAAGTAGAATGCGACGATAGCGGGTTTGAGCATTTGAACACAAGCGATATTTATAGCCGGCAGGAAGAGCTGCTGAAAACAAACGAGGGATTGTCTTTCAAATTGCAGGGCGATCCCAACAGCATTATTAGCCAGGCCGCAAAAAAACTGGATGTTATTTACCAGACACCTTACCAGTCGCACAGTTGCATGGAGCCGGTAAATTGTGTTGCCCATTACCAGGGAGATAAGGTGGAAATCTGGGGGCCGATACAGGCGCCTGAATGGGTGCAGGATTGTATATCCAAAGAAATGGGTTTACCGCTCGATAAGGTAATTGTGAACATGACTTTTTTGGGCGGTGGATTTGGCAGAAAAGCGTTCATGGATTATCCGCATGAAGCGGCTGTTATTTCCAAAGAAATCGGCGCGCCGGTACAGGTGCTGTGGACGCGGGAAGACGATGCCACCCAGGGTCCTTATCGACCGGGTATCTCTTACAGGTGCGAGGGTGTTCTAGCAAACGGTAAGATTGATGCGTTTAAAATAAGGCTGGCAGGGCAGAATAACAATCACTGGCGGGGAGCAAGCAAGGATAAACCCAATGGCAGCGCCCCGGAAGGATTTTTGAAACCTTATTCGGGTACTATAAAAAACCTGAGCATTGCAGATATACCTTTTGAAACACCCATTCCAACCATGTGGTGGCGTTCTGTATACGCCTCTACAAACGGGTTTGCTTATGAAAGTTTTATAGATGAATTGGCCGTTGAAGCGGGGGAAGACCCGTTGCAATTCAGGCGGGCGCATTTGCAGGAAGAAAGATGCCAGCGTTTGATTGATAAAATAGAAGAAGTTTCCGGTTGGAAAAACAGGAAAAAAAAGGATGGCTACGGAGTGGCGATAACAGAATGTTTTGGCAGCACGGTTGGCCAGGTAGTAAAGGTTTCCAAAGATGCCAAAGGAAAAATAAAAATCGATCATGTTTGGGCCGTGGTAGATTGTGGCTGGTATGTGAATCCCGATATTATTAAAGCCCAGGTAGAAGGTTCTATTGTAATGGCCCTCGGCGCAGCCACTATGCATGAAATTACATTCAAAGATGGGATGACGGAGCAAAAAAACTTTTATTCATACAAAATGCCAAGGATAATGGATATCCCCCCAACGGAGGTGTACATCATGGAAAATGATGCAAATGCCGGCGGTGTGGGCGAACCGGGCCTGCCCGCTTTTGCTCCGGCTTTAACGAATGCCATCTATGACCTAACGGGGAAGCGGGTTCGAAAATTGCCTTTCAATTTAGCTGAGGTATAAAAATAACATAGATCTTTGTTTATAAAAGATGGGTATTGTTTGATTTACTAACTTAATAGTATGGACAGATAGATTTATGCAAAACCTGTTTATCCAATACATTTATCTCATCCTGATTATCCTGGCATTGGTGATGCTGGCAGAAAAAATTCGTATTGCGTATCCCATTGTTCTTGTTCTGGGTGGATTGATACTTAGTTTCACTACCCTATTTTCGCAGGTGGCTATAGATCCCACCATGATTTTCTTTATTTTTCTTCCTCCTCTTTTGTATGAAGCAGCCTGGCAAACATCGTGGAAGGAGTTCTGGAAATGGAGAAGAGTGATCACCGGTTTTGCTTTTCCCATTGTTATTATTACGTCCTGCGTGGTGGCATTTGTATCCAGTGCCATCATACCGGGTTTCACCTTGGCATTGGGCTTTCTTTTGGGCGGCATCATATCGCCCCCCGATGCCATTTCTGCTACCACTATCATGCACCGGCAAAAAGTGCCGAAAGCGCTGGTTAGTATTATCGAGGGAGAAAGCCTGCTCAACGATGCTTCTTCACTGATTGTATTTCGCTTTGCCCTGGCTGCTGTGTTAACGGGGCAGTTCCATATCAGGCAGGCAACCACCACTTTTTTGCTGGTGGTGGTGATGGGTATATTGATTGGCTTGTTGGTTGGATTTATTTTCTATGGGATTCATCGGTTATTGCCTACCACCACCAGCATAGAAATTGTTTTAACGCTGGTGACGCCGTATTGCATGTACTATTTCGCAGAGCATTTTCATTTTTCAGGCGTACTGGCCGTGGTGAGCGGTGGCTTGCTTTTGTCTGGCAAGCGGCAAACCATGCTCAACTATCGAAGCCGCATAGAAGGTATAAATGTTTGGACGAACGTTGTCTTTGTATTAAATGGATTGATCTTCCTGCTTATCGGCCTTCAACTGCCTTCCATAGTGGGGCAACTCGGAGATACCAGTTTAAGCAGTGCAATAGCGTATGGACTGGCAATCTCATTATTACTGATTTGTACGCGACTGCTATGCACTTTCGGCACGGGTCTTTTTACCCGATTCATGAGCCATTTTATTACGGTGGCAGATGCCAGCCCCGGTTGGAAAATGCCGTTGATTGCCGGCTGGGCAGGCATGCGCGGCGTGGTATCACTGGCAGCGGCGCTTTCCATACCGTTGGTTTTACAGGGAGAGCAGCCCTTCCCATATCGCAACCTCATTCTATTCATCACGTTCATTGTTATTCTGGTTACCCTGGTTTTCCAGGGACTAACGTTACCTTGGCTGATCCGCAAAATTCAACCGGAAGATAAATACAGCACCATACCCAGGCCGCAACAGGAAATGAACATTCAGCAAAAGATCGCACAAACTTCGCTTCAGTTTCTCAGGGATCAATACGGCTATGAAGGCCAGGAAAACAAACACCTCGATAATTTGCTGGCAAGATTGCAGATTGATCTTGATTTTTTTCAAAAAGACGGTGGCGAGAATAACCACACAAGTAATAATACTTTATCAAGGTACCAGCGCATCTACCTTGAATTATTGGAACAGCAGCGAAAAATGCTGTCTGAAATGAACCATCTTGCTGAATATGATGAGGAGCTGGTCAGGAAATATCTGTCATTAACAGATCTCGAAGAATTTAAACTCCGGGAAAAATTATTACAGGAGTCCTGATCATTTTATTTCAGTTTTTCTTTAAAAAAATCAATTGTACGTTGCCAGGCAAGGTCTGCGGCAGCCTTGTCGTACCGCGGGGTGGTATTGTTATGAAAACCATGGTTTACATTTGGATAAATATAGGCCGCGTATGATTTGTTATTGGCTTTCAAAGCAGCTTCATAAGCCGGCCATCCTTCGTTCACACGTGTATCCAACCCTGCGTAGTGCAACAGCAATGGTGCATGTATTTTGGGTACGTCTTCGGCAGAAGGCTGGCCTCCGTAAAATGGTACCGCTGCTGCCAGATCGGGGATGCGTACCGCCATCATATTGGCAATGCCACCGCCAAAGCAGAAACCTACCACGCCTACTTTTCCATTACAGTCCTTGTGTTTTACCAGGTAATCGTATCCTGCTATAAAGTCTTCCAGCATTTCGTTCCGGTCGCGTTTGCTTTGCATTTCGCGCCCTTTATCATCATCGCCCGGATAACCGCCCAGGGGGGTTAAAGCATCCGGTGCAAGCGCAATAAATCCGCTCAGCGCCACCCTTCTTGCCACATCTTCAATGTACGGGTTGAGGCCACGGTTTTCATGCACTACCACCACGCCTCCCCATTTCGGTTTGCTGTCGGTGGGCGTTGCCAGTAAAGCTTTTATAGTTCCTCCTCCTTTCGGTGATGGGTAGTTGATATAGGTTGACTGCACCCGCGGATCATCAGGTTTCACCTCGGTAGTGCCGTGGTAATCGGGCATCAGGAAACTCATCAGCGAGGTTACCGTAATACCACCCACTGCATAAGCGGTTAGTTTTTGCACAAAATCACGCCTGTTCAAACGGTTGTGCGCATAGTCGTCATATAAATCAAAGACCTCCTGTTGGATGTCTTCTTTCCTGATAGGGTGCATGGCAGATCGTGTTGATGTTGTACTAAGTTAAACAATTACGCTGCAATAAAAAAGCCGCTGTCAGCGCGTAAAATATCCTGCTAATTTTCTCCAAAATTTAGTTATAGTTTAGTTGTTAATTTCTGTATGAAGGTCCTGATAATTGAAGATGAAATCAGTCTTTTACGGAGTATCGTAGAATATTTTCGTAAAGAAGCCTATCTGTGCGAAGGAGCGGGCTCGTATGCCGATGGTATTACTAAGATCGAAGATTTTTATTACGACTGCATCATCCTCGATATTAATTTACCGGGAGGAAGCGGGCTGGACCTGTTGCGGTACCTGCGCACCCATAACAAACAGGACGGGGTGATTATTATTTCTGCCCGCGATTCGCTCGACGATAAGATAGCGGGGCTTAACCTGGGGGCAGATGATTACCTGGTTAAACCATTTCACCTGTCTGAATTAAATGCCCGCGTAAAAGCGCTGATCCGCAGAAAATACGGGCAGGGTAATAACCAGGTTGCCCTGGGTAATCTTACGGTTGATATTTCATCCAGGACTGCTTTTATTGGCAAGACACCGGTACTGCTTACAAAGAACGAATATGATCTGCTGCTCTTCCTGCTGGCCAACAAAAACCGGGTGGTGAGCAGGAAGTCTATTGCCGAACATTTGTTTGGTGCGGAAGCCGACAACCTTCCTTCATTCGACTTTGTATATTCTCATATCAAAAACCTGAAAAAAAAGATGAAAGAAAAAGGCGCTGAAGATATTATAGAAACAGTGTATGGGCTGGGCTATAAAATTATAGAATGACAAAGAACCTGCAACAAAAACATACCCGGTATTTATTTACGCGGCTGCTGGCGGTCTTGCTGCTTGGTTCCATTGCTTTTTATTTTTTCATGCGCATGCATGCAGAACACATGCAGTTGAAACAACTTGAACTGCGGCAGCGCAACCTGCAAAGCGCTTTTTTACTGCAGCAAAACAACCAGATGCCAGTTCACATTACCGGCGAATATGATATCGTTGAAAATGGAACGCTGTCACCGCAGCAACTGGGTAGACCACGCGATACCGTTGTTTTTTACAAAGCTGAAAATAAAAACCTTCCGTTTGCCATTCTTACCAGGCCGTTTACTGCAAGCGGTCGGCATTACCAGTTAACCACCTATGTCTCTTCTACCGAGATAGATCATTTAATTATAAAAGTTTTCGGTACAGAAGCCTTTCTTTTTGTTTTGTTATTTGTTGTTATCATTTATATCAACTACAAAACTTCGGGTGTTTTATGGGCGCCATTCAGGGCTACCTTAAAAAAACTGGGCGAATATGATATTACCCGTCAGCAACCGGTTGTGTTATCGGCCGATACGGGCGTGAGAGAATTTAATGAATTGAACGAAGTGGCTTCTCATCTAATCAAAAAGAACAGGCAGGCCTATCACCAGCAGAAGCAGTTCGTGGAAAATGCCTCGCATGAAATACAAACACCACTGGCAATAATAAGATCCAAACTGGAGCTATTGATTGATCAACCCAATATTACGGAGCAGGTTGCGGGCCTGCTGGCAGATATTACCGAAGCCAATGACAGGCTCAGCCAGATGAACAGGAATTTATTATTACTGGCAAAAATTGACAACAACCAGTTCCCCGGAACAGCAGCGGTTAATGTATCTGCATTGCTGGAAAAAATAATTGCTGTTTACAGGGAGCACTATTCCGGCGAATTCCCGGAAATAGCAACATTCATTCAGCCGGACCTGATGATCGATTGCAATATGTCGCTGTTGGAAATTTTACTCAACAATCTTGTGAAAAACGCGGTTGTTCATAATATTCCCGGCGGATGCATTAAAGTTACGCTCGAAGGCCATTCTTTACTGATAGCCAATAGCGGCAAACCGGCTACCATTGCATCGGAACGGATGTTTGAACGCTTTAGCAAAGGAACCGATGAAACAAGATCAACAGGTCTTGGACTTGCATTGGTAAAGCAGATCTGCCAACTGTACCATTGGAAGGTTGACTATTCCTACCTGGACGGAATTCATACCATTACTGTAACTTTCAAAGCGCCGTAGTATATCCAGAATTTCTCCAAAATCACGCAATAGATTTGTTTGTCTATTGAATACGTGCATTATGGCTATTCATCAAAGAGCGGGTTGTGTAAATTTTATAAAGAGTATTAACAGGCAGATGTTGATTATCCTGGCATGTTGCTTTTGCCTGCATCCTGCCTCGGGGCAACTTGTTCGCCTGTCTATAAAAGAGGCGTTGCAAAAAGCAGAGGCCCGGCTCCCCCAGTTAGAAGCCTACCGGCAACAGGCATTGGCCAACCAGCAAAATATACAACTCGCAAAAAATACAATTGTACCTGATCTGAATATGGGTTACCAGCTAAACCTGGCCACTTTCAATAATATCACCGGCATGAGTTACCCGGGCTTTTTATTGCCGGTTAGCGGCCCGCCTTCCGCCAGCAATGATTTAAATTTTGTGCCTGGTTCTGCGGCAGGTGCCCTCGTTAAATGGAACCCGTTTACATTTGGGCAACGCACTGCTGCAGTAGACAAAGCCACGGCTGCATTCAAACAATCTAACGCGGTTTATAATGAGCAATTGTTCCGGTTCCAGTACAACGTTATCAATGTATACCTGGAGGCTGTTTATTATCAGCAGTTATTAAAAAGTTTACAGGCAGTTACGGATAGAAACCGTGTTGGGCTGGAGCAGTCGCTGGTACTGGCAAAAACCGGTTTGCGGCCCGGCATTGATACTGCGCAGTTCCAGTCTGCGATGGCCCAGTCGGAAATGGATTGGCTGCAGGCACAACCCATTTACCTGCAGCAACTGGTTGAACTGAGCAGGCTAACGGTGATGGATAGTGTTGCAGATAACCTGGTCTTAACGGATACCCTCTTTATTGCAGCCCCAATTGCAATGATGGATACAGCTTATAACATCACGGCTCACCCGCTTTACCAAACTATGCAGGCGCAGAGAACAACAACCGCTGCAGGACTGAAAGAAATACAAAAGGCATGGGTACCGCAACTGGATGTATGGGGGAACTTTTATGCACGTGGTTCCGGCGTGGAAGCATCAGGGCAAATCAATAAATCAAACGGGTTTAATTTATCGCGCACCAATGCCGGGCTTGGGCTGCAGCTCAGTTTTCCTTTATTGCAATTCAGTGCGGTGAATATTAAAAAGAAACAGTATCAATCCTTACTCAAAGCAGATGATGCGCGGCTGTCGCAAACCGCGCTGGACATTAAAAAGCAAATTGACTTGGCTGTACAGCAATACCGGCAGGACATAAAAATAGCCGCCAAATCTCCTGTATTGTTAAAATCTGCAACAGATGTGTACCAAGGTTTGCAACTAAGTTATGCAAGCGGGTTGATCGACTATACCCGGCTGGCAGAGGCTCAATACCAGTTGTTGAAAGCGGAAATCAATGATGCCAATATGCGTTTGCAGCTATGGCGTTCGCTGCTGGCGGTGGCGGTGGCAAAAGGCAATTTAAATCTGTTTACCGATCAACTGAAATAACAGTATGAAGCTTATAACGGCGGCATTAAGGCATCCCATTACCATATTGGTTTCAGTACTGGCCATCGTTTTATTTTCATGGCTTGCTATCCGCAATACAAAGATTGATATTTTTCCAAAACTTGGTTTACCCACCGTGTACGTGGCGCAACCTTATGGCGGCTTATCGCCCGAACAAATGGAAGGCTTTGTAACTTCTTATTATGAATATCATTTCCTGTATATCACGGGTGTAAAATACGTTGAATCAAAATCCATACAGGGGGCGGCGCTGATCAAGATAGAGTTTAATGAAGGCACCGATATGAGCCAGGCCATGGCCGAAGTAGTAGGCTATGTAAACCGCGCCCGCGCATTTATGCCCGCAGGCACCGTTCCGCCTTTTATCACCCGCTTTGACGCAGGCAGTGTACCGGTTGGCCAATTGGTATTCAGTTCTGCAACACGCTCATTGGGTGAAATCTCAGATCTGGCATTGTTTAAGGTGCGCCCCATGTTTTCTACTTTGCCGGGTGTTTCTGCACCACCGCCTTTTGGCGGCAATCAAAAAACGGTATTGATTACTGTTGACCCCGACAAGATCAGGAGCTATCATCTTACACCCGACCAGGTGGTGCAGGCCATGTTAAAATCAAATATCATCAGCCCCGCAGGCAATGTGCGCATTGGCGACAGCACCTATATTACCCCGCAAAACAGCGTTATTGAGAACCTGGCCGATTTGCAAAACACATCCCTGCAAATGGGAAGCGGAGCAGCGGTATACGTAAAAGATATTGCTACCGTTAGCCTTGGCGCTGATGTTACCAGCAGTTACGCGTTGATCAACGGAAAGCGCTCTGTATACATCCCGGTCACCAAGCGAACCGATGCCTCCACCTGGGATGTGGTACAAAAAGTAAAAGCGGCATTGCCCGATATGCAGGCCGCCATTCCGGACGATATTAAAGTCTCGTATGAATTCGACCAGTCGGGTTATGTTATCAATGCCATAAAAAATTTAATGATTGAAGGCGGCCTTGGTGCAATGCTGACCGGGTTGATGGTGTTATTATTCCTGGGCGACAGAAGAGGCGCGCTGATTGTGATGTTGACCATACCACTCGCGTTGCTGGTATCGGCCACCCTCTTATTTCTTTTTGGACAAACCATTAATATTATGACCCTGGGCGGGCTGGCCTTATCCGTTGGTATATTGGTAGATGAAGCAACCGTAACAATAGAAAACATCCACCGGCATCTGGAAATGGGTAAAACCAGGGCAAGGGCTATTGCGGATGCCAGTAAGGAGATCGCCCTGCCAAAATTGTTGATTTTAATAAGCATACTGGCGGTATTTGTTCCTTCCTTGTTTATGACAGGCGTACCCAAAGCGATGTTTTTGCCACTTTCACTGGCTGTTGGGTTTGCCATGATTGCCTCCTTTTTGCTTTCACAAACATTTGTTCCGGTGGTAAGCAACTGGCTGATGAAACATCAGTTGACGGAAAAAGAAAAGAATGCTGGGGATAGTTGGTTCAATAAAATCAAGAAGCATTATGTGCAGTCGGGTGAACGGGTAAAAACCGGGGCGGGTCTCCTGAGCATTCTGTTTATAACTATCTCCGTTGGATTAATCGTGCTGTTCTTTTCTTTTACCGGTACCGAGTTATTCCCCAAAACAGATACCGGCCAAACACAATTACGGTTGCGCTTACCCGTTGGTACAAGATTGGAACGTACGGAAGATGCCACCCGGAAATTATTGTCCATCGTAAATGAAGTAGCCG
>Ga0070667_100003736_pt1 | contig 12923 bp, 11 predicted proteins | sample KBSS33metaG_FD_64659 | JGI IMG/M metagenome (GOLD analysis project Ga0070667, IMG submission 64659) | Switchgrass rhizosphere microbial communities from Kellogg Biological Station, Michigan, USA - KBS S3-3 metaG | ecosystem: Host-associated > Plants > Roots > Rhizosphere > Soil ...
GCCGATTCGGCCGCGAAGGTTGCGGCGCCGGCCGTTGCCGTCGAATCGACTGATTCGGGCAAGGTTCAGTTGTCCAAGTCGACCGTGGATTCTCTGACCCAGCTCGTCAGCCGGTATCGTCGAGATCCCGAAGCCGTCGCCCTGCCGCCAGAGAACCAGATCGCGATGGGCGGCCGGACCATTCCGGCGGGCACCACAGTGGCGGGCCCGGTCGCAGTAGCCGGCGGTCCGCTGCACGTCTACGGCACGGTGAACGGCGACGCGATCGCGATCGGCAGTGATGTCATCGTGCACCCGGGTGCCCGCATCACCGGCAATGCCGTATCGGCGTTAGGCACCGTAAACCTCGCCGGGGGAATCGTTGGAGGGGAGATCCGTCAGCTCGCCGGCGCGCTCGGCGCCGTCCCGCAAGCTGCCGAGGCGGAGTCGCGAGCGGGGAGCACGCGGCATGCCCTCGCCCTCTCGTCGAGCTGGCTGATCATCCTCGTGCTCATGGCGATAGGTGTGTTGCTGTTTGCGGGCGACTATCTCGACGGGGTCGTGGATTCCCTCGAGGGCCGATTCGGCCGCTCGTTCTGGGCCGGGATAGCGACACAGCTGGCCCTCGCGCCGGTGCTGTGCCTCCTTGTCATCGCGCTCGCCGTCACGATTCTCGGCGTACTGCTCATTCCGTTCGCGATCGTGGCGTTCGTGCTCGCGGTTGTGGGCCTCATCACGCTCGGGTTCCTCGCCATCGCGCGCATCACCGGCGAATCGGTCGCACCTGCCGCGAGCAAGCGGTATTCAGCGCGCGGCGCGGCCCTTCGAGCCCTCGTGGTCGGTGTGTCCATCTACATGGGATTGTGGGTGCTCGCTTCGGCGTTCGCGTGGGCCCCCGTTGTGGAGACGGTACTTCGCGGAGTTGCCGTGGCGATCACGTGGGTCGCGACGACCGCGGGTCTTGGCGCCGCCGTGATTTCACGAGGGGGCACGAAACGGTCCGCACCCACCGCATCGTTCGCAGCGGTCAACGACATTCCGTGGCAGACACCGACGCCGGTCACTGGCGTCGTGGCCGCACGCCGGCCAACGCCGTCGTCCTCTGGACGCGACCGGTAACGTCACGCATGAGCCGATTTTTCGCGCTGGGGCTCGCGTCGGTCGCGGTATCGGTCGTCACGTCGACTGCGACCGCCCAGAGCTGGCGCACGCTCGACGTCGCACGACAGCTCACCGATTCCGCGCCGGCGTCGGTCCAGGTCGTGTACGGAACCGGGCGGATCGGCGTTAGGGCGACGTCGAATCCGCTGCTCTATCACATGCAGCTTCGATACGACGCGACGCGTGCCCAGCCGCGCCACACGTTCGACGTCGCGTCTCGCAAGCTGCAAATCGGTATGCAGAAGTCGGAGATGCGGTTTTCCGGACGGAACGACGCGGACGCAGGCCACCTGCAACTCGAGCTTTCGCGGAGCGCGCCGCTCGACCTGAGCCTCGATCTCGGCGCCGTGGAATCCGACCTCGATCTCACGGGACTCCGAATCTCGCGGTTGCACGTCGAGTCTGGCGCGAGCGACGCGAAGCTCCGCTTCGATTCGCTGAATGCGACACGAATGAGCGTGCTCGAGGTCTCCCTTGGCGCGGCCAGCTTTCGAGGAGATCGCCTTGCGAACGCCAACGCGCGGGACATTCGGGTCGACGCGGGCATCGGGAGCGTCGAGCTCGACCTTGGTGGCCAGTGGACTCAGGACATCGACCTTCGCGTCGACGTAACGCTCGGGATCGTCACCATTCATGTCCCCTCCGATGTCGGCGTGCACGTCACGCTCGACAAGACGTTGGCATCCTTCGACCACGAAGGCCTGACCGAGCGCGATGGTGGCTGGGTTTCGAAGAACTGGGACTCGGCCCCGCACAAGCTCCGCGTTGCGGCAAAGACGGTCTTCGGCAAGCTCTCGATCGACAAGACGGGGCGGTAGCCCTCCCTCCGCTTCGCACACCATTTGCGCTTGTCGCGCGCCACACGACGGGAGTGGCGCATGGTTTTACTGGGGTACCGAGCCGGGGCGATCGCGAAGAAGGCGCTGAAGGAGACGCTGGACGACAATCTCCTGGGGTTGGCGGCGCAGACCGCGTACTACTTCTTCTTCTCGCTTTTCCCGCTGCTCCTGTTCATCGCGCCCCTGCTGAGCCTCGTCGGTAACAAGCAGGAGACGTTCGCACTCTTCACGTCGCAGTTGCAGCAGGTCGTACCCAGCGAGGGCTGGGCCCTCATCGGCGGCGTGATCAAAGATGTCGTCTTCGCCAAGAATGCGCCGGGACTCATGTCCGTCGGCGCACTGCTCGCGATCTGGGCCGGATCGAATGTGTTCGGAGCGCTCATTGGAGCGCTGAACGTCGCGTACGACGTCAAGGACACCCGCCCGTGGTGGAAGCAGAAGCTCATCGCGATAGCGAGCGTGGTCGTCATCGGCTTCGTGATTCTCATCTCGACGGTCATGATCCTCGCTGGCGACAAGATCACGAGCTGGCTCGCCAGTCGACTCGCGCTCGAGCCCAGCACGCGCACACTGGTGACCATCATTCAGGTGCCGATCGCCTTCGCGCTGCTCATCGCGATCGCCGGCCTCTCGTACTACTTCCTGCCGAACCTCCGCCAGAGCAAGAAGCAAGTGCTCGTGGGAGCCATATTCACGACGGTCGGGTGGGCGTTGGTGACCGTGGCGCTTCGTGTGTACATGGCGCATTTCGCGAACTACAACGCCACGTACGGCGCGATCGGCGGCGTAATCGCGCTGCTCACGTGGATGTACTTCTCGATGCTCGTCTTTCTGATTGGCGGCGAGATCAACTCCGAGCTGCATCACGGAACGGGCGCCGTCGAGCCGCGCCGCGGTCTTTTGTACGGCGGGCGGATCGAAACCGCGGCAGCCGCCGGCGTGCCGTCGCTCGATCGCGTGGAACGCGTCGAGCCGTTAGGCGCCCGCCGAACGTAGCGTGACCCGCGTGCCGCGCGTGATCTCCAAAGCGCGCGCGGCACTTCCGTCGCGGCGGGCGATCTCGACGAAGCCGCTCGAGCCCACCAGCGCGATGATGTCGCCGATGGGACCATCGGCATACGTGCGGACGATCGGCATGGTTCGCCCACAGATCTCGATCCGTCCACCACGCGGTGCGATCAAGTTGCTGACCGCATTCCCGAATCGGTCGATGGCGATGATCTCACCGACTACCGATCCGTCGCTGGCACGTCGCGCTTCCGGCGTGCGCCTGACGACCGGGTCGAGGCACGGCGTACCGAGCGCATCGATCGCGGTGCCGGTCGCCAGATGTGCCGCCGCCGGAGCGAACACGTCGCGCCCATGAAACGTGGCGGACGCAGTCGGAGGCACTGGCAGCGACACGGCTCGCGATCCACTCGCCAGCAGCGCCGGACTGAGCACGCCGTTGTCCGGCCCCACCAGGAATCGATCGTCGCTGCTCACGGCGAGCGCACTGCGGGCCGAGCCCACGCCGGGATCGACGACGATCATGTGCACCGTACCGCTGGGATAGCGCCGCCAGTATCGCGCGACCGCAAGGCGCGCCGACTCCACGTCCTGCGGTGGAATCTCGTGCGAGAGATCGACGATCGTGACGTCGGGCGTCGCCGAGAACAGCACTCCCTTCAGCTCCGCGACGTAGCCGTCGGCGGTGCCGAAATCGGTGAGGAGCGTGATGATCGGTCGCATGCGTTACACGGATTTGTGCTTCCAGCCGCCCGCGCGCCAGAGGATCGTCATGGCAATTCCACGCGCTGCGGCGGTCAGCGAGATCGACCACCAAATGCCATCCACGCCCCATCGACCGGCGGCCCACCACGCGAGTGGAATGCGGAGCGCCGTGAGCGCGGTGGAAGTCAGCATCGGTGGCACCGTGTACCCGGCCCCGCCAAGCGCTCCCTCGAGGACGATCTCGGCACAGACGGTGAGGTCCGCCAACGCGCCGATGCGGAGGTAATGGGCAGCGACATCGATGACCGCCGGCTCGTTGGTAAAGAGACTCGCGAGGCGGTCAGGGATGATCAGCGCCGCGGCCGCGGCGATGAACGCCGGTGCCGTCGCATAGCCGAGCGTGACCCAACCGGCACGTTCGGCGCGCGCGACCTTGCCAGCCCCGAGGTTCTGGCCGACGATCGCCGCGGCTGCGGCGCCGAACCCAACGCCGATGGTGTAAAGCCAGCTCTCGACGCGGTGGCCGACACCTAACGCTGCAAGCGCTGGCGTTCCGAACCGCGTCGTCGTACGTGTGAGCGCCACGTAGATGAGCGAGAACATGATGCCCGTGAGTGCTGTGGGCATCCCGATCCGTGCGACTGATCGCACCGTGGGCCAGATCGCTCGACCAGCGCGGATCAGGCCACGCCGCCAGAGCAGCAGCAGTCCGGCGACGAACGCGCCGCCTCGCGTCAGCACGAGGGCTATCGCGGCGCCCACGATGCCGAGCCGCGGCGCGCCCGCGAGCCCGAGAATGAGGACCGGATCGAGGATGAGCGTACACGCCGTGGACACGAGCAGGAGCGCGAACGGCGTGCGCGTGTCACCAGCCGCGCGGAATGACGCATCGATCGCGAAATAGCCGTAGATGAGCGGCGCGCCGAGGAAATAGACGCGGAGGTAGCTGCGGCCGAGTGCCGTCACCTCCGGCGGCGTATGCATCAGGGAAAACAGGGCGTCGACCGACAACGCGCCCGCAATCCCGACCGCAGCGCCTAACGCGACAGCGAACATCGTGGCGTCACCAACGACCCGGGCGGCGTCCAGGGACCGTCCCTCGCCGTGCCGGCGGGCCGCGACCGCGGTAAGGCCTACGCTCACCATCTCCGCAAGGGAGATGACCATCCAGATCCAGAAGACGGCCGTGGATACCGCGGCGAGGCCACGAGCGCCGATGCGTGTGCCGACCCAGAATGCGTCCACGGACGCGAATACGGTCATGAGCACGTTCGACGCGACGGCGGGCAGCGCGAGCCGCCGGATCACATCGCCCAACGAGTCGCCGACGACGCTGATCGCGCCAGCCGCACCAGCAACAGAGACGGTCGCGGCACCATCATGGGACTCGAATGGCAGCGCGGCCGCCGGACGAGTGTCCGGCGGCCGCGCGACAAGCTCGCCTGCGTCCTCGCGCGCGGTCACCGTGGCTCGGCGGCTCCGAGCGCGGCGGCGACGCGGTCGGCCAACGACCTCAGGGCACGCGCGGCAGCCACATCCGGTTCCGCGACGACGATCGGCGTCCCGCGGTCGCCACCCTCGTGGATGCGTGGATAGAGGGGAATCTCGCCTAGCAGCGGCAATTCCAGCTCATCGGCCAGGCGCTTGCCACCGCCGGTCCCGAAGATCGGGGTCGGCTTTCCGCAGTGCGGACACTCGAACCAGCTCATGTTCTCGACGATGCCCAGCACAGGGACGTTCACGCGCTGAAACATCTTCGCCCCCCGCAACGCGTCGCCGGTGGCAACGTCCTGCGGTGTGGTGACAATGATCGCGCCATGCACGTGTGTTGCCTGGACAAGCGACAGCTGCGCGTCACCGGTACCCGGAGGCATGTCGACCAGGAAATAGTCCAGCTGTCCCCACGCGACGTCGCGCAGGAACTGCGTGACGATCTTCATCACGATCGGTCCGCGCCAGATGGCCGGCTGATCGCGTTCGATGAGGAATCCGAGGCTAATCACCTTCACGCCGTGCGCCTGCAACGGAATGATCTTCTCGTTCACAACCGCCGGCGGCGCGTTGACGCCCATCATCCGTGGCACGTTAGGCCCGTAGACGTCCGCGTCCATGAGGCCCACTCGCGCACCGGATGCGGCGAGCGCGGTCGCGAGATTCGTCGCCACCGTGGATTTGCCCACGCCCCCCTTGCCGCTCGATACGGCCAGGATGCGACCGAGATTCGGGTACGCCACTGGCGTCGGCGCGGACGGTCGCGGGGCAGGCGCCGGCGCTGCATTCATCACGGGCAGTGTACGCGCACCACCGCCTGGCGGTGCGCTGACCGACACTGTTCGACCGTCCACCTCGGACGCGTCTTTCACATCGACCCGGACATCTGCTACGCCGTCGAGGCGCTCGATGGCCTCGCGCACGTCCCGCACGAGGGTCGCCGGGTCGTTCGGCGCGAGCAGCACCGTTAGGCGTACGCGGCCGCCGGTCGTCGTCGCGACGTCCCGGACCATCTCGGAGGACACGACGTCGGCACCCGTCCGCGGGTTCACGATCGAGCCCAGTGCGGCAGCGATGCGCTCCTGCAAAGTCTGGCTCATCGGTCGATCACGGCTCGATCCGGCGTACTTCTCTTACCTCGGGAACGCGGGCGCGAAGGTGGGCAGCAATCCCTTCGATCATATTCGCGGCGGACATTTCGCAATCAGGACAGTCGCCTTCGACCCGCAGGAGCACCGTTCCGGTCTGCTCCTCGAACTGAACCAGCTCGACGGTCGCTTCGGCGATGTGGAGCAGAGGTCGGAGATCGACGAGCGTTTCGCGAATGCGACCGTCGACGTCGCGATCGCCACCCTTCATGAACATCAAGCCAACGCCTCCTGAGCGGACGGGCCGGCACCATTCGAGACGAACGCCCGGGCGGCCGAGATGACGCGAAGGCGTACATCCTCCATCGAACCGGGGATCAACGCCCCCGCGGCCTTCGCGTGACCGCCGCCCCCGAACTGGCGCGCAAAGCGATTCACATCAACATCGCCGGTGCTGCGGAACGACACCTTCACCTTCCCGTAGCCGAGATCACGGAAGAAGATGGCCAGCCGCGTGCCGGAGATGGAGCGCGGATGCTCCACAATGCCCTCGAGGTCCTCGGAGCTGACGTCGTAGCGGTCGAGCGCGTCCGCGGGGACCGAGATCCATGCGATGCCATAGTCGCGGTCGACCTCGAGCGTGCTCAACGCGTCACGGAGGAGCGCCAGTCTCCCAGGGGAGACCGACGCGTAAATGCGACGATACATCTCCTCGGGGTCCACTCCGGCGGCGAGCAGTTGACCCGCGATCGCATGCGCGCGCGGGGTGGTGTTGCTGAAGCGAAAGCCACCAGTGTCGGTGAGAATCGCCGCGTAAAGGGCGGTTGCGATCGGCTCCGTGAGCTCCAACCCAACCACAGACGCGAAATCGAAGACCAGCTCGCCCGTGGCGCAGGCCGTGGTGTCGGAAAACATCACATCGCCTGCCGGTTCGTCGGACGCGATGTGATGGTCAATGACGAGCCGGGGAACCTCGAGCTTGCGTACGGCATCGGCCAGGACGCCCAGCCGCTTCACATCGCTGACGTCGAGCACGATGAGCGCGTCGAGCGGCGTCAACGCCGCCGAGCCTTTCGCGGTGTGGTCGATCAGATCGTCGCCCAGCAGAAACGAGAACGTGGCCGGCCATGGCGTCGGATTGACGATCCGGGACTCGATGCCAAGCTGGCGGAGCAGTCGGGCCAGACCCGCGACGGAACCGCACGCGTCGCCATCCGCGTTCATGTGCGTCGACAGGACGACTCGCTGGCCAGCATGCAGTTCAGCGACGAGTCGCTCGATTGCGGCCTGTCTGTGAGCGGGTGGTTTGATGAGATCCGATGGTTGCACGACCGGCAGTCAGGGAAACGCGAAAGCGGCGCCCAAAGTAGGCGCCGCCACTAAGATAACCCCTCGTGGCGGGCGGTGCTCAAGAGCACCGCCCGCCGCATCTATCAGCGAGCCCTCGCCGGCGCGTACTCGCCGCGGCCTGCACGAGAGTGCGAGCGGCCGTAGCCGAAGTAGATAAGCAAACCGAGCACGAGCCAGATGATCAGACGCAGCCACGTGTCGACCGGCAGACCGTACATCATGTAGCCGCAAATCAGGATCGCGAGAATCGGAACGATCGGAACGAACGGAGTACGGAACGGTCGGTGCAGGTCCGGCGAACGGTAGCGCAGCACGAGAATGCCCGCACTCACGATCACGAATGCCAGCAGCGTTCCGATAGAGACGAGCTCACCGAGGAGCCCGATCGGGAACAGCCCCGCGATCACCATGGCCACGGTCCCCGTGATGATCGTCGCGAGGTACGGCGTACGGAACCGCGGATGCACCTTGGAGAACACCGGCGGGAGCAGGCCATCCCGCGCCATCGAGTAGAAGATACGCGGCTGGCCGAGGAGCATAACGAGTACGACCGACGCCAGTCCGGCGATGGCGCCGATGTTGATCAGGTACGTGAGCCAGCGCAGCGGGGGGCCCGCCTTCTCGATCGCGACGAACACCGGATGCGGTACGTTCAGCTCCGGATAGGGCGCGAGACCGGTCATGACCAGTGCCATCAGGATGTACAGCACGGTACAGATCGCGAGCGAACCGAGAATGCCTATGGGCAAGTCTCGTTGCGGGTTTTTGGCTTCCTGCGCCGCAGTGGATACGGCGTCGAATCCGATGTAGGCGAAGAAGATCACGGCCGCGCCGCGAACGATGCCGCTCCACCCGTAGTGTCCGAACTCGCCCGTGTTTGCCGGAATGAACGGCGTCCAGTTGGCGGAGTTCACGTACATGAAGCCGAACGTGATGACGAGAATGACGATCGCGATCTTGATGAGGACGACGGCGTTGTTGAAGCGGGCGGACTCCTGAATGCCGACCACGAGCAGCGCCGTGAGAATTGCGACGAGCGCCATCGCGGGAATGTTCAGGACGCCGTGAAGCTGCTGATACTTCGTCAGGTCGCAGGTGCCCGCGGTGATGAGCTCGTTGTTCAACGGGTTCACGCAGAGGACCGACGGCACGAGCGTGTGGGTGCCCTCCACGCCAAACGGCGCGGACGTGAACTGCCGCGGAATGTGAATGCCTATCTGACCCATGAACTCGGCGAAGTAACCCGACCACCCCACCGCGACCGTGGATGCCGCGAACAGGTACTCGAGGATCAGGTCCCAGCCGATGATCCAGGCGATGAACTCACCGAGCGTCGCGTAGCCGTAGGTATAGGCGCTGCCGGCGATCGGGATCATCGACGCGAACTCGGCGTAGCACAGGCCCGCGAACAGGCACCCCAACCCCGCCAGGACGAACGACAGGACGATGGCAGGGCCCGCGTACTGCGCGGCCGCCGTCCCGGTCAGGACGAAAATGCCGGCGCCGATGATCGCGCCGATGCCCAGGAGGGTGAGGTTGAGAGCCCCGAGCGACCGTTTGAGGGAATGTTCACCCTCGAGCGACGCTTCGCTCTGGAGGTGCTCTACGCTCTTCTTGGACCATAAGCCCATGCGCTGTCTCCGCGATCGGTGATTCGGTGAGCCGGCTATCTCGATTCGTAATACGCCGGATGATGATCCCAAAACCGCGCGGGAAGGTGGGAGGGGGCTCAGAGCCTTGTCAAGGCGACGTCAAGTGCTCGCACATGTGTCAGAACTAACGGGGGACGGGCGACTGGCGGCTGGCGACAGAAGAACGGGAACAGGGAACCGGGAACCGAAGCTCCATGGAGGCTCGGTTCCCGGTTCCTGTTCCCGTTTCGATTCCCGATTCCCTATTCCCGACTGTAGTTAGGCGCTTCCCGTGTGATCACCACGTCGTGCGGGTGGGATTCGCGAAGACCGGCCGTCGTGATTCGCACGAATTGGCTGCAGGTGCGAAGCTCGTCGATCGACCCACACCCGACGTATCCCATGCCGCTCCGAAGGCCCCCAACCATCTGGAATAGCACATCGGCGACGGGGCCCTTGTACGGCACCCGACCCTCGATCCCCTCGGGGACGAGCTTCTTCGGCGACATCTCGCCTTCCTGGAAGTACCGATCGGCGCTGCCGTCCTGCATCGCGCTCAGGCTCCCCATGCCTCGGATCATCTTGAAGCGGCGGCCCTCGAGAAGAATCGACTCGCCGGGACTCTCCTCCGTGCCCGCAAGCATCGACCCCATCATCACGCTCGACGCGCCAGCCGCCAGCGCTTTCACGATGTCGCCCGAGTACTTGATCCCGCCATCGGCAATGACGGGAATGTCACCGGCGCCATCGACGGCATCGAAGATCGCGGTCAATTGCGGAACACCGACTCCCGTGACAACGCGCGTGGTGCAGATCGAGCCGGGCCCGACGCCGACCTTCACTGCATCGACGCCGCGGTCCACGAGTGCCTGTGCGCCCTCGCGCGACGCGACGTTGCCGACGACGAGCTGGATATCCGGGAATGCCTCGCGCACGAGGGCCGTTGCCTGCAACACGCCATCGCTGTGACCGTGCGCGGTATCGATGACCAGGACATCGGCGCCGGCATCGATGAGCGCTTTCGCGCGATCCATGTCGCGGCGTGACGCGCCGATTGCCGCGGCGACCCGGAGTCGCCCGTGATGGTCTTTGTTCGCGTTAGGGTACTGACGCCGTTTGTGAATGTCCTTGACCGTCACCAGGCCCTTGAGCTTCCCGTTGGCGTCCACCACCGGGAGCTTCTCGATGCGATGCTCGCCGAGGATGCGCTCTGCTTCGTCGAGTGTCGTCCCGACGGGCGCGGTGATCAGGCCGGAGGATGTCATCGCCTCACGCACGGGCCGGTCGAGACTCCGCTCGAACTGCAGGTCGCGGTTAGTGATGATCCCCACGAGGTGCTCATCGCCGTCGACGATCGGGAGCCCCGAGATCTTGAAGCGACTCATCAGGCTCACCGCTTCGCGCAGGGTCGCGTCGGGCGAGAGCTTGATCGGGTTGAGAATCATCCCGCTCTCGGAGCGCTTCACCCGGTCGACTTCAGCGGCCTGACGATCGACAGACATGTTCTTGTGCAGCACGCCGATGCCGCCCGCACGCGCCATGGCGATCGCCATGTCCGATTCCGTGACCGTATCCATGGCTGCCGCGATCAGAGGGACGTTCAGCTCGATGCCGCGGGTGAAGCGCGACTTCGTGCTGACATCGCTCGGATGAACGACCGAATGCCGGGGAACGAGCAGGACGTCGTCGAAGGTAAGGGCGATGTCGGTGCGAACCCGTGCGCCGCCGTTGGGACGCGGGTCATCAAAACGCACCGGCCCGCTGTCCGACTTGGTCGGGCGAGCGGGCCGTGAATTGGATCGAGTCGAGGTTGCCATAGCGAAACGTAGAAGCGTCGCTGGGACATGTCCAGCGGCGCCGAAGCGGGGGCAGTGCTAGGCGCGTCCGATCGTCCTCAGGCGTCGACGCACGCGGCGCGGAAGGAAGAATGCCGCGGCCGTGAGGACGTTCCGAAGGTTCATCGCGCCAAGCTCGGCAGGATCGCCGATCCAGTATTGCGTCACTACTGTGCGACCGGCGTTCGAGATCAGACGCTGCAGCGCGGTCACGAGTAGAAACACATCGTCGACTTCGCCGAGAAACGGGATCCAGTCCGGAATGAGATCGACGGGGGCGATGATGTACGCGATCGCCGCACCGACGAGCAGCTTGTCGACCGTCGCGACCCGCCGGTCGCTCAGCAGCCCGAAGAGCAGCCGCACGTAGTTGGGCAGCTGACGAATGGTATCCATGATGGTGCGCTTGGCCCCCGTGCGTGGCCGTTCACCGGCCTCGAGTCGGGCGGCCGAACGCACCTCGCGCCGTGAACGACCGCGACGATGCTCTGCTCGGCCTTCCGCTGCTCTCGTCACGGTACCTCCCCTGCTGGCGGTGGAGACGTCCCCGGCGGCCGTTCTGAGTCCGCGGGAGTCGCCGGCGCAGCGCCATCGGTCACCTGTGCCGACGGAGTCGTCAGGCTGCTCGCCGCGCCAACAATATCGTTCGCAACAGACTTGCCAGCCGCGGCAACGCCGCTCAAGACGCCCATCGCCTTGTTCATGAGGCTCATCGTCTCGGAGATCGTTGCCGCCGAGACTCGTCCCGCACGCAGCTTGTCCTCTACCGTCTCCGCGAATCGCTGGAAGACGTTCGCCGAGGGATTCTGGCGCTCGGCGTACTTCGATTCCAGGAACTCGACGTAGTCGAGCACCTGGTACGCGCGCTCATCCGAGAGCGTGTCGAGCTTTCGGAGGATGCGGTCGCGCAGGAACTGGTTCATGAGTCAGCCTCGCCATCGGACCCGCCGCCCGCGGGCATCGATGTGAACATACGAGGCGCTGCCGCGGTTGTAGAGCCCCATGCCCCCAACCAGATCGGGGTGTTCGTCTTCCACAACCTCTACGGCTCGGGCGATGAGCCGGGTGTCAGCAAACGTGATTCGGCCGTCGCCGTTGCTGTCGATCGCGATGTCGGCGGCATCGCCGTACTGGTGGCGGCTGTCGCGCGCTGCCCGTTTCACTCGGCGGTTGTGCAGCGGCGTTCGGAAGCCTGAGTGTACGTCCAGCTCGAACGAGGCGTCATCCCCTTTGCCGCTCAACTTGCCGATCTCGGCGACGACGAGCTCGATCTTGTCGAGCAGCCGCGCATCGAGCGCTGCATAACGCGGCCAGCTCTCCTGGTTGTCGTGCGTCACGAAGTCGGAGAGCCGAAGGTGCTTCGTGAGCGGAAGATCGAGCTGGTCCTCGTCGATCTGGACGAACCCGGGCGGCGCTGGCTCGTCCGTCCTGCGGCCGAGGCGCTCGGCCAAATAGGTGCCGATGCGATAGCCGTTGAGCGTGTTACCAAGCTTGGCCGCGAACGGCACCATGACCGAGAGCGCAGGGCCGTCGACGACAACCCGCTCCGACCCTCTCACGAGCGCGAGGCGATAGAACCCGGGCTTGTTGGGTGCCTCGAAGCGAGGCTCCAAGGGGCGGGTGGAATCCGCCGGGAGCGCCTGTATCGAGCCGGTGTCGGCGAACGGGACCCACGCGTACATCATCTCGGCCGGGTCGGTCCGCAGCTCCATCGGGTACACGACAGGGTCACCCGGCAGCGCGAACAGGACCCGGACCTCGCCGCTTCTCCCGAACGCGTTGCGCGATGCCAGAGCGAGCGGACCACCGGTGCTATCGGCGACGGCCACTTCCCCG
>Ga0070667_100003743_pt1 | contig 12915 bp, 10 predicted proteins | sample KBSS33metaG_FD_64659 | JGI IMG/M metagenome (GOLD analysis project Ga0070667, IMG submission 64659) | Switchgrass rhizosphere microbial communities from Kellogg Biological Station, Michigan, USA - KBS S3-3 metaG | ecosystem: Host-associated > Plants > Roots > Rhizosphere > Soil ...
GGCTCGCTCGGCACGGCCGCGCGGCCGTCGGCGCCGCTCGAGGACGACTTCGTTCAGGTGACGACGCAGCGGCTCACCGTGTACCTCGGTCCGATCGCGCGCGTGGTCGCGCGGAACGCGGCGGCCAAGGCGCACAGCCAGGAAGAGTTCGTGCAGCTCGTCGCCGGCCACATCGGCACGCAGGACCGCGCCGCGTTCCTGCGCGACGTCGGCTTCGAGCTGGAGTAGCCCGCCCGCGCTAGTGGGCGACGGCCGCGGCTGCGAGCAGCGCGGCGAACGCCTCGCCCGGCAGCACGCCGTGGAAGAGGAAACCCTGGAACTGGTCGCAGCCCATCCGCCGCAGCACGTCGGCCTGCGCTTCCGTCTCCACGCCTTCGGCGACCACCTTGAAGCGAAGCGTGCGCGCGAGCGCGATGATCGTCGCGACGATGGCGCGGCCCTCGTTGCCCTCGTCGAGGGCGGTGACGAACGACCGGTCGATCTTCAGCGTGGACGCGGGAAGGCGCGCGAGGTAGCTGAGCGACGAATAGCCGGTGCCGAAGTCGTCGATCGCGATCTCCACGCCCAGCGCGCGCAGCCCGTTCAGCGTGGCAATGGCGCCGGCGAGGTCGGCCATCAGCGCGCTCTCGGTGATCTCGACGTCGAGGGCCGCGCCTTCGCCCGCGGCGGCGACGGCGGCGCGCATCTCGTCCAGGAAGTCGTCGCGGCGAAGCTGCAGCGCCGACACGTTGACGGCGATCCGCGGCACCACGAGGCCGCGGGCGCGCCAGCGCGCGAGATCGTCTGCAACCCGTGCGACGACGAAGCGGCCCGCGTCGACGATGAGGCCCGTCTCCTCCAGCAGCGTGACGAACTGGTGCGGCGCAGTGAGGCCGTTCTCGGGATCGTTCCAGCGGAGCAGCGCCTCGGCGCCGGCGATCACACCCGTCCGCGCGTCCACCTTCGGCTGGTAGTGGACGACGAACTGCTCGTCGACCACGCCGTGGCGCAGCCGGTTCTCGATCGCCACGAGGCGGGACAGCCCCGCGTTCATCTCCGGCGCGTAGAACAGCGCGGCTTCCGGCGCGGCGCGCGCGCGCTCGCACGCGGCCTCGGCATTGCGAAAGAGCGTGGCGGCATCGCCGCCGTCGGCCGGCGACAGCGCGATGCCTGCCTTCGCCGACAGGCGGAGCTGCTGGCCTTCGACGACGATGGGAACGCCGAACGTGTGCGCGAGGATGCGCTCCACCTCCTGCGCGATGCCCGCGGCATGCCGATGCCCGTCCAGCACCAGTCCGAACGCGTCGCCGCCGATGCGCGCCGGCGGCTCGGGGCCGGAGGAGGCGAAGCGCAGCCGCTCGGCGACGGCGCACAGGACCTCGTCGCCGGCGGCGGCGCCATAGGTGTCGTTGATCGAGCGGAAGCGCTCGATGTCGAGCAGCATCACGGCGAGCGTGCCGGCGTGGTCGGCGACGCGCTTGCCGATGCGCTCGAGGAACCGCGCGCGGTTCGGCAGGCCGGTGAGCGGATCGTGCGCGGCGAGGTACTGCGCCTCGCGGGTCTGGCCGATCATCGCCATGCCGAGCGAGACGTCGGCGGCGAGCTCCTCGAGGAGCCGCACCTCCTCGGCGTCGAAGTGGCCGACCTCGCCGGCGTAGAGCACCAGCGCGGCCACCGCCTTGCCTTCGACGCGCAGCGGCAGTGCGATCGACGCCCGGTAGCCGCGCGCGACGCATTCGTCGCGCAGCCGGCCGCGCGCGGAATTGGCGGCGATGTCGTTGTTGACGGCCGTGCGGTCTTCCGCGACGGCCGTGGCCGTGACGCCGCGGCCATCGGCGGCCGTCGCTTCGGGAACGATGCGCACGCGGGTGAAGAAGCCGCGCTCGTCGCCGGCGTGCGAGACGGCGAACACGGCGTCCGTCGGCGCCGTGCCCGGCAGCCCGATCCACGCCATCCGGAAGCCGCCGTGCGCCACCGCCACGCGGCACGCCTCGTCGAACAGCTCCGTGCGGTCGCGGATGCGGACGATGGCGGCGTTGACGGCCCGCAGCATCGTGTACGCGCGCTCGAGGCGCGCGAGGCGCTCTTCGAGCGCGGCGGTCGTGGCGGGCGGAGCGGGAGGCGGCGTGGGAAGCATGGCGAAGGCGGCCGTTCCAGTATAACTGCGCAGCGGCGCGCGGACAGTCCGCTGGCGGCGCTCCGCGCGAACCGGTAGATTGCGGCGTTCACCCGCAGGAGGAACCCATGCGACATCTTTTAGCGCGCGGCGCGGCCGCGCTGGCGCTCGCACTTGCGGCCGCGCTCGCTTTCGCGCAGGACTATCCGGCGCGGCCCGTGAAGATCGTCGTGCCGTTCGCGGCGGGCGGACCCGCCGACGTCTACGCGCGCTTTCTCGCCCAGCGGCTGCAGGAATCGCTCGGCCAGCCGTTCGTCGTCGACAACCGGCCCGGCGGCGGCGCCATCCTGGGCACCGAGATCGCGGCCAAGAGCCCGCCCGACGGCTACACGCTGCTGCTGATGTCGAACACGCACACCGTCAACGAGTCGCTGATTCCGAACCGCCCCTATCAGCTGATGCGCGACTTCGTGCCGGTGGCGCCGATCAACTACTCCGACCTCGTCCTGGTGGTGAATCCGGACGTGAAGGCGGCGACGCTCGGCGAATTCATCGCGCTCGCCAAGGCGAGCCCCGGCAAGCTCAACTACGCGTCGTCTGGTCCCGGCACGCCGTACCACATGGCCGGCGAGCTCTTCAAGTCGATGGCCGGCGTCGACATCGTCCACGTGCCGTACAAGGAGAGCTCCGCGGCGCGCACCGCGGTGATCGCCGGACAGGTGGAGATGATGATCGACGCCGTCACGACGATGAGTCCGCAGGCCGCCGCGGGGAAGGTCCGCGCGCTCGGCACCACCGGCAAGGCGCGCTCGGCGGTGATGGCGTCTACGCCCACGATCGCCGAGGCCGGCGTGCCGGGCTACGAGGCCACGATCTGGCTCGGCGTGATCGCGCCCAAGGGGACGCCGCCCGCGGTCGTCGCCCGGCTCAACGCGGAGATCGCGAAGATCGCCGCCCGTCCCGACGTCAAGGCCGACTGGGCGAAGCAGGGCGCGGTCGCGATGACGATGTCGCCCGACGAGTTCGGCAAGTTCCTCGCCGAGGACATCGTCAAGTGGGAGAAGGTCGTGAAGCTCTCGGGCGCCAAGCCCGACCAGTGAGCTGACGTGGCGGCGGACGCTGCGCGCGCGGTGCATCTCCTTTGCGCCGGCGCGGCCAAGGGCGTCGTCGAGGCGCTCCGCGACGACTTCGCGGTCGCGACCGGCGCCCCGATCGACGCGACGTTTGGCGCCGTCGGCGCGATCCGCGCGCTGCTCGACGCGGGCGCGCCGTGCGACGTGATCGTGCTGACGGCCGCGATGTTCGCCGAACTCGCGGCCGCGGGGCGGGTCGCCGCCGCCGCGGCGGCACCGCTCGGGCGCGTGCGCACCGGCGTGGCGGTGCGCGCCGGCGATCCGCTGCCGGACCTTCGCGACGCCGCGGCGCTGCGCGCCGCCTTCGCGGACGCCGCCGCGATCTACATTCCGGATCCCGAGCGCTCGACCGCGGGCGTGCATTTCGTGGATGTCGTGCGCCGGCTGGGCATAGAGGAAGGCGTGCGTGCGCGCTGGCGCGCGTATCCGAACGGCGCCGCGGCGATGCGGGCGCTCGCCGACGCCGCCGAGCCGGGGCTCCTCGGCTGCACGCAGGTGACGGAGATCCGCTACACCCGCGGCGTCACGCTCGCCGGCCTGCTGCCCCGCGAGTTCGAGCTCGCCACGGTCTACGCGGCCGCGCCGCTCGAAGGCGCGCGCGAGGCTGCCGCGGCGCGGGTGCTGGTCGAATGGCTCACGGGGCCGCGCTCGCAGGCGCTTCGCAGCGCCGGCGGCTTCGAAGCGTAGGTCAGGCCGAAGCCCGGCCCACGGACCCGTCTACGGCTGCAGCACCCACTTCCCGTCCTTGACCTGCACCATCACGCGCGCCCGCGCGTCGAGGCCGAGGTGGTCGGTCTTGCTCATGTTGACGGCGCCGTTGGTGACCGAGAGCTCCTTGATGCCCTCGATCGCGTCGCGCAGCGCGCGGCGGAATTCCTTCGTCCCCGGTTGCGCCGTCTTCAGCGCGACCGGAATCGCCTGCGCGAGCTCGAGGCACGCGTCCCACGCATACGAGCCGAACGCGGCCACGCTGCCGGCGCCATTCGCGGCTTCGTACGCCTTCACATACTCCTGCGCCGCCTTCTTGGACGGATGGCTGTCCGGCAGCTGCGCGGCGACGATCACCGGCGAGGCCGGCACGAACGCGCCTTCGACGTCCTTGCCGCCGACGCGCAGGAAATCGTTGTTGGCAACGCCATGGTTGAAGTACATCCGGCCCTTGTAGCCCTGCTCGACCAGCGTGCGCGCCGGCAGCGCCGCCGGCGTGCCCGACGCGCCGACGATCACGGCATCGGGCTTCGCAGCGATCACCTTGAGCGACTGGCCCACGACGCTCGTGTCCTTCGGCGCGAAGCGCTCGCTCGCCACGAGCGGCAGGTTGTGCGCCTTCGCCGCCTTGTCGACTTCGGCGAAGAAGGCCTCGCCGAGCGCGTCGTTGAAGCCGATGTAGCCGATCGTCTTCACGCCGTTCTTCAGCATGTGCTCGACGATCGCGTTCGCCATCATCACGTCGGTCTGCGGCGTCTTGAACATCCACGCGCGCTTCGCGTCGACCGGATCGATGATGCGGATCGACGACGCCAGCGAGATCGTGGGCGTCTCGCCGTCGGCGATCACGTCGAGCATCGCGAGCGTGGCAGGCGTGGTGCTGGTGCCGATGATCGCGTCGACCTGGTTCTCGCCCAGCAGCTTCTTCGTCGCCTGCACCGCCGTCGTCGTGTCGGACGCGTCGTCGAGCACGATGTACTCGATGCTCCTGCCGCCGATCGTCTTCGCGCACATCGCGACGGTGTTCTTTTCGGGAATGCCCAGAGATGCCGCCGGGCCCGTGGCGGACACGACGACGCCGATCTTCACCTGCGCCATCACTGCGCCGGTCGCGGCCAAGAACGCCGCGAGCGCGGCTGCGCGCTTCCATCCGTGCTTCATCGGTTCCTCCATTTTTTCGCGGCGACGCGAGGGGCGCGAAGCGCCGGCGTCCTCGTCGCATTCGGGCCGCCATGATAGCGGATGCGCGCGCCCCGCGCGCCGCTCACGCGACTCGGGCCGGCAGATGCAGGAAGCCGCGGAACCGTGCGCGCCCGCCGCGCGTCGGCGCGCCATCGAGCGCGTAATCGGGGAACCGCGCGAGGAAGCGCGACAGCGCAACGCGCGCCTCGAGCCGCGCGAGGTTCATCCCGGCGCACGCATGGATGCCGGACCCGAACGCGAGGTGCCGGTTCGGGTCGCGCGTCAGCACGAGGGCGTCGGGCGCCCTGAACTGCGCGGGATCGCGGTTCGCCGCGCCGATGCAAAGCGTGATCCGCGCGTCCGCCGGCAGGGTCGTCCCGCCCACGACGGCTTCGCGCGTGGTGATCCGGTTGCCGAGCTGGTTCGAGCTCTCGAAGCGGAGGAACTCCTCCACCGCGACGCGGACGACGTCGGCGTCGGCCGCGCGCGCCGTCAGCAGCGCGCGGGCGTCGGGCCATTCGGCCAGCGCGTGCAGCGCGTTGCCGATGAGGTTGGTCGTGGTCTCGTGGCCGGCGTTGAGGAGAAAGATGCACTGGTGCAGGAGCTCCTTCTCCGTGAGGCGCTCGCCGGCGTCGTCGCCGGCGATGAGCCGCGTGAGCACGTCGGTGTCGGGGTCGCCCGGATTCGCGCGGCGCGCTTCGACGAGCGTCGCGAGGTACGCCAGCATCTCCGTGACGGCGCCGTTGCCCGCGGCGGCGCGCTCGTCCGTGAGCACCGGCTCCAGCGCGCCGAGGATCGCGAGCGACCATGCGCGGAGCGGCCCGCGCTCCGCGCGCGGCACGCCGAGGAGGTTGCCGATCACCTCGATCGGAATCGACGCGGCGAAATCCTCGATCAGGTCGACGCTGCCGCGCGCCGCCAACGCGTCGAGCAGGTCGTCGACGAGGCGCACGAGCCCCGGCTCCATCGCCGCGATATGACGCTGCGACAGCGCGCCCAGGATCGAACGGCGCACGCGCGTGTGCAGCGGAGGATCGTTGAACACCAGGCTCGTCGTGTGATGCTCGAAGAGCGGCGTCGCGCCGTATTTGGGGCCGAATTCCTTCTGCTTGTCCGAGCTGAACGTCTTCGGATCGCGGTACACGGGGACGATGTCGTCGTAGCGCGTCAGGAACCACGCGCCGTCCGGCATCCGCTTGACCGGCGCGTGCTCCCGCAACGCGCGATAGTACGGATACGGATCGGCGTAGAAGCCGGCCGGCAGCCGCGCGAGATCGAAGCGCGCGGCGACGTCGGCCGCCTGCTCGGGCGCGAAAGGGGCGGTGGGCACGGACATCGGCGGGAACCGCGGAGGGCGATTCCCGATTATGTCCGAGGCGCGTCAGGGTCGCGACGCGCGCGTGATCGCGCCACGGAACTCGCGGAGCTTCGCCTTCACCAGCCGCTCGTTCTCCGGACCCATGCGCAGCAGCGCTTTCTGGCCCGCCGAGCGCGCTTCGAGATCCGGGTTGGCGAACTCGTACAGCACGCGCGGCTGCAGCACGGCGAGCGGCGCGGCCGGCTCGGGGGTGGCCAGCAGATGGTCGATCACGTCGACCATCCGGTCGTTGAAGTAGCCGTCCGGATAGCCGAGGTCGCGGTAGGCCGCCTGGAACAACGGGTAGTACTGCGTGTACAGCGCGGCGAGCTGCGCGGTGTCCGCCGCCTTGAGCGCGGCGAGATAGGGCGCGTAGCGCGCGGCGTTGGCGGCGCCGATCGCCGAGCGGCCGCTATCGGCGTCGGCGTCGACGGCGAACGCGCCTTCGGCGGGCCGTATCGACATCACCTGCGCGGCGACGAGCGGCCGCGGCAGGTTGTCGACCGTGGCGACGAAGCGCCTGACCACGTTGGGCGTGAGCAGCAGGCGGCCGAGATCGGGGCCGCCGGCCAGCGCCGAAAGCCGGTCGAGGAGCGGCGCGTCGCTGTCCGCGAGCGCGGGCAGAGGCGCCGGCGCCGTGGCCGGCGCGCCCTCCCGCTCGAGCGGGTAACGGATGGGCGGGGGGGGCGGCGGTGCGACGGCCGCCGCTGGCGGAGCAGGTGGCGCCGCGGCGGACGACGGCGCGGGGGGCGGCTGCGAGCGCCACCACAACACGGCTGCGACGAGCGCCAGCGCGAATGCGAGCGCCAGCGCGAGCCAACCGCCGCGGCGCGGCGAGGGCGGCAGGTGGGGCGGTCCGCCGCCGTCGTTCGCGGCGATGGCATCCGCGCGGAGCGCGGGCTCGCGACGGCCGGAGTAGCCCGGGGCGTCGGTCATGTCGAACCTCCGTGGAGAAAGCGGAGGAGGGCCGCGCGAGGCGGCGGCCCGATCCTCGCGCGACGTTCGACCGCGTCAACCGGGCCGAGTTGCGTCGGACCGGTGGTCGTCAGCGGCGCGGACGGTTTCGGCACGCATCGCGTCGTCGGACGGAGAGCGAAAGCGCCCGCTCCGGCGAGCGTCAGTCGTGCGTCAGCCGCTGCCCGTGCTCGCGGGTCGTGTGGAAGCCGACCTTGGGCCAGCGGTCCATCGCCGCCTGCAGGTTGTACTTCGACGCGGCGAGATAGACGGGATTGTCGTCGACGTCCTTTGCGAGCGAGCCGGCGCGCTCGGCCTCGAAGCCGCGGCGGGTTGCCTCGTCGGGATACGTGAGCCAGCGCGCGGTGGCGATGCCGGCGGGGTCGTAGATGGCGTCGACCTTGTATTCGCGGGCGAGCCGGTCGGCCACCACCTCGAACTGGAGCTGGCCGACGGCGCCGAGGAGCAGCGTGTTGCCGACCGCCGACTCGAACACCTGGATCGCGCCTTCCTCGCCCAGCTCCTGCAGGCCCTTCTGCAGCTGCTTCGCCTTGAACGGGTCGCGTGGCCGCGCGACGGTGAAGAGCTCCGGCGCGAAATAGGGAATGCCCTTGTAGCCCAGCGTCTCGCCTTCGGTGAGCGTGTCGCCGATCTGCAGCGCGCCGTGGTTGTGGATGCCGATGATGTCGCCTGCCACGGCGTCCTCGCTCGACACGCGCTCGTTCGCCATGAACGTCAGCGCGTTGCCGATCTTCATCTCCCGGCCGGCGCGCACGTGCCGCACCTTCATGCCGGGCGTGTAGCGGCCGGAGCACACGCGGAAGAACGCGATGCGGTCGCGATGCTTCGGATCCATGTTGGCCTGGATCTTGAACACGAAGCCGGAAAATGCCGGCTCCGCGGGCGCCACGACGCGCGCGCCGCCGTCGCGCGGCTGCGGCGGCGGCGCCCATTCAGTCAGCGCCTGCAGGATCTCCTGCACGCCGAAGTTGTTGATGCCGGAGCCGAAGAAAACGGGCGACTGCCGCCCCGCGAGGAACGACGCCAGGTCGAACGGCTGGCTCGCATCGCGCAGCAGCTCGACGTCGTGGACGAGCGCGGGCATCTCCTCGGGGAACAGCGCGGCAAGGCGCGGATTGTCGAGCCCCTGGATCGTCTCGGTTTCCTCCGCGATGCGCTCCTCGCCGGCGGTGAAGCGCATCAGCTTCTCGGTATGCAGGTGGAAGACGCCGCGGAAGCGCTTGCCCATGCCGATCGGCCACGTGACCGGCGCGCAGTCGATGGCGAGCACCGACTCGATCTCCGCGAGCAGGTCGAGCGGCTCGCGCACCTCGCGGTCCATCTTGTTGACGAACGTGATGATCGGCGTGTTGCGCAGCCGGCACACCTCGAGGAGCTTGATCGTCTGCGCTTCCACGCCCTTCGCCGCGTCGATCACCATGACGGCGGCGTCGACGGCCGTGAGCACGCGGTACGTGTCCTCGGAGAAGTCCTGGTGGCCCGGGGTATCGAGCAGGTTGATCGTGTGGCCGCCGTATTCGAACTGCATCACGGAGCTCGTCACGGAGATCCCGCGCTGCTTCTCGACCTCCATCCAGTCGGACGTGGCGTGGCGCGAGCTCTTGCGCGCCTTGACGGTGCCCGCCATCTGGATCGCGCCGCCGTAGAGCAGCAGCTTCTCGGTGAGCGTCGTCTTCCCGGCGTCCGGGTGCGAAATGATGGCGAACGTGCGGCGCTTCGAGACGTCGCGGACGAGATCGGCGGGGAAGGTGTTCGTTGTCATGTTGCCGCGGCGGCAAAGCAAACGCCGCCGGCCGGGACCGGCAGGCGGCGACGGCACGAATTATAGCGTTGTCGCGGGTGGCCTAGCCGCCCCAGCGCGAGAGATCGGGCCGGTCGCGGTGCCACGACGTGGCGTGCTGCACGGCGCGGCCGATGTGCAGCAGCGTCGCATCGGCGAACGCGGCGCCGATCAGTTGCGTGCCGAGCGGCAGACCGTCGCGGTCGCGGCCCGCCGGCAGGGTGATCGCGCACGCGCCGAGATAGTTGGCGGCGCGCGTGAACGTCGCGAGCGGCGTCGTGCTCTCGTCGACGGCGTCGACGGCGATCGCGGCGATCGGCAGCGTGGGCGTCAGGAGCGCCTCGTGGTCGCGCATCCACGCGGCGAAGCCGGCGGCCACGCGGCGGCGCTCCGCCAGCTCGTCGATGTAGTCGGCGGCGCCGATCGCCTTGCCGCTCACCATGCGCTTGCGCACCCAAGGATCGATCGGAAGCGCGGGATCCTCGATGTACGCGCGATGGACGGCGTAGGCTTCGGCCGCGATGATGCGGCCGTTGGCGAGCATCAGCGCCTCGAAGTCGAGCGGCACGCGCGCTTCGCCGACACGCGCGCCGAGATCGCGCAGCACCGCGATCGTCGCGTCGCGCGCCGCACGCGCTTCCGCGCCGATGGCGGCGGGGAACTGGTCCTCCGCCAAGACGGCGATGCGCATGCCGCGAACGGCGGCGGGATCGGCGAGCGCCGCAGCGAGATCGAACGGAGGCGCACTCGTGGTGGCGGGGTCGCGCGGATCGGGTCCGGCCATCGCGGCCGTCAGCAGCGCGCAATCCTCGGCCGTGTGCGCGAGCGGCCCGATCGAGTCGAGCGTCGTCGACAGCGGCACCGCGCCGTGGAGGCTCAGGAGACCGTAGGTCGTCTTGAGGCCCGTGAGCCCGCAGAGCGCGCCCGGGATGCGGATGGAGCCGCCGGTATCGGACCCGAGCGCCGCGGGCGCGAGCCCCGCGGCCACCGCCACCGCCGAGCCGCTGCTCGAGCCGCCCGCCACGCGATGCGTCGTCGTGTCCCACGGGTTCCACGGCGCGCCCATCGGCTGATTGCGGCCCCAGCCGCCGAACGCGAATTCCACCATGTGCGTCTTGCCGAGCGGGATCATGCCGGCCGCGAGCAGGCGCTCGACCGTCGTAGCGGTGTGATCGGAGACGCGGCCGCGCCAGCTCTTCGATCCGGCGGTGGTCGCGTGCCCCGCGAGATGCAGCAGGTCCTTGAGCGCGATCGGCAGGCCGTGCAGCGGGCCGCGGGGAAATCGTGCCGCGCGCTCGAGGTCCGCGGCCCTGGCCGCGGCGACGGCGTCGTCGCGGTACACGTCGACGAACGAGTGCAGGCGCTCGTCGAGCGCCGCGATCCGCGCGAGGCAGGCGTCGACGATTTCGCGGGACGAAGTCTCGCCCGCCGTCAGCAGGCGGGCGAGGTCGGCCAGCGAATGGAACGCGAGGTCGGCGGGCATGGCGCGAGAGTATCAAATCGGGCCGCGGTCGATGGGCGTTCGGCGCCGGCATGAAAAAGGGCCGGCGCCTGGCCGGCCCATCGCGCGCTGCGGCGAGGCCGCTACGCGCCGAGATGCACCTGGTACTGTGCGCCGGTCGACAGGCTGCACGTGCCGGTGCCCTGGTACGGCGTCGTCATCCGGTATGTGCAGCTCATGTAGGTGCCGCGGTCGCCGTAGGCGTTCGCCACGCCGTTGCGCCCGTCACCCGGCGAGCGCGTGGCCTCGCCGACCAGCATCTCGCCGTGATAGTCGAGCTGGAACCGTCCCTTGCCGGTCATCATGTTCGTCACGCTGCCGGATAGCATGCCGACGCGCGTGGCGGCGTCGTTCGACGGATAGAGCCGTGCCTGCAGCACGCTCGGCATCGCGGGCGCCGCGGACGCCGCGGGCGCCGCCACGGCCGGCATCGGCGCGGGCCCGTACACGAGCGGCGCGGGCACGTTCACGGCGGGATAGAGCGGCGATCCGTCCGGCGCGACCGGCACGACATAGCATCCCGACAGCGCGAGGGCTGCGAACGCGCCGGCGCCGATGACACGCTTTGAGACACCCATGGGAAGGACCTTTCGTCATGCGGGAACATTTCCGCCGCGTGACGATCGTCCCGCGTGCGCGCGCCGTCCAGCGCCTCCCGCGAAGTCGCGCGCGGCGCTACCGGCGGTCGCGGGGCGCGCTACCGGCGGCCGATCGCGTGCTAGCGCTTGCGGCCGCCCGCCGGCGCGGACGGCGGCACCGGCACGAACGCGGGCTGCAGGCCGCCGGCCGGCGCGGGCGGGCGGCCCGCCCTGCGGAGGTCGCGGAACGCGCGCGGCTCCCATGCGCGCGTCGCGAGGAGCAGGCTCGTGCCGTGCCGCTCGGCGAGCGGCAGCGCGACGTCCTCGCGATGCAGCGCAACGAACTCGCGCGCGATGTCCTTCAGCTTCGCGATCAGCTCGGCCGACGCACGCCGCGACAGCATCGCGCTCGCGAACAGAAAGAGCTCGTCGCCGCGCTCGAAGCGGCTGTCGAGGAATTCCGCCTCGACGCGCGCGCGGAAGTGACGCTGGATCGGCCCGTCGGGGCGCCACGAAAACGTGCGGCTGATGAGCGGCCGGATCCTGTTGCCGGGCTGCAGCTCGATGATGCGCTGCCGGTCGAGTCGCGCGAGGCAGCGCAGGCAATCGGTGCGCGAGATCGCGTACGTGTCGACGATCTGCTCGAACGTCCAGTTGCCGACGGCGCACAGCGCGACCAGCATGAGCAGGGGGTCCGAGACGAGCTCGCGCTCCTGCTCGATGGAGAGCTGCGCCAGGCCCTGCGGCTCGTCCGCGGCGACGCGTGCCAGCTCGCCCAGGTCCACGCGGGCAATCCGGCAGACGTCGGCCAGCCGCTGCAGCGTGAAATCGCCGCGCGAGAACATGCGCTTCACGCCCGCTTCGGAAAGGCCGAGCCCGTCCGCGACCTTCGCGTAGGTGATTCCTTGCGCTTTCAGCAGACGCTTCAAGGCGTCGACCAGGTTCGCGGCCTGCATGATCGGTTCCCCCCTTCGCGCCGCGCGGTGCCGGGCTTGCGGGCGCTTCGGCGCCGATTATGATCCGGCTGGCGGGAACGATCGCGGTGGCGCGCGGTCAAGACGTCCGGCGCGCTCACGCTGCCGTGCCCCGCGCCGCAATCGCGCAATCTCGTAGACACCTTCCCTCGCCCCGCCATGACCCTTCTTCGCCGGCCGCGTGCCCGGATCGTCCGCCTGTTGGCCGCCGCCGCGGTCTTGCTGGGGCTGGCGGCGGGCTGCTCGACGCTCGAATACGAGCGCCAGCTCACGTTCCGGCCGTCCAGGGACGTCGCCGGGTGGTTCGCGGGCATCCCCGCCGGCGCGCGCGAAGTGTTCGTGCCGGTCGGCGACCCCGCCAAGCGCGAGCGGATGGTGGCGTGGTGGTGGCCGGCGGAGGACGCGAACGCGCCCGCCGTCCTCTACCTGCACGGGGCGCGCTGGAACCTCACGGGCCAGACCCGCCGCATCGAGCAGCTGCATCGGTTCGGCTTCTCGGTCTTCGCGATCGACTATCGCGGCTTCGGCAAGAGCGATGGCGACCTGCCGTCCGAGGCGTCCGTGTACGAGGACGCGCAGGCGGCGTGGCGATGGGTCGGCGAGCGGCAGCCCGACCCGTCGCGCCGCTTCAT
>Ga0070667_100003744_pt1 | contig 12915 bp, 13 predicted proteins | sample KBSS33metaG_FD_64659 | JGI IMG/M metagenome (GOLD analysis project Ga0070667, IMG submission 64659) | Switchgrass rhizosphere microbial communities from Kellogg Biological Station, Michigan, USA - KBS S3-3 metaG | ecosystem: Host-associated > Plants > Roots > Rhizosphere > Soil ...
CTCCTCGGCAGCCCGCGCCGCATGCCCAGCATGACCGGCTACGGTCTCGAGGTCACCGGCTTTCTCGCCGCGGAACAACAATGAAGAAGGCAACCCGACATGCAAGACGCTGATCAGGGCGACACCCGCAGCGGCGGCCTGCAGGCGCCGATCGACGGCCGCGACCTGCGCATCGGCATCGTCCAGGCGCGCTTCAACGCCGCGCTCACCGACCAGCTCGCGCAGGCCTGCCTGGCCGAACTCCATGCGCTGGGCGTCGACGCCAGGCACATCAAACACGTGACCGTTCCGGGTGCACTCGAGATCGCGCTCGCGCTGCACGCGCTGGCCGAGACCGACGACTGCGACGCGCTGATCGCCCTGGGCTGCATCGTGCGCGGCGAGACCTACCACTTCGAGCTGGTGGCCAACGAGAGCGGCGCCGGCGTGACGCGGGTCGCGCTCGACCACGCGGTGCCGATCGCCAACGCGATCCTGACCGTCGAGAACGAAGCACAGGCCTGGGCGCGCGCCGAAGACAAGGGGCGCGACGCCGCTCGCGTGGCGGTCGAAATGGCCAATCTGATGGAAGTGCTCTCGTGACCGAACCCGTTGTGCCCGAGGAAACCGCCGCCGTCTCGACGCCGCCGAAGAAGAAATCCGGCGCACGGCCCGCGCGGCCGAAGTCGGCGCGCCGGCGTTCGCGCGAGGTGGCGCTGCAGGGCCTGTACGAATGGCTGGTGTCGGGCGCCGAAGCGAGCGCGATCGACGCCCACATGCACGAGCAGGACGGCTTCGACAAATGCGATTCGGTCCACTTCGATGCACTGCTGCATGGCTGCATCGACGAGGCCGTCACGATCGACGCCGTGCTCGCGCGCCACGTCGACCGCAAGACCACCCAGCTCTCGCCGATCGAGCACGGTGTGCTGATGATCGGCGTCTACGAGCTGACGCACTGCATCGAGATTCCGTACAAGGTGGCGATCAACGAGGCGGTCGAACTCGCGAAGAGCTTCGGCGGCACCGATGGCCACAAGTACGTCAATGGCGTGCTCGACAAGGCCGCCGCCGACCTGCGCCCCGCGGAAGTCGAGGCGATGCGCGCGACGCGGCGCTGAAAGTGCGCATGAGGCTCGCCCGGCGGCTCGACCACATCGAGCCCTTCTACGTGATGGAGTGCGCCAAGGCCGCGGTCGAGCTGGCGCGCAGCCCCGAATGCGACGTGCGCCTGGGCGGCAGGCCGATGATCTTCCTGAACATCGGCGAGCCCGACTTCACCGCGCCGGTGCTGGTGCAGGAAGCGGCCGAGCGCGCGCTGCGCGCGGGCCGCACCCAGTACACCGACGCAACCGGCCTGCCGGTGCTGCGCGAGCGCATCAGCGCGTGGTACGCGCAGCGCTTCGGCCTGAGCATCGCGCCGCGCCGCATCGTCGTGACCGCGGGCGCGTCGGCCGCGTTGCAGCTCGCCTGCCTCGCGCTTGTCGACCGCGACGACGAGGTGCTGCTGCCCGACCCGAGCTACCCCTGCAACCGGCACTTCGTCGCCGCGGCCGAAGGCGTGCCGGTGCTGCTGCCGGCATCAGCGCAGGCGCGCTGGCAGCTCGACGCCGCGAGCGTCGCCGCCGCCTGGACGCCGCGCACCCGCGGCGTGCTGCTGGCCTCGCCGTCGAACCCGACCGGCACCTCGATCGACCCCGACGAGATGGGCCGCATCGTGAGCGCGGTGCGCACGCGCGGCGGCTTCACGCTGGTCGACGAGATCTACCTCGGCCTGAGCTTCGACGAGCGCTTCGGCCACAGCGCGCTGGCGCACGGCGACGATGTGATCGCCATCAACAGCTTCTCGAAATACTTCTCGATGACCGGCTGGCGCCTGGGCTGGCTGGTCGTGCCCGAGACGCTCGTGCCGGCGGTCGAGAAGCTCGCGCAGAACCTGTACATCTGCGCGTCCAGCGTCGCGCAGCACGCAGCGCTGGCCTGCTTCGAACCCGATTCGATCGCCGAGTACGAGCGCCGGCGCGGCGAGTTCCGCGCGCGCCGCGACTTCCTCGTGCCGGCGCTGGACGCGCTCGGCCTGAAGGTGCCGGTGATGCCCGACGGCGCGTTCTACGCCTGGGCCGATTGTTCGGCACACAACGCGAGCAGCTGGGACTTCTGCTTCGACGTGATGAAGCGCGCCCACGTCGCGATCACGCCGGGGCGCGACTTCGGCCGCGCGGTGTCCGAGCGCTTCGTGCGGCTGTCGTACGCGAGTTCGATGGCGCAGCTGCACGAGGCCGTCGAGCGCCTGCGTCAGGCGCTGTAAGACCGAACCGGGCGCAGCGCTCGGCCGAATCGTGAGCGTGTGTGACGAAGCCGGCAATGACTGGGCTTTTCGTGCGTTTGTGCCACAGGTGCTCCGCTAAGCTGACGCGGTGACTTCGTTCACCCCACCTCCAGTGCCCGCGCCGAAAGACACGGAGCCAGGCGCTGCGCCCACGCAGCCGCCGAGCCTGCCTGCGGACAACGCGCTGTGGGACGAGGCCGACATGCACCTGATGCACGGTCCGGCCGCGAGCTTCGCCGACGCGTCGCTCGACGCCTCCGACACGCCCGCGCCCACCATCGGCCACATCGGCCGCTACGGGCTCAAGCACCAGCTCGGCGAAGGCGGCATCGGCACGGTGTACGCGGCGCACGATCCACTGCTGTCGCGGCTGATCGCGGTCAAGACATTGCACGTCGAGGTCATTGAGGCCGAGCGCGAGTCGTTCAACGCGCTGTTCCTGAACGAGGCGCGCGCCGCGGCGAGCCTGAACCACCCGAACATCGTGACCGTGTTCGACGCCGGCATCAGCGACGACCGCGCCTACATCGCGATGGAGCTGCTGAAGGGCCGCGACCTGCGCCAGCTGCGCCAGGAGGGCTGGCGCGCCACGCCGGCGCAGGCCGCGCTGATCGTGCGCCGCGTGGCCGACGCGCTCGGCTACGCGCACAGCAAAGGCGTGGTGCACCGCGACGTGAAGCCGGCCAACATCTTCATGATCGGCCGCACCCAGCCCAAGGTGCTGGATTTCGGCATCGCGCGCATCGCGCACCAGCACGACGGGCCGCACGGCCAGGGTGGCGAGATCGCGGCCGGCTCGCCCTACTACATGGCCCCCGAGCAGGTGCGCCACGAACCGGTCGACCGGCGTGCCGACGTGTTCTCGCTCGGCGTCGTGCTGTACGAGCTGCTGACCGACCTGAAGCCGTTCCGGGGTAACACGTTGGCCGAGATCACCGACGCGGTGCTCAAGCACGACCCGCCGTTCGCGCATCTCGTCGACCCGGCCGTGCCCGAGGCGCTGGCGGTGATCTGCGCCCGCGCGCTGTCGAAGAACCCCGAGCACCGCTTCCGCTCGGCGCGCGCGTTCTCGCGCGAATTGCGCCACTGGCTCGACGAGAACACCGTCGCGTCGGAAGGCGACATGCAGGTCGGCGCCACCGCGCGCCGCGGCCGACCGCTGTGGCTCGCGCTCGCCGGCTTCGTCACGCTGGCGCTCGGCGTGACGGCCTGGCTGCTGCTCGGGGCGCAGCGCGCGGTCGCGCCGACAGCGCCGATCACGCGGGCGAGCACGCCGGAGCAGGCCCCCGCACTCGCGGCAACGCCGGTGCTCGCGGTCGCGCCGCCGACAGTCGACGCGGGCGCATCGAGCGTGCCGAGCGTCGACGCCGTGCCGGCCCCGGCCACAGCGCTGCCCCAAGCGCCGTCCCGGGTGCGCGAGGCGAAGGAGGCATCGAAGGAACGGCGCGCCCGCGAGGCGCGCGAACGCGAGGCCCGGCTTGCTGCCGCGGCGCCGGCGCCCCGGCCCGCGCCGCCCGCAGCGCCCGGCATCGTGCGGATCGCGATCAGCCCCTGGGGCGAGGTGGAGGTCGATGGCAAGCCCGCCGGCACCTCGCCGCCGCTGACCGAGCTCAGCCTGAGCGCGGGTCGGCACCAGATCGTGGTGCGCAACGCCGACCTGCCGAGCTACAGCAGCGCGGTCAACGTCAGCGCCGACCAGCCCGTCACCCTCAAGCACAAGTTCTGACCATGAAGTTCTTTCTGCGCCCTTCCATGACGCTCGCGCTCGCCGTGGCGCTCGGCGGCTGCGCGATGCCGCCACCGACGGCGCCGGGCCTGATGGACGTCGCCGAGCGCCCGGCCGAGAAGGCCCTGCTCGCCGGCATGCGCGCCTACGACGACGCCCAGTACGCGCAGGCCGAGCAGGCGCTGACGCAGGCGCTGCGCGCCGGCCTGGCCTCGCCGCGCGACCGCGCCGCCGCGCACAAGCACCTCGCGTTCATCTACTGCAGCAGCAAGCGCATGCCGGCCTGCGAAGCCGAGTTCCGCGCCGCACGCGCGGACGACCCAGGCTTCGCGCTCAGCAAGGCCGAGGCCGGGCATCCGCTGTGGGGGCCGGTGTGGCAGCGGGTGCGGCAATAATCGGGGCCGATGCACGCAAGCGACCCACTGCCCTTCCGATTTCAGCTGCGCGTCTACTGGGAAGACACCGACGCCGGCGGCGTCGTCTTCTACGCCAACTACCTGAAGTTCTTCGAGCGCGCGCGCACCGAGTGGCTGCGCTCGCTCGGCCACGAACAGGAACGCCTGCGCACCGAGACCGGCGCGGTCTTCATCGTCACCGACACGACGCTGCGCTACCTGAGCCCGGCGCGGCTCGATGACCTGCTCGCGGTCACGGTCCAGGTCAAGCATGCGGGCCGCGCGCAGATGACGATCGCGCAGCAGGCCTGGCGCCACACTTCACAAGGCGAGACCCTGCTCGCCGAAGGCACGATCCGCATCGGCTGCGTGGACGCCGGAACTTTCAGGCCGCAACGCATTCCGAATTCGATCGTCGAAACGCTCTCTTCTTCTTCCCTCACCGGCACCAGCCTCACCTGATGAATAACGACTTCTCGATCTTCACGCTGGTCACCCAGGCGAGCTTCGTGGTCCAGCTGGTGATGGCCGGGTTGATGATCGCCTCGCTCGCGAGCTGGACCGTGATCTTCACCAAGCTGTTCGGCCTGAAGCGCATCCGCAACTCGAACGAAGACTTCGAGCGCGAGTTCTGGGCCGGCAAGAACATCAACGACCTGTACGCCGACGCGGTGAAGCGCACCGACGGCTCGCCGATGGAACGCATCTTTGCCTCCGGCATGCGCGAGTTCATGAAGCTGCGCGAGCGCCGCGTCGTCGATGCCGGCGCGCTGCTCGACGGCGCGCGCCGCGCGATGCGCGCGAGCTTCCAGCGCGAGCTCGACACGATCGAGGCGCACCTGTCGTTCCTCGCCACGGTCGGATCGGTCTCGCCCTACGTCGGCCTGTTCGGCACGGTGTGGGGGATCATGCATGCCTTCGTCGGCCTGGCCAACATGACGCAGGTGACGCTCGCGACGGTGGCGCCCGGCATCGCCGAGGCGCTGGTGGCCACCGCGATCGGCCTGTTCGCCGCGATCCCCGCGGTGATCGCCTACAACCGCTTCGCGCGCGACATCGACCGCACCGCGATCCAGCTCGAGACCTTCATCGAGGAGTTCTCGAACATCCTGCAGCGCAACGCCGGAGTCACGCACTGATGGCAACGCTGACATCGCGGGCCGGGCGCCGGGCCGCTCCCAAGCCGGCCCGCGTCCCCTCGGGGGACCGTACGACGTACTCGTCGTGCGAGGGGCACCACTAGCATGCCCGCCGTCAGCCACCGCGGCAGCGGCTCGCGCCGCCGCACGATCAACGAGATCAACATGGTGCCGTTCATCGACGTGATGCTGGTGCTGCTGATCATCTTCATGGTGACCGCGCCGCTGATCACCACCGGCGTGGTCGACCTGCCCAGCGTCGGTGCGAGTTCGAAGCGGCCCGAGCATGTGGTCGAGCTCGTCGTCGGCAGCGACGAGCGCATCAAGCTGCGCGTCGACGGCAAGGACGGCGCGCCGGTCGCGCTGCGCGACATTGCCGCGCGCGTCGGCGAGGCCCAGGCTGGCAACGCCGCCACGCCGGTCGTGATCTCGGCCGATCGCGCGGTCAAGTACGAGACCGTCGTCAAGGTGATGGACACCTTGCAGCGCGCCGGCGTGCAGCGCGTCGGCCTGTCGGTGAAGAACGGCAAGCCTTGAGCCGGGCGATGGACTCCGCCACGTCGACGACCGTGGGGCGCGACCCGTTCATGCCGCGGCCGCCGCGGGTGCGCGGCCGCGCGATCACGCTGGCGGTGCTCGCGCACGTGCTGCTGATCCTGGCGATCGCGTTCGGCGTGAACTGGCACAGCTCGGAGCCGACCACCGTCGCCGCCGAGCTGTGGTCGGCCACGCCACAGGCCGCCGCGCCGCGCGCGGTCGAGCCGCCACCGACACCGGCGCCCGAGGTCAAGCCGCCCGAGCCGACACCGAAGCCGGTCGAGCCGGTGGCACCGCCGAAGCCGACGCCGGCCTTGCCCGACCCCCAGATCGCGATCGAGAAGGCCAAGCGCGACGAGGCGAAGCGTGTCGCCGCCGAGCAGGAGCAACAGCAGAAGGCGAAGCGCGACAAGGTCGAGCGCGAGAAGGCCGAACGCGCCGAAGCCGAGCGCGAAAAGCGTGCGAAGGACGAGCAGGCGCAGCGCAAGGTCGCGGCCGACAAGGACAAGGCGGACAAGGCCGAGGCCGCGCGACAGGCCGCCGCACGCGAGGCCTACCTCAAGCGCATGGCGGGTCTGGCCGGTGCGACCGGTGGCGAGACCGACACCGGCACGGCGTTGCGCAGCAGCGCGCCGTCCGAGGCCTACGGCGGGCGCATCGCCGCGCGCATCAAGCCCAACATCGTGTTCACCGAGCCGATCGACGGCAACCCGCGCGCGGTGGTCGAGTTGCGCATCGCGCCCGACGGCAGCATCGCGTCGAAACGGCTGGTGCAGAGCAGCGGCGTGAAGGCCTGGGACGACGCCGTGCTGCGCGCGATCGAGCGCACCGAGACCTTCCCGCTCGACAACGGCCGCGTGCCACCGCCGATCGTGATCGGGTTCAGGCCACGCGACTGACGGACGCGTCAGTCGTTCGACGCGGCCACGCCTTTCAGCCAGGATTCGCGCAAGGCATCGGCCAGCCAGACGGCAAGGTCGAAAGACTCGCCGGCGTGGTCGAGTGCGTCGGCCAGGCTCACACCCGTGAGCAGGTCCTGCGTCCAGTCGGCACTGCGCTCATCGAGCGCATGGACGACGGCGCGCCAGCCGCGCCGCGCCACCAGCACCGATTCGCCACGCTGCGCGGCGATCGCTTCGCGCACCGCGGCGAACGCGCGCTCGGCGTCGTCGCCCTCGAGCTGATGCGCATGGTGGATCGCCGCGATCGGCCAGTGCGAGCGCAGCAGCGCGGTGCCGGGCATCAGTTCGAGTCGCAGGCGCGCCGGATCGGCGGTACCGAGCTGCGCCAGCGAGGCCGCGTCGACCACCGCATCGGCCGCGCGCTCGCAGCAATGCAGCGCGAGGTCCAGGCGCGCGCCGTCCGCCAGCCAGGGCCACGGCGCCAGCCCCGCGTGCGCGGCCAGCCAGTCGGGCAGCGCGTCGCCCCACTCGCCGAGGTCGCCACGCAGCGGCGGGTGGGCGCGCCAGAACTCGCGCGCGAGCCGCGCGAAATCGTCTTCGCCCAGCATCGCGCGCACGGTCGCAAAGGTCGAACCCAGCGCGCGCGCAGCGATCGCCTCGGCGTTCGCGCGATAGGCCTCGAGCCCGCGGGCCGCGCGTGGGCCCGTTTCGCGCAGGCCCCCACAGTCCGACGCGCCATTGGCCAGCGCCGCGAGCAGGACCTGTTGACGCCGCGCCTCGTTCATGCGGCCGCCACGCGCGCGGCGATCGTCGTCGCGTGCGCGGCCTCGCCGAGCAGCACGTCGAGGGCGGGCACGTCGGTGTCCCATTCGACCAGCGTCGGCACGGCGGCGCCGAAGCGGCGCAGCGCGTGCTCGTAGACGGCCCAGACGGCTGGCCGCACCCGACTGCCATGGTCGTCGATCGCGAGGCCGTCGGCGTCGGCGTAGCCGGCGAGGTGGACTTCGCCGACGGTGTCCGGCGGCAGCGCGTCGACGAAAGCGCAGCACGCCGCGAGCGGATCGGCGACGCCGGCATTCAGCGCGTTGACCATCAGATTGTTGACGTCGAGCAGCATGCCGCAACCGCTGCGTCGGCACAGTTGCGCGAAGAACTCCGGCTCGTTCATCGAGTCGTCGGCGAACGAGACATAGGCCGACAGGTTCTCGACCAGCATCGGGCGGCCGAGCTGCTCCTGTACCTGGGACACGTTGGCCACCATCACGGCCAGCGCCGCGTCGGTGAACGCAATGGGCAGCAGGTCATTCGCGTGCACGACCGCTCCGCCGGGCGCGTGCGGGGCGCGTGCGAAGCTGGCGTGGTCCGAGACGCGCACCGGCTCGATCGCGCGCGCCAGACGCACCAGCCGCTCCAGGTGCCAGGGGTCCAGGCCGACCGCGGAGCCGAGGGCGAGCCCGACGCCATGCAGGCTGACCGCGTAGTGCTCGCGCGCCCGGCGCAGCACCGCCAGCGCGGCGCCGCCGTCGGCGAAGAAGTTTTCGGAATGGACCTCGACGAAACCCAGCGGCGGCACGCGGTCGAGCAGCGCGGCGTAGTGCGGTTGGCGCAGGCCGACGCCGGCCCGGGCCGCACCTTCGCGCATCACTTCTTGGCGATCAGCGCCTTGGCCTCGTCTTCCGACTTGCCGCCGATCTTGGCGCAGGTGCCCTTGGCGACGTAGTTCCACTCATCCGGGGCCATTGCGTTCTTGTTCTGGCCGGCGCACGAATGGCTGCCCGACAGGTTGGCGCAATCGTTCGTGCCTTCCTTCGCAATGCCGAAACACTTTTCCTTTTCCTTGCCTTCGGCGGCGTGGGCCGCCGACAGCGCCCCCATCGCGAGGACGGAAGCGAGGGCGCTGGAGGCGATCAGTCGTGCGTTCATGGTGTCGGGGTCTCCGGTGGTTGATCAGGTGTCGACGCGTCGGCCGGTGTCGCCATTGTCGATCGACGACACGCCTGTGTCGAAATGCCCCTACGCGGCCTTACGCCGCGTGGATGCGCGCCTCGGCGCCGCAGCCGCCGCCGCCGGGCGTCTCGACCACGAACACGTCGCCAGGCGCCATCTCGACCGAGCCGATGTGGTCGAGCGCGACGACGCTGCCGTCGGCACGCTCGACGCGGTTGATGCCGGGCCGCCCGGCCCCACCGCCGGCCAGGCCGAAGGCGCCGTGGTGGCGGCCGTTCGACAGGATCGACGCGGTCATGGTTTCGAGGAAGCGCACCCGGCGCACGCCGCCGTCGCCGCCGTGCCAACGGCCGGCACCGCCCGAGCCCCTGCGGATCTCGTAGCTGTCCAGCCGCACCGGGAAGCGGAACTCCAGCACCTCGGGGTCGGTCAGGCGCGAGTTCGTCATGTGGGTCTGCACGACCGAGGTGCCGTCGAAGCCCCCCGCCGGTTGCCCCGCCGCGTCGAAGATCAGCCCCGCGCCACTGCCGCCGGAGATCGTCTCGTAGTACTGGTGGCGCGCATTGCCGAAGGTGAAGTTGTTCATCGTGCACTGGCCTGCCGCCATCACGCCGAGCGCGCCGTAGAGGGCATTGGTGATGCAGGTCGAGGTCTCGACGTTGCCCGCCACCACCGAAGCCGGCGGATGCGGGTTGAGCATCGAGCCATCGGGGATGATCACGCGCAAGGGCTTCAGGCAGCCGGCGTTCAGCGGGATGTCGTCGTTCACCAGCGTGCGGAACACGTACAGCACCGCGGCCATGCACACCGCCGTCGGCGCGTTGAAGTTGTTCGCCAGCTGCGCCGAGCTGCCGGTGAAATCGATCTCGGCGCTGCGCGCGGCCGCGTCGACGCGGATCGCGACCTGGATCTGCGCGCCGTTGTCCAGCGGCAGCGTGAACGCGCCGTCCTTGAGCTTGGTGATGACGCGGCGCACCGACTCCTCGGCGTTGTCCTGCACGTGGCGCATGTAGGCCTGCACCACGTCCAGCCCGAACTGCTGGACCATCTTGCGCAGTTCCTGCACGCCCTTCTCGTTGGCGGCGATCTGCGCCTTCAGGTCGGCCAGGTTCTGCTGCGGGTTGCGCGACGGGAAGTCGCCGCTGCCCAGCAGCGCCAGCATCTCGGCCTCGCGCAGCGTGCCGCGGTCGACCAGCTTGACGTTGTCGATCTGCACGCCCTCTTCGTCGATGCGCGTCGAGAACGGCGGCATCGAGCCCGGCGTGACGCCGCCGATGTCGGCGTGGTGGCCCCGCGAGCCGACATAGAACAGCACCGTGTCGCCGGCATCGTTCCAGACCGGCGTCACGACCGTCACGTCGGGCAGGTGCGTGCCGCCGTGGTACGGGTCGTTCAGCACGTAGACGTCGCCCGGCCGCATCGTGCCGGCATTGCGCACGACCACGGTCTTGATCGACTCGCTCATCGAACCCAGGTGGACGGGCATGTGCGGCGCGTTCGCGATCAGGTTGCCGTCGGCGTCGAACAGCGCGCACGAGAAGTCCAGCCGTTCCTTGATGTTGACCGAGTAGGCGGTGTTCTGCAGCTGCAGGCCCATCTGCTCGGCGATGTTCATGAAGAGGTTGTTGAAGACCTCGAGCATCACCGGGTCGACGGTCGTGCCGATCGCGTTCTGCCGCTTGCGCGGCTGCACGCGGTCGAGCACCAGGTGATCGAGCGCGGTCACGCGCGCCTGCCAGCCGGGTTCGACGACTGTCGTCGCGTTCTTCTCGGCGATGATGGCCGGGCCGTCGATCACGTGCCCCGGCCGGGTCTGCTCGCGCACCACGAGCGCGGCGTTCCACCACTCGCCGCCACTGAACAGACGCACCGTCTCCGCCGCCAGCGCCGCACCGCTCGCGTCCAGCGCATGGGCCGGCTCGGCCGGCGCGTCGCCCTCGGCGACCGCTTCGACCGAGACCGCTTCGACAATCAGGCGCCGCTCGCTCATCAGGAACGCGAAGCGCTGCCGGTACGCGGCTTCGAACCCGGCCTGCACCTGAAGCACGTCGCCGAAAGGCACGACGAGTGCCGAATCGGTGCCCTCGTAGCGCACGTGGACGCGGCGGTGCACGTGGACGCGCCCGCCGCCGACTCCTTGACGCGCGAGCTCGCCCGTGGCCTCGGCCGCGAGCTCGTCGACGCGCTTTGTCACCGCATCGAGCGCCGTCACCAGCGGCAATTCGATCGCCGCTTCGCGCATCACGTTCTGGTCCGCCAACCCCATGCCGTAGGCCGACAGCACGCCGCCGAGCGGGTGCGCGAACACGCGGTTCATGCCCAGCGCGTCCGCCACGCGGCAGGCGTGCTGGCCGCCGGCACCGCCGAAGCACTGCAAGGTGTAGCGCGTCACGTCGTAGCCGCGTGCGACCGAGATCTTCTTGATCGCGTTGGCCATCGCGCCGACCGCGATGTCGATGAAGCCCTCCGCCACTTCCTCAGGCGCGCGCTTGACGCCGGTCGCGCTCGCGATCTCGGCGGCCATCGCGGTGAACTTCGCGACGACCACGTCGCGGTCGAGACGCTCGTTCGCCTGCGGGCCGAACACCTTCGGGAAGTGCGCCGGCTGGATCTTGCCGACCATCACGTTCGCATCGGTCACCGCGAGTGGCCCGCCACGGCGGTAGCAGGCCGGGCCGGGGTTTGCGCCGGCGCTTTCCGGGCCGGCGCGGAAGCGCGAGCCGTCAAACGACAGGATCGAGCCGCCGCCGGCTGCGACCGTGTGGATGCTCATCATCGGCGCACGCATGCGCACGCCAGCCACCTGCGTCTCGAACGCGCGCTCGAACTCGCCGGCGAAGTGGCTCACGTCGGTCGAGGTACCGCCCATGTCGAAGCCGATGACGCGTTCGTCACCCAAGTCGTCCTTCGCGAGCTGCGCGGTGCGCACCATGCCGACGATGCCGCCGGCCGGGCCGGACAGGATCGCGTCCTTGCCCTGGAAGGCGTGCGCATCCGCCAGGCCACCGCTCGACTGCATGAAGAAGATCTTGACGCCCGGCATCTCGCCGGCAACCTGCTCGACGTAGCGGCGCAGGATCGGCGACAGGTAGGCATCGACCACGGTCGTGTCGCCGCGCCCGACCAGCTTCATCAGCGGGCTGACCTTGTGCGACACGCTGATCTGCGTGAAGCCGGTCTCGCGCGCGATGCGCTCGGCCGCGAGCTCGTGCGTGGTGTAGCGGTAGCCGTGCATGAACACGATCGCGACGCTGCGCAACCCGGCGTCGAACGCGGCCCACAGGCGTTCCCGCAGATGTGCTTCGTCCAGGGGCTGGACGATCGACCCGTCGGCCGCGACCCGCTCCTGCGCCTCGATGACGCGTGAATACAGCAGCTCGGGCAGCACGATGTGGCGGTCGAAGATGCGCGGGCGCTCCTGGTAACCGATGCGCAGCGCATCACGGAAGCCCTTGGTCGTGACCAGCAGCGTGGCCTCGCCCTTGCGTTCGAGCAGCGCGTTGGTCGCGACCGTCGTGCCCATCTTCACACACTCGACCTGCGCCGGCGTGATCGACTGATCGGCGCGCAGCCCCAGCAGATGGCGAATGCCGGCGACGGCCGCATCGCGGTACTGCTCGGGGTTCTCGCTCAGCAGCTTGTGGGTGACGAGCGCGCCGTCCGGCCGCTTGCCGACCACGTCGGTGAAGGTGCCGCCGCGGTCGATCCAGAACTGCCAGCGATCGGGAGTGGGAGCTTGTTGCATGGGGGAGCACTTTCAGTGGGCCAATGCTTGCGCTGCACGATTGGCATCGGCATCGTACAAGCACCGCGTGGACGGGTTTCAGGACTGGGTGAGACAGGGGATGAATGTGTCGTTGGCCTCGGCGCCGACCTCGCGCACCCACTCGAGCGAGAAGCGCTTGCCCAGGCGCCGGCAAGCGCGGTGAACTGGCGGCGTCCGAAGAGCTGATTCATGGTC
>Ga0070667_100003747_pt1 | contig 12911 bp, 16 predicted proteins | sample KBSS33metaG_FD_64659 | JGI IMG/M metagenome (GOLD analysis project Ga0070667, IMG submission 64659) | Switchgrass rhizosphere microbial communities from Kellogg Biological Station, Michigan, USA - KBS S3-3 metaG | ecosystem: Host-associated > Plants > Roots > Rhizosphere > Soil ...
GGTCCCTGGCTCGCCACCGGGCCGATCCGTCCCGGCGTGCGGCTCGGCCAGGGCGACGGCATCTTTCGCATCGGCAATGCCGCCGGCGAGGCCCATCCGATCGTCGGCGAGGGCATCAGCATGGCGATTCAATCGGCCTTCGTGCTCGCGGCCGTGCTCGTGCCCGAGCGCTTGCGCCTGGTCGCTCAGGCCTCAGCCGCCGACGTGCAGGCGAAGCTGCTGCGCGACTACGAGACGCGTTGGCGACAGCGATTCACCCCGCGGCTGCGTGTCGCGGCCGCCTTCGCTCACCTGGCCATGCGGCCCTGGGCGGCCGCCGCGGCCTGGCCGGTGGTGCGTGCCTGGCCCGGCCTCCTGACCCACGGCGCTCGCTGGAGCGGCAAGACGCGCACCGTCCCCGAGGCGGCGCAGCTCATCGGCCCGGGCGGTGGCAGCGTCAACGGGCCGCTGGCGGCGTTCGGCCGCTGAGCCTCAGCCGACGCCTCGCAACGCGGCCTGCGTGGCCGCGTCCGCGGGGAGAAAGGTCTCGAGCGCCAGCTCCGACAGCAGGACGTCGTTCGGCGTGCCGAACACCGTCGTCGTGCTGATGAGCGAGAGTCGGCCGAGGGGGCTGTCGATCACCAGCGGCACGACCAGGTCGCTGCCGCTGCCGTGCGCGGCGACCCGGTCGGCATCGGGCTGCGGATAGCGGCTCAGCTCCTCGTGCAAGGCTTCCAGGGCAGCGTCGCCGCTGGCCGTGATCTGCCGGTCGAGGCGGGAGAGGAGGTGGGCGCGCCATTCGCGCAGGTTGGCGATGCGCGGCGCCAGCCCCTCGGGATGCAGGCTCAGGCGCAGCACGTTCACCGGCGGCTGCAGCAGCTCGGCGGCGCAGCCCTCGAGCAGCCGGGGCACGACCGCGTTGTGCGCCACCATGGCCCAGTGCCGGTCGACGGCCAGCGCCGGCCAGGGCTCGTGCGCCTTCAGGACCATCTCGACCGCGGCCCGGCCGGCGGCCAGGGCCGGGTCGTCGAAGCGGCGCTCGGCGAACATCGGCGCGAAGCCGGCGGCGGCGAGCCAGCGGTTGCGCTCGCGCAGCGGCACGTCGAGCCGATCGGCCAGGCGCAGCACCATCTCGCGGCTCGGCTCGGCGCGGCCGGTCTCGAGATAGCTGAGGTGACGGGTCGAGACCTCGGCCTCGCCGGCGAGGTCGAGCTGGCTGAGGCGGCGGCGCAGGCGCCAGTCGCGCAGCAGCGTGCCGATCGGCAGCGGGGTGGGGGTGACGGAGGAGTGCATCGCTTCACGATAGCGAACCCGCTGCCGCCTTTCCATGACCTCGTAGGTCATCGACGCCGTGACGCCGCAACCCGACCATGCGACCCATGTCTTCGCCGATCGTCGGCCATGGGGGTCGCGGCAGCGGGGACGGGGAGAGCTCCATGCGCAATGCCATCGTTCCCACTTCCTTCCTGCGTCGCGTCTGGTGGGCCGACGCCGCCGTCAGCGCCGTGGTCGGCGCCGCCATGGCCGGGGCCGCCGGCCTGCTCGGCGAGCTGGTCGGCCTGCCGGTGCGGCTGCTGGCCGTGGCCGGCCTGTCGCTGTTGCCCTACGCCGCCTTCCTTGCCTGGCTGGCGACGCGCAGCGCCGTGCCGCGTGCCGCTGCCTGGGCGCCGGTGCTGCTCAACGTCGTCTGGGCGATCGACTGCGCCGCGCTCGGCGTGATGCAGGCCGTGGCCGGGCCGCTGCTGGTCGGCTTCATCGCCGTTCAGGTGGTCACCGTGCTGACCTTCGCCGAGCTCGAGTTCAGCGGGCTGCGCCGGTCGCCGATCGCCGCCGGCTGAGGCGGGACCTTCGCGGGCCATCGGCTATCGTCGGCCGATGGCCCGCAGGAAGACCGAAGCCGCAGCGCCGCGACCGCGTTTCGATCGCCTCGATGCGCTGCGCGGCGTCGCCATCGTCTGGATGGCGATCTTCCACTTCTGCTACGACCTCAACTACTTCGGCTTCATCCACCAGAACATGCTGGCGGATCGGACGTGGACGCTGCAGCGCACCTGCATCGTCACCCTGTTCCTGCTCTGCGCCGGCGCCGGCCAGGAGGTCGCCAGCCACCAGGGCCAGCCGCTCGCCCGGTTCTGGCGGCGCTGGGCGCAGATCGCCGGTTGCGCGCTCCTGGTGAGCGCCGCTTCGTGGTTCATGTTTCCGCGCACCTGGATCAGCTTCGGCGTGCTGCACGGCATTGCCGTCATGCTGATCGTCGTCCGCCTCACCGTCTCGTGGGGGTCGTGGCGGGTGCTGCTCGGAGCGGTCGCGATCGCCTTGCCGCGGCTCGTGCAGCACCCGTTCTTCGACACCCGGGCCACCGACTGGATCGGCCTGGTCACGCACCTGCCGGTGACGGAGGACTACGTGCCCGTGCTGCCCTGGCTCGGCGTCATGTGGTGGGGCGCGGCCGCCACCGACTGGCTGCTCCGCCATCGCAAGCCCGTCCTCGCCGGGCCGCTGCCGCGGCCGGCGGCCTTGCTCGCCTTGCTCGGCCGCTGGAGCCTCACGTTCTACATGACGCACCAGCTCGTGCTGCTCGGCGGCGTCGCCGCGGTGGCGTGGATGCTCGGCCGGCTGCGATGAGGGCGGCTACGATCGACCGATGACGGCGCGCATCCTGTTCGGCTTCCATGCGGTGGGCGTGCGCCTGAAGACCGCGCCCCGCTCGGTGCTGGAGCTGCATGTCGACCCGGCCCGGCGCGATGCGCGCATGCAGCACTTCGTCGCCCGCGCCGTGGAGGCCGGCGTCAAGCTGGTCGAGAGCAGCGACGACCGGCTGGCGCAGCTCGCCGGCTCGCATCGCCACCAGGGCGTGGTGGCGCGGGTCGAGCCGCTGGCCCTGGCCAAGTCGCTCGACGACACGCTCGACCGGGTGGAAGGGCCGCCGCTGGTGCTGGTGCTCGACGGCGTGACCGATCCGCACAATCTCGGCGCCTGCCTGCGCGTTGCCGATGGCGCCGGCGCGCATGCGGTGGTCGCGCCCAAGGACCATGCGGTCGGCCTCAACGCCACCGTCGCCAAGGTGGCGAGCGGCGCCGCCGAGACGGTGCCGTACTTCATGGTCACCAACCTGGCGCGTACCCTCAACGAGCTGAAGGAGCGCGACATCCGCGTCGTCGGCACCGCCGAGGACGCGCCGCGCTCGATCTACGAGCTGGACCTCGTCGGCCCCCTGGCGCTGGTCTTCGGTGCCGAAGGGAAGGGCATGCGCCAGCTCACCGCCAGGACCTGCGACGAGCTCGTGCACCTGCCGATGCACGGCGCGGTCGAGAGCCTCAACGTCTCGGTCGCCAGCGGCATCTGCCTGTACGAAGCGGCGCGGCAGCGCCAGACCGGAGCCCGGCGATGACCATGATCGAAGTGCGCCATCCGCTGGTGCGCCACAAGGTCGGCCTGCTGCGCGCCGCGAGCCTGTCGACCAAGAGCTTTCGCGAGATCACGGCCGAGATCGGCCGGCTGCTCGCTTACGAGGCCACCGCCGACTTTCCGCTCGAGCCGGCGACGGTCGAGGGCTGGGCCGGGCCGGTGCAGGTGGAGCGGATCAGCGGCAAGAAGGTGACGCTGGTGCCGATCCTGCGCGCCGGGCTCGGCATGCTCGACGGCGTGCTCGACGCGATCCCGAACGCCAAGGTCAGCGTTGTCGGCATCGCCCGCAATCACGTCACCCTGATGCCCGAGCCCTATGTCGACCGGCTCGCCGGCGCGCTCGAGTCGCGCACCGCGATCATCCTCGACCCGATGCTCGCCACCGGCGGCTCGATGATCTCGGCGGTCTCGCTGCTCAAGTCGCGCGGCGCCACCGACATCCGCGCGCTGGTGCTGGTCGCCGCCCCCGAAGGCATCGCCGCGCTGGCGGCCGCGCATCCCGACGTGCGCGCCTGGACCGCGGCGATCGACAGCCACCTCAACAAGGACGGCTACATCCTGCCCGGGCTCGGCGATGCCGGGGACCGGATCTTCGGGACTCGCTAGTCGCTGGACAGGCGCGGGCCGGCCGACGAGATCGGATCGGGCCGGCGGGGCGCTCTGCTCCGCTCATGTCCCCCGATCCGCGGCTTCGCCGCGGCTCTCCTCCTAATACTTCGCTGCGCAGAGCGCCCCACCGTCCCGATCCGTCCACCGCCCAAATGCCCTTCGAGTAGGCCGGTCGCCGCGGACGTCGGGCGGGCCACGCAGCGAAGTATTAGGAGGAGATCGCAGCCGCAGGCTGCGATCGGGGGACATGAGCGGAGTGGCCCGCCCGACGGCCGTGGCCCGCGGCAAACGAATCGGCCTCCGCCTCAACGCGGCAGCGAGTTCACTTCCTTTTCCCAGCGCTCGATCAGCCGCTTGCGCTCCGCCGCCTTCCCGTACTTCTCGAAGTCGTACTTGATGAGGCGCACGTTGTCGAGGGTCGGGATCTTCGGGTCGACCTTGAAGGTCTTGTTCGCGGGGTACTGCAGCGAGTTGGCCTTGGCGCCCAGGCTCTGGCCGGCCGGGCTCATCAGCCAGTCGTAGTACTTCTTCGCGGCCTCCCGGTTGCGGGCGCCCTTGATCAGGGCGATGCCGCCGATCTCGTAGCTCGTGCCTTCGCACGGCGCTGCGCTCTTCACCATCGTGAAGCCCTGCTGGCGCTCGTTCTCGAAGCCGAAGATGAAGCTGAGGCCGATGCCGACCTCGCCCTTGGCGATGCTTTTCGCCTGGGCCGTGCCGCTGCGCGTGTACTGGGTGACGTTGCGGTGCAGCTTCTTCAGGTACTCGAACGCCTGATCCTCGCCCATCATCTGCACCAGTCCGGCGAGGATGGTGTAGCCGGTGCCGCTCGACCCCGGATGCGAAGTCTCGATCTCGCCCTTGTACTTCGGGTCGATGAGGTCGGACCAGCACTTCGGCGGCGACAGGTTCTTCTTCCGCAGCACGTCCTCGTTCCAGCCGAAGCCGATCGCGCTGGTGTAGAAGCCGCCCACCAGGTTGCCGCTCATCGCGTATTGCCGCACCGCCCAGGCTTGCAGCTGGTCGAGATAGGCCGGTCGATAGGCCTCGAGCAGGCCGACTTCGGCGGCCTGGAGGTAAGGATCGCCGGTGCCGCCCCACCACAGATCGGTCTTCGGATTGGCCGCCTCGGCGCGGATCTGCGCCAGCGCCTCGCCGGTCGCCTTGCGCACCTGCTGCACCTTGATGCCGGTCTGGGCCTGGAACTCCTTGGCGGCCAGTTCGCACCAGCTCTGGTCGGTCGAGCAGATCGCGGTGAGTTGCTGGCCCTGCGCCGCGGCGCCGTCGGCCAGGCCGATGCAAAGCGCCAGGGCAGCGAGCCACTGACTGGGTGAAAGGGGGTTCATCGTCGTCTGCCCGCGGTTGCGACGCGAGCGATTATCGGCAAGGGTCACACCCAGCCGAACGCGCCGACGATCGCGCCCAGGCCCAACAGCCACATCGGGCTGATCCGGGTCCGGACCATGACGATCACGGTGATCGCCACCAGCGCGATCGCGCCGATCGCGTGCGCCCGGTCCGTGGCATAGGGCGCGGCGAGCAGCCAGCCGGTGGCGACGAGAAGGCCGATCGTCAACGGCGTGAGCCCGGTGGTGAAGGCGCGCATGCCGCGCGACTCCTTGCGCTTCGCCCCCCAGCGGGTCACGGCCAGCGTCAGCAGGGTCGAGGGGATCAGCGTGCCGAACATGGTTGCGATTGCGCCGAGCGGTCCGGCGACGCTCCAGCCGAGGGTGGCGACGAACAGCACGTTCGGTCCGGGCGCGGCCTGGGCGATGGCGATCGACGAGGTGAACTGGGCGTCGCTGATCCAGTGGTGCTCGGCGACGACGTAGCGGTGCATGTCGGGCGCGGTGGTGATCGCCCCGCCGACGGCGAAGAGGCTGAGCACCAGGAAGTGGCCGAACAGGCCGAGCAGGTCGGCCGCGGACAGCGCGGTGTGGAACCAGCCGCTCACCGCCAGCGCCTCCAGGCCAGGGCGATCGCGAGCGAGCCCAGGCCCGCGAGCACCCAGACCAGCGGCCAGTGCAGCAACGCGATCATGACGAAGGTCGCGACCGAGAACGCCGCCGCCAGCGGCGGGCCGAGGCGGTTGCTGCGCAGCGTTCCCATCAGCCTGAAGGCGGTGGCGATCACCAGGCCGGCGGCGACCGCGCCCATGCCGCGCAGCGCGCCGGCGACGACCGCGATGCGCGAGAACTCGGCGTAGGCGGCGGTCAGCGCCAGGACGATGACCAGCGGCACCAGCAGCATCCCGCCGAGCGAGGCGAGGGCGCCGCGCCAGCCGAAGAAGTGGTCGCCGAGCATCAGCGCCAGGTTGACGACGTTCGGCCCGGGCAGCACCTGGCTCAAGGAGAGCATCTCGACGAACTGCTGCCGGGTCAGCCAGCGCTGGCGCTCGACCAGCTCATGCTGGGCGATCGCCAACACGCCGCCGAAGCCCTGCAGCGCCAGGCGGTTGAAGGTGAAGAACAGCTCGGCGGGCGACGCCGGCTGCGCCAGCGGCGCCTCCGCCGGCGTCGAGGCGATAGCGCTCATGCGGCAGCGCGCCCGGCGGCCCGGGTCGCCCACAGGCTGGTGGCGATGCAGGCGATCAGCCAAACCAGGCCCACCCAGCTCAGCGCGGCGTAGCCGAGGTGCGCGATCAGCCAGCCGCCGCTCGATGCGCCCGCGGCCTGGCCGAGGTAGATCGCCGAGGTGTTGAGGGCGAGGAGCGCCGAGGCGAGGGCCGGCGCCGCGGCGCTGAGGCGGGCCTGCTGCGCCGAATTCGAGGAGAAGCAGCCGAAGGCCCAGGGGATCGTCGCCAGGCCGATGCCGACCACGCCCGAGGCGAACGGCCAGATCAGGAAGGAGAGCGCCATCAGGCAGACCATCGCCGTCGCCGCCACGTGGGCGCCGGTCCGGTCGATGAAGCGCGCCAGCGCCAGGTTGCCGATCACGCCGAAGATGCCGAACCAGACCAGCAGCAGGCTCGACTGGTTGGTGCTGGCATGGAGGACGTCGCGGAAGTACGGCGTGAAGTAGGCGAACAGGGTGAACTGGCCGGCGCCGAACAGGAAGGTGACGGCGACGATCGCCATCAGGCTCGGTGTCTTGAACGCATCCTTCCAGGCGGCCAGCGAGATCGCCGCCGGGCGGACGCCGCTGGGCATCACGGCGTAGACCCAGCCCGCGGCGACGAGCGAGAGCAAGGCGATCACGGAGAAGGCGTAGCGCCAGCCGAAGGTCTCGCCGATCCAGTTCGCCATCGGCAGGCCGAGCACCGAAGCCATCGACCAGCCGAGGAAGATGAAGGCGATGGCCCGGCCGCGCTGCTCGGGCGGCGACATGTAGCCGATCGCGGCGCCGGCCTGAGGCGTGAACACCGCTGCGCCGAGCATGGTGACGGCGCGCAGCGGCAGCAGCGCGGCGTAGCTCGGCATCGCTGCGCAGAGCGCGTGGCCCACGGCATAGCCGAGGAGCGAGAGGGCGAGAAGCTTCCGCCGGTCGAAGCCCGAGACCCAACCGGCGAGCAGCGGGGCGCCGAAGCACACCGCCGCAGCGCCGATCGCGAACAGCTGCCCGGCCAGGGCGATCGAGATCTGCAGCGATTGCGCCAGGTCGTTGAGCGTGCCGGGCACGACCATGATCCCGCAGCCGGTGACGAAGTTGCCGAACAGCAGCGCCCAGCGCACCTGGGCGTGCGGGACAACGGGAACGGCCGCGGCGCCGGCCGCCGTCACCGGTGGCCTCTCCTCATCGATGGACCTTGAGCGCTTCCGGGTTGACGATGTGCGTCGGGTTGCCGCCGATGAAGTTGACGACGTTGGCGAAGGCCGCCTCGAAGTAGAGCTCGTAGCTGTCCTGCTCGACGTAGCCGATGTGCGGCGTGCAGACCGCGTTCTCCAGGCGCAGCAGCAGATGGCCCTGCAGGATCGGCTCGCTCTCGAACACGTCGACCGCGGCCATGCCCGGCCGGCCGCGGTTGAGCGCCGAGACCAGCGCCCCTTCCTCGATCAGCTCGGCGCGCGAGGTGTTGACCAGCAGGGCCGTCGGCTTCATCCGCGACAGCGCGTCGAGCTTGACGATGCCGCGGGTGGAGTCGTGCAGGCGCAGGTGCAGCGAGAGCACGTCGGCGATCTCGAAGAACGATTCGCAGCTCTCGGCCGCCTCGTAGCCGTCGGCCATCGCCCGGTCGCGCGCGCCGACGCTCCCCCAGACGATGATCCGCATGCCGAAAGCCTTGCCGTAGCCGGCGACGAGCTGGCCGATCTTGCCGAAGCCCCAGATGCCGAGCGTCTTGCCCTTCAGCACCATGCCGAGGCCGAAGTTCGGCGGCATCGACGCCGCCTTCAGCCCCGATTGCTGCCAGGCGCCGTGCTTGAGGTTGCCGATGTACTGCGGGAGGCGCCGCATCGCCGACATGATCAGCGCCCAGGTCAGCTCCGCCGGTGCCACCGGCGAGCCGGCGCCCTCGGCGACGGCGATGCCGAGCCGGGTGCAGGTCTCGACGTCGATGTGCGGCCCGACACGGCCGGTCTGCGAGATCAGCCTGAGCTTGGAAAGCTTCTCGAGCAGCTGCTTCGGGAAATGGGTGCGCTCGCGGATCAGCACCAGCACTTCCGCATCGCGGAGGCGAACCGACAGCTGGCCGATGCCCTTGACGGTGTTGGTGAAGACCTTGGCGTTGAGCTGATCGAGGATGGATGCGCACTTCAGCTTGCGCACCGCGTCCTGATAGTCGTCGAGGATGATGATGTTCACGGGACGGGCAGGTGGCCGCGACCCGTCTCACCGGGGCCGCGAACCCATTGTGCACGGCTCGCGCGCCCCGGGTAGCATGGCCGATTCGAACCCCTCAAGGAGACTTCATGGCGATCTCGATGTATACGGCCAGCGTGCCGATCTTCGTGCGCATGCTCGGCAACATCGATGGCTGGCTGGACAAGGCCGAGGCCCATGCGGCCGAGAAGAAGTTCGAGCCTTCTGTCTACCTCGGCGCCCGCCTCGCGCCCGACATGCTGCCTTTCACGCAGCAGATCCAGATCGCCTGCGACACCGCCAAGTTCTGCGTCGCCCGCCTCGCCGGCAGCGAAGGGCCGAAGTTCGAGGACAACGAGACCACGCTGGCCGACCTGCGGCAGCGGGTCAGGAAGACGATCGACTACGTGCAGTCGGTGCCGGCGGCGCAGGTCGACGGCAGCGACGATCGCGAGATCTCGGTGCCGCGCCGCGCCGGGCCGCTCCTGATGAAGGGCGAGATGTACCTCAAGCACTTCGCCCTGCCGAACTTCTTCTTCCACGTCACGACGGTGTACGCGCTGCTGCGGCACAACGGCGTCAGCCTGGGAAAGAGCGACTTTCTCGCCGGGCTGACCACGGCCAACTGACGTCTCCGTCCGCGGCAGGCTCCGGCGCGGCGCGCCGCGGACGGATCAGGTTCGGTCGCGGCGCGGGAAGTGAAGGTCGAGCTCGGCGAGTCGGCCGGCGGCCCGGGTCTGGTCGTGGCGGCAGGCCACCAGGCTGAAGATTTCCTCCCGGAAGTGCCACAGTTCGTGCAGCGAGCGGGCGACGGCGATGCGCGAGCGGATGGCGAATGCCGCCGAGGTGCGGATGTCGCCCAGCGCCTCGTCGAAATCGAGTCTCGCGGCGGCCAGCGCCTGGCTGCGCGAGCGCTCGCCGAGCCGCCGTACCCAGGCCACCGTGCGTCGCCGTGGCAACGGCGGCAGGCTTTCCGAGCGCGGCGCCGAGCCGTCGGCAGCGGCCGACGAAGGCAGGAAGCTGCCGATCAGGCGCTTGAAGGCGGGGGCGGGCATGGGTCGCACAGCGTGTCCGGCCGAAAGGCCGAGCCACCATTGTTGTAGTCGGCGCCTGTGACGAAGCTGCGAACAAGGCAGCTGCGACCGGCCAGTTTCGTGCCGGTCTGCCGAGGCCCGTGTGGGGCGACCGGGCTAGACCGGCCCGAAGGTCGCCTTGCGCTCGGCGGTGTACTTCCACCACGGCGCGGCGGGCGCGCCGCGCATGAAGTCGGTGGCGGCCATCAGGGTGTCGAGGACGCAGGGGTCCTGGCGCACGCCGGTCTTCTCGCACAGCGCCCGGTACAGGTTCCACGCATCCTTGTCGCGCAGGTCGGCCGGACGCTCGATGCCGATCAGGCGCAGGTCGGCGGCGATCGCCGGGCCGACGTTCGGCAGCTGCTCCAGGCTCAGGCACTCGGCTGCGCTCGCAGCCTTGGGCGACTTGATGACCATGGCGCGCTCTGCCGCTCTACATGAGCATGTTGTTGCGGATCAGGCCGACGGCCAGGCCTTCGATCTCGAAGCCGTCGCCCGGGCCGACGACGATGGGCTCGAACTCCGGGTTCTCGGGCAGAAGCTCGATCGTGCCGCGGCTGCGCCGGAAGCGCTTGACGGTGACGTCGTCGCCGAGGCGGGCGACGACGATCTGGCCGTTCTTCGCCTCCTTGGCCTTCTGCACCGCGAGCAGGTCGCCGTCCATGATGCCGGCGTCCTTCATGCTCATGCCGCGCACCTTGAGCAGGTAGTCGGGCCGGCGGGAGAACAGGCTCGCCTCCATCAGGTAGGTCTGGTCGATGTGCTCCTGCGCCAGGATCGGGCTGCCCGCGGCCACGCGGCCGACCAGCGGCAGCGAAAGCTGCGCCAGGCTCGGCAGCGGCAACGAGTACTGCTTGCCGCGCGCCTGGTGCAAGGCACGCAGCGTGTCAGACTGCAGCCGTATGCCCCGCGAGGTGCCGCCGATCAGCTCGATCACGCCCTTTCTCGCCAACGCCTGGAGATGCTCCTCGGCCGCGTTGGCCGACTTGAAGCCGAGCTCGTTGGCGATCTCGGCGCGGGTGGGCGGGGCGCCGGTGCGCTCGATGGCGCTTTGCACCAGATCGAGAATCTGCTGCTGGCGGTCGGTGAGTTTCGGCATCTCGTTCATGCGCGCCTCCGGCGTGAGCCTCGAGTACTTGTCAGGCTGAACCTCTCGGGCTGAATTTCCATCCAGCGCTGTATTTTCATCCAGTCCGGAAAATAATGCAAAGCCCCTCTCCATCGACCGTTGTCGTCCTCGGCACCGGCGGGACGATCTCCGGCACCGCTGCCTCGCCCGACGACAACCTCGGCTACGTCGCCGGCACCGTGGGTGTCGATGCGCTGGTGGCGGGAGTCGGCGGCCCGGCCGGTGTCCGGGTCGAGACCGAGCAGATCGCCCAGCTCGACAGCAAGGACATGGATTTCGCCACCTGGCGGCGGCTCGCGCAGCGGGTTGCCCACCACGCGGCGCGGCCCGAGGTGGCGGGCGTGGTCGTCACCCATGGCACCGACACGCTCGAGGAGACGGCGTACTTCCTGGCGCGCGTCTTGCCGGTCGTCAAGCCGGTGGTGCTGACCGGCGCGATGCGGCCGGCGAGCGCGCGCGAGGCCGACGGGCCGCGCAACCTCGCCGACGCGATCGCCATGGCCGCCGCGCGAGCGGGCGCTGGCGTGGTCGTGGCCTTCGCCGGCGCGCTCCATTCGGCACGCGACGTACGCAAGGTCCACTCGTCGCAGCTCGATGCGTTCTCGTCGGGCGACGCCGGCTTGCTCGGTCGGGTCGAGGCCGGGAGGTTCGAAGCGATGCGTGCCTGGCCTGCGGAGAGTGCCCTCGGCCTTGCGACCCTGCCGGACGAAAGCACGCCCTGGCCGTGGGTGGAAATCGTCGCCAGCGCGGCCGGCGTCGATGGCCGCGTCGTTCGCGCGCTGGTCGATGCCGGCGTCGACGGCCTGGTCGTCGCCGCGACCGGCAACGGCTCGGTCCACCGCGAGCTCGCCGCCGCCCTCGAGCAGGCGGCGCTGCCGGCGCGGATTCCGGTGCTGCGGGCGAGCCGCTGCCTCGATGGCGGCGTGGCGGCGAAGGCCGAGCCTTCGGCCTTCGCCTCGGCCGGCGACCTCACGCCGGTGAAGGCGCGGGTCGAGCTCGTGCTGCAGTTGCTGCTGGCGCGTTCGCAGGGCGGGAGCGTGCCCCGCTAGACCACGTCGAGCGTCACCTCGACATTGCCGCGGGTGGCGTTCGAGTACGGGCAGACCTGGTGCGCGGCAGCGACGATCTTCTCCGCCTGCGCCTTGTCCATGTCGGGGATGTGTACCTTGAGCCAGACCTGGATGCCGAAGCCCTGCGGGATCTGGCCGATGCCGACGCTGGCGTCGATCGAGGTGTTGTCGGGCAGCTTGATCTTCTGCATGCCGGCGACGTGCTTCATCGCGCCGATGAAGCAGGCCGAGTAGCCGGCGGCGAAGAGCTGCTCCGGATTGGTGCCGACCGCGCCGTTGCCGCCCAGGCCCTTGGGCACGGTGAGCTTGAGGTCGAGCACGCCGTCGTCGGACTTCGACGTGCCATCGCGGCCGCCGGTGGACGTGGCGTGGGCGGTGTAGAGGATCTTCTCGGGCTTGACGGTCATGGCGTCTCCTTTGCAGAGGGGGAAGCGTTCAGCCGATCGATTCTGCTATTTCGTCGAGTTGCGTGCTGAGCTCGAGCCAGCGCGCCTCCAGCCGCTCGATCTGCTCGACGATGGCCTTGAGGCGCTTGCCGGTCTCGGCGAGCTTGGCGGTGTCGAGGTCCGGCTCGGCGAGGCTTGCCTCGAGCGCGTCGCGCTCGGCGAACAGGACGCCGAGCTTGTTGTCGATGCGGTTGACCTCCTGGCGCAGCGGCTTGGCGGCGTCGCTGCGCTGCTGGCGCGCCAGCGCCGCCGCCTTGCGCTCCTCGCGGCTGTTGCCGGCCGCGGCCGGTGGGGCGGCCGTCTGCGCTGCCGCGACCGGGATCGCGGCCTTGGCCGGCGCCTTCTCCGTGCCTTCGGCTCGGGGTGCCGAGGCCTCCTCCCGCGCTGCCTTGGCCGCCGCCTTCGATTGCTCGAGCAGCCAGCGCTGGTAGTCGTCGAGGTCGCCGTCGAACGGCTCGATCGC
>Ga0070667_100003749_pt1 | contig 12909 bp, 14 predicted proteins | sample KBSS33metaG_FD_64659 | JGI IMG/M metagenome (GOLD analysis project Ga0070667, IMG submission 64659) | Switchgrass rhizosphere microbial communities from Kellogg Biological Station, Michigan, USA - KBS S3-3 metaG | ecosystem: Host-associated > Plants > Roots > Rhizosphere > Soil ...
CGTATTGTTCATCTGCGTGCTCAAGTGCGCGATGCACTACCACCACTACACAATGTCGCGCCAGATGGCTGACCGGCGAAGGCTGGTCAACACGTTCTAGTGTCGTGAGTCAGTCCGGCACCGCCAGTGGGTCGTTCGCCCGTAGTGCCCTGGGCAGCAGTGCTTTTCGAACTCGCGGCTACACCAGGCCTGCGATAAACCCGGCCGCCTGATCCGGGTAGGGCGGCATCTCGTAGTTGCTGTGCGCGGATCGGTCGCGTCCCTCCGAGCAGATCGGGTCGCCCTGACTGCACAGGTCGATGGCGCGTCCGGCAAACTGTCCCGTCGACGACAGCGCAGAGCCGAACCGTGCGCCCGGGTTGGCGAACACCGCGACCGCGGCGACCCGGTCAGTCAGATCCGGGGCCAGCGGCGGAGCCGAGCCGATGGACCCGACCCGGTCGCCAACGGGCGGCACGCCGGCCAGCATGGAATCCACTGCGGCGCCTTGGGAGAACCCTCCGAGCACAATCCTGGTGCCGGGACACGCGCCGGCCGTCCAGGCGATGTGACCGCGTGCGTCATCGGCGCCGGCACTCGTGGTCAGGAAGTTCAGGCTGGCTGGGTAATTCACCGCGTAAGTGCCCAGGGTGCGTCGGTCGAGCAGCGGCGCGAGCGTCGCCACCAGCGCGTCATCCACTCTGCCCATTCCTGGCGGCTCGCCGGTGCCGCGGGCGAATACCAGCTCGATGTCCGGACAGGGGTCCGCCACAGCCGAAGGGATCGGGGCAGCGATCACGACCGCGCCGAGCCCGAGGCTGGTGACGAGCCGCCTGAACATGAGTCCACCCTTACAGATCCCTATGGGCTTGACGGCTTATACCGAATACGCCGACTGGCGCTCGCGGTCGCTGCTAGCGTCCCCAAGACATCCACCGGCAGGATCTAGGCGTTCGAAGTGCGCGAGCACGCCATCGGCGCCGCCGCAATCGAGTGAGGTCGACGCGATGGAAGAGCCGCTGCTACTACAACAACGCGACGATCGCGGCGTCGTCACGCTGACGCTGAATCGTCCCCAGGCCTTCAACGCGCTGTCCGAAGCGATGCTCGCAGCCCTGGGCGAGGCCGTTGACACGCTTGCCAACGACGAATTGATACGCGCCGTCGTGCTCCGGGCATCCGGGAAGGCTTTCTGCGCCGGCCACGACCTCAAGGAAATGCGGTCCGAGCCTTCGCTCGAGTACTACCAGCAGCTGTTTGCACAGTGCACAGCCGTGATGCTGTCGATCCAGCGCCTCCCAGTCCCGGTGATTGCGCGTGTCCATGGTCTCGCGACTGCTGCGGGCTGCCAGCTCGTCGCGATGTGTGACCTCGCGGTGGCGAGCCATGACGCGCGCTTCGCGGTCAGCGGCATCAACGTCGGGCTCTTCTGCGCGACCCCGGGAGTGGCGCTGTCGCGCAATGTGCCGCGTAAAGCCGCCTTCGAGATGCTCGTCACCGGCGAATTCGTCTCTGCTGAGGAGGCCCGCGTGTTAGGGCTGGTCAACAGGGTGGCAGCGCCAGAGGCGCTGGACGACGAGGTCGAGGCGCTGGTAGCACGCATTGTCGCGAAGCCGGGTGTCGCCGTCGCAATGGGAAAGGCCCTGTTCTACCGCCAGATCGAAGTGGGCATCGAGTCCGCCTATGCGGACGCAGGCGCAACGATGGCCTGCAACATGATGGATCCGAGCGCGCTCGAGGGCGTTGCGGCCTTCATTGAGAAGCGGCCGCCCAGCTGGGTGGCGGCCCAAGGCGCGCGATAGGTCGAAAACCGTTGCGGCGCAGCCTGTCAGGCTCGGACCGGTTTGCCAGGCAGTTGGTCCGTGCGCAGGCGGCCCTCGCTGACCAACTCGACACCGTTCACGATGACGTAGTCGTATCCCGTCGACGGTGCGGTGGTGTACGTATAGGTGGCTTGATCGGAGACGGTGTCGGGGTCGAAGACAACGATGTCGGCGTCCGCGCCCGTCTGGACGCGGCCTTTACGCGACATCGCGGGCACGGACGTGGCAAGGATTTGCGCCGGCAGCAGACTGCTGCGCCGGATCACTTCCATCAGGCTCAGTGCGCCGGTCTCTCGCCACAGGGTGCGGATCGAGCGGCTGTAGGTACCGGCTGTGCGTGGATGGGTGACGGCATCGGCGGGCAGCGGCCATTGATGGTCGTTGTACGGCGTGCTGCGCCACAGCGGTTCGAAACCGTCCGTGGCGATCGTGGTGTCGGGGAAGATCAGCGCTCTGGTCAGCAGTTGCCGCGTCGTGGGGTCGTCCTCTTCGAGAAATTCGACAAAGACAAGGTCACCGACGTTGGTCTGGCGTGCGTTGGCCAGATCCTCGGCGCTGTCGAAGCGTCGACCAGTGGCGATGTCCTGGATCGCATGCGGGGTGATCCCCCGCCGGTGGAGCACGTTCGGATCCAGGAACGCCGCATTGACACTGGTCATGCCGGTGCCGTAGGGGTAGGCCTCCGTGGAGACGTGGGCTCCGTGGGAGCGGGCGCGCTCAACCACGCCGAGCACTCGGTCCAGATGACGCAGTGAGGTGCTGTTGACGTGGCAGTAATGCATGTGGGCACCCGTCTCGCCTGCTGCGCGCACGATTTCCTCTGCTCCGTCGATCGGGGTGTCGGGATCCTGCTCGACGAGTTCGCGCGCATGGGTGTAGGTGGGTACGCCGCGCTCGGCCGCCAATCGGGCGACTGCGGTGTACTCCGCGGGCGTCACGCGTGGTGCGTACCCGACGACGAGGCCGATCCCGAGGGCGCCGTCACGGAGATCGGATTGCAGTAACGTCAGAATCCGGCTGACCTCATCGGGGCTGGCCTCGGCTTGCCATTCGGGTACTCCCATGGCGATAAGACCATCGGTGGGTTGACCGCTCAACGGCCTTGCAGTCTTGACGTGAAGCCGTGCCGCGGCCCAGCCCGCGGAGAAGCCGTAGTTGATGGGGCGCCCCTCAAGTGCGGCCCGTTGGTAGGCGCGGTCGATCGGGTGCACACCGATCTCCAGTTCGAGTGCGGTGGTGATGCCGTCGAGCGCCTGCAGGCGCAGACCCGGGATGCCGAAGCAGTGACTGTGCATGTCGATGAACCCGGGGGCGACGACCCGGTTTGCGACGTCGAGCGCGCGGCGGCCCTCCAATGGGGTCGTGCTGACCGCGGCGATGGTGCTCCCGTTGATGCCGACGTCGCAGACCCCATCAGTTGCCGTTTCGGGGTCGATAACCCGTCCGCCGTGAAGCACGAGGTCATAGATGGACACCGGTATCTCCCTTGTTTGGCTTGTTCTGGCGGGAGGTTAACTAGGCGAGTTTACCGGCGCGCCAGGTGGTCCAGGATCAGGTCCTCAAAGAAGCCACCCAGTCTGGGTCCCCAATTACCTTGGGTGCCAGCGTGTACCAACCATGCGCAGTGCCGGCATCGGGACCATCGTGAACGTCACGTCCACCGCCAACGCGGTGCCGCTGGCGCTGATCGGCTACTACTTCGCGGCATATCCGATGTGGGACTCACCGGTCAGCAGTCGTCGGACGCACCGCGGCGTCGATAATGACTTCGGCCGCCGATCGTGCGTGAATCAAGGCCGCGGTGTCGTTGAGCGAGGTGGCCAGTGCCAGACCGCCCTCGAACAACACCGCAAGCTGGTGGCCCAATTGGTAGGGATCTGTCGCGCCGGCTTGGGCGGCTGCGTCGGTCAAGCGCGCGATGAACTGCAGCTTGTGTTCGTGGACGATGTCGTGGACGTCTGGCATCTCGTCAGCTGCCTCGACGGCCGCGTTGTGAAAGGGGCAGCCGCGGAAACGGTCCGTCGGTGGACTGTCGAAAATCGCCAACAGGCGGTTGCGCGGGCTAGCGCTGGGAGTGTCGAGGGCCTGCTCATTGGGTGGCCCTCCGGTGTCGTGGATCCGTCGCAGGTACGCCCCTACGAGCTCTTCCTTGCTGGAAATGTGCTGATAGAGGGTGCGCTTTGAGACCTGCGCTTCCTCGGCGATCCGCTCCACGCCGGTGGCGCGGATGCCGTCCCGACGAAACAGAGTTGTCGCGGCGATCAGGATCCGCTTGCGGGGCGGGCGGCCAACCGGAGTTGCGGCGATGCTTGCGTCGCTCATGGCAATCACAATAAACCGATCGGTTTATTTATTCCCAAAGTTCACAGATCATCAAGAATTTTTAGGAATACCGATCGGTTTACTTGGGTTGTGTAGGGGGTCAGCGTAGGTCAATGAGCGAGAAAGGCGACACCCATGACGCAAAGCAAGGAGTTGTTCCTGATCACAGGCGCCACCGGCAACACGGGCGCGCACACGGTGCGCTTGTTGCGCGAGCGCGGTCGGCGCGTCCGCGCGCTCGTGCACACCCTTGATGAGCGCGCGGCCCGGCTACGTGAACAGGGCGCCGAAGTCGTGCAGGGCGATCTGCTGGACTTTCCTACGGTGAGCGCTGCGACTGCCGGGGTGAGTGCGGCCTACTTCAACTACCCCGTTGCCCCAGGATTGGTCGAGGCCACCGCGAACTTCGTCCAGGCCGCGAGCGAGGCCGGCGTACACGCAGTGGTCAACATGTCACAAATTTCGGCACGACGCGAAGCCAAAAGCAATGCCGCGCGCCAGCATTGGATCGCCGAGCGCCTCCTGGACCGCAGCGCGATGGTCATCACCCATCTGCGGCCGACCTTCTTCACGTTCTTTATGAACATGTTCTGGACCCGCGAAAACGACGAAGGGATCTACCGGCTACCGTTCGCCGATGGCCGCCACGCCCCCATAGATGCAGCGGATCAAGCCCATGTCATCGCCGCCATCCTGGAAAACCCCGACCCGCACGACCGCCAGGTCTACCCGCTGTTCGGCGCCGAAGAACTCGACTGGCATGGTATCGCGGCGAAAGTCCAAGCCACCCTGGGTATCCCGGTGCGCTACGAGCCCATCGGCATCCCGACATTCGCCGCCGACCTGACCGCAGGCGGCGCCTCACCGCATTTCGTGCAGCACATCAGCAACGTGGCCCAGGACTACCGCGACGGCGTGTTCGCCGGAGTCAACAACCTTGTTGAGGTGATCGGCGGGGTCAAGCCCATCACGGTGGAGGACTACGTCGCGGCCACGCGCTCCCGGTTCGACACCAGCGGGCGCCCTCGTCGGTGAGCGCTGAGTCGCGGCCGCTGATTATCCTGCCGCTGAAGAACATTCGCGTTCAGATCACGGATGGTGGTCGACTTCTCTTGCGAGTCGGGTGCGGCGCTGCTCGAGCGTCGATCGCAGTACTCCACGAACCAGCTTCGCGAGGTCTGCTTCGCCCGGCCGGTCTTCGCGCGTCGCGTCGATCAGCGCATCGAGTGTGGGCGAGCCGGTTGGCGGGACGCCTGTCCGCACGATCTCGTCCATGATGTCGATCGCTTCGCCGAGTTGCTGGGATGGCTCGGCGATCTGAAGCGCAGGCCGCCAGCGTGCGCCCGGGCGAGCGTCCGCCACCAGATCAAGCACTCGCTCCGGTGCGTAGGCGAGCGTTCTGCGACCGCCTGCGCCCAGCCGGTGAGGACGGTCAGCTCCTCGACGTCGAGCGCAGGCGGTACGGGCGGGTCGATCTGCAGCGGTGGTGATCCCGAAGTCGCAGTGGCGGCGTGGATTTGATGCACGGCGACGTCGAAGTAACGAATCGAGTTGTCAATGGGCGGGCGACTGTCGGCGGTGCGTCGCAGTGCGCGGTCCCCCCAGGTGGTCAGCAAGACGCCGTGGGCGCCCATCCTCCAGCGGAACCTCCCGGATCCCCCGGACGGGGTCTTTCCACAAACCGACCACCGGCGAGGAAGGGTTGCCCGGGGGGTCGGCATCGCTGCACCATGCCGTAAGCGGACAGCGTCGCGACGGCCGAGCCAGGGTCGTCGGCCAGCACGCTGGCATACCTGGCCGCCCAGCGCGACGTCAACTGTGGTCCGTCGAGCAAGGGGGTGAAAACCAGCGTTGGGCCAACGGACCGAACGACTTCGGCGACGTCGTCGTGCTGGGCGAGATCCTCACACACGAGACATACGAGGGTCAGTTCTTCCCCGAGTTCAACGAATTGCACAGTCCGGCGAGCGACGTCCATCGCTTCCCACCAGAGGATGTGTGGGTGGAGGGCACCGCCCAGGTGGTACTGGAAGATCTGTGATTCGTTGAGCGACCATCGGTGGTGTTTGTTCTGGCGGACGTGAAACCACCGTTGGCGGGTCGAACCGGTTGCCGGGGCGCGCTTTTCAAGTATCGGGCTCACGCCGATGTGCACCCAGTTGCCCGGCAGTCGTCCGGGTTGCGGTGCCGGCTGGCGCACGCCGGTCATGAGCATGGTCACACCGTGGTGATCCAACACGGCCTTGAGAGCGTCGCTATCACTTCGTCGACGACGCTCTCCGGGAGGACCACCACTTGGTCCGTGATCTGGCATCCGCCCAAGGCGAGCCACGTCGACGCCGGCGTGGGATCTCCCGAGCCGGGGTGGGACGACGAGACAGCAGATGCGGTACTGCTCATTGATGCTCCCTGGTTCGTGATCATCACCGAGGCGCGCTGCATCGAGAGTAGTGCCGTGACCGTGAGATGTGATCAGCACCACTAGGTCAGTGATTGTGTTACGTATGAAAAATATTCGTATGCAGTGGATTTGACGAGCAGATTAGAATTTGGTTTGCTCCTCCACGCCGCGCGAAGACCTCGTCATCGACGTACGGCTAACGCGGACCGCAGCCATCGACACGGCGCGGCTCCCGTGATGTGAGCGAAAACACCAGAGACTCTGGGCAATAAACGGAAACATCATCGGCGCTTGCGCGTTGCTGACATGCGAATCAGCCGATGTAATTGGAGGGAGTGCTGTGCAGTTGACCCGTGATCGCGCGGGCCAGCCGTGGGGGGCCCGTCAACGCGCGATCTTGAGCCGAATCGTTCGGGAAACCGAGCCACCGACGGATAGCCTGCCGCGGATAACGGATTCTGAGGGCAGTGGGCGCGATGACTCGTACGACGCGCGCGTCGGCGAGGTGCTCGATCTAGCTGGGAGTATCGGCGCCATCCTAATGGCGTCCGGCACTCCGGCGACCGCCACGATGGATCAGGTGACGGCCATCACCGCTGCCTACGGCATTGAGCATTGCGAGGTCGACGTCATCAACACGACGATCCACGTCGCGGCATACCGCGGGCCGACGTCACTCCCGGCCAGCACCCTGCACATCGTGCAATCCCGGTCGATGGACTTCAGCCGACTGGCGGCCGTTGACCGCTTGATCCGGCGTATCCGCGCGGGCCAGGTCTCTCCGTCGCAAGCTCGAGACGAGCTTGACGCCATCATCACCGCGCCGCACCCATACAAGCGCTGGATCGCCACCCTCGCCTGGGGGGCGCTGGCATTCGCCACGGCGGGAACCCTGGGCGCTGGCCTGTTGGTTTGTCTGGTCAGCGCTCTGAGTGCGATGACGATCGACCGCGTCAATCGCCGACTGAACAGGCTCGGACTCCCGTTCTTCTTCCAATATGCGGTTGGCGGTGCGATCGCGACCGCGCCCCCGATCGTGCTGTACGCGCTCAGCCCCAAGCTGGGGTTGCACTTCGATCCGACGGTGGCTATCGCCGCCGGCCTGGTCGTACTCCTCGCCGGCCTTTCCCTGGTGGGTTCCGTCGGCGACGTCATCACCGGTGCCCCTGTCACCGCCGCGGGCCGCTTCTTCGAGTTGGTGATGATGACGGGGGCGACGATCGCCGGAGTCGCACTCGTACTGCACCTCGCCAACCGGTTCGGCGCGCCGTTCGTCGCCATCAGCGCGGATGCGCCGCCCGCCTTGGCAGAGTTGCCCGCACGTGTCGCATTCGGCGCGGCGAGCGCGGCGGCCTTCGCCCTCGCCTGCTATGCCGAACGGACCGCAGCGATGGCCGCGGCGTTCGGCGGTGCCGCTGGCACCGTCGTGTTCCTTCTCGCCCAGGGCGCGGGTCTGGGTGCCGTGGTGGCGTCGTTCGTCGCGGCCGTGCCGATCGGCTTGGTCGGTCGGCTGATGGAGCGCCGCAATCTCGCACCGCCGTTGGTTGTGTCGATCACGGGCATCGTGCCCCTGCTACCGGGCCTGGCACTGCTGCACGGCATCTACGCCATACTCAACGACCAGCACGCCGTCGGGTTCGCGTCCGTGTTGGGTGCATTCGCGATCGGTACCGCGCTCGCGGCCGGCGTCAATCTGGGCGAATGGAGCTCGTGGAAGGTTCGGATGCGCCGACTTCAGGTTCGCCGCCGCGTTCGACGGGCACCGCTCGCCGAGCAAGCACGCTGAACGGGCGGCGCTTCAACGCACCGTCAGTCGTCCGCCTGCGGCATGTGGTCAGGCAGGAGCGAGGCGAGCTCCTCGCGGCTGGCAGTATCGGTCTTGCCCATTGCCTTGTAGATGTGGCCTTCGACTGTGCGGATCGAAAGGGTCAGTCGCTCGGCTATGTCGCGGTTGGACAGCCCTCGGCCGACCAACACCACGATCTCGCGTTCCCGGTCGGTCAATGGCAGCGGCTCGCAGGCCTGACGAAGAGAGGGAGTATCGGCACCTCCGCATTGTCGGGCCAATGCTTCTGCTCGGGCGACGCATCCCAACGCCGATCCCCGCAGATCTTGATTGCGATATGCGATCGCTGCCTGCGCAGCCGCGTCGACCGCCGCCACCAGGTCGCCCATCCTCTCGAAATCCGTTGATACCGACACCAATTCAGCTGCATCGCTGTCTCGCAGGGCGGCGGCGAAGCGGGCCGCACAGCCGACACGCGGGCCTTCGACCATCGCCTCGAGTTCGCGCAACCGGGACGCGGCGGAACGATCTCCGAACTGGGTTGCGGTCTGCAGACAGATCACCTCAGCCGCGAATCGCCCACTTGCTGCCGCCGTTTCAGCGGCCGACCGCAGGATCGTGATCGCCTCACTAACGGCGCCCTGGCCGGCAGCCACCCACGCCCGGGCAAGGCCGCGCTCATAGTCCAGCGACCGAAAAGGACGTCGCAGCTTGCCGATCGTGGAAAGCGCGGCCGCGGCCTCGTCCGTTGAACCACGCATGGCAAGCGCGCTCGTGCGGGGAATGTGATAGCGGTACCCCCATCCGACGGCATGACCCGAGTCCGACAACGCTACTGCCGCCTGTTCGAGCAGCGAACACGCGGTATCGAGGCGGCCGGCCCCGAGCGCGGCCCGACCTGCCACGGCGGCGCCCAGTAGTTGAGCTGCACCGGGCAGATCGGTCGCCTGCCGGCGTTCTCGCTCGGCCACATCAATCGCGTCACCGACGCGGCCGGCCAGCATCAGTGCGCTGATGTGCGCGTCGGCGATGTTGAACCTCATGTGCGGAGCATCAAAAGAGCGAGTAGCGAGGCTGTACCCCACATCGGCGATCGCCAACGCCTCGGCGGTACGACCCGCGTCCGCAGCGATGGCAGCCAGCGCCCAAGCTGTCTCACTGCCAATGATCGCGGGCAGGTCGGCCAATGTGAAACTGGCTGAAGCCAGCCTCGCGGCATCCGGCCGGTCCATGGCGAACCAGTACACGGTCAAGAGCGCGTCGATCCAACTGCGCGCCCGCCCTGCGGTGGTGCGCGAAGCATCGTCGATGAGCCTTTTCGCCCGCACCGGGTTGGCCAGCGCCCACAGCATGTTGCTCGCCCGCAGGTACGTGAGTCTGGCGTGGTCGTCGTCGGTTAATCCCGGCACGGAAACACTCGCGAGCACCGCTTCGGCTTCTTCCCCTCGATTGAGCCACGACAACGCATGCCCACGGATGAACTGGGCCTCCGGTCCACTGCCTGCCTGCGCTGCGGCCTGCGCCAGCCGCTCGGCAAGGGCAAGATCGGCCAGCCAGATCGCGGCTTGGGCAGCGTTGATGGTCAGGTCGGCATCGGGTTTGAGGTCGGAGTCGAGGCTCAAGGTCGCGCGGCGAATCACGACCCGCATGTCGTCGCGGTCCTCGGCAGCGCCCAGTTCGGTGGCGACAAGTCCGCGGAGCCTCCGCAGCCTCGTGGGCGCCGCGCGCTTCCTTCGCACCTCGCCGTAGAGCGGATGTGCGAGACGTACTTCGACTCGGGTACCAACCTGGTCGAGGCTGATCAACCCCCGGATGTCGGCCTCCTCGACGGCGTCGGGATCGGTGATCCGCTGGAGAGCTGTCAGCTCGATCGGCTCTCCAATGGCCAGCGCGTCGATTACGGCCCCGACTGTGTTGGGCAGTGCTCCGATGCGGGATTCGACCAACTCCACCAGCCCGCACGGCATGCTCGGTTCACCGATCCACTGCCAGTGACCCTGCTGCTTCTCCAGTCGGCCGTCGGCGACCTCCTGCTCGACGATGTGGCGCAGATAGAGAACGTTGCCGCGGGTCAGGCCCCACAGGCGACGAGCGGTGTCGGACTCCAGCGATCCGCCCAAAGTGTCCGACAACAGCGTGGCGGTCTCGTCGGGCGACAAAGCGTCAAGATCGAGCCGGTCGAATTGGCCGACCTTCCACAGATCCTGTGTCCCAGCGGGAATCGGTTCATTGTCACGCACTGTGAGCAGCACTTTCGCGGCAGCCCGCTGCACGAGTTGATGCACAACGAACGTTGATAGGTCATCGAGCAGATGCACGTCATCAACACCCACCACTACCGTGGCGCCAGGGTCGGCGGCTGTCAGCGACTCGATCACTTCACGGAACAACTGCACGCTGTGCGTGCTCCCCGATTGCGCCCAGGCCGTGAACGCTCCCAGCGGAAGTGTGCGCGCGGAGGATGTGCCTACCACCCAATGGATTACGCAGCCCCGCGACGAGGCAGCGGACAGCGCCTCGCGGGCGATACGACTCTTTCCCACCCCCGCTGCGCCGCAGATCACGATGCCGGACGAACCCGGGTCGGACAGTGCGGCTTCAATGCGTCGCATTTCCTTCGAGCGCCCGGTCAACGGCCACGCCAACCGCACAAACACAGAGTAAGAGGGTAGATAGCGCCGCCGCAGCGCAACGACAAACCAAAAGGGACGACGAGCTCTCCCTCAGTCACCCGGTGCCGGCACTGAGCTGGGTTCGCCCCAGGCCGTGTGTCGCCACCGTGGACGGCAAGGGTGTCGGCGACGTCGTCTGCTGCACGGGGGTGAGCGGATTCCACACCTGGTGGTCGTCGATAGGTATTCGAAGCCGTCAACCGGCCGCCGTCGAGTAGTGGGTCGGTCCAACGCGGCCCTCGCTACAAGTGGAGCGATACCCCTGGTGGTCGTCGAAGGTGGTCGGGACCGTCGGGGTGGTCGAAATCGCGTGGTGCGCTACGTACTTACTGGATCCAGCGCGGAAGGACGATCAAATGAGTCCACATTCGCATGACGCTTCGGGGGAGGATTCTCATGGCTAGAACAATTAGAAACGTCGCGGTCGGATTAGTACTCGCCGTCGGCATGGCCACGATGGGCCTCGCCAGCAGCGGCACTGCAGCCGCCTACGGAATGAACGTCTCTGCATCGCATCCGGCAATCATCGACGGGGACGGCACCCAAGGATATTGGCGCCCGGCTGTTCTGGCTGCGAGGCCGTAGCGTCGTTTTCACCGCAAGGACGTGGCGATGTCAACCTCGGAGGTGAGGGTCTGGTGAACAGGGCATCGTTCGGCGATCTGGAGTAACCGTTGCCGCTGAGTGTCGTCGAGGTCGCCGGCCAACTCGACATCGAGATCGAGATGATCGATCCATCCCTTGGTGGTTTCGCACTGGGCGCAGTCTTCCGCGTGAATGCGCGAGTGTCGCAACGTCACTCGAACCCGATCGAGCGGCCAGCCCTTGCGGTCGGCGTACATCCGCACCGTCATGGAGGTGCATGCCCCGAGGCCGGCCAATAGCAGATCGTAGGGTGTTGGCCCAGCGCCATCGCCGATCGGCGGGGGCTCGTCGGCGACAAGCCGGTGGTGCCCAAGGGTGATCTGCTGCGTATAAGTCCCCGAACCTGCCTCGGTCACGGTCACCGTGCCCTCGGAGGACGCCGCGTCATGGCCAGTCTCGCGTGTTGTCATTGCAACTCTCCTCGGCGGGTCAACGCCCGAAAAAGCGACGGCTTGGATCGTCCCATATCCGAGTGTTGACGACTGTCATCGTGCCCTGACCAGTCCGACCGTCCGTCACGCCCGTGCCCTTTGCATGCCGTCGGCCAAACGACGTCATGGCGTTGGGTTGAACTCGATGTGCAGTGCCTCGAGGCCGCGCAGGATATACAGGGGAACATAGTCGAACCGCCGTGCCCCTTCTGGTCCGTGACGGGCTTCGTCGAGCCGGATTTCGTTGACCCGGTCCAGAATTCGCTCAATCGTCACGCGACCCTCGATTCGGGCCAACGGACCGCCGTGGCAGCTGTGCGCGCCGCGCGCGAAGGCGACGTTCTGGCGGGCGTTCTTCCGATCGATTCGCAGTTCGGACGGGCACTCGAAGCGCTTGGGGTCCCGATTCGCGCCGCCGGGCAGCAGCATCACGGTGGCGCCTGTCGGCAGCTTGACCCCGCCGAGCGTGGTGGCGCGGGTGGTCAACCGAAAGTCACTCTTGATCGGGCTCGAGCCGCAGCATCTCTTCGACGAAGTTCGGAATGCGATCGCGGTTGCGGCGCAACGTGTCCTGGAGCTCGAGGTCCTCGGCGAGCACCCTCAGCGCGCTGGCGAGCAGTCGGGCCGTGGTCTCGTGACCGGCGATGAACAGGAACGTGGCAAGCCGGACCAGGTCGACGACCTCGGGCAGCGTCCCGTAGGGGAAGCGCTGAGCCGCCAGCTCGGTCAGGATGTCGAGCGTGGGCGTGTCGCGACGCTCACAGATGTAGGCGGTGAACCCTTGTCCAGATAGGCAAGTGGATGCTGATCGATTGCGCCCGTGTCGTCGTTCGCGGCCCACGGCTGGTCA
>Ga0070667_100003757_pt1 | contig 12898 bp, 12 predicted proteins | sample KBSS33metaG_FD_64659 | JGI IMG/M metagenome (GOLD analysis project Ga0070667, IMG submission 64659) | Switchgrass rhizosphere microbial communities from Kellogg Biological Station, Michigan, USA - KBS S3-3 metaG | ecosystem: Host-associated > Plants > Roots > Rhizosphere > Soil ...
CGCCCGCCGCCGGGTTGAGACGGTCGAACCGATGATCTCCGTCCAAGGACCCCGGTCCGCCGCCCGGCGCCAGCCGGTCGCGGTTGCGCACCCGCGTGTCGTCGTAGCGGCCCGACAGGGTGAGCCTCAGGGCCGGCGTGACCTCCACCGCCGCCAGGGCGTAGACGCTGGCCGTGCGCGTGCGGCTCGCCAGCTCGACCCGGGCGTCGAAGGCGTTCTCCGAGTCCTGCGACCCGTCGGCGAACGCGTCGATCCCCACCACGCCGCGGTCGGGCGCCAGGTAGCCGAACTGCGACGATTGGGCGAAGGCCACGCGCGAGCGTGCGTAGGCCGCGCCCACGGTCAGTTCGACCCGGCCCTGCCTCCCCGTGGCTTGCCCGGACATTCCGCTCTCCCGCTGGCGCGAGCGCGTGCGGTTGAGCAGGCCGTCGCATTTCTCGTTGGGCTCGGTGTTCAGGAGTCCGGTGGCGATGCAACGCCAGGAGGGGAAGGGCGTGTTGGCCGCGCTCTCGCCGGCTGCCGGGACGCCGCTGTACCCCGCCGCCGCCAGCGCCGCGCGCTCGGCCGCGTTCGGCTGGTAGAGGCCCTCGGTGAGCGACTCCTCATTGATGTCGCCGTTCAGGGTGCGGGTGCGGATCTGGCGGTGGAAGGCGTTGCCCGAGACCGATACGGCGTCGGAGATTCGCGCTTCGCCCGCCAGGTTGAGGAGGCCCGCCCGGTTCCTTGTGCGGTCGGGCTTGGTGTAGACGCTGGCCCGGTCGCGGGCGAGCAGCCGCTGCTCCTGCAGGCCGTTGCCGGTCAGGTCGGTGTCCGCGAACGCCCCGCTCAGCGCCACGCGCGCGTTCCCGCCGCGCCAGCCCGCCTTGGCGAACACCTGCGCGGCCTCGGTCGGCGAGGCGTCGCGCCAACCGGGATCCTTGACGCCGGTCGCATAGAGGAAGCCGTCGAGGCCGGACGGCCCCGACGCCCCGGCGGTCAGCTCCACGGAGCGCCGCGCATGCGAGCCGTACCCGGCGCTCAGGTCCAGCCCCGGGTCCGTGCGCCCGTCCCGGGTGCGGATCGCCAGCGCCCCGCCCAGGCTGTTCAGGCCGAACAGCGGGTTCGACCCCGGGATCAGCGCGATCGAGGCGATGGCCCCCTTGGGGATCAGGTCCCAGCTCACCACGTCGCCGAACGGCTGGTTCAGCCGCACCCCGTCGACGTAGACCGCCAGCCCCTGCGGCGCGCCCAGCAGCGGCGAGCCCGTGTAGCCGCGGTAGTTCACGTCGGGCTGCAGCGGATTGCCCTGCACCTCGTTGAGGAAGACCCCGCCCAGCTCGCGGTTCATGAACGCGCTCAGGTCCAGGGCGTGGCTGCGGGCGATGTCCTCGCCGTTGGCCGTCTGGATCGGCGTCGACGCGCGATCCGGGTCGATCACCGCGCCGGGCAGCGGCGTGACGCCCACCACCACTACCGGCGCGATCTCCGCCGGCGTGTCCGCGTCCGCCGCGGTCGCGGCGAGCGCCGCGGCCGCAGCCGCCCACGAACCCCAACGTCTCATCCCGTCCCCCCTGGCGACCGTGGCGGCGAGTGCGGGGCTACCGCGTCTCGAAGGTCTTCGCCCCGGCCATCACCGCGTTGCGGTCCACCTGCGGAATGCCCACCGGGTTGCCGAGCTGGCAATACTTCAGGCTGGTGCGCAGGGCGACGCTGCGCGGGAAGTCGAGGGATTCCCAGATCGCCCGCACGGAGCCTTGCGTCGCCGCGGCGGGCTTGGCCGCGATCTTGGTCGCCAGCTCCCGGGCGCGCGTATAGAGGTCGTCCAGCGTCGTCACCTCGCTGACGATCCCCTGGCGCAGCGCCGTCTGGGCGCCGATCCGCTCGTCGTTGCCCAGCAGCACCATCCGCAGCACGTCGCCCAGCCCTTGCCGGTAGGTCATGCCGATCGGCTCCAGCGCCGAGGTCATGCCGTAGGTCACGTGCGGGTCGAAGAAGGTGGCGTCCTCCGAACAGATCACGATGTCGCTCTCGTTGATCATGTAGAACGCCCCGCCCGCGCACATGCCGTGCACCGCGGTGATCACGGGCTTCCAGCAGCCGTTCATCTTCGGCGACAGGTATTCGCCCGGATCGGTGTGGCTCCACAGGTTGGTGGGCGGCGCGCGGCCCTCCCGCACGTCGACCCCGGTGCAGAAGGCGCGCCCCGGCGCGGCGCGCAGGATAACGACGTGGATGTCGTCGTCCGCCTGCACGCGCTGCCAGACCGACTTCATCTCCGGCATCATCGTGGAGTTGAAGGCGTTCATCGCCTCGGGGCGGTTCAGGGTGATCGTGGCGATCTTGTCGCTCACCTCGAACAGCAGGGTCTTGAGCTCGGGCATGGCGGTCTCCTCGTCTGGGCGATTATCGCCGCGGGCGTCCGCGGCGGGCCTTGTGGCGGCGGCGATAATAGCCGTCGCGGCCCGGGGCCTGTCGACGGCTCAGTCGGCGAAGGCCAGGCGCACCGCGTGGCGAACGATCCGCCAGCCGTCCGGCGTCTTGCGGAACGAGGTCCGGTAGTCCACCGCGCTGGGCGCGCCCAGGCTCTTGGTCTCGATGTTGTAGTTGAGCAGCAGGCAGTAGCCGTCGCCCTCAGCCTCGCTGGCCGAGCTGAACGTCAGCACGGGCGGCATGAAGTAGTGCCGCCGGCGGACGTCCTTCGGCTTGGGCGCATTGCGCAGGGCCTCGTGGCCGCGGTGCTCGATCCCGCCCGGCAGGTCCAGCACGCCGTCGGCGACGTAGCACTCGGCGTAGGCCGCCTTGTCGCCCAGGTCGCTGGCCCGCGCATAGCGCTGCATCAGCTCGGCGATCTCGTTGCGCGCCGTGGCCCTTTCGTCGTCCGTCATGTCCCTGGTCTCCTGCGGAAGGGCGGCCAGCACGCCCGGAAATTGCAGCCGGGGCAAGCTCCTCTACGCGAAAGGTTGCCGCTGGGGGCCCGCTTGGGGCAGTGTCGCGCTTGAAGGAGGATGGCCTCTTGCGGGCGTCGGCCCGGCGAGGCCGGTTGAGATGTCCGATCTGGAATGGCTGATCCGTTTCGTCGCCGTGGCCGAGGAACTTTCGTTCAATCGGGCGGCCAAGCGCTTGCGCGTCGATCAGCCGTGGCTGTCGCGCCAGATCCAGCAGTTGGAAGCCCAGATGGGCTGCGCGCTTCTGGTGCGTTCGACGCGCAAGGTCACCCTGACCAGCGAGGGGCTGGCGTTGCTGAAGTCGGCGCGCGAGCTGGCCGATGCGGCGGAGCGGGCGCGCACCGCCATGCGCGACGTGGGCCGCGTGCATTCCTCGGTGATCAGCATGGGCGGGACCCCCTACGCCTTCTGGATGCCCGGCCGCCGCCTGTTGGTCGAGCGGTTCCAGGCGCGCTACCCCAGGGCCACGCTGGAGCTGGTCAGCAACTACACCCCGCGCCTGATCGCCAAGCTGCGCAAGCGCACCCTCGACACCGCCATCCTGCCGGCCGTCTTCGAGCTGAACGACATGGATCAACTGACGATCCACCGCTCCAGGCCCAGCCTGCTGGTTCCGGCCGAGAGTCCGCTCGCCGCTCAGGCCGCCGTGCGGCTGAGCGACCTGCAGGGCCAGCCCATCGCCATCACCGATCCCAAGCTGAACCCGGCGGTGCACAACCGGTTCACCCAGCCCTTCATCGACGCCGGCGCCACGCCCATGGTCATCGCCGAGGGCCAGCAGGCGATCGGCTATTACGCCAAGCAGGACCGGCTGATCATGATCTGCCAGGGCTGGCCGGAGAGCGACCCCAGCCTGCCCAGCGATTTCGTCCATGTGCCGATCACCGGCCCCGTCCCGCTCATCGAGTACATGTTGATGCGCCGGCGCGAGCCGAGCCGCGCGCTGCTCAACCACTTCTGGACGCTCGCCAAGGACATCGCCGCCGAGGTCGTGCAGGTCGACGCGGCGGCGTGAGGGGCGGCTGTCTGCGCTGAGGGCGCCGTCATTGAATATGGCCGCTCCTTACGCTATGTAAGGAGCGTGAAGGGCCATCCCATGACGACCATCACCATGACCAGCAAGGGGCAGGTTACGCTGCCGGCGGCGACCCGGGCGAAGCTACGGCTGGCGGCGGGGAGCAAGCTTCTCGTCTCCGAGAACGAGCGGGGCGAGATCGTGCTCAGGCCCAAGACCGGCGATGTCCGGCGGGTGCGGGGCGCCCTGAAATACGATGGTCCTCCTGTGACCATCGATGAGATGAACGAGGCGATCGGCCGGGCGGCGGTCAAGAGCTTCAAGCGCTCCATATCGTGATCGCCATCGATACGAACGTCCTGGTGAGATACCTCGTGCAGGACGATCCTGCGCAGGGTGAAAGCGCGCGACGTGTGCTGGAGGACGAGGCGACGCACGACGCGCCGGGCTACATCACGGTCGTCGCGGTGCTTGAGCTCGAATGGGTGCTGCGCAGTCTTTACGGCTTTGCGGGACAGGTCATCGCCGATGTGATCATCGAGATGATGGCGGCGCCCAATCTCGTGTTCGAGCACGCAGAGGCTGTCGAACTCGCCTTGGCCTCTCCGCATGGCGACCTTGCCGACAACCTGCTGCACAGGATTGGCGTGGTCCAAGGGTGCGCCAGGACCGTAACGTTCGACCGCAGGTTCGCCCGGTTGGACGGGGTGGATTTGCTCGAGGTCTGACGCCCGGGCGCCGGAGCCCGAGTGCGTGTCCTCAATTCGCGCCGGGCCTAGGACGCGGCGCTCGCCGCCTCGTTTTCGCGCCCGGGCAGTCCGGGGATCGGCAGGAAGATCGGCGGCGGCTGGTGCCCTTCGGTGGCCGGCACGTCCCACGCGAACAGGCCCGAGGCCCGGCGCCGCGCATAGCGCCATCCGATCGGCAGGCGCACCGCCTCGTCCTCGTAGCAGCCCCAGGTGTACTGGTAGAATTGATACCCCGTGGGCTTCTTGAGCTCGGTGAACCACCAGCGCGAGACGGCGGTGTCGCCGTTCACCTGGACCACGCCGGAGTGGGTGCACTGGAACAGGAACTCCCGGTTCTCCAGCAGGCGCTGGAACCCCAGGAGGAGCTTGTCGTAGCCCTTGATCGGCTTGCTGCGGCCCCCGGTCATCAGTTCCCCGTCCGGCGCGTACACGCCCACCATGCCCTCCGCCGATCGGCAGTTCACCGCGTCGGTATAGGCGGCGGCGAGTTGGCGGACGGCCAGTTCGTCTTCGGCTCGGCTCATGGCGTCGTTCTCCCTTGTGCGGGCAGCGGCCCTTCGGCTCGTCGTAGCACCCTCGCGGACGGCGACAACTCGCAAGCGCAGGGCGGCGGCGCGGGCTAAGCAGGCGCCCGCGTCAAAGTCTTTCCGAACCTCTCGGAACTATTTGACTTTTCGCATAAAATGGAGAGTGTTCCGCAACAAACGAACCAAATAACGCCTCGATTAGGGACCCGATGACCTCAACGCCCAGCCGCTCCCGGCGCGTGACGGCGCGCATCGACGCATCCGCCAGGTCCCACACAGCATGACGATCATGCCGGGCAGACTAGAGGCTTCCGGTCCCGCGCCGCGCCAGAAGAAGCTGGCCGAGAGCGTCGCCGCGGCGATCGCGCACGACATCATGGCCATGGGCTGGCCGGTCGGCTGCAGTGTCGGCTCCATGCAGGGGCTGCTGGTCCGCTACGGGGTCAGCCACGCGGTGCTGCGCGAGGCCGTGCGTCAGATCGAGCAGAATGGCCTGGCCGTCATGCGGCGCGGCGCCGGCGGCGGCCTGGTGATCTCGCAGCGGCCGGAGGATGCGGCCGCCCAGACCCTGGCGACCTACCTGCAACTGGTCGACATCGACGTCCGCGACCTGCTGGCCGCCAGCCACCTGGCCGAGGACGCGATCATCCGCGCCGCGTCCGTGCGCGTCACCGCCGCCCAGGCCGTCCAATTGCGGGCCCTGGTCGCGCAGCTCGAGGACGGGCGGCTGCTCGAGATCGAGATGATCGTCCGCTACAACCGCTACATGGCGGCGCTGGCGGACGCGGCCGGCAATCCGCTGCTTGCGGTGATGGTCAAGGCGGCGTTCCGCGCCTGGACGCCGGCTCTCGCGCCGGCTGCGCCCGACATCGTCGGCATGGGCACGAGCCACTCGGTCGCCTTCGCCCGCCGCTGGACCGAGCTCACCGAGGCGGTGATCGCCGGAGACGCCGCCGCGGGCGTCGAGTTGGTGCGCGCCGCGCGCCCCGATCTGGAGGAGCGCAACGCCCGGCGCGCCGACGAACGTCGCCGCCAGGCCCAGGCCGGCGCCGCCACACTGATCGCCACCGAGATCCTGGAGGCCGTCGACGAAGGCCGCGGCCGCAAGCACAGCCAGCTCGTCGCCCTGTCGATCGCCCGCAACATCGCCGCCAACGGCTGGCCGCAGGGCCGCCACCTGGGCCTGGAGCCCGCCCTGCTGTGCGAATACCAGGTCAGCCGCAACATCTTCCGCGAGGCCGCGCGCATCCTCGAGGTGCACGGCGTCTGCAGCGCCAAGCGCGGCCAGCGCGGCGGGTTCATCGTCGGTCGCCCGCGTCCCGACTACGCCGTCGAGACGGCCGTCACCGCCCTGGGCTACATGGGGGTGACGCCCCGGCAGGTGGGCGAGATGCGCATGGCCCTTCAGCCTCACCTGGGCGGCCTCGCCGCCGCCGCGCCCGACCGCACGGTGGAGGCGCTGTCCGAGGCGCTCGCCGCCGGCGCCGGCGGCGAGGCCGCGGCGCCCGCACGTTTCCTGCACGCCCTCGGCGCCGTCGCGGACAACCGCGCCATGGCGCTGATGAACGACGTCGTCATGGGGGTCGAAAGCCATCTCGGCGTCGAGCGGCTGTCGGCCGGCGAAGCCGGCGTCCGCAAGGCCCAGGAGGCGCTGGCGGCCATCCAGGCGCGCGACGCGCCGATGGCCCGGCGCACCGTGCTCGACCTCTGCCGGCTGGACTACCCCGCCGCCTAGCGACTTGCGGAAACGGGCCGTTTCCGAAACGGTTGGCTCCCCGAACCCGTCGTGCGAGGCGCCCCGATGAGCGAGCCGATCCTTCTGTATTCCGTCGAGGACGGGCTGGCGACCATCACCCTGAACAACCCGGCGCGGCGCAACAGCATGTCGGCGGCCATGACCGACGCCCTCGACGAGGCGCTGGTGGGCGCGGCGAAGGATGCTTCCGTCCGCGCGATCCTGATCACCGCCAACGGCCCGGCCTTCTCCTCCGGCGGCGACATCGACCGGCTGAAGGGGACCGCCACCGGCGAGACGCCGCGCCAGGAACGCTCGCCCATCGATCCCAACGACTTCTACAACGTCGGCTACACCCCGCCGGAGTTCCGCTCCCGCTACACCTTCGTCATGAGCCTGGGCGTGCCGGTGGTCTGCGCCGTGAACGGCCCGGCGGTGGGCGCGGGCTTCCTGCTCGCCCTGCACTGCGACATCCGCTTCGCCAGCCCCGAGGCGGCCTTCATGACCGGCTTCGCGCGCATCGGCGCCACGCCCGAGGTCGCGCTCTGCTGGTCGCTGACCCACGCCATCGGCGCCGGGCGCGCCCGCGAGATGCTGCTCTCCGGCCGCCGGGTCGAGGCGGAGGAAGCGCTGGCCATCGGGCTGGTGACCCGGATCGTGCCCGCCGAAGAACTCGTGGCCTTCGCCACCGACTACGCTCGCAACCTCGCCGCCCGCATCTCGCCGCGCTCGGTCCGGGTGATCAAGAAGCAGGTCCTCGCCGCCGGCGGCCAGACCTTCGCCGAGGCTTTCTACCTCTCCGGCGACGACGCCCGCGCGGGCCTCGGCAGCGAAGACTTCAAGGAAGGCGTCGCCGCCGCCCTCGAAAAACGCCCGCCGAAGTTCACCGGGCGCTGAGCCCCCACGACCCGTCCTATTCACCGACCGGCCAAAAACCGGTCAGTCAAACCCCGAACCTCACGGATCATTCGCCCGTCCGTGTGATCCGTGTGGTTCGTGGGCAAATAAAACTGCCCCCGCGCCGCTCAGCTATCCGGCACGAGCACGATCGGCACGCCCACCTCGCCCAGGTTGGGGATGATCGCCTCCGGTTCGAACCGCCCGGCCTCCAGCCGCTTGAACCGCGTTCCGCGCGTCTTGAGGTCCGCCGCCGTCGCCTCCAGGTCCAGCGCCGCGATGGTGATCGTGTACGGCCCCGGCCCCTGGGCCGCGAAGTCCCGCCCGGCCGCGCTGTCGGGATCGACAGCCTGCACCAGCCGCAGCGCCGCCCCATGCGCGTGGTTGGCGCTCATATCGACGTAGCGATAGCCCCGGTCGGTCTCCTCGCGCACAGGGTGCCCCGGCTCCCAGCCGAAATTCTCCGCCAGCCCCCGCAGCGTCGCGTCGATGTCGGCTGTCAGGAACGCCCGGTGGCGGATGCGCCGGAAGCCCGTCTCGCCCGGCCGCGGCGTATCTGTCGGCGTCTCGAACAGCTTGGGCGAGAAGGCCACGGAGTTCGACGGGATGAACTCGAAGCGGAAGCCCAGGTCCGCCTCCGGCCGGTAGTCGTGGATGTCGCCGGGAACCGCGCCCATCCACAGCTTGTCGAACGGCACCTCGTCGTCCTGCGGCTGGAACCAGGCGCGCAGCCCCCTGGAGCGCACCCGCTCGGCCAGGGCGGCCATGTCGGGAACCGCCACCACCGTGGCGTGGGTCCGCCAGGCCCGCGGCGCCTGGTCCTCGAAGGTGCGCCGCCCGCCGGTGCGCGCCTCGCCCAGCGGCGCGATGATCTCCAGGCGGCTGGGCGCAGCGGCGAACGCTTTGCTGACCAGAGCGAACACCACGTCCCAGCCCTCGTTCGGATACTTCACGAACGCCGCCGGCCCCGGCTGCGGCAGCCCCAGCTTTCCGGTCAGCGCCCCCAGGCTCGCCTCGACGTCCGGCACGCACAGGTCCGCCGAGAACAGGAAATCACAGATCGACACGGCCGCGGTCCTCCCTTGATCTTGCGAGCCCCGTAACATGCCTTCCGCGGACCGTCGCGTCGAACGGCGGGGTCAGGGCGCTGGTGATCCTCACCGCGCCGCTTGCGCCGACAGGTGGGAAACCCCGGCGTGTCAGAAGATCAGCAAGTAGCCGGCCTCAGCGCTGCAGGATGACGGTGCCTTCCAGCATCAGCAGCCGCTTGACGGGCGGGGGCAGGGCGGCGTCGAAGCTGTCGAGCAGGGCCAGCGCCCAGCTGGGCAGCTCGGTCGCCGGCGCGCCGGTGACGGCCCGAAGCTGCACCAGGGCCACGTCGCGGTAGAGCGTCTCGTGGTCGTTGTGCGGCAGGAAGCGCACGTCCCTGAAGCCGAACATCCGCGCCGCCGCCTCCAGGCTCTCGCGGGAGAACAGCCACTTCTGCTCCAGCTTGCGGAATTCGGCGCAGGAGGTGTCCGGCATGGTGCGCGCGGCGATGTCGGCGCTCATCAGCCGCAGCGCATCCGCCACGCCCGGCGCCAGCGGCTCGTCGGGCCAGAGCGGCGCCTCCGCGCAAATCCGCTCATAGGCCAGCCGCAACAGGCCGTGCCCGTCGAAGGGCGCCAGCAGCACCGCCTGGCCTCCGGGGCGCAGCCAGGCCGCCGCGGCGGCCAGCACCCGGTCGGGGTCCTGGACCTCGTGCAGGCAGCTCACGGCGCTGACCACGTCGACCGAGCCCGGCGCCACCGGCACGGACTCCGGCTCGGCCAGCACCGGCAGCACCTGGTCGCCGCGTCCGTCGGCGCGCATGTTGCTGACCAGCGTCGCCAGCAGCACGCTGGCCGGGTCGCTGGCCACGATGTTCAGGCCCGGAACCAGGTCCAGCCAGGGCAGGACTGATCGGCGTCCGTCGCCGCAGCACAGGTCGAGCATCGTGGCGCCGGGGATGACGTCCAGCCCGCCACGCGCCATGGCCTGGCGAAACAGGTGGGCGAAATGATCGCCCATGTGGCCGCCGCCGCTGCGCCGCGCGCCGGAAAGATTGCGCCGCGCCTGGTCGGCGATGCTCCAGGTGGTCGAATAGGGCGCCCAGACGCCGTCGCTCAGGCGCGCCAGCCCCTCCGGGAACGCCGGGTTCGCCCACGCCGGCAGGGCGTCAAAGTCGGGCTCCGGGGCGAGCGCCTGGCGGCGGCTAAACATCGCGTGATCCAGCCCGCTGGACATTCGCTTCCAACCGCCGCGCCCGGCGCTTCCAGAAATTTCGAAATCCGACATCGACGAACGGCCAGGTCACAATAAAGACCAGCAACCCAATGATGACCCACCAACTCAACATGATGACAGCGCTCCAAACTGACCTCGTGCACGGCAGATGACTGTCGCGCCCCGAGGTGACGGCCACGCGACCGTCTACGTCGTCCCGGCTTTCGTGGCGGACCTCAAGGCGGGTCTTGTCCGCTAACGGCCGGGGCGATGCCTGGTTGCGCGTCCGCTGGAGTCACGCCGTTTGATTATGGCCTCAATACGACCCTCGCCGCGCAGGGCTACGCATTGCGCGCCATCAGGCCGCCGTCGACGGGAATCACCGCGCCGGTGAGGAACGAGGCGGCGGGCAGGCAAAGGCTCAGGGTCATGTGCGCCACCTCCTCGGGCGCGCCGTAGCGGCGCAGCGCCGTGCGGCGCTTGGCGTAGATCTCCCGCTCGTTGGCCGGATAGCGGCTGGTCATCCCGGTGAGGATCGGCCCCGGGCAGATGCAGTTCACCGTGATGCCCTCCGGCCCCAACTCCACCGCCAGCGCCCGGGTCAGGCCGGTGACCCCGGCCTTGGCCGCCGAATAGGGGCTGTTGCGCGCCGTGGCGCCCAGCGCTTCGGTCGAGGCGATGTTGACGATCCGCGGGCACTTTGAGCGGCGCAGATGGGGCAGGGCGGCCCGGATCACCCGCTGTTGCGCGCTCAGCAGCACCGCGAGGCTGCGCACCCACGCCTCCTCATAGCCCTCGCCGTCGATGGGGTGGGGGGAGGAGACCCCGGCGTTGTTCACGACGATGTCCAGTCCGCCGAACCGCTTGGCGACGTCGTCGACCACGTCCTTGATCGCCTTGGGATCGGTGACGTCGAGGCCCCAGGCCTGGGCGGCGCCCCCGCCGGCCCTGATCGCCTCGGCCACCGCCTGGGCGCCGTCGAGGTTGTAGTCGGTGACCGCGACGTTCGCGCCCTCGGCGGCGAACACCTGCGCCGTGGCCCGGCCCATGCCGCTGGCCGCGCCAGTGACCAGCACGGTCAGGCCGCTCACCGAGCGGCTCAACGTCAGCGGTTCGCTCATGTCGTCGTCTCCCTGGGTCTCTTGGCCGGCGCACCGTGTCGGCCCGCGCGGACCAGCGCAAGCGGCGACAACGGCCCGTCGTGGAATCGCATCAATCGCGCCGCTTCTGTGGCTGGCGGCGCTCCCGGCCCGGCGTATGTTGGGGCGGCGTGAGAGCGGGAAGGAAATTCGCCATGAGCACGGCTGAAGACGTCAAGACCGAAGGCAAGAAGCCCGACAGCACGTTCGGCACCATCACCGAGTCCGAGATCGCCCGGGCCCAGGCCCAGATCGGCGTCCCGCAGCCCGCCCACATCGTGATGCACGACGCCGTCCCCTCGTCGAACGGCATCGCCCACTTCGCCTTCTCCATGGGCGACGACAATCCGCTCTGGAACGATCCCGAATACGCCAAGACCACCCGCTGGCGCGGCCAGATCGCCCCGCCCACCTACATGGCCATCACCGGAGTCAACGAGACCCCGCCGCTGAAGCCCGAACAGAAGAAGCTGTTCCGCCAGCTCTTCCCCGGCTGCGGCGAGTATGTCTCGGGCTTCACCTACGAATGGTACCGCCCGGTGCGCCCGGGCGACCAGGTGTTCTACGAGACCACCACCTGCGGCGTCAGCGTCATCGAGAAGAGCAAGTTCGCCGGCAAGACCGTGCACGTCACACGCCGCCGCCTCGACGTGGATGCGCTGGGCTCGCCCATCTCCAGCCACGAGAGCCTGCTGATCGTCGCCGAGCGCTCGAGCTCCAAGAAGGGCGGCAAGCACGACGGCGTCGAGCCGTGGGTCTACACCGACGAGGACATCGCCAAGATCGACGCCATCTACGCCGCCGAGGAGACGCGCGGCTCCAAGCCCCGCTACTGGGAGGACGTGGAGGTCGGCGACCTCATGCAGCCCCTGGCCAAGGGCCCGCTCACCGTCACCGACATCATCGCCGAGCACCTGGGGCGCGGCATGGGCCACTACGGCCACGGGCCGCTGCGCTTCTGGTGGAAGACCCGCCAGAAGATCGGCGGCTTCTATCCCAAGAACCCCTACGGCGTGCCCGACGTGGCCCAGCGCCTGCACTGGGAGACCGACTGGGCCAACAAGGTCGGCCTGCCGCTGCCCTACGACTACGCCGACATGCGCATGAACTGGATGGCCCACCTGGTCACCGCCTGGATGGGCGACGACGCCTGGCTGATGCGGCTGTTCTGCCAGATGCGCGCCTTCAACTTCATCGGCGACTTCCACATCATGGAAGGCCGCGTGGCGGCCAAGCGCCGCGAGGGCCGCCACTGCGTGGTCGACCTGGAGATCAAGGGCACCAGCCAGCGCGGCTGGGTGACCACGCCGGGCACGGCCACGGTCATCCTGCCGTCGCGCGAGCACGGCGCCGTCACCCTGCCGGACCCCCCCGAAGAGTTCGTCAAGCGCGGCGCGGAGATGATGACGGAGGCCGCCGACCGCAAACGCGGCTGACAGTCCGGCTTGCCCTGAGCTCACGGCCCTTCAATTATGCGCGCGACGGACGCGCCAGAGCGTCCCCGCGAGAAGGGAGAAACGCATGGCCGCGCCGTTGAAGATGGGCCTCAACATCGTCTGGCTGAAGCCGGAGCTGCAGGTGGAGGGCGCGGTCCTCGCCGAAGACCTCGGCTTCGACGCGATCTGGTCGGGCGAGCACATCTGCCTCGACAAGAGCCCGGGCTGGTGG
>Ga0070667_100003759_pt1 | contig 12894 bp, 10 predicted proteins | sample KBSS33metaG_FD_64659 | JGI IMG/M metagenome (GOLD analysis project Ga0070667, IMG submission 64659) | Switchgrass rhizosphere microbial communities from Kellogg Biological Station, Michigan, USA - KBS S3-3 metaG | ecosystem: Host-associated > Plants > Roots > Rhizosphere > Soil ...
GGCCAGCCCATCAAGTTCATCGGCACCGGCGAAAAAGCGGATGCCTTCGAGCCATTCCATCCCGACCGCATCGTCGGCCGCATCCTGGGCATGGGCGACATGCTCTCCCTTATTGAAAAGGCTGAATCCTCGCTCGACAGAAAGAAGTCTGAAGAGTTCGCTAAGAAAGCGCTCCTCGGCGACGGCTTCACCCTCGAAGATTTCCGCGATCAGCTCAAGCAGATCAAGAAGCTCGGCTCCATTGAGTCAATCCTCAAAATGATGCCCTCCGTCGGTCCCTTCGCGGGACTCCAGCAAGCCGCCGGTCAGGTGGACGAAAAGCAATTCGTTCGCCTGGAAGCCATCATCAGCTCCATGACGCCCTTCGAGCGCCGCAACCACGACGTCATCTCCGGCTCCCGTCGTAAACGCATCGCCGCAGGCTCCGGCACCTCCGTGCAGGACGTCAACCAACTCCTCCGCCAATACGCGCAGATGAGCAAAATGTTCAAGCAAATGGGCAAAGGCGGCCTCGCCAAACAAATGCTCCGCGGCGGCATGAGTGGCCTCATGGGCAAACAAAAATTCGGAAGATGACACTCTGACCTTCTCACGCGTGTCATCCTGAGCGCACGGGGCCCCAAGCGTACTCTTCAGCTTGGGGGTGGTAAGCGAAGGATCTGCTGTTGCGCTAAAACCTGCACCACCCTCAGTTCAACATGACCCCTCTCCAGGACCAACTCGACGAGATCACCTCGAACACGCGTAACCTCGTCCAACCCGAACGACTCGCCATCAGCGAACGCGCCGTGGAAGAACTCTTCGCCACCGGCATCGAAGATCGCATCCTTCCCGTCGGCACTCAGTCACCCGAATTCGTCCTGAAGGACTCAGCAGGCAAGCTCGTCCGCTCCCGCGATCTCCTCACCCTCGGCCCGCTGGTCCTCAAGTTCTTCCGCGGCCGCTGGTGCCCCTACTGCGTCACCGAACTCGAAACCTGGCGCGACCTCTACGGCAAACTCCGCGAGCACGGCGCTCTCCTCGTGGCGATTACACCTCAAACCGAACGCCAGAGCGATTTCATGGTCGGCCAGCACGGCCTGCCCTTCCCCGTCCTCTCCGATCCGGAGAATGCCGTCGCAGAAAAATTCGGGCTCGTCTACAGCATCCCCGAATACCACCGCGACTATTACCTCTCCATCCTCGTCAACCTCCCCTTCATCAATGGTGACAAGAGCTGGCGTCTTCCCCTGCCCGCCACCTACGTCATCGGCAAAGACGGCAAGGTTCTCCACGCCGAAGCCCACGCCGACTTCCGCGTCCGCCCCGAACCCGCAGAAGCCCTCGCCGCCTGCAACATCCCTCTCCACTGACCTCCGAAAACTCCGGCAACTTTCCGGTTGCATCTCCGGCAAATTTGCGTTCATATAAACGCTGGCACGGAGGTTTTATGCAAATTGAAAAAGCTGAATGGCGTTTCGGATAGCATCTTCTTCGCCGTCTGGTGCGGGTTCTTCATCTACACGATATGGATGGAAGCCTCACAAGGAAATTGGCTCTTTGCAGCTTGGTGTTCTTTTATCATCAGCCTCGGAGTCTCGTCTCTGATCTCCGGCAGGATCAGGGCGCGGGCGATCAAGCGGTTCGCGAGTGATCACACTCTGGTGTATCTAGGCGATCTTGTGCCGGATGGCTTGATCCTCTACTTCACCTCCTTCAATCATTGGTGCTGCTCCACCCGCAACTGCTTGCATGGTACGTTGCGTGGAATTCCACTCGCCGTCTTCGATCTTTCGCATCGAAGAGGCAGAGGCTCAGTCTCACAGACGATCGTCGCGTTTCCGCGCACAGGCCCGCACGCCATCCCGGAAGCAACAATCGATGCCGTCGGTTCCTGCCAGTTCGAAGCAGCTGGCGACTGGATCATCGCCTGGATTCCGCGCCGCACAGTCAGGGTCGAAGAACTCGAAGACTGGTGCATGGAACTGCACACGCTCGCCCGCGATCTCCTCGCAGAGTCCCGAGGCGAACCGGATGCACGGCCACGTCTATTTCGCTGGATGACTTAACCGCGCTTTCACACTGACGAAGCTCGCGTCGCGGAGCAAGAACACCTTGCTCCGCGACAACTCCCCGCTCACCAGCTCAACCGATCTCTTCGGGATCTCAAACGTCTTTGCCAGAAACCCGATCAGCGCTTCGTTCGCCCGCCCCTCTACAGGCGGAGCCTGAACCGCGACCTTCAATTGCGCCGCATCTCCCTCGCCGTACACGCCGGTAATCGCTGTCTTCTTCGCCCCCGGCTGCGCCCGCACCGCGAGCGTCACTCCACCCGGTACCTCGCGCAGCACTACGCGGGCCCCGTGTACGGCTGACGTTTTCCGAAGATCGCCGTCCCCACTCGAATCCGCGTAGCGCCCTCCGCGATAGCCAGCGGAAAGTCCCCGCTCATTCCCATCGACAGCACATCAAAATTCAGCCGCGGATACTTCGCCGCCCAGCGATCGCGCCACTCGCGCAAGCTGCGGAAGCACGCCCGCGTCACCCGCTCTTCCGCCCCCCACGGCCCAATTGTCATCAAGCCGCGCATCTCCAGGTTCGCGAGATCCGGCAGCGCCTCCAGCAACTCCGCCGCCTCGCGCGATTCCGGCTCGAGGCCTTCCTTCGTCTCCTCGGGACTCAGCTTCACCTCGATCAGCACCGGCAGCTTTTTACCTAGTTTGCCCGCAGCCTCGTCCAGCCGCCGCGCCAGCCGCAGAGAATCCAGCGAATCAACGGCATCGAAAACCTCCACCGCCTTCGCTGCCTTGTTCGATTGCAAATGTCCGATGAGATGAACGCGAATCTGCTTCTCAGTCCCAGAACGAAGTGTCTCCAGCGCAGACGCCTTGCCCGCAAACTCCTGCACCCGGTTCTCGCCAAACAGCGCCAGCCCCAGCCGCGCCGCCTCCGCAATGGTCTCTGCCGGATACGTCTTCGACACCGCCATCAGCTCGACGTCTTCACGCCGCCGCCCCGCAGCCCGACACGCCTCCGCGATGGCCTGCTCCACTCGTTCCAGGTTTTCAGCGATATTCAGCACGACGTGCGCCCCGCCACTCAGTGCCCGTGTTCCTCGAGATACTTCTCCGCCTCCAGCGCAGCCATGCATCCCGTCCCCGCTGCCGTAATCGCCTGCCTATACCTGCGATCCTGCACGTCGCCGCACGCATACACGCCCGGAACCACGACACCATGACGTGTCGTGAAAATGTTCTCCTGCGTCACCACGTATCCCTCGTCGTCCAGATCGATCTGCCCTGCAAACATCTTGGCGTTCGGCTCATGCCCAATCCCGAGAAACAGCCCGGAAACGTGCAGGTCCTCGGTCATCCCGGTCACCACGTCGCGCAGCTTCAGGCCCTTCACTTCCTTCTCTTCGACGCCGAGCACTTCATCCACGGTAGTGTTTGTGCGGAACTCAATGTTCGGGTGCGCCATCGCGCGCTCCAGCATGATCTTTGACGCGCGGAACTGCGGCCGCCGGTGCAGCAGCGTCACCTTGCTCGCAAACCGCGTCAAAAACAGCGCCTCTTCCATCGCCGAGTCGCCGCCGCCCACCACTGCGATCTCTTTCCCGCGGAAAAAGAACCCATCGCATGTTGCGCAGCTCGAAACACCATGCCCGATCAGCGCCTGCTCGCTTGGCAATCCCAGCCACCGTGCGCTCGCGCCGGACGCAATAATCAACGTCCGCGTGTGAATCTCCCCCGCCGACGTGTGCAGCCGGAACGGATGCGTTCCCAGCTCAACCTTGTCCAGGTGCGCCAGTTGGAACTCTGCGCCGAATCGCGACGCCTGCTTCTTCATGTTTTCGATCAGTTCAGGCCCCTGGATCCCTTCCGGCCACCCCGGGAAGTTCTCTACAAGTGAAGTAATGCTGAGCTGCCCGCCGGGCTCATGGCCCTCAAGAACCAGGGGTTTCAAGTTCGCGCGTGCTGAGTAGATCGCCGCAGTCAATCCGGCGCAGCCGGAACCAAGTATTACCGTGTCACGTGTCTCTGCCATGAGGTTTCCCTGTCGATTGTAGATGGAGCAGGCTGGCCCGTGCTGCTATGGAAAACCGCGTCAAAACATCCGCAGCTCTTATTCCGCAAACCTTCTTGACCGGGACCGCCGCCCCTCCAACAAACCCCTGAAGATAAGATGATTGATATGGCAAATCTGACTCTTGTGTACGGAATGCGCCTCCTCCCCGAAGGCGAAGTCGTCAAGATCGACGACGCCACCCTCAAGCTAGCCAACGGCAACGAAGCACACGTCACCATGCACGTGCTCGAGGGCTCGCGCAAACAGATCGAGGCCCAGCTTAAGCAGAGCCTCGACGCCTTTTTCGATTTCTACCCGGAAATTTAACGCAGTCCCGCGCCCTTAACAACGGCCGGGTGCTGAGAAACCCAGCAGCCGAAGACCTGCGAAGTACGTTTGTATCTGTTCCCTGTTCCCTGCTTCTATATCCTCGCCTGCGTCACCTTTTTCGATGTGCTCTGTTTCACGCGCAGGTTATCAATGGCGTAGTCGATGTACCTCGGTTCGAAGTGGGGAGGCTGGCGCATGAACCTGCACGTCGAGATCACCTGGTCGACAATAAACCGCGGATGGTATGCAGCCAGTTCAAGCTGCTTCTCCACCGTGATCTTGTTGACGATCGTGTCAAAGATCTCCTCCGACATTTCAACCTTCTGTTTCTGACACTCGCTCTCAAAGATTCGGGCGTAATGCAGAACGGACGGCGGACCCACCTCAATTTTGTACGGCAACCGACGCAGAAACGCCGGATCCATCAGATCCTCTGGCTCCAGGTTTGTCGAGAAGATCACCAGTTCCTCAAATGGGATCGAAAACGTTTTGCCCGTATGCAGCTTTAGATAATCCACCTTGCCTTCCAGCGGCACAATCCACCGGTTCAGCAGGTTCGTCGGACTCACAATCTGCCGTCCGAAATCGTCGATTAAAAACGTGCCGCCCAGAGCCTTCATGTGCAGCGGGGCCTCGTAGTATTGCCCCGCCGGATCATAGCGAAGATCCAGCATCTCCAGCGTCAGTTCTCCGCCCGTGATCACGAATGGTCGCTGGCAGGGAACCCACCGCGCATCGTAGCTCTGCGCCCTCACCACCGTGAACGCATTCTCATCCTCGATATCCGCGCCCTCCAGCGGCAGGTGAATACTTGGGTCGTGAACGCGGATGATCTGTCCTTCCACCATCACCGCGTAGGGAACATAAATAACATCGCTGAACACCGAAGCAAAGCGCTGCGCTACTGTCGTCTTTCCGTTTCCGGGAGGACCATACAGTAGCATCGCGCGTCCTGAATTCAATGCCGGCCCCGCCTGCTCAATGATCCGCTCATCAAACGACAATCCAGCCGTTGCAGCCTTGATCTTCTCCGGCGTCACCAGCTCATTCGTCAGCTTCTGCATGTTGACTTGCTGGTTGAATTCCTCCAGCGTCACCGGTGCCGGCCCTATGTAGTGCAGACGGTTGATTGCATCAATCACGTACCGCCGGCCTTCATCCGTGAATTGGTAGGTCAGATCGATCAGACTGTCACCTTGGCGCGCACCGAGATTCTGCAGGTACAGTCTGTCAACCGCCATCCGTGTCAGTTCAAGCACGATGTTGTACGGCAGCTTGATCGCATCCACAAATTGACGCACCGTCTGCAGCCGGTTCACGTACATCAACTTGAGAAGCAGCGCCAGCAAATCGACTTCATCCAGCCCCGTCGCGGCGATATTCTCAGGTTCGCGCGGTGTCCGGTGCAGAAACTGCTCCAGTTGCTCCTTCGTCAGCGCCCCGATGGCAATCAGGTTTTCGCCGAGACGCCCTCCGCACAGCGACAGCCTCTGAAGCGCCTTTGCAACATCCTGCTCCGTCACGAGCTTGGCCCGGATGAGCAAATCTCCCAATCTCAGTCGCGTGCTAATGGTGCCCTCCCCTTCGTACCCGAGGATCTCCCTCAAAAACGCCTAAGTTCCTTCAATTGCTCAGCTTGTTTGCAGGATTCATTGTAGCGAGGAAAGTAACTTCTAAGTGAACCAAGGTAATGACTTACCACGTATGTGCAGTTACGAGAGTGCTTGCGCAAGTTCCAGTTCTCCTGAGCAATCGCACCCTCGGTCTTTTCCAGAAGACAAATGAGAGCTTTCTAATCTACGGCGCTAATGCATGGCACCCTGCGCGCAGATTTATACGTGGAGTCCGCCGTGCGCCGCTCAATCACCAGCGTTGTCCTGCTTATGCTCTTCGGCCCCTCGACGCTCAAAGCTGGCGGCCCGAAGTGGGTCGCCGGCAGCACCTATTTTGATCCAGGCGTCGTGGGGCAACCAGTGCGCTGGGCCGGTGGCCTCGTGAACTATTACGTTGACCAGGGCCCTCTGAACAGTCAGATCACTAACCAGCAAGCCACCGCCATGGTCGATGCCGCGGCCGCACTCTGGAACACAGTGCCAACCGCTGGCATTGTCCTCAAAAACTCCGGAGCCCTCGCGGAAGATGTGAACAGCGGAAACGCAATCCTCGGATCTGCGCTTTTCGGTAACCCGACCTTCGCGGCCCCAGCCGATGTCACCCCATCCGCAACGAATCTTCCTCTCGCCGTCATATACGACACCGACGGTTCTCTCATCAACCTGCTTTTCGGCGCAGGCTCCTCCGATCCCACCAGTTGCCAGAACAACGGCGTGTACCCGTGGCTCGACAACATCCGCACCAGCGCCACCATCGCTCATGCCGTCATCCTTCTCAACGGCCTCTGCGCCACCACCCCCAGTCTCGTCGCCATGATGCAGTACGAGATCGCGCGCGCCTTTGGCCGCATCCTCGGTCTTGACTATGCGCAGGTGAACCACCGTACCGCTGACAGCAACAAGCCCAACGCGATGTTCGCGTGGCCGATCATGGACCCGCTCAGCGGAGCCTGCGGCGCAGCCGGCGGCACCTGCATTCCTGATCCCGACCATCTCTCCTTCGATGACATCGCAGCACTCAATCGTCTCTACCCAGTCACAACCGGGAACCTCTCAGCATTCCCGGGTAAGCAGATCACCGCTACCAGCACCATCTCCATCAAGGGAACCATCGCCTTCCGGACCGGCATCGGCATGCAGGGCGGCAATGTCGTCGCACGCCCGCTTGATGCGAACGGCAGCCCCCTCTACGAATACACAGTCGCCACTGTATCGGGCGCTCTCTTCAGCGGTAATCGAGGTAATCCCATTACCGGCTGGACCAATCTCTACGACGATGCCTTAACCATGTGGGGTTCGGACGACTCTACCCTTCAGGGCTTTTTCGATCTCAGCGGAATCCCACTTCCTCCGGGGATGTCCTCCGCCAACTACCAGCTCACCCTCGAACCCATCAACCCGCTTTATATGCTCACGGAATCCGTCGGCCCGTACGTCGACGGTTCACCGGCTCCCTCCGGGACCATGCCCGTCATCACCATTTCGAACATGACACCCGGAGCGTCGCAGAATCTCACCGTCGCCATCACTGACTCTGCCTCGGGCAACCTGCAGAACGCGATTGCCACTCCCGACGCTCCGCGCAACCTTCCTCCCAGCGGCCTTTGGTGTGGCCGCCTTGGTCAGGTGGGCCAGACCGACTGGTTCGCCTTCCCGGTTCGTTCCGGACATACCTTCACCGTTGTCACTCAGGCACTGAACGAAAACGGCGTTCCCACTGAATACAAGGCGCTCCCGGTGATCGGAGTCTGGGAAGGTATGACTCCCGTATCGGCGCCCTCATCGGGTTGGGCTCCGCCGCTTAATGCGTACGCCACAGGTGCGTCCTGGCTCCTCGTCACTCCCGCTTCCGATGAAATCGTTCGCCTCGGCATCGCCGACCTCCGCGGAGATGGACGTCCCGACTACATGTACAACGGCTGGGTCCTCTACGCCGACTCCATCCAACCCCAACGCGTTCCTCTCGGGGGAGGACCCATCGCCATCCATGGCATGGGCTTCCGCCCCTCTGACACAGTTCGCATCGCCGGTCAGAGAGCCGTTATCACAAGCATCTCTCCCAACGAAATCACCGCCATCGCTCCCGCCGCACCAACCGGCGTCACGGGATCCGTTGATGTCGAAGTCGACGACCTCCCCATGTTCAACGCCGCGACGATCATCTCGAACGGCATCAGCTACGATTCGGGAAACGGCGACTCGCTCACCCTCAACAACGCGCCTTCCGGCACTGTGCCCATCGGCGTCCCGATTCCATTCACCGTAACCGCCCTCGCTCCCACACTCGTCCCAGCCGGTGGAGTCACCGTCACCTTTACAGTCGCCAGCGGCACCGCCACTCTGGGCTGCGGATCGACCATCTGCTCCGTCTCCTCAACCGGAGATGGGATCGCTTCGATGAACATCACTGCTCCTGCTGCCGGTTCTTCTGTGGTCATCGCTTCGCTCTCCAACGGTACCTCTCTCCAGGCCCACTTCTCTGGAGGAACTCCGCCTGTTCTCGCTGCGCTCACGCCCATGCTCTCCGTTGCAGCCGGAGCTACTGTCGATTGGACTGCCCAGGCTCTCGCTCTCACCAACGGCTCTCCGGCTCCCGGCCAGACCGTCTCCTGGCAAACCACACCGAATATCCGCGCCAACGGATCATCCACCGCCACCACAAACTCGAGCGGCATCGCCGCCAAAGCCCTCTCTGTAGGCCCGCTCAGCAAAGGACAGCAGTATTCCTCCGCAGCGTGCGTCAACGGCACCACACAATGCGTCAACTTCATGGTTCTCGGTGCACGTCCCGAATACGCCTACCTCGAATCAGTTTCCGGCTCCTTCCAGACTCTCTCCGCTACCGACACCCCTGGCCAGATTTCCCTTCGTCTACACGACATGAATGGCAATCCGATGGCGGGCGGCATCGTCACTCTCTACCAGGCGCTGTACGCCTGGGCCCCTCCGTGTTCTTCGCACGGTCGATGCGCTCAATCTCAGCTACTTGCCACCCAAACCTCAACTGCCACTTCAACCCTGGATGGCTCCGTTTCATTCATCCCCGCATCGATTCCCGGAGTGCCCACGAACCTCGTCGGTCTGGCCGTCACTGGCTCCTCCAGCGCGCTCACTGTGAACATCGAACAGCATCCCTGACCTGATATCGAGCCCCATTCCTGAAGATCTGCTTTCAATCTCCGGTCTGAATAACTTGATTCATTTGCAGTTAACTTCTCCGTCCGGCACATCTCTCACGCTCAGGATGCGAGCCCCCTCGTCTGTCCGAAATTGCCACCAGCACAGGCTCTCGAGCATCCATACTCTTGAGAGCGAGGTCGCATGAGCGAACTGACGAAGCCGCTTGAGATGGCAGGAAAAAACGGACGCCCACGAGTTGTCATCGTGGGTGCAGGATTCGGAGGCCTTCACGCAGCCAAGGCGCTGCGCAACCTCCCTGTAGACATAACCGTCCTGGACCGCAAGAATCACCACACCTTCCAGCCGCTTCTCTACCAGGTAGCCCTCGCGGTGCTATCCCCTGCAGACATCGCGCAGCCTATCCGTAGCATCCTTCGTAGCCAACCCAACACTGAAGTCCTCATGGACGAGGTCACCGCGATCGATGTTCAATCGCGGCGTTTGACCGTCGCTTCTGGCACGATCCTCCCCTACGACTACGTCGTCATTGCCACCGGATCCACGCATTCCTACTTTGGCAAAAACGAGTGGGCGCCCCTTGCCCCCGGTCTCAAGACCATTGAAGACGCAACTGAGATCCGCCGCCGGGTCCTTCTTGCTTTCGAACTCGCCGAACGCCAGATGCAGGAACAGGGTTGGCATCCTCCGCTCAACTTCGTCATCATTGGCGGCGGCCCCACGGGCGTCGAACTCGCCGGTGCCATCAGCGACATCACCAAGCTTTATATGCGGCATGACTTCCGCCATATCGACCCGACGAAGGCGCGCGTCATGATCCTCGACAATGGCCCGCGTGTCCTCGCCGCATACCCCGAGGACCTCTCAGCCAAAGCCGAACGCCAGCTCCACAATCTCGGTGTTGAAGTCCACACCGGCACACACGTCGACAACGTCGGGCCCGGCTGGGTGGAAGCAAATGGCAACCGCATCGAGGCCGCTGTCGTTCTCTGGGCCGCCGGCGTCCAGGCCTCACCGCTCGGCAAAATGCTCGGCTCCCCTGTCGACAAACGAGGCTGCGTCATCGTCGACAGCAACCTGAACCCGCCCGGCCTCCCCGAAGTCTTCGTCATCGGCGATCTCGCACACTTCGAAGAGAACGGTCACCAGGTTCCCGGTGTGGCGCAGCCCGCCATGCAGATGGGCGACCACATCGGCAAGATGATCTCCGCAGACATCAATCGCAAGCCTCGCCCTCCCTTCCACTACTTCGATAAGGGCGATATGGCCACCATCGGTCGTGTGGCTGCCGTTGCAAAAGTCGAGTGGCCCTTCCACGCTCATTTGAGCGGATTTCCAGCCTGGATCACGTGGATTGCGGTCCACATCTTCTTCCTCATCGGCTTCCGCAACAGGCTCGCCGTCCTCTCCCAATGGATGTGGCAATACTTCACCTTCACCCGTAGTGCCCGTCTCATCACCGGCGACCAGCGCCTTCCGGGATGGGAGAATCACCTGAACACCGGCCCCAACGTTGAAGAAGAAAACACCCGAGCCACAGCCCAGGTGCGCTGAAAGAGCTACTAGCCTCTAGCTCTTGGCCGCTAGCTCTTGTATTCGCCTCGTCCGCGGGTCTCGAGACGAATTGGAGCGCTCTTTCTCGCCTGCGGGTCGATCCTGGCAAGAAGAGCTGGGAGCTAACAGCTAGAGGCTAGAAGCTGCTCTCTTCGGATAAACTGATAAGAGTCATGCTCGATCTGGGATTCGTCCGGGGCAACCTGGAAGTTGTGGAAGCAAAACTCCGTGCTCGCGGCGCCGATCCCGCCGCACTCCTCGGCAATTTTCGCCAACTCGATCAAAAACGCCGCGAAGCCATCACGGCATCCGAACAGCTCAAGGCTCGCCGCAACGAGCTCTCTCAGCAAGTCGGCGCTCTTAAGCGCGAGGGCAAAGACGCGACCGAGCTGATGGACCAGACGCGCGCCCTTAAAGACAAGCTCGACGATCTAGACAAGACCGCAACAGCGCTCGATGAAGAAATGCGTCTTTCCCTCGCCGGCATCCCCAACCTCACGCGCGACGAAGTCCCCACTGGCAAAGCCGAAGAAGACAACGTCACCGTGAAGACCTGGGGCGATAAGCCGGGCTTCGATTTCACTCCAAAACCTCATTGGGAAATTGGCGAACAACTGGGCATCCTCGATCTTGAGCGTGCAGCCAAGCTGAGCGGCGCTCGTTTCGCCGTCTACATGGGTGCCGGAGCACGCCTCGAACGTGCCCTCATCAGCTTCATGCTCGACATGCACACCCAGAAGCACGGCTACACCGAGGTTCTGCCGCCCTTCATGGTGAACTCAAAGAGCCTTTTTGGAACCGGCCAGCTTCCCAAGTTCGCCGAAGACCTCTTCCGCTGCTCCGACGCCGATCTCGAATCGGTCTCCAACGGTATCTTCCGCGACAACGATCACTGGCTCATCCCCACTGCAGAGGTCCCCGTCACCAACCTCTATCGTGACGAAGTGCTCGACGAGACCCGCCTCCCCATCAGCCTCACTGCCTACACACCCTGCTTCCGCGCCGAAGCCGGAGCCGCCGGCAAAGACACGCGCGGCATCATTCGCCAGCATCAGTTTCAAAAAGTTGAACTCGTGAAGTTCACCCTTCCCGAGGACTCCGACGTGCAGCACGAGCAGCTCACTCGCAACGCAGAAGAGATTCTCGAAGCGCTCAAACTTCCGTATCGTCGCGTCCTTCTCTGCACCGCAGACACCGGCTTCTCCTCCGCCAAGACTTTCGACCTCGAAGTATGGCTCCCTGGTCAACAGCTCTATCGAGAAATCTCCTCCTGCTCCAACTTCGAAAGCTTCCAGGCCCGCCGCGCCAACATCCGTTTCAAGCCCTCCGGAGGCAAAGCCAAATCCGAATTCGTCCACACACTAAACGGCAGCGGCCTCGCGGTTGGCCGCACCTGGCTTGCCATCCTCGAGAACTACCAGCAGGCCGACGGTTCGGTCCTGATTCCCGAAGCGCTGCGCCCTTACATGGGCGGGCTCGAACGTATCACTCGACAGGAGCAGCAATGAACAAGCTCCTCAAAAGCTACTTCTACTGGACCTACCCGCGCGGCAACGTCCACTACGACGTGATGGTCACCATCATCCTGCTCTTCATCTTCATCACGCCGCAGTTCTGGGACTTCGGCGACAAGCCCTCCCGTGCACCCGGCCCGTCGCACCCCATCCAGGTTGCCAGTGACGGTAGCCGTACGCTGCTCGTGACCGTATCCGACATTGACGTACAAGCTCCAGCATCTGCATCGGACAATGAAGTGCGACGCGTGCTCCGCAAAGCCATCGAACCCGTAACCGGGGATGCCGTCACCGTTCTTCGCTGGGAAACTGCCACCGACATCCAGGGCAATAAGGTTTGGAAAATCTGGGCCCGGCGATAACCGACGGAGCACGACTTTAGTCCCATAATCCGGGTTGGAAGATAGTGAGGACTCCCAGAAAAGTGACCACCTCCATTTCCGCTGACCTGCTAACTCGCTATCGGCGCGAAGCGCCGCTAACTTGCTGCTTTTGTTCTGAAAAACAGGCCCATGCCCTGCGATTCAGCTCTTACTCACTACCTTGAAGGACCCTTGAGACTGCCCCTCGAGCCGAAATGCCCGCTCCAAATCCATTCTGTACGCATCTATCCCTCCAACAGGTAAAGGAAAGTTCATGAACCTAAAAACCAAAAAGTACTCTAGATTCAGAACATTGCTGCTCGCCGCCGCGACGCT
>Ga0070667_100003776_pt1 | contig 12872 bp, 12 predicted proteins | sample KBSS33metaG_FD_64659 | JGI IMG/M metagenome (GOLD analysis project Ga0070667, IMG submission 64659) | Switchgrass rhizosphere microbial communities from Kellogg Biological Station, Michigan, USA - KBS S3-3 metaG | ecosystem: Host-associated > Plants > Roots > Rhizosphere > Soil ...
AGCGAATAGAACGAGCCATTGATCTCGATCGAATTGACCTGGCGCGACGCGTATTCGAGTTCGCGTTTCTGCGGCCATCCTTTGGGGAAAAAGACGCCGCGCCACGGCGGGTAAGTCCAGCCGCCGATGCCGACACGGATTTGTCCTTCGGTCATGCGACGGCTTTAGTTTGCCCCAGTCCTCTCGGCGAGTCTCAGGCCAGCGCGGGCACCAGAAGAGGATGGGTCGTCCCGTCCTTCGCCGATCACCCTATAAGACAGTCACTTATGCGCGATTCTTGCAAGCAATGAGGTTAGGAAGGGGGCGAATGGCTTCCGAACCATCATCGATCGTGGTCCTGACCGGGGCGGGCATCTCCGCCGAAAGCGGCCTTGCGACTTTTCGCGGTGAGGACGGGCTGTGGGAAGGCCATCGGGTGGAGGACGTCGCAACTCCTGAAGCCTTCGCGCGCGATCCCGCCCTGGTTCACAAATTCTACAATGCCCGCCGTGCGCAGCTCGTCGAGGTCAAACCGAACGCGGCGCATCTGGCGCTGGCGCGTCTGGAGATGGAATGGCCCGGCGAGTTCCTGCTCGTCACCCAGAATGTCGACAATCTGCACGAGCGCGCGGGCTCGACGCGGTTGATTCACATGCATGGCGAAAACAGCAAAGCCTGGTGCCAACGGTGTGATCGCCGCTCGCCTTGGAACGATCCGATGAGCGAGCAGTCGGAATGTCCTCAGTGCGGGGCGTTGGCCGCGCTTCGTCCTGACATCGTCTGGTTTGGCGAAATGCCCTACGACATGGACCGGATCGAGGATGCGTTGCGGTCGTGCGACCTGTTCGTTTCGATCGGGACTTCGGGCGCGGTCTATCCCGCCGCCGGGTTCGTCCAGACGGCGAAATATTGCGGTGCGAGAACGCTTGAAATGAACTTGGAGCCGAGCGTGGGCAGCATCTTCTTCGACGAGAGCCGGATGGGCGCGGCGGGCGAGCTCGTACTGAAGTGGGTCGATGAAGTGCTAGCGCCTCAATCCGCCCACTCCAGCCCAATCTCGCGATAGAGGCCGCGGTCCTCATCCCACTTCGGGTTGACCTTGACGTGCAGGTACAAATGCACCGGTCGGCCGAGATGCGCGATGATTGCCTCGCGCGCGCCCTGGCCGATGCGCTTGAGTCGTGAGCCACCCTTGCCGATGACGATCGCCTTCTGGCTGTCGCGCTCGACCAGGATCTGCTGGCGGATCACGGTTGAGCCGTCGGGCCGGTCTTCCCACGTCTCGGTCTCGACCGCCGTCGCGTAGGGCAGCTCCTGATGCAGTTGGTTGACGATCTGCTCGCGCGTCAGTTCGGCGGCGATCATGCGATCCGTGGCATCGGAGAGCTCGTCCGCGGGATAGAGCCAGGGACCTACGGGCATGGCGCAGGCAAGCGTCGCCTTGAGATCGGGGACGCCGTCGCCTTGTGAGGCGCTGATCATGAACACCTTGTCCGGATTGAGGCGCTCGGTGAGCGACGCCGACAGCGCGAGCAGCTTGGGCTTCTTGACGAGGTCGATCTTGTTGAGCGCAAGAAACAGCGAAGCCTTGCGCGCCTCGAGCCCGGCGACGATCCGCTCGACCTGGGGCTTGAGGCCAGCGGCGGAATCGATGACGAGCATGATCAGGTCGGCGTCCTGGGCGCCCGTCCACGCAGCCGAGACCATCGCCCGGTCGAGCCGCCGCCGCGGCTCGAAGATCCCCGGTGTATCCACCAGCAGGATTTGCGCCTGGCCTTCGACTGCGATGCCCATCAGCCGCGCCCGCGTGGTCTGTGCCTTGTCACTGACGATCGCGACTTTCTGGCCGACCAGCGCATTGACGAGCGTGGATTTGCCGGCGTTGGGCGCGCCGATGACCGCGGCGAAGCCCGCGCGAGTTTTGCCTTCGCTCATTTGAGTTGCGCGAGGAGCGCCTCCGCCGCGGCGGTCTCCGCTTCCTGCTTGCTCGAGCCCTCCGCTGTCGCTTCGCCGAGCTTCGGCACCGACACCTTAATGGTAAAGCGCGGGGCGTGATGCGCGCCAGTGCGCGAGACCAATTCGTACGCGGGCGCGCGGAGCCCGCGCGAGGCCGCCAGCTCCTGCAGCGCTGATTTGGGATGTTCGGGCGCCCGAAGCTGCTCTTCGAGATATGGTCCCCAAGCCTGGATTATGAATTTTTCCGCCGCCGCGAGACCGCCATCGAGCAGCAGCGCGCCGATCAACGATTCAACCACATCGCCGACGACATTTTCACTCTGCGCCGCTTGGTCCTCGCGCGCTTGCTTCCCCAGCCGGACCAGTGCCGGAACGCCCAGGTCGCGGCCAATTTCGGCGCAGGTCTCGCGCGCGACGAGCGCATTGTAGCGGCGCGAAAGATTACCCTCCGGCTCGCGCGGATAGCGTTCGTAAAGCGCGCGGGCGATGACCATCCCGAGCACGCGGTCGCCAAGAAACTCCAGACGTTCATAATTCTCGCCGCCGGTGCTCGCATGCGTGAGTGCTAGCTCGAACAGACGCATAGTGGCCGGCTTGTGCCCGATCGTATCGCGCATGAATTTGGTCGCGTCGCCGCTCATTCAGCATCCCCTGTATAGCCGTTGCCGATGCGGCTCCCACGAAGCGCGGTGAACCAGGTCCACGGCTTCCAGTAAGACGCGCTTCCGTCCGTCGACCAGAAAGTAACGGCGGCGCGGCCGATGAGATTTTCGAGCGGTACCATGTCGATCCCGCCTTCGGCCGCGCCAAACCGGCTGTCGAGGCTGTCGTCGCGATTATCGCCCATCAGGAAGATGCGGCCGGCCGGAACCTTGACCGGTCCGAAGTCGTCGGCGGCCCCGTTATCGACCTGGTCGATGACGGTGTAGCTCGGCCCGCCGGGAAGGGTCTCGCGATAGGCCGGGAACATACAAGACGCCCGCGTTCCGACCTTAGCCACAAAAGGCGTTGCCGGAGGCACGGCCTTGCACGGGCTATTGGCGCTGATCGGCAGGGCATAAGGCGGCAACGCTTCTCGCGCCACGCGGCGCCCGTTGAGGATCAGCGTACCGTCGCGAATTTGCACTATATCGCCCGGCAGGCCGATCACCCGCTTGATGAGGTCCGCATCTTCGCTTGGGTGGCGGAAGACGACGACCTCGCCGCGATTGGGCAGGCGACCGAACAAGCGCCCGTCGAACGAGGGAAACCCGAACGGAAAGCTGTAGCGTGAGTAGCCGTACGGCCATTTGATGACCGCGAGATAGTCGCCAATATAAAGCGTCGGCTGCATCGAACCCGAGGGAATGCTGAAGGGGGCGACGATGAAGCTCCGCAGCGCCCATGCCAGAACCGCCAAGGTCAGGACGAAGCGGGCGAGGCTCCAGGCGTCTTCCTTGGGCTTGTCTTCGGGTGCGGCGTCGCGACGTCCGTCTCGGGGAAATGGCCAGCGCATTCGGCGCCGCTTGTTTCCGCGCCGGCGAGGAAGGTCAAGCCGGGGTGGCTTTTGGCAGAGCGCCGATTATGAGGCTCGGTCGATGACGGCCGGACAGCAGACGATCGAGGTCAAGCGACTGGACGAGCTGTTCGCGTCCGAACCGGATCGCCTGTCGCGGCTGACCTTCGAGGCTGCCGGCATCTTCTTCGACTGGTCGAAGACTCATCTCGACGGGGATGCAATCGACGCGTTCAAGGCGCGCGCCGAAAAGGCGGACTTCATCGCCGCGCGCGGCGCCTTGTTCGGCGGTGACATCGTCAATTCGAGCGAGAACCGATCGGCAACCCATGTCGCTGAGCGCGGAAACGGATCGCCGGACCACGTGGCGCTCGCGATCGCGCGGCGCCAGCGCGTGCGTGCTATGGTCGACGCGGTCGAAGCCGGCGCGTTCGGGCCGGTCACGGGCGTATTGCACATCGGCATCGGCGGCTCGGCGCTCGGGCCGGCATTGCTCGTCGATGCGCTGGGTCGGCGGTCCGCGAAACTCGATGTGCGCTTCCTGTCCAACATCGACGGCGCGGCCTTCGATGCGGCCGTCAAATCGCTGGACCCGGCAACGACGCTGGTCGTCATCGCATCGAAGACCTTCACCACGCTCGAGGCGCTGGCGAACATGGAAGCAGCGCTCGACTGGCTGCGCGGCGCGGGCATTGCTGATCCGCAAGGGCGACTGATCGCCGTGACTGCCAAGCCGGAAGCGGCACTCGCCACCGGGATTGACGAGACGCGCATTCTTCCGTTCGGCGACGGTATCGGCGGTCGATATTCGCTGTGGAGCGCGGTTGGAGTCAGCGCCGCCCTCGCGCTCGGCTGGGATGCATTCGAGGAGCTGATCGAGGGCGCGGCCGAGATGGACCGCCATTTCCGTTTCTCCGAGCCGACGGCGAACGTCCCGCTCATCGCTGCCTTTGCCGACCGGCTCTATGCCGAGCAACTCGGCTGCCAGACACGGGGCGTTTTCGCCTATGACGAGCGGCTGCGCATGCTGACGCCATTTCTTCAGCAGCTCGAGATGGAATCGAACGGCAAGTCGGTGACGCGCGAAGGGAAGCCGGTCAGCGGCCGGACCGCGCCGGTGACGTGGGGCGGGACGGGCACGGACGCTCAACACGCGGTGTTTCAGCTTCTGCACCAGGGCACGGACCTTGTGCCAGTCGAGTTCGTCGCGGTTCGCGAGGGCGACGACGGACAGATTCCTGAGCATCACCGGCTGTTGCTTCTCAATGCCTTCGCGCAAGGCGCTGCGCTGATGCAGGGTCGCTCGAGCGATGACCCGCAGCGTGCCTATCCGGGCAATCGGCCGAGCACGACGATCCTGCTCCAGCGGCTCGATGCGCGTTCGCTTGGCGCGTTGATCGCCTTCTACGAGCATCGAACCTTCGCCAATGCGGTGCTGATGGGCGTCAACCCGTTCGATCAGTTTGGCGTGGAGTTGGGCAAGGAAATTGCCCGGCGCATGGCCGAAGGCGAGGAAGATGAGCATCTCGATCCGTCGACCCGTGCCCTGATCGAAAGAGCGGGAATCTGATGGCTGATTTCGACCTGTTCGTAATTGGCGCCGGTTCGGGCGGCGTCCGTGCCGCCCGCGTTGCGGCCGCCTATGGCGCGCGCGTGGCGATTGCCGAGGAGCACAAGATCGGGGGAACCTGCGTGATCCGCGGCTGCGTGCCCAAGAAGCTGCTCGTCTACGGCGCGCATTTCGCGGAGGATCTCAATGACGCGGCAATGTTCGGCTGGGACATCCCGAAGAAGCGGTTCGACTGGCCGGTGCTGCGCGACAATGTGTTGGCTGAAGTTGGCCGGCTCGAGGGCGCTTACACCGAGACTTTGACCAGCCATGACGTCGTCATCTTCCATGACCGGGCGGTGCTGACTGGCGCGAACTCCGTCGAAGTCGGCGGCAAGGCCTTCAAAGCCGATAAGATCCTGATCGCCACGGGCGCGCGGCCGCTGATGCCGCAAATCGAGGGTGTCGGGCATGCGATCAGCTCGAACGAGGTGTTCCATCTCGAAGAGCTGCCCAAGCGCATCATGATCGCCGGCGGCGGTTATATCGCGAATGAATTTGCGGGAATTTTCAATGAGTTCGGCACCAACGTTACGCTGGTCAACCGGAGCGACGTGATCCTGCGCCATTACGACCAGCAGCTCGTCGACCGCCTGATCCAGATCTCGCTTCGCAAGGGCATCGACTTTAAATTCAACGCGACCATCGACCGGATTGAACGGCGAGGAGACGGAAAGCTTCTTGTCGCGATGACCGGATGCGACGACATGGAGGTCGACCAGCTATTGTTCGCAGTTGGACGCCGGCCCAACATAGAAAATCTCGGGCTCGAGGTCGCGGGCGTCGGGCTCGGCGACAAGGGCCAGATCAAGGTCGACGAGGATAGCCGCACCTCGGCTCCCTCGATCTTCGCGGTGGGCGATGTGACCGACCGCGTTCAACTGACGCCGGTCGCGATCCGCGAGGGGCAGGCCTTCGCCGACACTTTCTTCGGCAGCAAGCCGACGCGGCTCGACTATGGTTGCATTCCGTCGGCGGTGTTCAGCCATCCGCCGCTTGCTGGCGTGGGCCTGACCGAGGGCGAGGCGCGCAATCGCCTTGGCTCCGTCAAGGTCTTCGCTTCAGACTTCCGCTCGATGAAGAACGTTCTCGCCGGCCGCAACGAGCGATCACTCTACAAGCTGGTCGTCGACGGCGCGACGGACGAAATCGTCGGCCTGCACATGATCGGTCCGGACGCGCCGGAAATCCTCCAGGCCGCGGCCGTCGCTGTGAAGGCCAAGCTCAAAAAGGCCGATTTCGACGCCACGGTCGCGCTCCACCCGACCATGGCGGAAGAACTCGTGCTGATGCGGTGACGAAGGCTGAGCTCGACGCGCGCTGCCTGGAAAGCTTCGAGCGGCAGGGGATGATGCAGCTGATCGGGGCCAAGCTCATCGAAGCCGCCGACGGTCGCGCGGTGATCGAAGTTCCTTATCGCAGCGATCTCACGCAGCAGAACGGCTATTTCCACGGCGGCGTGGTTGCGGCAATCGCCGATACGGCGTCCGGATACGCGGCCTACACGACGATGCCCGCCGACGCTTCAGTCCTGACGGTCGAGTTCAAGATCAACCTGGTGAACCCTGCCACGGGCGATCGGCTGCGCGCCGAGGCGAAGGTCAGGAAGTCGGGTCGTACCCTTGTCATTGTGGCCGCCACAGTCTCGGCGATTTGCGGCGAAAAAGCGGTTGTCTGCGCTGAGATGCTCGGCACGTTCATCGTCCTGCGCCATACCAGCGACGTCGAGCCCCGCGCGCGGGACTAGGTTGCAGCTCTGGACGTCGTTAACCCGCCTCTCTAGGCGAGGTCATCGGACAGCAGTGGGAACTTGATGGAATTCGACGCGATCATCATCGGCGCCGGCCATAACGGCCTGACCTGCGCTTATTATTTGGCGAAAAAGGGCCTCAAGGTCGCAGTCGTTGAAGCCGCCGGGAATGTCGGCGGGGCGGCGGTGACCGATGAATTCCTGCCGGGCTTCCGGAATTCCGCGGCGAGCTACACCGTCAGCCTTCTCAACCCCAAGGTCATCCGCGAGATGCAGCTCGAGCGGCACGGATTGAAAGTCGTGCTGAGGAAGACCGACAATTTCCTGCCCGGAGACGGCGACTATTTGCTTGCGGGGCGCGGAGGTCTGACGCGCAAGGAAATCGCCCGCCACGTGAAGAGTGATGGCGACTCTTACGATCGCTACCTCGCAGAGCTCGAAACCGTCGTTCGGCTACTCAAGAAATGGCTGCTGCGCGCGCCGCCGAATGTCGGGCGGAAGGTCAGCGCGCTGCCCAAGATCCTCAGCCTGGGCAAGGACATGGCGGGGCTGTCGCTCGCTGAAACGCGGGTGGTCCACGATTTCGCCGTGCGCAGCGCCTCGGAAATCCTCGAGCGCCACTTCAAGGGCGATCTTACCAAGGCACTGTTCGGGTTCGATGGGGTGGTCGGCAACTTCGCTTCGCCGCAGTCGCCCGGCACGGCCTATGTCTTGCTCCATCACCTGTTCGGCGAAGCCGCCGGAGTACCGGGGGCCTGGGGCCACGCGATCGGCGGCATGGGTTCGATCACTCAGGCGATGGCCCGGGCTTGCCGCGAGGCGGGTGTCGACATTGTGCTCAATACGCCGGTCGAGGAACTGATCGTCGCCGATGGGCGCGCTGCTGGCGTGGTCGCCGACGGCCGCGCGTGGCGCGCCAAGAATGTGATTGCCGGCGTCAATCCGAAGCTCCTCTTCGATCGGCTGGTGCCGCGCGGCGCGGTCGATGACGATGTCGCCAGCCGGATGCACGGGTGGAAATGCGAAAGCGCGACGTTCCGTATGAACGTTGCTCTGTCGGAGCTGCCCAAGTTCACAGTGTTGCCCAAGAGAGGCAATCACTTGACCGCCGGGATCATCATGGCGCCAAGCCTCGATTACATGCACCGCGCCTGGCTCGACGCGGCTGTGAGCGGCTGGGCGAAGCAGCCGATCATAGAGATGCTGATCCCGTCGACTCTTGATTCGACGCTTGCACCCAAGGGCAAGCATGTCGCTTCTCTGTTTTGCCAGCACTTTCGTTATGATCTTGGCCCTGGCCGCAGCTGGGACAAAGAACGCGAAACGGCGGCGGATCAAATTATCGCGACGGTCGACGCGCACGCGCCTGGTTTCGCTAAGTCGATTCTCGGCCGGCAAATCCATTCGCCGCTCGACCTCGAGCGCCGGTTCGGCCTGATCGGTGGCGATATCTTCCACGGCAAAATGGGTCTCGACCAGCTATTCAGCGCGCGGCCGATGATCGGTGCCGCCGATTACCGCATGCCCTTGAAGGGTCTCTATTTGTGCGGTTCGGGCGCGCATCCAGGCGGCGGTGTGACGGGAGCACCGGGTCACAACGCAGCACGCGCGGTCCTCAGCGACCGTCGCTTCTGGATGCGCCGGCATTGAAACCTCTCGAAGGCATCAAGGTCCTCGATTTGAGCCGCGTGCTCGCCGGCCCATGGTGCACGCAATTGCTGGCCGACCTCGGTGCGGAGGTGATCAAGGTCGAACGGCCGGGAGCCGGAGACGATACAAGGCACTGGGGCCCGCCGTGGCATGGCGATGGGGACCGGCGCGTGGCCGCCTATTTCCTGAGCTGCAACCGCGGCAAGAAGTCGGCGGCGATCGACTTCGCCAAGCCCGAAGGCGCGGCGCTCGTCGGCAAGCTCGCACGCCAGTCCGACGTGCTCATCGAAAACTTCAAAGTCGGTGGCCTGAAAAAATTCGGGCTCGATGCGAAATCGCTGTGCGCGGAGCATCCGCGGCTGGTCTACGCCTCTATCACCGGTTTCGGCCAGGACGGGCCATATGCCGATCGCGCCGGTTACGATTACATCATCCAGGGCATGGGCGCGCTGATGAGCATCACTGGCCTGCCCGACGGCGAGCCCGGCGGCGGACCGATGCGCGTTGGCGTAGCGGTCGTTGACTTGTTCACGGGACTCTACACGGCGGTCGCGATTCTCGCTGCGCTGTATGGGCGAGAGAAAAGGGGCGAGGGCGCTCACATCGACATGTCGTTGTTCGATACACAGCTGGCGATGCTAGCCAATCAGGCTTCGAACGCCCTGATATCTGGCGAAGACCCGCCGCGGCAGGGCAATACGCACCCCAACATCGTGCCTTATCAGCCGTTCGAAGCTACCGATCAGCCGATCATCGTCGCGGTCGGCAACGAGCGCCAGTTTGCGCGGCTCGCGGAGATTTGCGGGCATCCCGAATGGACAAGCGATCCGCGGTTCAATTCGAACGGCGCCCGCGTTGCCAACCGCAGCGAGATGGTGCGGCTGGTGGGTGAAGCGATTCGGCAAAAGCCCGCCGCCGAGTGGCTCGAGCGGCTGGAAGCCGCCGGTATCCCGGCCGGGCCGATCAACCGCATCAGCCAGGCGCTGTCCGACGTTCAGGCCCAGCATCGTCAAATGGTGCGTTCGTTCGCCGGCGTCCCGTTGGTCGGATCGCCGTTGCGCTTCGATGCCCAGCGCGTCGATTCAGAACTGCCGCCACCAGCCCTTGGCGAGCATACGAACGACGTTCTGTCCGATCTCGGGGTGGATCCGGGCGAGATTACCAGGCTCAGGTCGGAAGGCGTGGTCGGCTAATCCGAGTCGCCGGCCTTGCTCGCGCCGGCGACCAGAAGATCGAGCTGGTTCTGGCAACCATTTTGGATCAACAATTGCGCCGCGGCGACCATGTCGGATGGCGCCGATGACACGATCACGAAACTTACGTCGCTGTTATCGCCGTTATCGCCCAGTCCGATCTGATATTCGCCGCCGTTTGAGATCGGCAGCGCGCTCGGCCAGCTCATCGAAGCCTTGCCCGCCGCCCAGCTGAGTTCCTGACTCTTGCCGTCGGCCGAACGAATCGTGGCCTTGATCGCGCTGTCGCTCTCGGGCCGCCACAGCTGAAGCTTGGACGGGTTGGCGACGCAAACCTTGCCGCTCTGCGTCACGTCGAGATCCCAGATGCTGGGGTTATGTGCGACCTCGCCCGTCCGGAGGGCACCGAACCGGCCGCGCTGACCCGCCGCGGACGCCAGCGTGACTTGTTTCGCATCGAAGCTGCCCGGTCCGCGCATTGTCTTGGCGCTGCCTGCGCCGAGCACGGTCACCACGTCGCCCCCCTGGAGGGTGATCTTCGCGGTTTCCGGGAGTGTCTTTCCGGGCGGATAGGCTTTGGCCGATGGGCCGAGCGATCTCACGACCACGACGCTTGCGAGGGCCGTCGTGGAGGTGACAGCAAGGATGCCCGCGGCACCGGCCAGCCAGAGCTTCGTGCACATCGGTGCGTCTCCTTTATTGTGCGTTCGCGACATTGTATTTCGTCGTTTCGGCCGAGGTCAGGCAACGCCGCGTCGACTTGTCCTCGGGCCCGCTGGCGACCGCCTTTTGCTGGTACATGACTTCGGTCAGCAGCTTGCGGGATACACCCATGCGGATGAGGAAGTCATTGTCCTCGCTCGCCAGCATCGCCGAATCCTGCTCGACATCGCCGATCAGTCCGATCGCCTTGTCAGTCCCCTTGTTCAGCTCGGATTTGACGGCCTCTTTGTCGCCTACGTGGGTGAACATGTGGACGATGAACAATCCGCCCTCATCGACCAGGCGGATCGCGCCGCCCATGAACATGAAATTGCATGCCGAAAAGCAGGCCCATCCGGCGGGAATGCGCGTGGGGATGCCGCTCTTGCGGATGAGCTTGCCTGCTTCGTTGCCGGCGCGCGCCACGCCGCCGGGGGAGCGGAGCCATATTTCGTCGATCTGCCCGTCCGCGTTCAGGGCTTCCTGGAGCTTGGCTGGCACATCCTCGTCGATCAAGCCTTCCGCTTTCAGGATGCGCTGGCCATGCGAAGTATCGAGCGTGAAGCGCATCTGTGGATAGGTCGACCAATTGAGATGCTTGGGACACGTCGGATTGAGCGGATCGGCCGGCTCTGTCGCCGCAACATTGAGCAGCAGGAGGCACGCGCCAAGGGTCCGCTTGAACATGTCAGACCCGCGCGTAACCGCTGGCGCCCTTGGCCCGGCACATCTTCTTGGGCACAGTCGTTTCCTCGCCGTCGACAATAACGACGTCGGTGACCGTCACGCACTGGCCCCCGTCGGCGAGTTGTTCCGACCCGGTGACCTTCGACTTGCCGGTGACGTTGGGGCGAGTCTCGCTCTTCCATGCGACCTCCGTGCCTACGCCGCCCCGAATCGCGTCGTCGGTCGCCTTGGCGGCCTGCTGCTGCTCTTTGCAGTCGAGCATCTTCAGGAGTTCGTCGGTGAGATACGAGCCGGCCGGCAGGGCGAGCGAGACGACATTGCCGGCGACGCCCGCATGCCCGAGCAAGTTTCCGCCGATGGCGGTGGCCAGTCCGCCGAACATCGACCGCTTTGCTTTCTTCTGCGCGGTATCCGCGCATTGTTGGGGCGGAGCTGGATTTTCTGCCCCCGCCGGAGTGGTGAGAGGGGTCGCCGGCGCAACCGCCAACAGCCCGGCTATGACCAAGGCACGCAACATGGATTCTCCCCCGTGTCGATGTGCGGCCAAATTATTCTTTGATTTGAATGCGGTCAATCAACTGGATTTAATCAGGCCGGCCGTGGCCGTGTCGAGCCGAGCATTGTTTCGAGTTCTTCGATGCGTCGGCTGTTGGCCGCGATCAGCTCGGCGACCGCGCTCTCGCGTTCCTCGCGCTTCATGACGGTGCGGATGCCGCGCGCGATGCCTTCCGACACGTCGGCCAGCGCTCTCTGCTCGTCGCGGCTCGGGATCGAACCGTCGGGTCGCGGACCAACGAGAATGAAGCCGATGGGCTCGTCGTCGCCGGAGCTTGGAACCAGCGGCAGGCGGATCGGGAACAAGCGATCTTCGGCGTTGCAAATATCGTCGGCATAGTCGCGACCCAGGGCCGTCGAGCGCCATTCCTCGACCAGTCCCTGATCCACTTCGCGAGCCTTCAACACCCGGTCATTGACCACGACAGCCGTGCGGATCGAGCGGACGCCGCGTTCGATCCGCAGCAGGATCTCGTCGAGCATCTCCTGCAACGACGCGGTTTCGCGCATGTCGCGCACGCATTCGGGGAGATCGTCGCGGAGCAATACGAGGTTTCGCTGAAACCGTTTCTCGGACCAGCGCTGAATGCGCTCCTGAATTGGATTGATTAGGACCGTGGCGAGCGCGGCGGCAATCACGACCGGTCCCTCGCTCCCGCTGTTGCCGTAGAAATTGTAGACGATCTGCTTGAGGGCATCGGCCGCTGCGGCAAAGACGGTCGCCACGGCAAGCGTGATCAGCGCGAAATTCGCCGACCGACTGATTACGACCTCGGCATCGTACAGACGGTACCGCAGGAGCGCGATGAGCAGGCCGAACTGAAGGATCAATACGGCGAGACCGAGCGCGATGCCCGCGCCCATCTCGACCAGCAGCTGTTGGCCGAAGCTGCCGGTCGACCATTTGAACAGGTCGCAAGCAATCGAGATGGCGCGCAGCAGTGCGTAACCGCTGAAGCCGAACAGGGCCCAGCGGATTTGCTGGCGCATGTCGCTCGATTCAGTTTGGCGGATGCAGCGCACCAACATCACGACAGCGATCACCATGAAGCCGACGAAACAGGCTTCGTAGATCTGACCTTGAAGGAAGAAGAGAATGGGCAGCGCCGCCAGCAGTGCGACGGTGCGCAACGACAACAGGCCGTAGGGGAACAGGAAGATCCCGGCGAGCAACAGCACGTTCCCGAGATCGTAGAGTCCGGCGTTCGCCCACAGTGGCACGCCTGCGTTTGCAAGAAACACGGAGGATGGTTGCTCCGCGCCGATGGTCAGCAGGACAGCGAACGAAAGGATCGA
>Ga0070667_100003779_pt1 | contig 12870 bp, 10 predicted proteins | sample KBSS33metaG_FD_64659 | JGI IMG/M metagenome (GOLD analysis project Ga0070667, IMG submission 64659) | Switchgrass rhizosphere microbial communities from Kellogg Biological Station, Michigan, USA - KBS S3-3 metaG | ecosystem: Host-associated > Plants > Roots > Rhizosphere > Soil ...
GTCGAGCCATTCGCGGCGGAAGATCTCATGACCGCGATCGACGCGGCGATGCATCGACACACTTGCGCCGCCAATCTTCGGGACGCCACCCTGGCGACCATCGTGACCGGCGTGCAACGAGATGCCGACGGCGGCGAACGTTCGGACCGCGTTCGCTACATGAATCATGCGGCCGAGGGGCTGACGGGCTGGCGCCTGTCGGAAGCCCAGGGCCTGGCCCTGGGCGACGTGCTGACGCTGATCGATGCAGAAGGCCGCCCGCTGGACCTGTCGGAAGCGGCGCTGCAACAGCCAGGCCTCTTGCATGTCGACATGCGCGTTGCCATCGTCGACCGCTACGGCGCGACGGTCGGCGTGCGCGCCTATGCCTCGCCAGTCCTCAATGCGCAGGGCGCAACGAAGGGGGTATCGCTGTCGATCGACACCGTCAGCGCGAGTGACCGCGCGGAGCAGAAGTTCCGTCGTGTGCTCGAAGTGACGCCCGATGCGATGCTGGTTGTCGATGCCCACGGCCGGATCGTGCTGGCCAACCGCTGCGCAGAAGAGATGTTTGGCTATCCGATGGCTGAACTCCTGGGCAAGTCGGTGGAGATGCTCACGCCGCCGGCCGTGCGCGAGCGACACGGGACGGAGCGGATGCATTTCTTCGCGTCGCCGCGGGTGCGGCCCATGGGGCTGGCCCGAGAACTGCACGGCCTTCGCAAGGACGGCTCGCTGGTGCCCGTCGAGATCAGCCTCGGGCCGATTCATACCGAGAACGGCGTCTGGGCCCTGGCAGCGGTGCGCGACGTCAGCGAGCGCAAGCGTGCCGAGGCGGATCGGCGCAGCCAGGAAGAGCGCACTCGCGCCGTCTTCGAGGCGGGCCTGGTCGGCATGGCGATCATCTCGCCGCAGCGTACCTTTCTCGAAGTCAACGATGCGCTCGCCGACATGCTGGGGGTTTCAAAGCAGTCGCTGATCGGCACCGGCTGGGATGAGTCGACGCATCTCGGCGATCTGCCAGACAACGTGCGCGGGCTCGAGAGGGCCATTGCCGGCGAGCGCGACAGCTACCGGGGGCAGAAGCGGTTCGTCCGCGCGGACGGTACGACCCTCTTTGTCGAGATTTCCGGGCGTGCGGTGCGCGATGACGATCAATCGCTGCGCTACTTCGTCGTGCTGGTGCGCGACGTCACCGAACAGAAACTGGCAGAAGACGCGTTGCGCGCCAGCGAAGATCGCTACCGCACGCTCATCGAGCAGGCTTCCGACGGGATCTTCATCTTCGATCGCCACGGGCGCTTCCTCGAAGTGAACGCGGCCGGTGCGCAGATGCTCGGGCGCTCTGGTGCGCAACTCCTGGAGATGTCGATCCGGGATGTCGTTGCCCACGATGAGCAGCCACGCATCGAGCCCGAGCGTGCACGGCTGCTGGGCCGCGACCCCGTCAAGAGCACCTGGCGGTTTCGCCGTGCGGACGGCACGTTCTTCCACGGAGAAGTCGTTGCGCGCCGGCTTCCCCATGCACGCGGCCTGGCCTTCGTTCGCGACGTGTCCCAGCGCATGCGAATCGAGGAGGCACTGCGCAAGAGCGAGGCCAACCTCAACGAAGCGCAGATCCTCGCGGGGTTGGGGAGCTGGGAGTTCGACCTGGGCAAGCACGTGATGACCTGGTCGGAAGAGGCCCAGGCCATCTACGAGCTGTCGCCGTCCGAACGTGCTGCGGTGCGAGATCGCCTGCTGGAGCGGGTGCATCCCGACGATCGGGAACGGGTCGAGCGCTGCCATGCCGATTCGCTGCGCGATCGGACCCAGTACGACATCGAGCATCGGCTGCTGATGCCCGACGGTCGCGTCAAGTACGTGCACGAGCGCGGCAGGGCCGAATACGACGCCGACGGCGCACCGGTGCGCACGATCGGCATCGTGCAGGACATCACCGAGCGCTGGGCGGCGGACGCGAAGTTGCGCGAGAACGAGGCCCTGCTGTCCGCGGTCATCCGCTCGGCCAGCGACGCCGTGATCAGCACCGACGTCCAGGGGCGCATCACCATGTTCAATCCTGCCGCCGAGTGCATCTTCGGCCGGACCGCGGCCTCGATGGTCGGGCAGCGCATCGGGGTGTTGATTCCCGCCCGCGCGCGCGCGTCGCACGATGAAAACCTCGCCTCCTTCGCCAGCTCGCAGGTGGCGAGCCGCAGCATGGGCGTCGGCCGGGTGCAAGGTGTCCGCGCCGACGGGGCCGTGCTGGAACTGGAGTCGTCCATCTCGCAGGTCACGATCAACGGCAAGCAGGTCCTCACGGCGACGCTGCGCGACGTGACCGATCGGGTTCACTCCGAGAACGCCCTGGCGCGCTACCGGCTCGAGCTCACCGAGCTGACGCACCAGCTGATGGACCAGGAGCGCGCCACGGCAAACCGGCTGGCGCAGGTGCTGCACGACCAGCTCGGGCAGACGCTGAGCGCGATTCGCATCGACTTCGTGGACGACGCGCAGTTTGCCGATCCCGGCCAAGCGGCCCGCCACGCCCGCGTCGACGCACTGATCGATTCCGCCATTCGAGAAGTGCGGCAGGTGCTGGCGGAGCTGCGCCCCACACTGCTCGGCGAATTCGGCCTGTTCAAGGCGCTGGACAACGAACTGCACACCCGCCAGCCGTCGGCCGGCGACGTGCGCCTGCGCATCGAGGCGCGCCCCGAGGTCGAATCGCAGCGCTGGCACCCGGACATCGAATACGCCGCCTTCATGGTCGCGCGCGAGGCGGTGGCCAACGCGGTGCAGCACGCCGCGGCGACGCTCGTGCGGGTGGTCCTCGACGGCGACGCGAAATCGCTGTGGCTGGAGGTGGTGGACAACGGCCGCGGCCTGCCCGCCAGCGCGGCCACGGTGCGGGCCGGGCATCTCGGCATGGTGGGCATGCGCGAGCGCTCCATCGCCATCGGCGCCCGCTTCGAAGCCCAGTCCCTCCCCGAAGGCGGGACGGCGATACGGCTGACCTGGAACGAGGCCCCCGCATGAAGCCCATCACCATCTACCTCGTCGACGACCACGCCATCCTGCGCGATGGCCTGCGTGCGATGCTGGCAGCCGGCAACCACGACGTGGTGGGCGAGGCCGCGGAGCCCACCGCCGCGCTGGCCGACCTGACGCGGTTGAAGCCCGACCTGCTGCTCCTCGACCTGAGCCTGGGCAGCCGCTCCGGCCTCGAACTGCTGGCCGAGATCCAGAAGCGCTCTCTTCCCGTGCGCAGCGTGATGCTGACCATGTCGGCGCAACCGCGCCATGTCGCCGAAGCCCTTCGACTGGGCGCCTCCGGCTACGTGCTCAAGGGCGCATCCCGCACCGAGCTGATGAACGCGATCGACGCGGTGGCCATGGGCAAGCGCTACCTCGGTCCCGAGGTGGCCGACCTGGCAGTGCAGGCCTTGACCGCCGAGCCCGACGACAACCCCCTGGCCGAGCTCTCGCCCAGGGAGCGCCAGATCATCGCGATGGTCGTGAATGGCCTGTCGAGTCCGATGATCGGCGAGCAGCTGCATCTGTCGCCCAAGACCGTCGACACCTATCGCAGCCGCCTGATGGCCAAGCTCGGCGTGGCCGACGTGACGGCGTTGGTCCGCTTCGCCATCCGCCACGGCCTGATCGACGCCGACGGCAACTGAAGCGCGAACGGGGGGGGGCCCGCGGCCGGTAGGCCGGATCTTCCGACGTGCGCTGGCAGGATTCCCGCACGCCCGTGATCAAGAGTCCCTTACAGACGGGAACAAGTGCGATTCCTACAGTGCTTCCCATGCATATTGGCGCACTGACCTCCGTGGGACCGAACGACATCGAGCATGCCGGCGCGCGCGGGTCGGCGCGGGGCTTGATCGGGCGCCTGCTTCAACGCATTGCGGGGCAGCGGTCTCGTCATGCTCGACGCCCAGGCGACGCGTCCGACGTGGCTCGGGCGCTGGCCGAGCGGCTCGCCGAAGCCAGCGGCCTCTGGAGCGCTCACCTCGCCACTGCGCAGAACGAAATGCGCGATGCCACCACGCAGCTGCTGCAGGGCTTCACGCAGATCCTCGCGCAGCTCGACGCGATCGTCGAGCCCCACGAACGCGCCGATGCCGCGGCGGGCACGGGCGACGGGCTGGCGCGGCGCGCCGACATGCTGCAGCAATGCGAGGCGCAGTTGCGCGGCCTGCTCGGCAACTTCCAGGTCTTCGTCGCGTCACGCACCGAGGTGATGACGTCGGTGGGCATGCTGGCGGGCTCGTCGGGCCGCCTGGCCGACATGGCTGACGACGTCGCGAAGCTCGCCCGCCAGACCAACCTCCTGTCCATCAATGCTGCCATCGAGGCGGCACGCGCCGGCGATCGCGGCCGCGGGTTCGCCGTGGTCGCGGCCGAGGTGCGCCGCCTGTCGACCGAGTCGGGCGACACCGGCAAGCGCATCGGCGCGCAGGTCAACGACTTCGGAACGCTGATGAACGAAGCGCTGGCGCAGGCAGCGCAGACCACGCAGCGCGACGCCGGCGTCATCGAGGCGTCGGAGCAGACGATCTGCCAGGTCGTCGAGCAGGTCGACGCCGCAGTCTCCCAGCTGCACCAGCGGGCGGCCGATCTCGGCGCGCGCAGCAGCGTCGTGCGGGCACAGGTGGAGCAGCTGATGATCGCGTTCCAGTTTCAGGACCGCGTGCAGCAGATCGTCGACCAGGTGAGCCGCTCGATGGTCACCGCCATCGAGCGCCTGCAGGAATCGCTGATCTCTGGCACGGCGCCCTCTGCCGACGAATGGGCCGCGTTGCTGAGCGTGGGCTACACGACCGACGAGCAACGCCGGGTGGCGGTGGGCGCCGCGGCCGAAGCGCCGCACGCCGGCGGTGAAACCACCTTCTTCTGAGCACGGCGAATCCCATGGCCAAGACCATCCTCATCGTCGACGACTCGGCGTCGCTGCGCACCGTCGTCAGGCTCTCGCTCTCGCGAGCGGGCTACGACGTGCTGGAGGCCGACGACGGCCAGCAGGGTCTGGTGCAGCTCGACAAGGCGCCCAAGGTTCACCTGATCCTCAGCGACGTCAACATGCCCAACATGGACGGCATCGCCTTCGTCACCCGCGTCAAGCAGCATCCGCGGCACCGCTTCACGCCCTGCGTGATGCTGACCACCGAAGGCGAGGCCGCCAAGCGGGAGCAGGGTCGAGCGGCGGGCGCGAAAGCCTGGATCGTCAAGCCCTTCAACCCGCCGCAACTGCTGGATGCGGTGTCCAAGCTCATCCTGCCGTAGGAGCGAATCATGGCAAGCGCACTCGCCCTTCCGACCGACCTGACGATCTGCAGCGTCGGTGAACTTCGAGCGAACTGGCTGGCCTGGCTCGACGCGATTGCGCACGCATCAGCGGACCCGGCGGGCGCGTGCTGCGACGTCGACGCCGCGGCCGTCGGCGAAGTCGATGCGGCCGGCGTGCAGCTGCTGCTGGCGCTGGAAAACGCGCTGGCTCATCGGCAGCTGACGCTGCGGCTCGCCGACCCGAGCGCCGCGCTGATCCATGCCTGCGAATCGCTGGGCGTGGCGCACCTGCTCGGGGCCACGGCCCAGGTCGGCTGAGCCAGCGCGCGATGAACAACGACTCCGACAACAGCTTCATTGCCCAGGCGCTGCCGGCCTTCATCAGCGAGGCCCACGAGCAGATCGCGATGCTCGAGCAGCTGCTGCTCCAGCTCGAGGACGCGCCCGGTGACCGCGAGCTGCTCGATGCATTGTTTCGCTGCGCCCACACGGTCAAGGGTTCGGCCGGCATCTTCGGGCTGGACCGCGTGGTGGCGTTCACCCACCACGTCGAGACCCTGCTCGATCAGCTGCGCGAGGGCAAGCTGGCGCTGTCGCCCGAGCTGAGCACGCTGCTGCTGCAGTCCAACGACCAGATCCGCGCCCTGGTGGGTGCGGCGCAGGACAGCCAGGCGGAGTCAGCCGAGGCACTGCACGAGCGCGACGCGCTGGTGCAACGCCTGAAGTCGGCCTGCACGGCGCCCGACGTGGCGCCAGCCGACGAAGCGCAGCATGCCCAGGCGCTCGGCGGCGCGCGTTGCTGGCACCTTTCCGTACGCTTCGGCCCTGAGACCTTTCGCAACGGCATGGATCCGCTGGCGATCCTCAACTACGTGCGCGGCCTCGGCGCGATTCCGCGCCTGGCGTGCGACGCCTCGGCAGTGCCGGCGCTCGACGCCATCGATCCCGAGACCTGTCACCTCGCCTTCGAGTTCAGCCTCGCCACCGCGGCGTCGCGCACCGAGATCGAGTCCGCCTTCAGCTTCGTGCGCGACGACTGCACGCTGCACCTGCTCGAGCCCGGCGCGTCGCCGCGCGAGTTCGTCGCGCTGATCGACGCCATGCCCGACAACCCGCGCCTGGGCGACATCCTGATTGCCGTCGGCGCAATCTCGCGACTCCAGCTCGAGCAGGCGCTGAAGGTCCAGGCCGACGACACCGGCAGCGGCGGCGCCGCGGTGCCTCTCGGCGAGATCCTCGAGGCCAGGAGCGCGGTGAGCCCGCAGGTCGTGGGCGCCGCGCTGCAGAAGCAGAGGAAGCAGCGGGAGTCCGGCGCGACCGCCCCCGGGGACGACAACCGCTTCATCCGGGTCCACGCCGACCGCCTCGACGCCGTCATCAATCTGCTCGGCGAACTCGTCATCGCCAGTGCCGGCGCGTCGATGCTGGCGCGGCAGGCGCGCCAGGGCAGCCTGATCGAAGCCAACCAGCAGATCGGCACGCTCGTCGAAGAGATTCGCAACGGCACGCTGCAGCTGCGCATGGTGCCGATCGGCGAAACCTTCTCGCGCTTTCGCCGCGTCGTTCGCGATACCGCGTCCGAACTCGGCAAGGACGTGTTGCTGGACATCGTGGGCGGCGAGACAGAGCTCGACAAATCGATGGTCGAACGCATCGCGGACCCGCTGATGCACCTGGTGCGCAACGCGCTCGACCACGGTCTGGAGACGCCTCAGGCGCGCAGTGCCGCAGGCAAATCGCCGCAGGGCAAGCTGACGCTCTCGGCCTGCCACGAGTCCGGCAGCATCCTGATTCGCATCATCGATGACGGGCGCGGCATCAACCGGCAGAAGGTCCTTGAACGGGCATGGGAGCGCGGATTGGTCGAGCCGGGCGTGACGCCGTCCGACGACGAAGTGCTCAAGCTCATCTTCGAACCCGGCTTCTCGACCGCCGAGAAGGTCACCAATCTCAGCGGCCGCGGCGTCGGAATGGACGTCGTGCGTCGCAACATCGAGGCGCTGCGCGGCACCGTCAGCCTGAACAGCGACGCAGGGCAGGGCAGCCGCATCGAGATTCGCCTGCCGTTGACGCTGGCGATCATCGATGGCTTCCTGATCGGCGTCGGCCCGAGCAAGTTCATCTTCCCGCTCGACGCGGTGGTCGAGGTGATCGAGAGCCGCCCCACCGCCACCGCACTCGACGAGCGCGGGCGCAGCCTGGTCGAGTTGCGCGGCCGCGTGCTGCCGCTGGTGAGCCTGCGCAACCTGTACGCGCTGGACTCGCCACCGCCGGAACGCTGCAGCGTCGTCGTCATCCAGTCGGCCTCGCGCCGCTTCGGCGTGATGGTCGACCAGCTGCTGGGCCAGCACCAGACAGTTATCAAGCCGCTGGGCCGCATGTTTCGCAGCCTGCGCGGCATGTCCGGATCGTCGATCCTGGGCAATGGCGAAGTCGCCCTGATCTTCGATGTCGCCGCGCTCGGCGAACTCGCCGCCGGCGGTGGGGCCCGCGCCGCCGCCACGACCCCCGTCACCGCCGCCGGAGGATCGTGATGCCCAGCGTTCACGGCGTCCTGGCCGACACCCTGAAGACAGCCGCGGCTCGCCACGCGGCGCCGACCGCCGATCCACCCGGGCGAGTGCCGCCCGCACCCACCCCCCACTCCCGCCTCCCGCACCCGATCCAAGGAACCATCATGCAAGCCCTCCAAAGCCACAGCGGCCGTCTGCCTGCCGCCATCGCCCTGGCCGCCGTGCCGCCGCTCCTGGGAGCAATCCTGTGCGCCGCCGGCCTGATCGGCCCGGTAGTGTTGGCGGGGCTGGCGGTGGCCGGCATCGGCGGCGCGCTGTGGGCGGTTCTCAGCGCGCTGGCGCTGCAGCGCCAGCTGTCCGCCGCGGCCGACGAGCAGGCGCAGGCTCAGGGGCTGAAACTGGCGCTGGCCGAGATGCAGCGCCAGCACGAGGCCGGCGCCATCGACCACATGATCGACAGCGGCGAGCTCGGCGGTGTGTCCGCGACCACGGCCCAGGGCATCAACGACCTGGTGAAGTCCCACATCGCAGTGAAGATGAAGGTCGTCGATGTCGTCACCGCCTACGCCGGTGGCAACCTGGACGTGGCCATGGATCGTCTCCCGGGGCTGAAGGCCAGGATCACCGAGGCGATCGACAAGGTGCAGGCCAACCTGAAGGCCAACGCGGCGGATGCCGAGCGCAATCTGCGCGTCAAGAACGCGTTGGACAAGTGCACCACCAACGTGATGATCGCCGACGCCGACAACCACATCGTGTACATGAACGAAACCGTGACGGCGATGATGCAGCGCAACGAGAGCGAGCTGCGCAAGAGCCTGCCGCAGTTCAACGCGAACCGGCTGATCGGCGAGAACATCGACGTCTTCCACAAGAACCCGGCGCATCAGCGCGGCATGCTGTCCAGCCTGAGCAGCACCCACCGCACCCAGATCAAGGTCGGTGATCTGTACTTCGGGCTGATTGCCAATCCGATCGTCGACCGCGAGGGCAAGCGCGCGGGCACCGTTGTCGAGTGGGCCGACCGCACCGACGAGGTGGGCGTGGAGAACGAGGTCGCCAGCATCGTCAAGGCCGCCAGCGAAGGCAACTTCGCCGAGCGCCTGGGCCTGCAGGGCAAGACCGGTTTCTTCTCCAACCTCGCCAGCGGCATGAACCAGTTGCTGGATACCAGCGAACAAGGCCTCAGCGATGTGGCCGAGGTGCTGGCGGCGTTCGCCGACGGTGACCTGACCAAGCGCATCGAGCGCGACTACGCCGGCCTGTTCGGCAAGGTCAAGGACAGCGCCAACTCGACGGCCGACAACCTCGCCCGCGTGATGGGCGAAGTGCGCGCCGCGGCCGATGCGCTCACCGGCGCCGCCAACCAGGTCAACGCCACGGCGCAGAGCCTGTCGCAGTCGGCGAGCGAGCAGGCCTCGTCGGTCGAAGAGACGACGGCGTCGATCGACACCATGTCGGCATCGATCACGCAGAACAGCGACAACGCCAGAGTCACCGACGGCATGGCCACCAAGGCCAGCAAGGAGGCGGGCGAAGGCGGCCAGGCGGTGACGCAGACGGTCACGGCCATGAAGCAGATCGCGACCAAGATCAGCATCGTCGACGACATCGCCTACCAGACCAACCTGCTGGCCCTGAACGCGGCGATCGAAGCGGCGCGAGCCGGCGAACACGGAAAGGGCTTCGCGGTGGTCGCCGCCGAGGTGCGCAAGCTCGCCGAGCGCAGCCAGGAAGCGGCCAAGGAAATCGGCGACCTCGCCGCCAACAGCGTCTCGACGGCAGAGCGCGCCGGCAAGCTGCTCGACGAGATCGTGCCGTCGATCCAGAAGACCAGCGAACTGGTGCAGGAGATCGCCGCGGCCTCGCAGGAGCAAAGCCAGTCGGTGACGCAGATCGGTGGCGCGATGGGCCAGCTCAGCAAGGCGACCCAGCAGAACGCGTCGGCCTCCGAGGAGTTGGCGGCGACGTCGGAGGAACTGTCCGGCCAGGCCGAGCAACTGCAGCAGTCGGTTGCCTTCTTCAACCTCGGCGGCGACAGCGCACCGACCAAGAAGGGCAAGCCCGAGGCCAAGGGTGCCGAGCGCCGGGCGTCGACCTCGCCGATGCGCGCAATCCCCCTGACGGGCGCGAAGGCGGGCCGGGCAGCGACCGGGACGAATGGCAACTTCCGCCCCTATTGAGGAGAGCGCGATGCAGACCGAAGCGAGTCCCGGCGCCGTCGAGGCGGCGGCACAGTACCTCACCTTCATGCTCGGCGAGGAGGTGTTCGCGATGGACATCCGCACCGTGCGCGAGATCATCCAGTACGGGCCGACGACCACCCTGCCGCTGATGCCGAGTTTCGTTCGCGGCGTCATCAACCTGCGCGGCGCCGTGGTGCCGGTGATCGACCTCAACGCGCGCTTCGGCCGCATCGCCGCCAACGTGGGCAAGAAGACCTGCATCGTGATCTTCGACGCGTTGCGCGCCGGCGAGCGGGTCGAGCTCGGGCTGCTCGTCGACGCGGTCAGCGAGGTGATCGACATCGCCCCCGATGCGATCGAGCCGCCACCAAATTTTGGCGCCGCCGTGCGCCGCGACTTCATTCGCGGCATGGGCAAGGTGGACGGCCGCTTCGTCATCATCCTCGAGCCCGACCGAGCCTTCGATGTTGAGGAGATGGCCCAGCTGTGCGAGTCGGCGCAAGACGCCGTGGCGGCCTGAGCGATGGACAGTACCATCCGCCACCCGTCGCGCTGGGCGCGCCGTGGCTGGGTCGCCGCGGGCATGGTGTGCCTGATTCTCGGCACCATCGGCATCGTCGTGCCGCTGTTGCCCACGGTCGACTTCTACGTGGCGGCCGCGTTCTGCCTCGCGCGCGGCAGCCAGCGCTGGGAGCACTGGCTCATGAGCCACCCGCGCATCGGTCCGATGGTGCACCAGTGGCGCGCCAACCGCTGCGTGCCGTTGAAGGCCAAGTGCCTGGCCACGTTGTCGATGAGCGCGAGCTGTGCCTGGGCGGCGTACGCCTTGCCGTCGCACACGGCCTGGATTCCGACCGCCTGCTGCGCATTGGTGGCCGCCTACCTGTGGAGCCGGCCGTCACGTCCGGCACACGCCGGGGCGCCGGCGGGTGCTACGGAGGGACGGCATGCTCGCCTTGCGTGATGAGACATTTCGTGGCATCGCGGAATTGATGCATGGCGCCGTCGGGCTCGCCTTCACAGAAAGCAAGAAGCCGCTGATTTCGTCCCGCCTGGCGCCGCGCATCCAGCGCCTCGGCCTGGCCGGGTTCGACGACTATCTGGCGCTCATCCAGGGTCACGGCGACGGCGGCGAATTCCAGATGGCCGTCGACCTGCTGACCACCAACGAGACCTACTTCTTCCGCGAACCGGCGCACTACGAACTGCTCGAGTCCGAACTCGCCCGCACGCGACCGCGCTCGCTGATGGTGTGGAGCGCCGCTGCTTCGTTCGGCGACGAGGCCTACAGCACCGCGATGTTGCTGGCCGACCTGACGCAGCAGGGTCGCATCGGCGCCGATTGGTCGATCCTCGGCACCGACATCAGCGACCGCGTGCTGCGCAGCGCCGTGGAGGCGGTGTACCCGAACGAGCGCCTGCGCGACGTGACGCCCGAGCGGCTGCGTCGCTACTGCTGGCGCGGCGAGGGTGACGCCGAGGGGCTGAGCCAGATCCAGCCTCACTTGCGCGAGCGCGTGCGCTTCGGTCAGCTCAACCTGTGCCAGCCGATCGAAGGGCTGGGTCTGTTCGATGTCGTGTTCCTGCGCAACGTGCTGATCTATTTCGATGCGCCGACCAAGCGCGACGTGATCGACCGCGTCCTGTCGCAACTGCGACCCGGTGGCCTGTTTTTCCTTGGCACCGCCGAGGGGCGCGTTCCGAGCAACACGCCGCTGCATGTGCTTGCGCCCGGAGCGTTCCGCAAGCCGGCAGCCTGAGCCCGCCGGTTCGAGGAGAGATGATGGCCATCAAGGTGTACGTGGTCGACGACTCGGCGGTAGTCCGACAGACGCTCGCCCACCTGCTGCAGGGCGACCCGGCCATCGAGCTGATGGGAAGCGCGCCGAACCCGTTGATTGCGGGCCCGGTGATCCGCAAGTCGCGCCCCGACGTGCTGCTGCTCGACATCGAAATGCCCGGCATGGACGGGTTGACCTTCTTGCGTCAGGTCATGGCGGAGTCGCCGATTCCGACCGTGATCTGCTCGACGTTGACCGAGAAGGGCAGCCAGGTCGCACTCGATGCGCTTGCGGCCGGGGCGGTCGCGGTGGTGGCGAAGCCGCGCCTGGGCTTGAAGCAGTTCCTCGAGGATTCGCGCCGCGACCTGGTGCAGACGCTCAAGACCGCGGCGCGCTCGCGGCCGCGTGCAGCGGCGCCTGCCGTCGCGCGCCCGGCAGGTGCGCCGGCGGCGGCGAAACGGCTTCCGATCGCGGGGTTGCATGCACTGTCGGTCAACAAGCCGGTGCTGATCGGCAGCTCGACCGGCGGCACCCAGGCGATCGAATCGGTGCTGCTCGCGCTGCCCGCGGACTGCCCCGGCATCGCAATCGTCCAGCACATGCCGGAGAAGTTCACCGCGATGTACGCGCAGCGCCTGGACGCCCATTGCGCCATGCATGTGCACGAGGCGCGCGACGGCGATCGCCTCGAGCGCGGCCGCGTGCTGATTGCCCCCGGCGGCCGGCACATGCAACTGCGCAAGGCCGGCGGGCAATACTTCGTCGCCGTGGTCGACGGGCCTCCGGTGAACCGTCACAAGCCATCGGTGGACGTGCTGTTCCGCTCGGCCGCCGATGCTGCCGGAGGCGATGCGCTCGCCGTCATCCTGACCGGCATGGGTGACGACGGCTCGCGCGGCATGAAGCTTCTGCATGACCGCGGCGCCCGCACGATTGCGCAGAACGAGGCGACCTGCGTCGTCTACGGCATGCCGATGGAAGCAGTGCGGCTGGGCGCGGTGGATGCGGAGCTTGCGCTGGACAAGGTCGCCGCCGCGATCCTGCAGTTCGACGCCCGCGGGTGAGGTCCCGGGTTTCCTTCACATGTCCCGTCAAGAGTCCCTTACAGACGGAAGCAAGTTCGATTTCTACAGT
>Ga0070667_100003789_pt1 | contig 12861 bp, 11 predicted proteins | sample KBSS33metaG_FD_64659 | JGI IMG/M metagenome (GOLD analysis project Ga0070667, IMG submission 64659) | Switchgrass rhizosphere microbial communities from Kellogg Biological Station, Michigan, USA - KBS S3-3 metaG | ecosystem: Host-associated > Plants > Roots > Rhizosphere > Soil ...
ACCTCGCGCCCGATATGATCGCGGTCGGCCAGCACTTCGTCCTCGATCTTGCCAAGCTCGCCGCTCAACACCACCAGCCGCTGTTCCACCATGGTGGTGAAGACTTCCTGCAGCCGGGCCAGCGCCTCGGCAGGACTGCTCAACTCCTCGCCCTTGCCGATCAGGTGGCGCAATTCCTCCACCGCCCGCACCGGATGATGCCGCGCCGTGATCAGATGGCCGGCATCGAACCAGAAAACCAGCCGGCCGGGGCCCAGGGATTGATCGGCGAAATCCTTCTCAATGTCGGGCAACAGGCCCCAGGCGCCTTGCGGCGTCAAATGCAGCTGAATGCGGTCCTCCTGCGACAGCATCAGCTCGCGCGTCTCCTGCGGCATGTCGGTGAAATGCTCCAGGAAGCGGCGGGCGCGATGGTCGGCCAGCGCCAGATGCAGCCAGGTCCAGTCATGGGTATCGCCCAGATGCTCCGCCAGGGTTTCGTCACTGACGCGCTGGGAACGGCCGCCATGGAACAGAAACCCGAACACCAGGCCGGCGCAGCGTTCCAAGGGTGAGATGTTCATTGCAAGTCCAGCCATGGCTTCAGCATGACCACAGGCTACCACCCGGGCTTCGCGGCGTTCTACCCTGGGAGACACGATCTCCGGACTCTAATTCGGGAGTACCGGCTCCGGCTCCAGCCCGGCTGGGTCTTGATGGATGATCACTTCCGCGCCGGGATAGGCTTGCAGCAGCGCACTCTCCACCGCATCGCTGATGACATGGGCTTCGGCCAGCGAGATGTCGGGGTCCAAGGCCAGATGCAGCTGAATGAACGTGGAAAGGCCCGCCATCCGCGTCTTGAGATCATGCACATTCTTGACCGCTCTGTGGCTTTGGGCGATGCGGCAGATGCGGGCGCGCTCCTCATCCGGAAGTTCGCGATCCATCAGCTGGTTGAAGCTCTGCCGGCCCACCCCCAGCGCGGACCACAGCATTACGCCGGACACAGCGATGGCGATCAAAGGGTCGGCCAAGGTCCAGCCCAGGAAGCTGGACAAAAGCAGCGCCAGCACCACGCCGATATTGGTGACGAGATCGGCGAAATAATGGGTCTGGTCGGCTTCCACCGCCAGCGACCCGGTCTTGGCCACCACTTTGCGCTCATACAGAATCAGTCCGATGGCGCAGGCGATGGCGATACACATCACCACCAGCGCCGCGATGCTGTGCTCGATGGGCTCAGGCACCAGGATGCGGTTGACCGCCTGGATCACCAGAAACAGCGCCGAAGCGGTGATGAAAGCGCCCTGGGCAAGGCCTGCCAGCGGTTCGGCCTTGCCATGGCCGAAGCGATGCTCGGCATCGGCCGGGGTCAGCGCCTGGCGGATGGCGAAGAGATTGATGGAAGAGGTGAAAAGGTCTAGTGCGGAATCCGCCAGCGAGGCCAGCATCGCCACCGAATGAGAAGCGAAATAGGCGAAGGCCTTGATCCCCACCAAAAACAGCGACACCGACACCGAGGCCCAGGCCGCGCGCCGCATCAAGGTGCCAGCCTGTTCCAACGTGCTGTTCACGGAAACAGCCTTTCGGTGCGCCAGGACGATGAAGCATCGTCACGGAGATAGACCAAACGGTCATGCAACCGGAAAGGCCGGTCGCGCCAGAACTCGAACCGCAGCGGGGTGATGCGCCAACCGGTCCAGTTGGGCGGGCGCGGCACCTTGGTCAGCGCATACTTCACGCCATATTCGGCCAGCCGCTTCTCGAACACAAAACGGCCTTCCATCACGCGCGACTGGGGCGAGGCCCAGGCGCCGATCTGGCTGTCCTTGGGCCTGGTGGCGAAATAGGCATCGGCTTCCGCATCACTGACTTGCGCCACCAGCCCTTGCGCCCGGACCGCCTTGCGCAATGTCTTCCAGTGAAAATTGATCGCGGCTTTGGCGTTGGCTTTCAATTCGCCGCCCTTGATGCTTTCGGCGTTGGAGTAAAACACAAAGCCGCGTGTATCCACGCCCTTGAGCAAAACCATGCGGACATTGGGCATGCCGTCCCGGTCCGCCGTGGCAAGCGCCATGGCGTTGGGATCGTTGGCTTCGGTTTTTTCCGCCTCCTTCAACCAGCTTTGAAACATTTCAAAGGGGTCGGCATGCGGGGCAATGCCGCCGTCATCCAGAGGACCGCCTGTCTCCATTGTCATGCGGCCCTCCTAGCAGTTTCGCCCCAGTCAGGGTAGCCTCGCCGTGCTCATGCCCCGAATGCACAAGATTTTTCCGCTTCTTACGTTGGTCTTTTGCGCCTTATTCGCAATGCCCGCGGGCGCGCGCAGCTCCGAAGAAATTGCCGCCACCTTCAATTCCGGCATCACTGCCTACGACGCGGGCGACTATGAGAGGGCGTTCAAGATTTGGTGGGAGCTGCGTTATGAGGATCTCGCCGCCATGCGCAATCTGGGCATGATGCTGCGCAAGGGCCAGGGCACCGAGAAAGACCCGCAAAAGGCGGCGGAAATTTATCAGCGCGCCGCCGAGGCCGGTCTTCCCACCGCCCAGGCCGATCTTGCCGATATGTATCTGAAAGGCGAATTGGGGCCGCCCGATTTGGCGCGCGCCTTGCCGCTGCTGGAGGCCGCTGCGGCCGGCAATCATCCCGTTGCGCAATATCAACTGGGCCAATTTTACGAGACGGGTGCGCCGCCCTTGGTGCCGCAGAATTTGGAGACCGCGCGCCAGCTTTATGCCGCGGCCGCCAGCCGTGGCATGCCGGAAGCCGCCGCGCGTTCCGCGTATCTTGGGGTCCCAGCCACTCAACCTGTTGCCGCCGGCGCCGCGCAGGCGCCATCACTGCGGACCGCGCCCTGATCCTCTAGTTACCCGGCGCGCTAATGCGCCACCGCCGCCAACGCCTGCGCCAATTGCTGTTCGGTGAAAGGCTTGTTGAGCAAGGGCGCGCGCATTTCCACCCCGCCCGGGATCTCGGCAAAACCGCTGGCCAGAATGACCGGCAAATTGGGCCAATGTTCGCGGATAGCGCCCATCAACTGCACGCCCGTCATCTTGGGCATCGCTTGATCGGCGATCACCAGATCGAAAGGCTGCAGCTTGAGAAGCTCCAGTGCTTCTTCTCCCGAAGTGGCTTCCGCCACCGTATGGCCCAAGTCTTCCAGCATGGCGGCGGTGTTGAACAAGACCAGCCGGTCATCATCCACCGCCAGGACGCGCAAATGCCGCTCCACCGGCTGCTCCGGCATGGCCCGGCTCTGGACCTGGCTTTTTTGATCCACGCCGCTAAAGGCGGGAAGCCAAATTTCGGCGGTGGTGCCTTTCCCAACCGCACTGTTGAGAAATAGCCGTCCGCTCATTTGCTCGGCCATGCCATGCACCATGGAAAGGCCCAGTCCCGTGCCCTTGCCCACGCCTTTGGTGGTGAAGAAAGGCTCGGTGGCGCGGGTCAGAATGTCGGGACTCATGCCCTCGCCGGTATCTGTGACCGAAAGGCAAATATAACGTCCCGGCGGAAGCCCCCTGGGATGATCGGCGCCCAACTCTTCCTCACGGGCGGCGATGGTAATGCGCCCCCCTTTCTTCATGGCGTCGCGGGCATTGACGCACAAATTAAGCAGCGCCAGTTCCACTTGATTGGCGTCAGCAACCACTTTCTGAGGCGCCGAGGGGAAACGGGTTTGGATTTCCACGTCCGTGCCCAAGGTGCTTTGCAGCAGGTCGGTCATGCCGTTCACCAGCGCGGTAAGATCCAGCGGATGCACATCCAATTGCTGGCGGCGGGCGAAGGACAACATGCGCTGGGTCAAGGTCGCGCCCCGCTTGGCGCCCATGATGGCATTGTCCAACAGGCGTAAGGCCTGCGGATCATCCGGCAGGCGCTTGCGCAGCAATTCCAGGCTGCCCAGGATCGCCATCAAAAGATTGTTGAAGTCGTGCGCCACGCCGCCGGTAAGCTGTCCCACTGCATCCATCTTTTGCGACTGGAACAAGGCTTCACGCGCCCGCTCCAGCGCTTCCTGGTTGTTTTTGCGCTCGGTGACATCGCGGGTGATTTTGGCGAAGCCCAGAAGCTCACCGTCGTTATTGCGGATCGGATCAATGATGACATGCGACCAGAAACGGGTGCCGTCCTTGCGCACCCGCCAGCCTTCATACTCAAAGCGGCCCTCGCGGACGGCGGTTTCCAGCGCTTGCTTGGGCCGTCCCTGCTGACGATCCTCCGGCGTGTAGAATTGGGAAAAATGCTTGCCGATGATCTCATCGGCCCGATAGCCCTTGATGCGCGCGGCGCCCGCATTCCAGCTGGTCACCAGGCCTTCGGGACTGAGCATATAAATGGCGTAGTCGGTCACACCCTGGACCAGCAGCCGAAACTGCTCTTCGACCAATGTGTGCACGGAATGGCCCGAAGACATCTCTTCGTCTTCAGCCATTTGTTGTCTCATGGAAAAAGTCCTCAGCCCGCACACTTCCCCCCAACTGCGCTGTTAGAACGCCAGGCCGTCGCGGAGGTTCCACCCCGGCGGCAAAGTCTTGAAATAATGTTATAAAGGAACCACCTAAAGCCGAATCTCAAGCCAAACCGGAAAATGCCGAAGAGATGAAAGACCCCTACGAAGTCCTCGGTGTCCCCAAAACGGCGAGCGAGGCCGATATCAAAAAGGCCTTCCGGTCCTTGGCCAAAAAGCATCACCCCGACAAGCATGCGGGCGATGCGGCGGCCCAGAAACGATTCCAGGAAATTTCCGGCGCCTATGACATTTTGGGCGATACGGAAAAGCGGGCGCAATATGACGCAGGCGCCATCGGCGCCGACGGCAATCCAAAGTATGGCGCCTCCGGCGCCGGGGGGGGCTTCGATCCACGCCAAGGCGGTTTCCGCCAGGGAAATCCTTTTGGCGCAGGATTTGGTGGAGGCGCGCGGGAGTTTCATTTCAATTTTGACGAAGCCCCCGGTGGCGCGGCGGGTTTTGAGGATATTTTCGCCGACCTGATGGGCGGAGGCCGGCGTGGACGTGGCCCGGCGCGCGCCGCCAAGGGAGAGGATTTATCGGCGGCGGTCACCGTCAGTTTCGACGAAGCGGCCAATGGCGGGACCCGCCGCGTGGTGCTGCAGAATGGCGAGCAGATCGACGTCAAGATTCCCGTGGGCGTCAAGGACGGCCAGGTCATCCGGGTGAAGGGCCGTGGCGGCGCGGGCCGCGGCGGCGGACCCAATGGCGACATTCTGTTGACCGTATCGGTGGCGCCGCATCCCTTCATGACGCGCGACGGCAATGACATTCGCATGGACCTGCCGGTGACCTTGAAAGAAGCGGTGCTGGGGGGAAAGGTGCCGGTGCCCACCCTGACCGGCGCCGTGTCCTTGAGCGTGCCGCCCAATTCCAACAGCGGGACCATGCTCCGGTTGAAGGGCAAAGGCATTGCCGCCCATGGCGGCGAAGCGGCAGGTGATCTTTATGTAAGATTGGTCATTTCACTGCCGGAGAAACCGGACGAGTCTCTCAAGGGCTTCGCGTCGGGGTGGGCCGCCGACTACGATCCCCGGACCAAGATGCGGTAAGTATTTGGTATTATTATAACTTTTGTTATCAGAAAATCCTTTGGCCGCTGGCCTATTCAGGGTAAATCACTAAGGTTCAGCCCCAAACCTTCCTTCACGAAAACAGGACATCACGCATGGCATTTTCCGGCCTCATGAAGGGCAAACGCGGCCTGGTCATGGGTGTGGCCAATCAGCATTCCATCGCCTGGGGCATTGCCCAAGCTTTGCATGACGCGGGGGCCGAGCTGGCCTTTTCCTATCAGGGCGATCTGTTCAAGAAGCGGGTGGTGCCGCTGGTCGAACCGTTGAAACCCGCCGCGCTGATTGACTGCGACGTGAGCAACCAGGGCTCCATCGACGCTGCCTTCGCCGAACTGGCCAAGGTTTGGGACAGCATAGATTTCCTGGTGCACGCCATCGCCTTTTCCGACAAGGAGCAGCTCAAGGGCCGCTACATCGAGACCACGGCGGAAAATTTCCGCATGACCATGGACATCAGCTGCTATTCCTTCACCGCAGTGGCGCAACGCGCCGAAAGAATGATGCCGGATGGCGGCAGCATGGTGACTTTGACTTATCTGGGATCGGAGCGCACCACGCCGCACTACAATGTGATGGGCGTGGCCAAGGCGGCGCTGGAAGCCAGCGTGCGTTATCTGGCCGAGGACCTGGGCAAGAAGAAAATCCGGGTGAATTCCATCTCCGCCGGGCCGATCAAGACATTGGCTTTCGCCGGCATCGCCGACAGCCGCTATATCCTGAAATGGAACGAGTACAACTCGCCTCTGCGCCGCACCGTCACTCAGGGCGAAGTGGGCAATTCCGCGCTGTTCCTGTTGTCCGACCTGGGCAGCGCGGTGACGGGCGAAAACCTGCACGTCGATTGCGGCTATCACATTGTGGGCATGAAGGCCGAGGACGCGCCCGACATCTCCGTGGTGCAGAAGCCGGATGGCGCTTGAGCTCGCATGTCACTTGAGCTCCCTGGGGGGCTGACGCTTTATTTCGCGCGCCATGGCCAGACACAGGCCAATGTCGAGCACCGTTTCTCCGGCAACAAGGACACGCCCCTCACCGCGCTGGGGCTGGAACAGGCTGCCCAGGTGGGCCACATCCTGAAACGTGAATTGGGCCAGGCGCCCGGCTATCAGTTCGTCTCCAGTCCGCTGGCGCGAGCAGTAGCGACCATGAAAATCGCCCGCCAGGCCATGGGTCTTCCCGCCGCCGGCTTTGTCACCGACAACCGGCTCAAGGAAATCGATCTGGGGGTGTGGGACCAACTCACCGACGATGAGGCCCGCGCCCTCAGCCCCAGCCTGTTCGAGCAGCGCGGCAACGACAAATGGCATGTGCGGGTCCCCGAGGGCGAGAATTATGCCGAAGTGGCCGCCCGGATCACCGACTGGCTGCAGGAGCTCAAAATCGACACCGTCGCCATAAGCCATGGCGCCACCACCCGCATCCTGCGCGGGCTGCTGGCCGGGCTGGACTGGCGGGCCATGAGCAATCTGGACGAGCCCCAGGGCGTGGTTTTCCGCGTGTCAGGCTCAGCGGTCGTCCGGCTAGACCCTTAACCCCTCACCCGGCGCGGCTGGCGCCGCGCCACCCTCTCCCACAAGGGGAGAGGGAAATGGCGCGCGCTTTCCTTCTCCCCTTGTGGGAGAAGGTGTCCGCCGAGCTACTTGCGAGGCGGACGGATGAGGGGTGGGTTCCAATAAAGGCCGGTTTGGGTTAAGCCCAGCCCCATGTCACACAACACGTTTGGCCACCTCTTCCGTGTTACCACCTTTGGCGAAAGCCATGGGCCGGCGATCGGCTGTGTGGTCGACGGCTGTCCGCCGGGCATTGCTTTGACCGAGGCCGATATCCAGCCCTGGATGGAAAAGCGCCGCCCCGGCCAATCCAAATTCGTCACCCAGCGCCAAGAGCCGGATGCGGTGAAGATTCTCTCCGGTGTGTTCCAAGATGAGCGCATGCCGCAGCAGCTCACCACCGGCACACCCATCGGGCTGTTGATCGAGAATGTCGATCAGCGCTCCAAGGACTACACCGAGATCCGCGACAAATACCGGCCCGGTCATGCCGACTATACCTATGAGGCCAAATACGGTGTGCGCGACTATCGCGGCGGCGGACGGCAGAGCGCGCGCGAAACCGCGACGCGTGTTGCCGCGGGCGCCATTGCGCGCAAGATCCTCGACAAGCTCTACGGCAAAGTCGTGATCCGCGGCGCCGTGGTGCAGATGGGAAGCGAGAGGATCGTTCGCGCCAACTGGTCGTGGAACGCGGTGAATGAAAATCCCTTTTTCTGCCCCGACGCCAAGGCAGCCGCGGCTTGGGAGATTTATCTGGAAGGCATCCGCAAGAAAGGCTCTTCCGTCGGCGCCGTCATCGAAGTGGTGGCGGAAGGCATTCCCGCCGGTTTGGGCGCGCCGGTCTATGCCAAGCTGGACAATGAACTGGCGTCGGCCTTGATGAGCATCAATGCCGTCAAAGGCGTCGAGATCGGCGACGGTTTCGCCACCGCCGCCATGACCGGCGAAGAAAATGCCGACGAGATGCGCATGGGCAATGACGGCAAGCCGGTGTTCCTGGCCAACCATGCCGGCGGCATCCTGGGCGGCATTTCCACCGGCCAGCCGATTGTGGCGCGCTTCGCGGTCAAGCCGACCTCGTCGATTCTCGCGCCGCGCAAAACCATCGACAAATCCGGCGCCGAAACCGACATCGTCACCAAGGGCCGCCATGATCCCTGCGTCGGCATCCGCGCCGTGCCGGTGGGCGAAGCCATGATGGCGTGCGTCCTGGCCGACCAGGCGCTGAGACACAGAGGGCAAGTCGGCTAAAAACTTGCTGTCATTCCCGCGAAAGCGGGAATCCATCTCTCGACCGGTACCAAGTTCGACCATGGATGCCCGCTTCCGCGGGCATGACAAGATTATTGATTAAACGGTCGAGCCGGAAACTCGCCTGCGGATGAACCGGCGGGCGGCACCGCCGGCGTTTCCCGCCACTTGGTGGTGAAAATCACGCCCGGCCCTACACTCACTTGCGGCTCTGATGGTGGTGTCGCCTTCATCTGCCGTTCGCGTTCCGCCACGCACTGCTGCACCAGTCCGCCCAGGCTGGGAAAATCCCCCGCCATGGGCATGGCGCGCAGGAAGCAATCGTCGAAGAATGTGTAGTGATCCATCTCGCCGCAGCCGAAGCTGGTGCGGTCAGGCCTGGCCGCCGTCATGATAATGCGGTTGGCGCCCGCCAGCGGCGTCACGAACGCGCCGGAAAAACAGGCCGACATCACTATCACGCTGGGGCGTTCACCGCAGGCGTTGTTCACCATCTCCCGCATCTGGGCGGGCGACAGGATCTTGTCATCGATCACCATGCCATCCGGCGTGCCATGGGAGGTGAAATAGATCAGGCAGCCGTCCTTGGCGCGCCCCGCCACCGCCTGCATGGCGGTGGCGATGTCCGGCACGCTGGAATGCTGGGTGCCGTCGTCATAATCGACGGAGAACTGCACCATATTGGCCTTGTTGAAGCCGATTTTGGCAAAGGCTTCCGCCAGATCATGGCGGCCATTGTCGAACACTTTGGAGGGCGCGCCGGAATGGGCGCGATAATCGCCCGCCACCAGCACCACCGCCCAATGGCTGAAATCCACTAGGCTGGATTGGGTCTGGGTTTCCTTTGCTGCTTCCTTGGAGGAAGCCGAGGTGGCGCCATCAAAGAACCACAGCGCCGCGCCGCCCAGCGCCGCCGCCAGAACCACACCCAGAGCGATGAATTTCGCTTTCAAGCGCGTCCCCTGCTGTGACCCCTGCCCTTAAACGCTCAAGGGCGGGTAAAGCCTCCCACCAGCTCAATATGCGACGACCAAAGAAACTGGTCTACGGGGGTAACCGGCCCCGGGCGGTAACCGCCCTTGACCAGTAAGACAGCGTCGCGAGCAAAGCTGGCCGCATCACAGGAAGCATAGGCTATGACCGGAACCTTGGAGCGGGCCAGGGCCTCGGCCTGCGCCTCGGCGCCGGCGCGGGGCGGGTCCAGCACCACCGCGTCATAGCCGTTCAATTCCATAGGCGTCAGCGGCAGCTTGAACAGGTCGCGGACTTCGGTGGTGACCGGTTTGAGACCGGAAGCTTTCGCCGCTTCCGCCAGGGCCGCCAGCGCCGGCTGGTCCTGCTCCACGGCATGGACCTTTGCCCTCCGGGCCAGCGGCAAGGCGAAAGTGCCCACGCCCGCGAACAAGTCGGCCACGGTCTTGGCCTTGCCAACCGTCTCGATCACCCGCGCCTGCAGCGCCGCCTCGCCTTCGACGGTGGATTGCAAAAAGGGATTGGGCGGCAAGATGACTTTCGCCCCGCCCAACTGCACGGCGGGCTGGGCGGTTTCAAACACCAATTCCCGCCCCATGGTGAGCCGCGCTAGCCCCAAGCCCGAGAGCGCCGAAGACAGCGCCGCGCGCAAGGTCGGCGTCAACTGCGCGCGCCAGCGCAAGGCGCAGTCAAAACCGGTGTCGGTTTCGGTGACATGCAGTTCGGCCGCCTCACCCACCCCGAACAGCGGCTCCAGCTTTTGACGGAGCGCGCCGACCAGCGCGAACAGACCGGGTGTCAGCACCTCGCAGTGATGCATGTCGATGACGGTGTGGCTCTTGGCGGCGTGAAAACCGATATGCAAACCTTCCGCCAGGCTCTTGATCTTGAACACGGCCCGGCGGCGCGAGCGCGGCAGTACGATAATGGGCGCCAACACCTCGGCGGTGACGCCTGCTTTCATCAGGGCGTTCTGGACAGAGGCGCGCTTGGCCGCGGCGTAATCGGCTGGCGGTAGGTCTTGCAGCGAACAGCCGCCGCAGGCGCCGAAGTGGGGGCAATGCGTCATCGGCACCATCAAACGCCGGCACCATAGAAACCGATAAATGCAAGCGCCCCAACGAATGTCGCGACCGTCAGCACGCAGCTGGCGAAGAAAAACCGCCGGACGCGCTGGCGAAGAAAGAATGCGCTCGAAGCTACAATTACCAAGCCAGCGGGAGGTAGCGCGACCATAATCGCAGCGATCAAACTGTTGTCTGTAAATTGCTCGACGCCATCATAATTCCACCAAAGCCTAAGAAAATTCGCCGCGAGCAGGGTCAAAAAAGCCCAGATCAGAGCGTTCCACACCGCGAGCATGTAGGCTGCTGTTTTCATCGTATTCTCGAAGTCGGAGCAGATGAAAGCTGGATGGCCGGGTCGTGAAGTTTACCCTCCGGTCGCGCTTCGCGCGAGCCGGGGGGCCCGGCCATGGTGAATTCAAAGGTACAGCATTAGCGAGGGATTTTGGTCATCCGAGCAGGAGCGCGCGCGCAGCGTACAAAACGTACGTGAGCACGCGCGACGCACTCGGGGGCCAAAAGACCCGCGCTAGGCCAATTTACCGGCGAGATGAACGGCCTCGGCCCCACGGCCGAGGGCGTTCAGCGCAGTCCGCACAATGCCATCAGCGTCGAGACCAGCCTGGGCATACATCTTTTCCGGCGTGTCATGGTCCTGAAACACATCCGGCAAGGTCATGGGCCGAATCTTGAGACCGCGGTCCAGCAAGCCGTCATGCGCCAGGAAGTGCATCACATGGGCGCCAAAACCACCGGCGGAGCCTTCCTCGATGGTGATCAGCACTTCATGCTCACGCGCCAGCCGCCGGATCAGATCGGTGTCCAGGGGCTTGGCAAAACGGGCATCGGCGACGGTGGGGCTCAGGCCATAACCGGCAATACGCTCAGCCGCCAGCAGCACCTGGGTCATGCGGGCGCCGAAGTTCAAAATGGCGATCCCGGAGCCCTCTTTGACGATTCGGCCCTTGCCGATCTCCAGCGGAATACCTTGCGCCGGACGCGCGATGCCGGTGCCCTCGCCGCGCGGATAGCGGATGGCGCTGGGGCGGTCGTCGATGATCGCGGCGGTGGCGACCATATGGGTCAACTCCGCCTCATCCGACGGCGCCATGATCACGAAATTCGGCAAGGTGGCGAGATACGCGATGTCGAACGATCCCGCATGGGTAGCGCCGTCGGCGCCGACCAGGCCGGCACGGTCCATGGCAAAGCGCACCGGCAGGCATTGAATCGCCACGTCGTGCACCACCTGGTCATAGGCCCGCTGCAGGAAGGTGGAATAGATGGCGCAGAACGGCTTCATGCCTTCGGTGGCCAAACCGGCGGCAAAGGTCACGCCATGCTGCTCGGCAATGCCCACGTCAAAGGTACGCTGGGGGAAAACCTTCTCGAACAGATCGACGCCAGTGCCCGACGGCATGGCGGCGGTGATGGCGACAATGCGCTCATCTTTCTTGGCTTCCGCGATCAGGCTCTCACCGAACACCTTTTGATAGGTGGGCGCCTTGGGCGCGGATTTGGCCTGCTCGCCGGTCAAAACCGTGAACTTGGCGACGGCATGATACTTGTCGGGCGCGGCTTCGGCCGGGGCATAACCATGGCCCTTCTTGGTCACCACATGCACTAGCACCGGACCGCGCATGCGGTCGCGCACATTCTCCAACACCGGAATCAAATGATCCAGATTGTGACCGTCGATGGGGCCGACATAGAAGAAACCCATTTCCTCAAACAGCGTGCCGCCCATCGCCATGCCGCGGGCGAATTCCTCGGTGCGCTGCGCCACCTTGAACAAAGCGCGCGGCAAAAGCTTGCGCGCCAGGCGCTTGGCGACATTGCGGATGCCGGTATAGGGCCGCGACGACACCAGCCGGGACAGATAGGCGCTCATCGCGCCGACCGGCGGCGCGATGGACATGTCGTTGTCGTTGAGAATGACGATCAGCCGGTTCTTGTGGGCGCCGGCATTGTTCATGGCCTCATAGGCCATGCCCGCGCTCATCGAGCCGTCACCGATCACCGCGATCACATTGTTGTCGCCGCCTTTGAGGTCGCGGGCCACCGCCATGCCGACGCCGGCGGAAATCGAAGTCGAGGAATGCGCCGCGCCGAAAGGGTCATATTCGCTTTCGCTGCGCTTGGTGAAACCGCTGAGCCCACCGCCCTGACGCAAGGTGCGCATCCGCGCGCGCCGCCCGGTGATGATCTTGTGGGGATAGGCCTGGTGACCCACATCCCAGATGATCCGGTCCTTGGGCGTCTCGAACACGTAATGAAGCGCCGTGGTCAATTCGACCACGCCAAGACCTGCGCCGAAATGGCCGCCGGTGACCGAGACGATGTCGATCAGGTCGGTGCGCAGCTCGTCGGCGAACTGGCGCAGCTGATGCTTCTCGAGGCGGCGCAGGTCTTCCGGCAGGTCGACCTGGTCCAGCAGCGGGGTCTTG
>Ga0070667_100003800_pt1 | contig 12845 bp, 8 predicted proteins | sample KBSS33metaG_FD_64659 | JGI IMG/M metagenome (GOLD analysis project Ga0070667, IMG submission 64659) | Switchgrass rhizosphere microbial communities from Kellogg Biological Station, Michigan, USA - KBS S3-3 metaG | ecosystem: Host-associated > Plants > Roots > Rhizosphere > Soil ...
ACGCCCTTGCCGATCGCCTACGCGGTTGGATCGCGGACAAGCGCAACGCCGCGGGCCGCAATCCGCGCCGTTACGCGTCCCTGCGGGAAGCGTACCAGCGGATGAAGACTGAGAACAGCTTCCTCACCGACGAGCGAGCCCGCCACCTGACCATCCACGGGGCGACCCGCAACGAGGATGGCACGTGGAGCTGGAAGTTCGACAATTATCTCAACGTCTGGACCGTGGCCGACATGACGTTCGCGGACAAGACCGCGCTATGGGAAGCCATCACCTGCCCAGTGCTGATGCTCTGGGGCAAGGACAGCTTCGCCGCCAGCCCCGCGTATGACGGCCGGCTCGACCATTTCCGCGACGCCCGGCTGGTCGAATACGACGATGCCGGCCACTGGCTGCACCACGACCAGTTCGACCGGTTCATGAGCGACGTTCGCGCCTTCCTCGCCGAAGTGCCCGCCTGACGCGAGGACGCCGGGCAGGCGTCAGGAGCGCGAACCGGAGTTGGGGTTGCCTTTCGGCTGCGTCTTCTCCTCTCCAAGCTGTCCAGACCCATGATAGGCGGTCTCGCTCTGGCCACCGTGCCAGTCGCCGCTTCCACCTTTGCCTTCCTTGCCGGTGTGCGGGTTGGGGTAAGCCCCTCCGGCGCTTTCCGCACCCTTGTCCGCCGGAACCTCGCCTGCCTTGCCGCTCTTGGCAGGACTGTCGCTCTTGTCAGGATCGTCGCTCTTGACCGCTTGCGTCGGTGTCTTCTCTGTCATGCTCGGCTCCCGGGCGAAGTGTCTTCTCCCTGAACCGCGCCAGACGCCCCATCGTTCCATTGCTCCCGCGCTTTGGCTGGTCCATCGTCGGCCGATGCTGCCGCCCCCAACCTTCGCATGACCACACGCTACGATGCGATCGTCGTGGGTGCGGGTCATAACGGGCTCGTCTGCGCCTTCTATCTCGCGCGCGCCGGCCTCAGGGTACGCGTGGTCGAGCGGCGCGAGGTGGTCGGCGGCGCGGCGGTGACCGAGGAGTTCCACCCCGGCTTCCGCAATTCGGTCGCGAGCTACACCGTCAGCCTGCTCCAGCCCAAGGTCATCGCCGACATGCGCCTGGCCGAACACGGCTACCGCGTGATCGAGCGGCCGATCTCGAACTTCCTGCCGCAGGAGGACGGGGGCTACCTGAAGCTCGGCGGCGGCCTCGCGCGCACCCAAGCCGAGTTCCGCCGCTTCTCCGCCCACGATGCCGAAATCCTGCCCGCCTACTACGAAGCGCTCGAGGGCGTGGCGCAAGTGCTGTGCGATCTCGCCCTCAAGAGTCCGCCGAATGCGGGCGAAGGCTGGCGCACCTTCGTCGACGGGCTTGTGCAGGGCCGCGCCCTCGCCGGCCTGCCGCTTGAGCGCAAGCGCGACATGCTCGACTTGTTCGCCCGTTCGGCGCGCACGTTCCTCGACGGCTGGTTCGAGAGCGAGGCGGTGAAGGCGGCGTTCGGCTTCGATGCGGTCGTCGGCAACTTCGCCTCGCCCGATACGCCCGGCAGCGCCTACGTCCTGCTCCATCACGTGTTCGGCGAAGTGAACGGAAAGCGCGGCGCGTGGGGCCATGTCGTGGGCGGCATGGGCTCGATCACGCAGATCATGGCCCAGGTCTGCCGCGCCGCCGGGGTGGAGATCACTGTCGGCACCCCGGTGGAGCGCGTTCTGGTGGACGGCGGCAAGGTCGCGGGCGTGCGCCTGGCCGGCGGCGAGGAGATCGCCGCGCCGCGCATCGCCGCCAACGTCGGCCCGCGCCTGCTCTACGAACGGCTGATCGATCCTGCGGACCTGAAGCCGGACTTCCTGCGCCGCATCCGCATGTTCAAGGCCGGCAGCGGCACTTTCCGCATGAACGTGGCTCTTAGCGAGTTGCCACGCTTCACCTGCCTGCCGGAGCCGGGCGAGCACCACCGGTCCGGCATCATCATCGCCCCGACGCTCGACTACATGGACCGCGCCTTCCTCGATGCGAAGCGCGACGGCTGGTCGAAGGCGCCGATCGTCGAGATGTTGATCCCCTCCACCGTCGACGACAGCCTGGCCCCGCCCGGCGCCCATGTCGCCAGCCTGTTCTGCCAGCAGTTCGCGCCCGTGCTGCCCGACGGCCGCGACTGGGACGAGGAGGAAGACGCCGCGGCCGACACGATCATCGCCACCGTCGAACGCCATGCTCCCGGCTTTGGCGCCTCGGTCCTGGGCCGGCAGGTGCTCAGCCCCAAGGGCCTGGAGCGCACTTTCGGTCTGGTCGGCGGCGACATCATGCACGGCAACATGAGCCTCGACCAGCTGTGGTCGGCCCGCCCGATGCTGGGCCACGGCGGCTATCGCGGCCCGTTGCGCGGCCTCTACATGTGCGGCGCGGGCACGCATCCGGGTGGCGGCGTCACCGGCGCGCCCGGCCATAACTGCGCGGCGCGGATCCTTGCCGACCGCGGCCGCCTACGCGCCTGGCCGACGTGATCGCGACGACATCTTTACCACGTTTGGGAACCCAAACCGGGGAAACAGTGTTTACCGCCGAATTAGGGCGGTCGAGCGAGGGGACGCTTGGCCAACACGCCTTCCTACCCTGCTGCGAAAGCGACCATGCCGGCTACGAGGCCCATGCGCGTCAGGTTACGGTGAGCGGTGCGGGTGCTTGCGGATTCACATTCGGCGGCGCGGCCTCTACATGGCGGCTGGAGCCCTGACGTGTTCAACGAAACCATCAAGATCCTTGCCGTAGACGACATCCGGGAAAACCTGGTGGCGCTGGAGGCTGCGCTCGAGCAGAGCGGGGTCGAGCTCGTGACCGCAAGCAATGGCTTCGAGGCGCTGGAACTGCTGCTGCGCGAAGACTTCGCCCTCGCCCTGCTCGACGTGCAGATGCCCGAGATGGACGGGTTCGAGCTGGCAGAGCTGATGCGCGGGACCGAGCGCACACGGGCGGTGCCGATCATCTTCCTCACCGCCGTCGCCACTGACGAGCGGCGCAAGTTCCGCGGATTCGAGGCGGGCGCGGTCGACTATCTGCTCAAGCCGCTCGATATCCTGGTGCTCAATTCCAAGGTCACGGTCTTTGTCGAGCTCGCCCGGCAGCGGCTCGAGATCGCCCGCCAGCGCGACGAGCTGGGCGCAGCGCTCGGCCGCCTGCGCGCGCACGACGACAACTCGCCCCTCGCGATCATGGAATTGGACGAGAACCTGCGGATCTCATCGTGGGCCGGCGGCGCTGCCCGCATGTTCGGGTTCACCGCGAGCGAAGTGCTCGGGCGACGGCTGGACGAGGCGCCGTTCCTGCCAGCGGAGGACCGCGCCGTCTTCGCGGTCGCAATCCGCAAGCTCTTCGCCGGCGAGGATCGGCGCGAGATGCAGGAGCATCGATACTTGCGCGCCGATCGCGCCATCCGCCACGCCGAGTGGTACTGCTCCTCCCTCGCCGGCACCGGCCTGCGCCAGCGCAGCGTGATGTTGCAAGTGCTCGACGTGACCGAACGGCAGCAAGCCGAGGCGACGCAGCGGCTGCTGATCGGCGAACTCAATCACCGGGTGAAGAACACGCTGGCCACGGTGCAGGCGATCGCCGCCCAAGGCTTCCGCCACGCCCGTTCGCAGGACGAATTCCGCGATTCCTTCACGGGCCGCATCCACGCCCTCGCCCGCGCCCACTCGCTCCTGAGCGCGACGACCTGGGAAAGCGCGGGGTTGCGCGGGCTCATCGCCGATCAAGTCGCGATCGGCACGATTTCGCCCGACCGCCTCCGGCTCGAAGGCCCCGAAGTCGCGCTGCCGCCCGAGTTGGCGCTGCGCTTCGCCCTGGTCCTCCACGAGCTCACGACCAACGCCAACAAGTATGGCGCGCTGTCGAACGAGACCGGCCACATCGCGATCTCCTGGACGATCGGCGATGGCCGGCTGAGCTTTCTGTGGTCCGAGCATGGCGGCCCGCCCGTGCAGCCCCCTTCGCGCAAGGGCTTCGGCACCACGCTGGTGACCGGCAGCCTCGGGGGTGAGGCGGCCGAGATCGCCTCCGAATACCCGGTCGAGGGCGTGCGCTGGCGGCTGGTCCTGCCGTTGAGTGACGATGTGGCAGCGCAAGCCGAGCCCGCACCGTCATCCTCGATGCCGTCGGCCCCGGTCGAGGCGCGCGAGACCGCCGCGCCTGCGGCCGACGCGATGTTCTCCGCCGACTTGCGCGTGCTGGTGGTCGAGGACGAGCCGCTTGTCGCCATGGAGCTCATGATCGAGCTGGAGGAGAGTGGCGCGACCGCCGTTGGGCCGGCGACCACCTGCAGCCAGGCGCTCGAGCTCATCGCCAAGGGGCGCCCCAGCGTGGTCCTGCTCGACGGCAATCTCAACGGCGAGCGCATCGACAGCGTCGCCGACGCCCTCGCCGAGCGCGACATCCCGTTTGCCTTCGTCAGTGGCTATGGCGCCGAGCACTTGCCGCAAGCGCATCGCCATCGCCCGGTGATCACCAAGCCGTTCACTCCCGCCGAGATCCACCGGATGGTGCAGCAGCTCGCCGGCCTGCGCTCACCCGGCTCGTCCTAACGCCGGCAGCCAATCCGGAACGAAAATCCTTTCAGCGCGTTCAGGAAACTGTTGATCGTATCGGTCGGGAGGGTCTTGCGTATGACATCGACGCGTTTCTACACCAGCCGTCCTCGTGACATAATCATGCCGCAAGCGCCGCTAGACGCGCATCAGCGGCTGCGCACGTTCGGCCCGATCCAGCCGATGGAGCCGCCGAGCTTCCTGGAGCGCCTGTTCAAGCGTCGTTGAGGTCGTCCTCAGCTCGCTCCTCCCCCGACATTTAGCGCAATGCCGGTGCATGCCGCTATCGCTTGCGAGACGGACCATGGCGCATGTGCCGGTCTGTCCCGTGTTCGCGTAGCTTGTTCCCCAACCTCGGGACGGGCACTCCTGGCCTCACGCTGAACAGGGAGATCATCAGTGAAGAACGTTCTTTGGACGGGGCTTATGGCCGGGGCCGCGCTGATGCCCGCCGTGCCCGCCCAAGCCGATACGTCCAAGCCCGCCGCTCTCGTCGCCGACGGCATTCCGCCGGTGCCGGACGATATCCCCGTCAGCATGCGCCCCTACATGGAATACCGCAGCGCGACCGCCGAAGGATGGGACGCCAAGACCGGCGCGATGATCGTCGCCACCCGCTTCGGCAACACCGCGCAGCTCCACACCGTGTCGGCCCCGCTGATGGACCGGCATCAGATCACGTTCGAGGCTGAGCCGGTCACGGGCCTACCCTCGCCCAAGGGCGACATGCTGCTGGTGCAGAAGGACAACGGAGGCGACGAGTTCTACCAGCTCTACCGCCTCGAGGCTGGCCGGCTGCAGCTGCTGACCGACGGCAAGAGCCGCAACGAATTCGGCGCCTTCAGCGACGACGGCAAGCTCGTCGGCTACAGCTCGACCCGGCGCAACGGTATCGATTCCGACCTCTACGTCCTCGACCCCGCCAATCCCAAGAGCGACCGCATGGTGGCGCAAGTGAAAGGCGGCGGCTGGGCGATCAGCGGCTTTTCGCCCGACAACCGCACCGCGCTGGTGCAGCAATACGTCTCGGTCCAGAAGTCCAACTTGTGGCTGCTCGATCTGCGTTCGGGCAAGCTGACGACGCTCGGCGACCACGCCAAGCCCGTGTCCTACGGCAGCGCCGACTTCGCGCCCGACGGCACGATCTGGGTGACGAGCGACGAAGGGTCCGACTTCCAGCGCCTCGGCACGCTCGACCCCACGACCGGCAAGTTCACTCCGCGATCGCCCGAGCCGCGATGGGATGTCAGCGAGTTCGAGATCGCCCGCGACGGGTCGTACATCGCCTATGTCGTGGACGAGCAAGGCATCTCCCGCTTGCGCCTGCTCGATCCCAGGACCGGCGCGGTGCGCGAGGCAAAGGGCCTGCCCGCCGCGACCATCGGCGGTCTCAAGGCAGCGGCGGACGGCCGCGTCGCCTTCACGATGAGCTCGGCCAAAGTGCCGACCGACGCGTTCTCGCTCGACCCCGTCTCGCTGCAGGCGACGCGCTGGACCGAAAGCGAGACCGGCGGCCTCGATCCGCAGCGCAATCCCGAACCCGAACTGATCACGGTCAAGAGCTTCGACGGCGAGCCGGTCTCAGGCTTCCTCTATCGCCCCGATGCCAAGCTGTTCCCCGGCAAGCGCCCGCTGCTGTTCAATATCCATGGCGGCCCCGAGGGGCAGTTCACCCCCGGCTTCCGCGGCTCGGCCAACTACCTCACCAACGAGCTTGGCATCGCGGTGTTCTATCCGAACGTCCGCGGCTCGACCGGCTTCGGCAAGCGCTTCGTCAGCCTGGACAACGGCCCCTTCAAGCGCGAGGATTCGGTCAAGGACATCGGCGCCTTCCTCGACAAGCTTCAGAAGGACCCGAAGGTCGACGCTGCCCGCATGGCCGAAAGCGGCGGCTCCTACGGCGGCTACATGTGCTACGCCTCGGCGATCCGCTACGGCGATCGCTTCAAGGCCGCGAACTGCATCGTCGCGATCAGCAACTTCGTGACCTTCCTGGAAAACACCCAGGGCTACCGCCGCGACTTGCGCCGGGTCGAGTACGGCGACGAGCGCGATCCCGCTCAGCGCGCCAAGCTCACCGAGATCTCGCCGCTGACCAATGTCGGCAAGCTCAAGATCCCGCTGCTCGTCGTCACCGGCAGCAACGACCCGCGCGTGCCCGAGAGCGAGGCGAGCCAGATCGTCGCGGCGGTGCGCCAGAACGGCGGCTCCGCCTGGCACCTCATCGCCAGGAACGAGGGGCACGGCTATCGCAAGAAGGAGAACCGCGACTACGAGTCGTGGGTCGAAACCATGTTCTGGAACAAGTACTTGCTGGACAAGTAAGCCCGCAATCGCCCGCGCTTTGCATTTGGGCGCCGTTCGCCTATATGCCACCCGAGAAAGCCCCGGCCGAGCAGTCGCTTTGAGCGCTCTGCGCGCGCCGGGGCTAGCGTTTCAGCGAACCGAAAGTCGAGGATCGTCCATGTCCCGCAGGCGCCAGATCTACGAAGGCAAGGCCAAGATCCTCTACGAGGGGCCTGAGCCCGGCACGCTGATCCAGTACTTCAAGGATGATGCGACGGCCTTCAATGCCCAGAAGAAGGGCACGATCCAGGGCAAGGGCGTCATCAACAATCGCATCAGCGAATACGTCTTCACGCGCCTCAACCACATCGGCGTGCCCAACCACTTCATCCGTCGCCTGAACATGCGCGAGCAACTGGTCCGGCAGGTCGAGATCATCCCGATCGAGGTCGTCGTGCGCAATGTCGCCGCCGGCTCGATCTCGAAGCGGCTGGGCATCCCCGAGGGCGAGGCGCTGCCGCACACGCTGCTGGAATACTACTACAAGGACGATGCACTGGGCGATCCGATGATCGCCGAAGAGCACATCGCCTGCTTCGGCTGGGCCTCGAACGAGGAGATGCAGGACATCTCGGCGCTCGCGATCCGGGTGAACGACTTCCTGTGCGGCATGTTCGCGGCGATCAACATCCGCCTGATCGACTTCAAGCTCGAGTTCGGGCGCATCTGGGACGGCGACTACAGCCGCGTGATCCTGGCCGACGAGATCAGCCCCGACGGCTGCCGTCTGTGGGATGCGACCACCGGCGAGAAGCTGGACAAGGATCGGTTCCGCCGCGACCTGGGCGGAGAGGAAGAGGCCTACCAGGAAGTCGCGCGCCGGCTTGGCCTGCTCCAGGACGACCCGGGCCCGAGCGAGGTGTTCGATCTCACCGCGCACCGTGGCAAGCTGCGCGGCGGCAAGACCGGCAAGTAACCACAGGTTCCGCGCGTTCGTCCCGATCCCAGGCCTTGTGATTGCATGTCGAGGGCGGCAGGGACAGCGCGATGAGCGTTCGCCTCGCCGCCGTTTTCCTCTGTGCTCTGCTGGTGCCGCTCGGCGCGCAGGCGCGCGAACCGGCCGAGTTGCCGCGTGACAAGCAGTGGGCCTTCGAGCGCAGCGATATCGCCGTCGACCCCGGTTTCCGCTTCGGCCGCCTGGCGAACGGCATGCGCTACATCGTGCGACGCAACGCCACCCCGGCCGGCACCGCGCTGGTGCGCATGGACGTGGCGACCGGCTCGCTCGACGAGAGCAAGAAGGAGCGCGGCTATGCGCACTTCGTCGAGCACATGGCCTTCAACGGCAGCACGCACGTGCCCGAAGGCGAGATGGTACGGCTGCTGGAGCGTAACGGCCTCGCGTTCGGCGCGGACACCAACGCCTCGACCAGCTTCGACCGCACGCTCTACAAGCTGGATCTTCCGACCAACCGGGCGCAGCTGATCGACACCGCGCTGATGCTGATGCGCGAGACGGCGAGCGAGCTGTCGATCACGCAGAGCGCGGTCGAGCGCGAACGCGGCGTTGTCCTTGCCGAGATGCGCGACCGCGACACATGGCAACTGCGCGACACGATCGACAGCACCGCGTTCTTCTATCCCAAGTCGCTGTTTGCCGAGCGCTTTCCGATCGGCACCGCCAAGACGCTGAACGCCGCCAGCGCGGCCCGGCTGCGCGCCTTCTACGCCCGCGAATACGTGCCGCAGAACGTCACGATCATCGTCGTCGGCGATTTCGACCCGGTCGCGGTCGAGGCGATGATCCACACGCACTTCGACGATTGGCAGGGCCCGGCCGCGCGCCAGCAGCCCGACGCCGGGCCGGTGAAGCCCAAGGATCGGGGCCGCACCGCCATCTACCTCGACCCGGCCGAGTCCGAGCGCGTGACGATGATCCGCAGCGCCCCCTGGCTCGACGAACCCGATACCGTCGCCTCGCGGCAGGAAGACCTTCTTCGCCAGATCGGCTACGATATCGTCAACCGTCGTTTCCAGCGCCTGTCGCGCCAGGAAGACCCGCCGTTTCGCGGTGCCGGGTTCGGTACCGGCGACGTGTTCGAGACCGCGCGCTCGACCCGGCTCATCGTCGATACGGTCGACGGCAAGTGGCGCCGCGGCCTGATCGCCGCCGCCCGCGAGTACCGACGCGCGCTGGTCTACGGCTTCACCGCGCAGGAAGTGGGCGAGCAGATCGCGAACATCCGCACCGCGCTGGAAGACTCGGCCGCTGGCGCCGACACCCGCAGCAACGGCACGCTCGTCGGCGCCGCGCTGGGGCTCGTGGACGATCGCACCGTCCCTTCGTCTCCGTCCGACGTGCTGACGCGTTTCCGCGCCTTCCAGGCAAGGATCACGCCCGACGCGGTGCTCGCCGCGATGCAGCGCGAGGCGGTCCCGCTGGAGGACCCGGTAATCCGCTTCCGTGGGCGGCTCGATCCCGCCGGCGGCGCCAGCGCCATTCGCGCCGCGTGGGACGAGGCGATGAAGGCCGAAGTCGCGCAGCAGAGCTCGACCGATCTCGCCGGCTTCGCCTACACCGACTTCGGCCCGGCCGGGATCGTGGTGTCCGACACGCGCGAGCCCGAGCTCGGCATCCGCGAGATTCGCTTCGCCAACGGCGTCATGCTCAATCTCAAGCGCACCACGGTCGAGAAGGACCGTGTCTACGCCAGCCTCTCGGTCGACGGCGGCAGCCGGCTCAACACGGTGGACAACCCGCTCGCGACCGACATGATGGCGTTCTTCGACGATGGCGGCCTCGGCAAGCACAGCGCCGACGACTTGCAGTCGATCCTGGCCGGACACACCGTCTCGGACGAGTTCGCCACCGGGGACGACAGCTTCGATGCGCAGGCGATCACCACGCCGCGCGATCTGGAACTGCAACTGCAGCTGTGGGCCGCCTATCTCACCGATCCCGGCTACCGAGCGGAGGGCGAGGTCCAGTACCGGCACAACATGAACAACTACTTCGCGCAGATGCGCGCGACCCCCAGTTCGGCGCTGCGGGCCGACCTTGGCGCGATCCTCTCGGCCAACGACCCGCGCTTCAGCCTGCACGACGTGAAGGACTACCGCGCCCTCACCTTCGCCAAGCTCAAGCGCGACATCTCCGACCGGCTCGGCAAGGGCGCGCTGGAGATCGGCGTTGTCGGCGACATCGACGAGGACCAGGCGATCGCGCTGGTCGCCGCGACGTTCGGCGCGCTGCCCCCACGCGAGCCGGCGTTTCACGACAACGGCGCCCAGCCGCCGCGCCGCTTCAATCCCGATCGGACCTTGCGCGTCATCCGCCACAGCGGCCCTGCCGACCAGGCGCTGCTGCGCGTGACCTGGCCGACGCGCGACGACGCCGACCCGGTCGAGAACCTCAAGTTGGAGCTGCTCGAGCGGGTGATCCGCATCGAGCTCACCGAATCGCTGCGCGAGGCGCTGGGCAAGGCCTACTCACCCAGCGCGGCAAGCTCGCTTTCGCACATCTGGAGCGGCTACGGCACGTTCGGCATCGCCGCCTCGATCGACGTGCACGATACCGAGGCGACGCGTGCGGCGGTCCGCAAGGTGGTCACCGACTTGCGCACCACGCCCGTCGACGCGGACGTGCTGCAACGCGCACGCCAGCCGATCCTCGAATCGCTGCAGAATGCGCTCAAGACCAACAATGGCTGGCTCGCCCTCGTCGCCAACGCCCAGAGCCGGGCCGACCGCATCGACCGCTACCAGCATGCCAAGGACCGGCTCTCCGCACTCGGCGCCAAGGACGTGATGGCGATGGCGCAGCGCTACCTCGATCCCGCCCGGGGGCTGGAGGTCATCGTCTTGCCCGAGGGCGTCGCCCCGCCGTCGAAGTAAGCGGCCCGATGACTGAAGGAATCGGACCGGGCGCTCTCAGAGCGTCGCGAGAGCCGGGATCAGCTCATCGTAATGATCGATCACCGCTGCTCCGCCCAGTTCATGCGGCGGCAGGTCGTTGAAGCCGAAGCTCACCACCACGCACGGCAGCCCAGCCGCGCGCGCCGCGCCGGTGTCGTAGGTCGTGTCGCCGACATAGGCGGCGCGGCCGCCGGCGCTGCGGGCGATCATCTCGTCCAACAGGTCGGGCTTGGGCTTGGCGCGTTCGGGCCCGAGCGTGTCCCCGCCGATCACGGTATAGAACCGATCGCGCAGCCCAAGCTCGACGAGCAGCTTTTCCGCCAGGCCCTCCAGCTTGTTGGTGACGACGGCAAGCTGGACACCGCGCGCGGCCAGACCGTCCAGCATCGCGGCTCCGCCCGGGAACAGGCCGGAATGCACCGCGATATGGGCCTCGTAGTAGACCAGCAGCTCGGCATGAAGCGCATCGAAGCGCTCCTCCGACACCGCGCCGCCCGTCACCTCGAGCGCGCGGAACAGCATGCGCCGAGCGCCGCCGCCGATCAGGTCGCGCACTTCGGCCGGCGCGATCGTCGGCCGCCCTTCCAGCACGAGCGCGTGGTTCACCGCGGCAGCCAGGTCGCCGTGGGTATCGAGCAAGGTGCCGTCGAGGTCGAAGCCGACGATGTCGAAAGGGAAGTCCGTCATGGCCCGGTCCGTGGCGGGTTGGTGTGGAATCCGCAAGCATTTGCTGGCACACGCACGCGTCATGAAAGACGCCAAACCCGCACCGCTCGCGATCGTGATTCTGGCCGCCGGCAAGGGCACGCGGATGAAGAGCGACTTGCACAAGGTCCTCCATCCGATCGCCGGCCGGCCGATGCTGGAACACCTGCTCGACAGCGCCGCCCAGCTTGCGCCCGAGCGCCAGGTCGTCGTCGCCGGGCATGGCCGCGAGCAGTTGGCCAAGGCGCTGGGAGACCGCGCCCGGATCGTGGTGCAGGACCCCCAGCTCGGCACCGGGCACGCGGTGCTCCAGGCCAAGGAGGCGCTGGCCGACTTCTCGGGCGACGTGCTGATCCTCTACGGCGACGTGCCTTTCGTCAGCGCCGCCTCGATGCGCGCCATGATCGAGAGGCTCCACGCCGACGACGCGCCGCAAGTCGTGGTGCTGGGCTTCGAGCCTGTCGAGCCGCTGCAGTACGGCCGCGTCATCGCCGAGGACGGGCGTATCCTCGCCATGGTCGAGCACAAGGACGCCACGCCCGAGCAGCGCGCAGTGCGGCTTTGCAACTCGGGGCTGATGGCCGCGCGCGCGCAGGATCTGTTCGCGCTGCTTGAGCAGGTCGGCAACGACAACGCGCAGGGCGAGTACTACCTGACCGACATCGTCAACATCGCCAACCAGCACGGCGGCACGTGCGCCGTGATCGTCACGCCCGATGCGGACGAGGTCGCCGGGATCAATTCACGCGGCGAGCTGGCGCAGGCCGAGGCGCGCTGGCAAGTCCGCCGCCGCGAGCAGGCGATGGCCGACGGCGTCACGCTGATCGCGCCCGAGACGGTATGGTTCGCGTGGGACACCGTCCTCGGCCGCGACGTGATCATCGAGCCCAACGTGGTGTTCGGCCCCGGCGTGACCGTGGCCGATACCGTCGTCATCCACGCCTTCTCGCACCTGGAAGGCGCCACGCTGGAAACCGGCGTCGCCATCGGCCCCTATGCGCGCCTACGCCCCGGCGCCGTACTCAAGAAGGGCTCGCGCATCGGCAACTTCGTGGAGATGAAGAAGGCGGTGCTGGGCGAAGGCGCCAAGGCCAACCACCTCACCTACCTGGGGGATGCGACGGTCGGCGCCGGCGCCAACATCGGCGCGGGCACGATCACCTGCAATTACGACGGCTACTTCAAGCATCAGACCGTGATCGGCGAGCGCGCCTTCATCGGCTCGAACAGCGCCCTGATCGCGCCCGTCAAGATCGGCGCCGACGCGATCGTCGCGGCGGGCAGTGCGGTCAGCCGCGACGTGGCCGACGGCGAACTGCGCCTGGTCCGCGCCGAGCAGCTGGTGAAGCCCGGCTGGGCCGACAGCTTCCACGACGCGATGAA
>Ga0070667_100003809_pt1 | contig 12825 bp, 12 predicted proteins | sample KBSS33metaG_FD_64659 | JGI IMG/M metagenome (GOLD analysis project Ga0070667, IMG submission 64659) | Switchgrass rhizosphere microbial communities from Kellogg Biological Station, Michigan, USA - KBS S3-3 metaG | ecosystem: Host-associated > Plants > Roots > Rhizosphere > Soil ...
AACAAGAACACGATCGCGGCAGACGGGTTGATCCCGATCGACAAGCTGGATCGCGCAAAGGGCGAGGCCATCTACGCCGAGCGCTGCACGTCGTGCCACGGGCTGGACGGACAAGGCGTCCAGATCGGCGACAAGAAGGCGGGACCGTTGTGGGGCGAGCACTCGTGGAACGACGGCGCCGGCGCGGCGCGCGTCTACACGCTGGCCGGCATCATTCGCTACACGATGCCGTATCTCGATCCCGGGAGCCTGACCGATGAAGACGCGCAGCACGTGGCGGCCTTCATCACGTCACAGCCGAGGCCACGCTTCCCGTTCAAAGAGAAAGACTACGTCGGTGGGAAGGTGCCGGTCGACGCCGTGTATTACCACGCCGAACGGTGACCCGACGGTCGGACGGTCGGGGTCGGATACTGTATCCGACCCCATCCGGGACGGCGCTATACTGACCGTCGGCCCATGAAAACGGTCGCCACCGCCGCCGTCATCGCCGCGCTGCTGGCCGCCACCGCCGCGGCCCAGTTCCAGGGGCGGCGAGGCCGCTTCATGCCGCGGATCGGCGAGAACCCCGCCTACGACGGCGCCTTCATGTTCTGCCGGATCATGTTCCGCAACGCGTCGAACGGCGACGGCGGCGGATGGTACGTCGACTACCCGCGCGCGGACCAGAACCTCTCGTTTCGTTTCTCCGAGCTGACGACCACACAGGTCAGCCGCGACATCGCCGGTAACTTCAATCACGTCGTCATCCAGCTGACCGACGCCGATCGGCTCGCGAAATGCCCGTTCATCATGCTCACGGAGCCGGGCGGCGCGTACTTCGACGAGGCCGAGGCCGCGGGCCTGCGCACCTACCTGCAAAAAGGCGGGTTCCTGTGGGCCGACGACTTCTGGGGCGAGTACGCCTGGGCCCACTGGGAGAACGAGATCCGTAAGGCGCTGCCATCGGGCCAATACCCGTTGATGGAGCTGCCGCTCGAGCACCCGCTGTTCCACGTGCTGTACGACGTCCACGAGAAGGTGCAAATCCCGTCAATCGGCGCATGGGGCGGGCCCGGCGGCAACACGTCGGAACGGGGACGCGACAGCGCCGAGGTCCACGTGCGCGGCATCACCGACCGCGACGGTCACCTGCTCGTGGTGATGACCCACAACACCGACTTCGGCGACTCGTTCGAACGGGAAGGTGACAGCCGCGAATACTTCGAGTACTTCGCCGGCAAAGGCTACGCTTTCGGCATCGACGTGCTGCTGTACGCGATGACGCACTAAAAGGTTCTAGGGTTCTACGGTTCTAGGGTTCTAGCGTTCCCCAGCTAGCCCCTAGCCCCTAGCCCCCAGCCGCGAGTCTGTCACCGAATGATCCGCAGCCCCGTCGGCACCGACGGAGCAACTGGCGGCCCAACCAGCTTCATCACACGCCCGAGCGAATAGCTGACGATCAACAGTTCGCCGTCGGCATCGACGCCGAACGAGCTGATGTTCCCGAGCTGGGCAAACCCGCCGAGTTCCGCCGTGTGCTCGACGACGTCCGAGGCGCGGGCCTCGCCGTTGGCGTCGAGCGTCAGCGCCAGCGAAAACACGCGCCCCTGAATGAAGTCGGCAAAGAAGTAACGGCCGCGATGCGCGGCCGGAAGCCGATCGCCACGATACACGTAGCCACCGGTGATCGACTGCCCCACGCTGTGGCTGTACTCGTGAATCGGTTCGGTCAGCGGCTGAAACGCGACTGGCAGCGACGTGACGTTGTCGTGGGCACCTTCGCGATTGCGCCAACCGTAATTGCGTCCGCCGCGTCCGCGCGGTTCGTAGTCGACTTCCTCCCAGCGGCCCTGTCCGACGTCGCCGATGACGAGCGCACCGGTGCCACCACGCGCGGGATCGTCGAACGTGTAGCGCCAGGGATTTCGGAGTCCGAACGCCCAGATCTCAGGCCGCGTCGACGGCGGTCCGCTGCGCAGAAACGGATTGTCGGCCGGAACCTGGTACCCGGACGCGTTGGCGTCCGGCACGTTGACGTCGATGCGCAGCATCTTGCCGAGGAATTCCTGCGGGTTCTGCGCGCGATGCGACGGATCGTCGCCCGAACCGCCGTCGCCGAGACCGATATAGAGCAACCCATCGGGCCCGAATGCCAGATGACCGCCGTTGTGATTGGCGAACGGCTGCGCGATCGACGCGGGGCCGTTGGCGCCGCCCCAACGCAGGTCGAACCGCGATGCGATGTCGGCGACGACCGGCGACGAGCGTCGGAAGCGGGCGACGACGGTGTCGCCCGATCGATTGGTGAAGTTGACGAAGAAGCGGCCGCTCGTCGCCGTGTCCGGCGGGAACGCAAAACCGAGCAGTCCCTGTTCGCCGCCCGAGACAATCGCACCTGACACGTCGAGAAAGTCGGTTGCGAGGACGGCGCCGAGCTGTACGACGCGGATGCGGCCATTCTGCTGTACGACGAATTGGGTATTTCGATCGGCAGGATCCTGCACGATCGCGATCGGCGACGTGAACCCGCTCGCGTGCGTGCGCAACCTCAACTGTGCGTGCAGCTCGTCGGCGACGACACACGAGAGACACAACGCGATCGCGATTGCACGCCGTCTTCGCATGCGGATAGCCTAAGCGCGATGCTCCGGATTTGTCCAAGCCGCCTTCGCGCGATCGCATCTGCCGTTGCCCTGCTGACCGTGGCGTGCAGCAAGTCGTCACCGCCACCGCCCGAAGTCACGCCGACGGGCAACGAGACGATCAACGGCACGGAACGCCTCGGCTGGACGCAGCGCGCCGCCGACGCCGCCGAGTTGGCCTCAGTGCGATACGCCATCTACGTCGACGGCGTTCGATCGGAGCTTGCCGGCGCATCGTGCGCGGCGGCGGCCGCCGCCGCGGACGGCTTCGCGTGCAGTGCGCGACTGCCGACGCTGACCGCCGGTGCGCACACACTCGAGCTCGCGTCGTTTGTCACAGACAGCTCGCTCCTCGAGAGCGCGCGGTCGGCCGCGCTCAGAGTCACGGTCGTCACCCAGGTTGAATCCGCCGTGAAAACCGCGGCGGAACCGCTCGGGTCAAAATCCAGCGGCATCACCAACCGGCGCGTTTCGCTCGCCGACGGCACCGCTCTCGTGGTCGAACTGGTAGCTGGCGGCTTGAACCGCCCGGCGGACCTCGCATTCATGCCCGACGGCCGCCTGCTCATCGCGCAGCGTGACGGGACCGTTCGCAGCGTTCGCGACGGCACGCTCTCGGAGCCAGCCGCACTCTCGGACAGATGGCCGACCGGCGACCGGCTCCTTGCCATCGCGATCGATCCGGATTTCGCGCGCACGCGATTCATGTTCGCGGTTGTCGCCGGCGGAGGCACGTTCACGGTAATTCGTGTCCGCGAAGTCGGCGGCACGTTCGGCGATCGCGCGAGTCTGCTCGGTGGCATCAGCGCGGCGGCTGCGGAGCCGGTGGCCTCGCTTCGCTTCGGTCCGGACGCACGGCTGTACGCTGCATTCGACGATGGTGGCGAGTCGCGACAGGTGGGCGACGCCGCGTCGCCGAACGGCAAGATCCTGCGCCTGAACGCGGACGGGACGACACCGGACGATCAAGCCGGGTCGTCGCCGATTTACGCCGCCGGCTCGTCGTCACCGGCCGGCCTCGATTGGCAGCCGGGCACGGACGTGCTGTGGGTGGCTGATGCCGCGCAGGCTGGCATCACGCCGGTGACTACCGAATCGACCGGCGGCGGAAAGCGGATCCGAGGCGTCGCCCGCGCGTCATGGCAACTGCCAGCCGCATGGGTGCCGACAGCGATGGCCTTCACGCGCGGCGCCTCCGTCCCCGCGCTGGCCGACAACCTGTTCGTCGCGTCCGGTACAGGCCAAGGCTTGCTGCGCGTTCGCTTTGATCCTCTGGATCGTTCGCGTCTCGCGGCAACCGAACCGCTGCTGCAGGCTGGCGCCGGGCCGCTGGTCGCGATCGCGGCCGGTCCCGACGGCGCCATCTACTTCGCAACCGCGGATTCGGTGTGGCGGCTCGTGCTCGCCCCCACACGATGAACGCAAAAGAACATCTTTGCGGCCTTTGCGGCCTTTGCGTTCTACCGTGGCGCGCCGTAGCTCTTGGTCTCGCCGGTGCGCCCGTTCGTCACGACGAACGAGCCATCGTCTCGAGCACGGACTTTGATCCAGTGGCCGGTGGTCTCGTCGAGATTCGCGATGCGGTCGTCAGGGAAATTGCGGGCGCCCTCGTTCCTCGACCGATGCAGCTGCCAAACGTCGACCGCTGACAGGTTGTGGAGCGCGGCGAACGTTTCAGGCGCGCCGCCTTTCACCGCCCCGTTGTTGACGATCGCAACCCGCGGCTGGAACGCCGCGAACGTCTCGGGCTCGGCGGCGTCGGCGCCGCCGTGGTGCGCGACGAGATAGACGTCGACCGGTCCGACGAGATTGCGCGGGCACGCGAGCGCGAACAGCGGCGCGCCGCTCAGATCGCCCACATCCAGAAAGCGGAAGCGGCCGAACTCCAGACGCACGCCGGTCGAGCGCGGGTTTTCGGTCGGCTCCTGCGCCGGCGGCGCCGCCGGCCTGCACGCCGGATTTGCCGCGCCTGATCCCGGCAGCGGCTGCCGCAGCGTGGCGCCCGCGGCGCTGACGACGACGGCGGTGACGCCGTTCAGCGGAAGGCGGTCGCCAGGCGCCGGCTCCAGGTGCCGCCCTTTGGCGCGAACCGCGGCATAGGCCGCGAACGCGTCGAGAGTGCCCGCCACGCGCGCTTCAGCCTCTGGCAACACGCTCCCGTGGTCGATGAACGTGCCGATCGGCAGGAGCTGTGACAACTCCACGACGCCGCCGTCGTGGTCGGCGTGAAAGTGTGTAATCAGGAGATAGTCGATCCGCGTAACGCCGGCATCCCGCGCGGCCGCGGCAATCCGTTGCGCGTCGCGCGCCCGCGCCGGATCGCCCGCCTTCGATTGGAAGGTGCCATCGCCCGCATACCCGGTGTCGATGAGGAACGATTCTCCCGCGGGTGTGACGATTAGCGTCGACTGCCCACCCTCGACGTCGATGAAGTAGATGTCGAGGGTCTGACGCGCCTCGCCGCGGCCCTGAGGCCTCTGCCTGCCGGACGGCGCGGCCGACCCAGAAGCCGCCAGATTGACGCCGATGACCGTCACGAGCACGAACGCGGCTGTGAGGCTTCGCATTGATGAACAGTACACGCAAGGCACGCGGGCTGCATAGAGCGGCGCGGGCGACCCGAACGGGCCGCAAATCTGGCACCTTGCCGGTCGTGGTTTACGTCCGGCGAAGATCGTTTTCGCAACTCGAAATCCGCCTTCGCGCGCAGCGCTTCGGCGGGATAAACCATGATGACGACCCGCGAGCTCGCGATCGCCGCCAGCGTGATCCACGCCTCATTCGAGGATTATCCGCTGACGCTCGAGCAGCTGCACGAGTCGCTCATCGGGTCGCGTCAAACGCTGGCCGAAATCGTCTCTGTCTTCGAGGGCAGCGCCCGGTTGCAGCAGATCGTCGAGCGGCGCGACGGCTTCTTCTTCCCCGCCGGCCGGAACGACCTGGTCGACGAGCGTCGGCGACGCGAAGCCCGCAGCCGCGCCTTCCTTGATCGCCACGCGCTCCTGCTGCGGCTGGTGTGCTGCCTGCCGTTCGTGCGCCTGGTGGCGCTGTCCGGACGGATCGCGCAGCTCAACCTGGAGGCCGGCGGCGATCTGGATCTCTTCATCGTGACCCGCGCCGGACACGTCTGGAGCACGGCGGCCGCCGTCAAAGGCTTGTCCGCGCTGTTGTCACGCCGATGCAAGGTGCGCGCGAAAGTCGTCGTCGACGTGAATCATCTCGAGCTCGAGCCGCGCGATCTCGACGCCGCCGTCCTGCTGCTCCATTTGCGACCGTTGATTGGTGGATCGGCGCTGCGGGACTTGTGGGAGGCGAATCCATTCGTCCTGGAGCATTTCCCCAACGCGCCCGTCGAGCCGGCCGAGAGCGCCGAGCCGGCGTGGTCGCCGGTGACCAGTACCGTCAAAACGCTGCTCGCGCTGATCGTCGGACTGCCGTCGCCGGCCATCGAAGGCGTGTGCCGGTGGTGGCAGGCGGGAGGCGATACACTGGTGGACGTGCCGCCGCGTCCGCACCGCAACGATCTCTTCGCGATCTTTCCCGATTTCCCGTGGCTGCGCCCGCGTGGGGCGACCGATCAGGTGCAGCGCGTGCATCAGCAGGCCGAAGCGTTCCGCGAGCGGGCGAAGGCCAACATCGACCGGCAGCGGGCGTCAGCCGCGCGCGTGCGAGCCCGGATCGAGAGCCGGAAACGGCGCTAGCTGGCACGCGCGGCTAAATTTCCCCGTTTCTAATACGTCGTGCTGCCGGTCGAGCACGCCCGCGGATCGCCCGATTCCATCCCACGACGGAACCACTCGACCCGCTGCGCCGAACTGCCGTGGGTGAAGCGCTCGGGCATCACGCGGCCGGTGGCCATTTTCTGGAGACGATCGTCGCCAATCGACGCCGCGGCGCGCAGCGCTTCGTCGGCATCGCCAGGTTCGAGCTCAACGCCGCCTGCGCTGAACCGGCCATTCTGCGCTGCGGCATGACCCCAGATGCCCGCGAAGCAGTCGGCCTGCAGTTCGAGCGCGACCGATGCGCTGCCGGGTCCGGCCTGGCGATCGCGCGACGCCTGCGCGTTCAGGCCCGTGAGATTCTGCACGTGATGACCAAGTTCGTGCGCGATGACGTAGGCCTGCGCAAAGTCGCCGGGCGCGCCGAAGCGCTGTGACAACTCATTGAAGAACGACAGATCCAGATAGACTTTGCCGTCGCTCGGGCAATAGAACGGCCCGGTAGCCGATTGTGCGAAACCGCAAGCCGAGTCGATCGCATCGCGAAAGAGAACGACGCGCGTCCGTTGGTAACGCGGACCGAGGATTTCTGACCAGGTATCCTGCGCGTCTTTCGTGACGGCGTTGACGAAGTCGACCATGCGCTCTTCAGATGGCGACGTCCGCACCTCCCCCGAGGTGCCAACCGTCTGGGTCGGCGTTGTGTCGCCGGTTCCCAAAAGTGAGAAGAGATTCGTCCCACTGACCCAACTGAGCACCAACAGAACGAGAAACCCGCCGATGCCAAGGTGGGCTACGCCGAACCCACCGGAGCGCCCCCGCATGTCTTCAATATCGCCGCGCCCGGAAGATGTCCATCGCATGCCTGGCAAGTCAGCAAGAAGAAAGCCAGCGGGCCACTCGCGGGGACTTTGGGCTTGGGGCTAGCTGAGTTTGACTGGACCATTCACACTGGCCGTCATCTTGAATTGTTTTCGAGGGTGACTCGGTCTTCTCTCCTACCTGTTGCGCTGCTTTCAACCGCGATCGCTGGCGCAGCTGCCCTGCACGCGGACCACGGACTGTTCTCGAGCGACGAGCTGGTCGCGCTGACGCTGTCGGCGCCGCTCAACGACCTGTTTCAGCACGCGCGGTCCGAGGATGGCTATACAGTCGGCGGCAGGCTCGGCTATCGAGACGGCGGGCGCGACGTCACGATTGACGGCCTTCAGATTGGCCTCCGCGGCCACACCAGCATCCGCGAAAGCGAGTGCGCCTTTCCGAAGCTGAAGATCGACTTCGAGAAAAACGGCACACCAGCTCAGATCGACGGCACGCTGTTCGACGGCCTCAAAGGGATCAAGATTGGGACACATTGCGGGGAATCGACCGATCAGACCGTGACCGCCAAGTACGGCCGCCTTCCCAACGAGCAGGCGCCGCTCCGCGAAGTCGCGGTCTATCAAGTCCTCCATGCGCTCGGCGTGCCGGCACTGAAGGCGAGGCCCGCCAGGATCTCATACGTGTATACGGACGCGCGGTCCGGACAGACACCGGATCAGCAGAAACCGATCGTCCGGAATGCGATGCTGCTCGAGACGACCGGCGCCACGTTGAAACGCCTCGGCGCCGTCAGCGAGCTTACGGAAACGCAGTTCTCGAACGCGCGCGAGCGTTTCTCCGCCGAGGACACGGCGACACTGGCGTTCGCGGAGGCGATGATCGGCAACTTCGACTGGTGTGTCCGGATGTTCGCCGGTGATAAGTACCGCTGCGACGACCGCCACCCGCTGTGGAACGTCACCGCGGCGGTCGACGCCGGCGGCCGCGCACGACCGGTGATGTACGACTTCGACGTCTCGGGCATGGTTGCCGGCAAACACCGGTGGCTCAAGGACGTGCTGAATACCACGTTCGTCAGCTCGGGTTCGCCGGTTGAAATCGAGGTCGTGAGCCAGGTGCAGCGCACTCGCACGCTCTTCGATCGCCGCGTGCTCGACGCCACACGGCAGCATTTCCTGCAGCGGAAAGGCGACGCGTATCGCGCACTCGACGTGGCGACGGTCGACGCGCAAGGCCGTCAACACATCAGGAACTACCTGGACGCCTTCTACGCGGCGATCGCCTCGGACGAGGCATTTTATCGCCCGGTCGTCACGGCCAAGGGCGCTTCCGCGTTCGCGAACGCCGTGGGCAATACGCCCGTGTGCGTGAACAGTTCGGTCATTCCAGTGGGCACTCCGGTCAGCGAACCGATTGAACACCAGGGGCAGCGCGTCAAGGTCACGCTGCTCGATGCCCTCTGGCACTGGGCACCCCCCATCAAGTGCGACCCCATTCACAACGGCGCGGTGTGGGTCGAGACGAGCGCGATCGGCACTGACTTCCCGACCAGCACAGTCACCCGACGCTGAGCGCCGCGACAGGCGCTTTTGACCGCCGTGCCGGTATACCATCCCGGCATGCGCGCCTCCAGAATTCAACGGGGACTGGTGCTGGGTGCGGCGGCCGCTGCGGTCGTCGCCGCTGGCTCACGCCTCGGTGCGGATACCTACCCGCGACAGCCAGGAATCGATGCCCGCCACTATGCCGTTCGGCTGACGCTCCTGACGAGCGATTCGAACGAAATCCGTGCGGAAGCCACGGTCACGCTTCGCATCGTCACACCCGACACTCGAGAAGCGGTGCTCGATCTGACCTCAGCCACTCCTGATGGCAAAGGGATGACGGTGACCAGCGTGACGTCGGAGGGACGGGCGGTGCCGATCGATCACCGTGATCATCGGCTGCATCTGCCGCTGCCTGCGGGATCGACAGCGGGACAGGACGTGACGTTCACCATCGCATATCACGGCATCCCCGCCAACGGCCTGCGTCTCCTCAATAACATCCACGGCGATCGCACCGCCTTCAGCGAAAACTGGTACAACCGCGCGCGGCAATGGCTGCCGATGATTGATCATCCGGCGGACAAGGCGACCGGCGAGTTGATCGTGACGACGAAGGCCGACTACCAGGTGGTCTCGAACGGCGTCATGGTCGAGCAACTCGATTTGCCCGGGGGACTGCGGCGAACCCACTGGCGGCAGGACGTCCCGATCTCATCGTGGCTGTATTCGCTGGGCGTCGCCCGCTTCATCGTGCGGCAGGGCGGCAGCGTCCGCGGCGTGCCGCTGTCGTACTGGGCGTTTCCGCAGGACGCCGACAAGGGGCTGGCAGCGCTCGAACGCGAGGCACGCGGGTCGTTCGAATTCTTCTCCGATCGCGTCGGCCCGTACGCATACGCCAAGCTGGCGCATGTCGAAGCCGCAGGCATGGGGGGCGGCACGGAGCACGTGAGCAACATCTTCTACGGCGAGAAGAGCGTGACGGCGGGCAACGCGCCGGTGGTCCACGAAACCGCGCATCAGTGGTTTGGCGATGCCGTCACCGAAAACGACTGGAACGACGTGTGGCTGAGCGAAGGCTTCGCTACCTACTTCACGCTGCTCTACACCGAGTATGCCGGCGGCCGTGATGCGTTCGTCGACGGCCTGCGGCGCAGCCGCAACGCCGTGCTTCGACTCGAGCAGTCGCTGCCGAATACGCCGGTCGTCCACGTCAATCTCGATGAGGCCGCGACCGCGCCCAACAATCGACTGGTCTATGAAAAGGGCGCGTGGACGCTGCACATGCTGCGCGACCTGGTTGGCACCGAACCGTTCTGGCGCGGCATCAGGCTCTACTATCAGCGCTATGCGAACGGCCTGGCATCAACCGCGGATCTCCGGCGAACGATGGAGGAGGCATCAGGTCAGGACTTGCGCTGGTTCTTCGCGCAGTGGCTGACGCGGAGCGGCGTGCCGCAGGTGTCGGGCGAGTGGCGCTACGACACGGCGGCCAAGCAGATTGTCGTGACGGTGCGGCAGACACAGCCCGCCGAGCCGTTCCGATTCGCGCTCGGCGTGGGCGTCTCTGCGGTTGCCGGGTCTTCGCCGGCGATTCGCCAGGTGCAGGTCACCGGACGCGAGTCCACGTTCAGGATCGCCGCAGACGCCGAACCCGCATCCGTGGCGCTCGATCCTGGCGTGTGGCTGCTCGCGGACTTCGGATCGTTTCAACGAGCCATGAAAGAATAGTCCGCCGATGCGACGCGGCAGTAGCTTCACGGCCGTCGAGTCGATCGCGGGCACCTTGCCTGATGTCGAGGTGACGACCATGTATGGTCAGCCGGCGCTGAAAGTCCGCGGGAAGATGTTCGTGTGCATCGCGTCCCACAAGTCCGCCGAGCCGAACACGCTCGTCGTCATGATGGACTTTCCCGACCGGGACGCGCTCCTCGAAGACGACCCCGGGACCTACTACCTGAAAGATCACTATCTGAACTACCCCTGTATCCTCGTCCGGCTGTCACGCGTCCATCCCGACGCGCTGCGGGACCTCGTGATCGGCGCGCACCGGTTCGTGGGCGCCAAGGCGAACAAGAAGAGGCGGTCAACTGTAAAGCGGGAGGTGTAGATGGACGCCAGGTTTGCCGCTGGAGTCGTCGCGCTGACGGGCGGATTGATCCTGAACGGAGGTCCGGAAGTCTCGCAGTCCCGGCCGCCCGCGGACGGACCGGCTTCAGGGTCGACACCGGCCTGGTTTCTCCAGGGATCGTATCCCGATCCCACCGGACGAACGATCGTCGATGGGAGCGGACGTGTCACTGTGCCGCCGCGGGGCGACAGCGGCCGCGGCACCGCGAGCGCTCCTCCTGCCGGCGCGATGGCCAACGAGACGCCGGCCTGCCGACGGTCGCCGCTGTGCGGGAACCGTCTTGGCCGCGCGCGTCCGTCCCTGCAGCGTGTCCAATGGAGGCAGACCCTCGGCTACACGTTCGCGTACCCCTACGCATTGCCTCCCGGATTTGGCGGCGTTCCGGCGGTCGCCCTCGACTCGAAAGGACATCTCTGGGTCTTCCAGCGCGCAGAGGCCGGGAAGCCGCAGCTGTTCAAGTTCGATCCCGCCTACAAACTGATCCTTCAGATCGGCCCGGACGTGATTGGCTACCAGGACAAGGCGCACGGGATGGCGGTCGATGCCGAGGACAATGTCTGGATTACTTCGGCCAACGGCGCCACGGTGATGAAGATCAGTCCCGAAGGCAAGCTGCTCTTGACCATCGGGCAGCGAGGACGCCGAGGAGATTGGGACGAAGCCAAAGGTCAGCGGCTTCTCTGGCAACCGGTCATGGTCGCCTTCGCGCCGAACGGCGATGTCTACATCGGCGAAGGTCACGCCAACGAAAGTCCTAACGACACCGATTCAGACGATCCTGCCAACAATCTCGGCGCCGCTCGGATCATTCACCTCGACAAGAACGGCCGATTCATCAATCAGTGGTATGGCAACGAAGTGGGCCAGGGCAAGTTCAGCTCGGCCCACGGGCTGGCCATCGACCCGTCAAACGGCGATGTCTGGATCGGTGACCGCGAGGAATATCGGATCGTCGTCTACTCTGGCGACGGTAAGTTTCTCAAGACCATGCAGATGAGGAATCTCGTCTGTGCTCTGTACTTCGACTCGCACGGCCAGCCGTGGATGGCGAGCGGCCAGGACGGCCAGTTCCTGAAGCTGGATCGGGATGGAAGGGTGCTCGGCGCGATCGGCAACGGTATGGGTATCGGAAACGGTCAGTTCATCGAAGCCAGCTATTGGGTGATGGACAAGCAAGACAACCTGTACGCCGGCGACACCAGCGTTGGCCGTATCACCAAGATGGTTGCGCCGAAACGATCGAACTGACGGCGCTTCCCCGCTATCGAACGACCCGCACCGGCGCGACATCGGGTGTACGCCGGACTTCGTTCGCTAGAAACCGCGGAGCACTCTCGCCGGAAGCATCACAACGCCGCGTACCACCCCGAGCACGCCGTCAACGGCGATGCCGACGATGCGGAACGGAATCAGGAGGATCCAGACGAGGGGATATACCACCAGCGCCAGGAGCGCGAGCGGCCAGCAAACCACCAGCAGAATGCACCAGAGCAGAAACTTCCCCATGTCTTGCAATACGATTCCCCGAAGAAATCGTTCAGCAATTCGCCGCCATCACTGTGGCGGAGCCGCCTTGGGACGCTCCGATCCCTGATGGCAGGTGAAACAGGTCACCTTGCCAAGCCTCGACTCGCCGTCCGCGGGTCGATGGTCCGGGAAATACTGCTGATCGATCGCGCGCACCATCTCGATCATCCGCCGCGCGGTCGCCTTGCGCGGGTTGGTTTCGGCGGCGAAATTCCCGCGCGCATGACAGAAGCCGCACGACACGCCCAGCGCCTGGTTCATCGACTGCATTTCCGCCTCGAACTGCTGGACGGTGAGGCCGCGCAGCGCCTTCACACTCGGGGCGTCCACGATCGCAGGCTCCTGCGCTCGCGCGCTCACTCCCGACACAAATGAAAGAAGAATTGCGAAGACCGCGCTTCTCATCGGCGTATTACACCAGAAATGTGGGGGTGGAGATCGAGGGGCATGCGGCCCTC
>Ga0070667_100003811_pt1 | contig 12823 bp, 14 predicted proteins | sample KBSS33metaG_FD_64659 | JGI IMG/M metagenome (GOLD analysis project Ga0070667, IMG submission 64659) | Switchgrass rhizosphere microbial communities from Kellogg Biological Station, Michigan, USA - KBS S3-3 metaG | ecosystem: Host-associated > Plants > Roots > Rhizosphere > Soil ...
GTCGTCACCGTCGACCACATCTCCGGCGGCCGTGCCGAACTCGGGATCGGAGCCGGCTGGTACGAGAGCGAGCACCTCGCCTACGGCCTCCCGTTCCTCACCGGTCGCGAGCGGCTCGACGAGCTCGACCGGCAACTCGCCGAGATCGAGCGCCACTGGAGCGACCAGGCTATCGAGATCCAGCCGAAGCCGCTGCAGCGGCCCCGCCCGAACGTGATCGTCGGCGGCACCGCGAAGCCGCGGACGGTCGCAGCCGCGATCCGCCACGCCGACGAGTACAACACGGTCTTCCCGACGGTCGAGGAAGCTCGGGACCGGCATAGTGTCCTCGACGAGGCGGCGCAGGCGGCCGGCCGCGAGCCGCTGACGTTCTCGATGATGGCGACGGGGGTCGTCGGGCGTGACCGCGCCGACGTACGCGAACGGCTCGACGCGCTGGCCCGGCTCAACGACGCGCCCGTCCGCGGCGTCGTCGGCACGGTCGACGAGGCCTGCGAGGCGCTGCGGGCGTACGAAGAGGCGGGCGTGGAGCGCGCAATGCTGCAGCACCCGGTCCACGAGGACGTCGAGATGGTCGCCGTCCTCGGCCAGGTCGCAGCGGAACTACGGTAGGAGCGATGCGAATCTTCGTCGTGCGTCACTGCGAGGCCGCGCCGGGCGAGGTGGACGAGCTGCGTCCGCTGACCGAGTCGGGCCGTGCCGCCGCCCGCGCGCTCGCCGCCCGCTTCTCGCAGCTCGAGCCGGCAGCCGTCTTCAGCTCGCCGCTCCTCCGGGCGCGGGAGACCGCCGGCACCATCGCGGCCGCGTCCGGACTCGTCGCCGAGACGGACGAGCGACTTGCGCCCGGAATGACCGCGGAGGATCTGCGCGCGGTCGTGACGGGCCGCGGCGACCCCGTCGTGATCGTCGCCCACAACCCCGACTGCGCGGACCTCGTGGAGCGGCTGGCGGGGTACCGGCCGATCTTCCCGCCGGGCACGGTCGTCGAGGTCGTGCTGTGAAGGCGGTCGAGGTGAAGGGCCTCGCGAAGAGCTACGGCGACCACGAGGCGCTGCGCGGGGTCGACTTCTCGATCGAGGTCGGCGAGGTGTTCGGGCTGCTCGGCCCGAACGGTGCCGGCAAGACGACCACGGTCGAGATCCTCGAGGGCTACCGCCGCCGCGACGGCGGCACCGTCGAGGTGCTCGGGATCGACCCCGCGCACGGCAACTCCGCCTGGCGCCGGCGGGTCGGCGTCGTGCTCCAGTCCTCCTCGTTCTACCCCGCGCTCAGCGTCGGAGAGAGCCTCCGCATCTTCGGCAGGTACTACGAGCGGCCGCGCGACGCGGACGAGGTCGCGGAGATCGTCGGCCTGTCGGACAAGCGCGACGCCCGCGTCCGCACGCTGTCGGGCGGCCAGAAGCGGCGGCTCGACCTCGGCCTCGCGCTGATCGGCGACCCGGAGCTGATCTTCCTCGACGAGCCGACCACCGGCTTCGACCCGGGCGCCCGCCGAAACGCATGGGACACGATCCGGAACCTACGCTCGCTCGGCAAGACGATCCTCCTGACGACGCACTATCTCGACGAGGCCGAGCAGCTCGCCGACCGGGTCGCCGTGCTCCGGCGCGGGTCGATCATCCGTGAGGGCACGCCGGCCGAGCTGACGGGCGGGGCGGTCGACACCGAGATCCGCTTCCTTCGCGACGGCGCCAAGGTGGTCGAGCACACGCGCGAGCCGACGCGCCGCCTCAACGAGCTGACGGCCGAGGCGATCGCGCGCGGCGAGGAGCTCGACGAGCTCGAGGTACTGCGTCCGACACTCGAGGACGTGTACCTGGAGCTGACGGCGGAGTGAAGCTGTTCCTCCACGAGCTCCGGGTGCAGCAGCTCCTCTTCTGGCGCAACCGCGAAGCCGCGTTCTTCACGTTCTTCCTCCCGATCATCTTCTTCCTCATGTTCGGGTCGATCTACGGCGGCGACTACATCAAGAAGGAGCACGTGAAAGGCGCACCGTTTCTCGAGGCCGGGATGATCGGCTACGGCGTCGCGTCGACGGCGTTCGCCGGGCTGGCGATCACGATGGTGATCCGGCGTGAGACCGGCGTGCTCAAGCGGATCCGCTCGACGCCGCTCCCACCGGCCACGTACATCGCCGCCGTCCTCGTCTCGACCTTCGTGACGTTCCTGATCGAGGCGGCGCTCATCATCGGCATCGGCAGCGTGCTCTTCGACGTCGCCGTGCCCGATCGGCTCCTGTCGCTGCTCGCGGTGCTCGTGATCGGCTCGCTCGCGTTCGCCGCTCTCGGCCTCGCACTCACCGGCGCCGTGCGCTCCGCCGAGGGGTCGTCGGCGGTCGTGAACTTCGTCTACCTGCCGATGGCGATCGTCTCCGGCACGTTCTTCTCGACCCGCTCGTACCCGCAGTTCCTGCGCGCGATCGCCGACGTGCTGCCGCTGACGTACTTCACGAAGATGACCCGCAACGTGATGATCCGGAACCACCACATCTGGTCCGAGCTCGGCTCGCTCGGCGTCGTCTCCCTCTGGGGCGTGATCGGCGTCGTCGTCGCGCTTCGTGTCTTCCGCTGGCAGCCGCGGGAGGCTTAAGCGTCGCTCGTATGGGAACATGGTCGCGATGAGCACCGATACATCAGTCGTCTTCGTCGCGCAGGAGCGTCTCACACCCGGGGTCGTCGTCTTCGTGAACTTCGAGCTCGTCACGGGTCGCGAGGCGACGCTCGCCGAGATCGACCGGCTCGCGGAGACGCTGCTCGAGACGCTCGACCACATCTCGATCGTCTCGCAGATCCGGCACGAGATCGGCACTCACACGGAGGTGCGCGTGCACCAGGTGGTGATCGAGGTCGACGCGGCCCGGCTGCCTGCAGAGGCGGCGGCGTGCGCCGAGGTCGAGCGCCGCCTGGCCGAGATCGCGGAAGCGTGGGTGCGCGACTGCGCAGCCGACCGCGCCGTCGCTCCGTAGAGGCGTAGCGGCGTTTACGAAACCGCAACCCCCGACGGCCGTGAACGCTGCGACACTGGGAGAGGTGGCGGTTCAGCTCGAACGGCACCTCGACTGGGAGGGCACGTACAACGTGCGCGACCTCGGGGGGCTGCAAACGCAAGGTGGCGCGCGCCTGCGACGCGGTGCGCTCATCCGCTCGGACAACCTCGCGCGGCTGACACCGGCGGGTTGGGAGGCGCTGCGGGCCCACGGCGTGCGGACGATCGTCGACCTGCGTGACCCCGAGGTCGAGACCGGCTCGTATCTAGACGCTGCCGAGGGCCTCGACGTCCGCCCGGTCTCGACCCTGACCTTCGGCGACGAGAGCTTCTGGGAGCCCTTCCGCGACGAGCCTGTGCTCGCCCGCTTCTACGAGGCGGTGCTCTCGACACGGGCCTCCCAGCTCGCGGACGCCGTCGCCGCGATCGCACGCGCCCGGCCCGGCGGGGTCGTCGTGCACTGCCAGGTCGGCAAGGACCGGACGGGCCTCGTGATCGCGCTCGTCCTCTCGGCGCTCGACGTGCCGCCGGAGGAGATCGTCGCCGATTACACGCTGAGCCATGCGCGCCTGAAGTCGCTCTACGCGGACCATGCCCATCAAGGCGAGCTCGCCGCGACGCTCGCGATGAGCGGAATCTCCGGGGGCGGCGTCGCCCGGGCCGAGGCGATGATGCGCGTGCTCGACGATCTCGACGTCGACCGGTATCTCACCGGCGCCGGGCTCGCCCGTGAGGACCTGGCCGCGCTCCGCGCGCGGCTCCTCGAGGCCTAGATGGTTGATGCCACGAGTGCGCGTGTCCGGCTGCGCGATCTGACCGCACTGGGCCGCCCCCGTGGCATCAACCATCTAGCCGGCGCCGAGGGCTCGCTCGACGGCGTCAAGGGAGCGTTCGGCCTGCTTGCGCGCGATCGCGTCGAGGCCGGCGACGGCGAAGACGCCGAGCAGGCCGTGAAGGTGGAGCTCCGTCTGCCAGCGCATGACCGTCGCGCTCCCGTCGGCCTCGAGGTCGAACGTCGAGCTCACGTCGGCGCCCGGGCCGTGGGCGCGCATCGTCGCGTGCCTGAACGGCTGCTTGTCGACGACCTCGAAGCGGATCGCGACACTCGGCGCGAACGGGAACGGTGCCTTCACCCGCGCCTCCCAGGTGTCGGGCCCGAGCGCACGATGCGAGTGCACCGCCGGCATCGCAGCGACGACGATGTCCGGGTCGATGAGCAGCGCGAACACCCGCTCCGGGGTCGCCTCGAACCGCCGCTCGCCGCTCACGACCGCCATGGTCGCTAGACCCTAGACGGTCTTGGCGAAGCGATGCACCGCCTCGAGGAGCTCCTCCGCCTTGGCCTGCGCCTCGTCCGTGTCACCCGACGCGAGCGCCCCGGCGACGCAGTGTCTCACGTGCTCGTCGAGGATCTTGAAGCCGAGGCTCTCGAGGGCTGTCGAGACCGCGCCGATCTGCGTGAGGATGTCGATGCAGTAGCGATCCTCCACGACCATCTTCTCGATCCCGCGCACCTGGCCCTCGATGCGGTGCAGACGCTTGACGAGCGCCGCCTTCTGCGCGTGATAGCCGTAGTGGCGCTCCTCGGAGGCTTCGGTCGCGATGCTCACGTGGCTCCTTCCCGTGCGGTGCGGAAGCGCCGCAGCCGCAGGCTGTTCGAGACGACGAAGATGCTCGACGCGGCCATCGCGGCGGCGGCGACGATCGGGTTCAAGAGCCCGGCGACGGCAAGCGGGATCGCGGCGACGTTGTACGCGAAAGCCCAGAAGAGGTTGCCCTTGATCGTGGCGAGCGTGCGCCGGGCGAGGCGGATCGCGTCCGCCGCCGCCCGCAGATCGCCCGAGACGAGCGTCAGATCGGAGGCTTCGATCGCCACATCGGTGCCCGTGCCGATCGCGAGCCCGAGATCTGCCTGCGCGAGCGCGGGCGCGTCATTCACACCGTCGCCGACCATCGCGACGGTTTCGCCCTGTTGCTGCAGGCGCTCGATCTCCGCGGCCTTCTCGGACGGCAGGACGTCGGCGACAACCCGCTCGATCCCGACCTCGGCGGCGATCGCGCGAGCGGCGCGAGCGTTGTCCCCGGTCAGGAGCGTGGGCGTGAGCCCGGGCGCCTTGAGCGCCCGGATCGCCTCGATCGAGGTCGGCTTCAAGGAGTCGGCGAGCGCGAGCAGGCCGTGGAACGCACCGTCCCAGGCGACGGCGACAACCGTCTGTCCCTTCTCTTCCGCCTGCTCCTGCCATGCGCGAGCTTCGTCGGGAAGCGCAACCGCCCACTCCCGGAGAAACGCCGGCCGGCCGACGAGCACCGCCCGCCCTTCCGCGACGGCCTCGACTCCGAGACCGGCGTGGTTGCGAAACGCGGTGGGCGGGGGCAACGGGGCTGCCGCGCGCGCCGCACCGGCGATCGCCTGTGCGAGTGGATGCTCGCTCGCCGACTCCGCGGTACCGGCGAGGCGGATCAGCTCGTCGCGCGTCGCTTCCACCGGGAGGGCGTCGACGAGCGCCAGCCGGCCTTCGGTGACCGTGCCGGTCTTGTCGAGGACGACCGTGGTGATCCGCCGCGTCTGCTCGAGCACCTCCGGGCCCTTGATGAGAATGCCGAGCTGGGCGCCGCGGCCGGTGCCGACCATCAGAGCGGTCGGAGTCGCCAGCCCCATCGCGCACGGGCAGGCGATGATCAACACCGCCACGGCTGCGGTGAACGCGGCCGACGCACCTCCGCCGGCGAGAAGCCAGCCGGCCAGCGTGGCGAGCGCGATCCCGATCACGATCGGGACGAAGATCGACGAGACGCGGTCGGCGAGTCGCTGCGCCTCTGCCTTACCCGCCTGCGCCTGCTCGACCAGGCGTGCGATCTGGGCGAGCGCGGTGTCGGCGCCGACCTGCGTCGCACGAACCACGAGCCTTCCGGACGTGTTGATCGTGGCACCGGCCACCTCCGCGCCGGCGAGGACCTCGACAGGCACCGGCTCGCCCGTGAGCATCGACTGATCGATCGCGGACGCGCCTTCGACGACGACGCCGTCGGTCGCGATCTTCTCGCCGGGACGCACGACGAAGAGGTCGCCGGGCGCGAGCTCCTCGACCGGCACGAGCACCTCGATTCCGTCGCGGAGAAGGCGCGCTTCCTTGGCGCCGAGCTCGACGAGAGCGCGAATCGCGGCGCCCGAGCGGCGCTTCGCGCGGCCTTCGAAGAAGCGTCCGAGGAGGATGAGCGCGGTGACGACGGCGGCTACCTCGAAGTACCCGTCGGCGTCGACGCCGCCGACGACCACCACGGCCGACCAGGTCCAGGCCGCGAGGGTGCCGATCGAGACGAGCGTGTCCATCGTCGCGACGCCGTGCCCGGCGCTCAGCAGCGCGGCGCGATGGAACTGTGCGCCGCACCAGAAGACAACAGGGGTCGCGAGCAGGAGCGACACCCACTCCCAGCCGCCGAACCGGAGCGGCGGCACCATCGCCAGGAGAACGAGCGGCGCCGCGAGCACGAGGGCGACGATCAGCCGGTTCGGCGGCGCGTCGTGATCGTGCGCGGCGTGGTCAGCGGCGCCGTGCTCCTCACGCGGATGCGCGCGGTACCCGATCGCCTCGACCGCAGCTGCGAGCTGGCCGTGCTCGACACGCGCCGGGTCATAGCTGACGGTCGCGAGCTCGGTCGCGAAGTTCACGGTCGCCTCGACGCCGTCGACGCTATTGAGGCTGCGCTCGATCCGCGCCGCGCAGGAGGCGCAGGTCATGCCCTCGAGCACGAGCGTCGCCTGCTCGCGCCGCTCGCTCTGTTGATCGGCGACCGTTGCCATCGCCACCCAGTATACCCCATTGGGGTATATGGACGAACATCAGCCGGACTCGTGGAGTCCGGCTGATGGCTCTAGACTGGCGGCCGAGTAACCGCCCCGGCGGTACCCGAGCCCCCGTAGCTCAGTGGATAGAGCAGCGGTTTCCTAAACCGCGTGCGCGTGTTCGACTCACGCCGGGGGCATCCCGCTCTACGAGCAGAAAATGGCTGTACCACTAGAGTACATGCCACTCATCGGCGTCCCTACGTTTGGCTCTCGTAGGCTCTCGTCGGCTGGTTTCAGACGGCGACTGGCCCGCAACTGGCCCGCAGGTAAGAGGCTCGGCCGCCCGCCGCGCAAAGTTTGCGTGCACCGTCAGTAGCGTGTTGTCACCGACTCGCGTCGCGACGACCCGGCGCGCGGCTGGTGGCCCGGCACGTCCCGTAAGTCGTAGCTCAGCCGAACGGGACACGCCTGAGCGCCGCGGCCGTCGTCCGGCGATAGACGGCGAAGAAATCGCGGTCGTCCGGGACGAGGTACCGGTTCGCCGGCTGCAGGCCGTTCGGGACGACTTTCGTCGCGTTCCCGACGCCGCCGCGGCCGTATGTGATCAGGCTTGGCCACTCCGCGTTGATGTCGAGCTCGACCGCGCGCACGGCGCCCGCGTGGATGAGGGCGCCGGCGAGGCTCGCCGCGGTTTGCGCGTCGGCGGCGAGGTAGATGAGGTTGCCGTGACGGTCGACGCCGGCACCCGATCGCCAGACGCGCACGGCGTTCCCGAGCGTATGCCCCCAGAGAGAGCCGTCTGCGATCGACGAGCTCGGGCGGCCTCGGCTCACGATCAGCGGCAGGTTCTGCGTCGCCGCGACGACCGAGCGGCCGGGCGAGGGACCACCCCGCCAGGAGAGGACGTTCACACGGTCGTCGCGATAGACGACGATCGTCCCCTGCCCAGGCCGCAGGGGCTCGGCGGTGCGTCCGTCGACGGCGAAGCCGCCGCCGCTGTCGCGGTACGTGAAGCCGGCGTTGAACGTCGCGAGCAGGCGCCAGCGCTGGGAGGGCGGCACTTCCATCGGTCCGCGCGGCGACGCGCCGGGCGGCTCGTAGCGGCCCGGGTAGAGGGCCAGCTGCGTGCGCGTGTGATCGAACCACGCGGCGTACGCGACGATCCGCGGGTAGACCGGATCGGTGCGAAACGTCGTCACGAGCGTCGGCGGGGCGCCGTCGACCACACGACCGGTCGTGCCCCAGACTCCCTCGCCTTGCAGAGCGGGCCGGATGACCGGGGCGACGCGGGGCGGCTCGTAGACGGCCCGGTGCGAGGGGCGGGTCGGCGACGCGACGACGCCCAGCGCCGGCAGGGCTCGCAGCGGCGGCCCTCCCTTCGCGGGGGCGTTCCACCCGTAGTACACGCGCTCGGCGTTGTCGACGAGCCAGGCGCCGTGATTCGCGCGCAACCATTCGAGGCTGCGAACGGCAAGGGGCAGGCTCGACGGCCGCACCATCGTCGTCACGTACGAGTACACGACGGGTGCGAGCAGCACGATCGCTAGCAGCAACCCGCTGCGCCGTAATGCCCGCCGGCGACGTGACCTGGCAGAGGCGGCGCGGCGCGCGCGCAGGTCGGTTACCGGCCGCCCGTCCGCAAGCGGGACGATGCTGGCTGGGTCGACCTCGGGAGGCGACCGGCGCTCGGGCGAGGCCACGCCCGAATAAAGTCGGAGTCGAATGAAAGCTGCATGAGGGTCACGCTGTCTGCGGCGCCGCGGACGCGCCGCGAGCCAGCAGCGCCGCGCCGACGACCACTGCTGCGAACGCGAGGAGCCGAAGGCTCCCGAACAGCTCGTCGGGGAGACCTTCGTGGAAGACGATCACCCCGGCCGCCATCGGCAAGGGCGTTCATGAGCATGGTCGAAAGCCCGGCGGTCGCGAGCGCGCCGCCGCTTGACGTCGGCCCCGGCCATCACGCCCGAGAAGCGCGGCCCGGCGCTCGCCGTGGGCGACGTCGTCGTCTACGCCTCGCACGGTGTGGGGCGCGTCACCTCCGTGAACAAGACGACGAGCGGCACGCCGGGGACGATCGTCGTCGAGTGCGCCGGCACCCTGACCGTGTCGCTCCCGATCGACCTCGCGAACACGTATCTGCGCCCCCTCTCGGGCGAGCGCGAGATCGCGAAGGTCAAGCGGGTGCTGCGCGGCGAGGAATGCATCGTCGACCAGACCTGGTCGAAGCGGCTGCGCGCCAACCGGGAGAAGCTCGGAGCCGGCGGTGCCGTCGGTCTCGCCGAGATCGTCCGCGACGGCGCTCATCGCGACCGCCGGCTGGTCGAGCGGCGCGGGAAGGTCGCCTCACCCAGCGAGCGCGACCTCTGCCGGAGAGCGCGTCAGCTGCTCGCCGACGAGATCGGCAGCGCACGGGGCATCACGCCCGAGGACGCCGCCATCTGGATCGACCTCCAGATCGCGGCGCAGCCGGTCGACGAAGCCCCGATCGACGAGTAGAGCACGGTCAGCCGCCGCCGAAGGCGGCGGAGTGGATCCACGAGTGCGTCAGCGGGAGCGTCACGAGGGCGAGCACGATGCCGCCTGCGAGCGCTCCCGCGACGAGCAGGAGGCGCAGCCGCCGCCCGGACGCGGGGCCCGACGAGGTCCAATCCCGCGCCAGGACGGCCGGAAGCTTGAGCACGTGCCCGAGCACGTGGAGCCCCGTCGCGCCGAGCCAGGCGAAGAAGCTCGCCTGGTGCGCAAGCTTCAGGAGCCCGCCGTGCGAGCCGGCGAGGACGAGGGCGACACCGGTACCGAACAGCAGGAGCGTCGAGACGACGGTCGCCGGGGCGACCGCGTAGCGCATGAGCGGGTGCGGCGGCCCCTTCTCGACGTACGCGCGCCGGCCCCTGTAGTAGCTCACCATGCGATAGCCGGTGCTCCCCAGCTTGAGCACCACGATCGGGATGAGAAGCATGCCGATGAAGACGTGCTCGGAGACGAGCCTGTCGATCCGCAGCAGCGTGACGCCCTCGGCTGCGAGGAGGATCAGGAGGATCCCCGCCACGGCCGCCGTGAGGCGCTCGTTCCCCTCGCTCCCTCCCGTCTCGAGCAGCCGGGAGCGCGCTGCGGCATGCGAGACGGTCGAGGAGCGAGCGTGCATGGCGGCAGTGAAGCCCCGCGAGATGAGCCCGCGATGAAGCCACGCTCATCGGGAGCTCACGCTGCCCAGGCGAGAATGACCGCATGAGGATCCTTGTCGTCGAGGACGAGCAGAAGCTCGCCGACCTGCTCGCACGCGGGCTACGCGAGGAGGGCCACGCCGTCGACGCGACCGGACGGGGCGAGGACGCCCTCTGGATGGCGCAGTCCTCGGCGTACGACGCGATCGTGCTCGACATCATGCTGCCGGGCCTCGACGGCCTCTCGGTCTGCCGTCGCCTGCGCGACGACGGCGTCTGGACGCCCGTGCTGCTGCTCACGGCGCGCGACGCCGTCGCGAACCGTGTCGAGGGACTCGACGCGGGCGCCGACGACTATCTCGTGAAGCCCTTTGCGTTCGACGAGCTGCTCGCACGACTTCGCTCGCTCACGCGCCGCGCGCCGGCCGAGCGCCCGACGGTGCTCGCGGTGGGCGATCTGCAGCTCGACCCGGCGACCCACCGGGCCTGGCGCGGCGAGACGGAGCTCGATCTGTCGGCGAAGGAGTTCGCGCTCCTCGAGGCGTTCATGCGCCGGCCGGGCCGCACGCTCTCGCGGCAGGACCTGCTCGATGCCGCCTGGGACATGGCGTTCGAGCGGCGCTCGAACATCATCGAGGTCTACGTGCGGTACCTCCGCGAGAAGATCGACCGTCCGTTCGGCTGCCAGTCGCTCGAGACCGTGCGCGGCGTCGGCTACCGCCTCGCCGCACCGCCGAAATGAGCCGCCTGCCGATCCGGGCACGGCTGACACTCGTCTTCGCGGGCGTGATGGCGGTCGTGCTCGCGGCGTTCGGCGTCTTCATCTACGTCCGCATCGACGGAACGCTGACCGGGACGATCGACGGCGCGCTGCGCGCACAGCTCGCCGAGACGGCCGGGCGTCTCGGGGAGGGCACGACCCTGCTCGACCAAGACGCACAGGCGGGCTCGACCGTCGGCGAGCTGCTGCGCGCCGACGGAACCGTCGTCCGCTCGACTCCCGACGGGCTCCGCCCGTTTTTGAGCGACGCCGACGTTCGCACGGTCGCTGCCGGCCGCACGCTGCTGCGGAGCCGCCACCTGCCCGGCCTGAGCCACGACTGGCGGATCCTCGCGCAGCGGGTCGGGAACACGCAACAGGTGCTCGTCGTCGGCCGATCGCTCGAGACGCGCGAGGAGACGCTTCATCGCCTGCTCCGCGAGTTCCTCGTCGCCGCGCCGCTTGCGCTCCTGCTCTCCTCACTCGGCGGCTACGGGCTCGCCGCGGCCGCTCTTCGCCCCGTCGAGACGATGCGCCGCCGGGCCGCCGCGGTCTCGGCGACCTCCCCCGGGCAGCGGCTGCCGGTGCCCGAGGCGAGAGACGAGGTCTCCCGGCTTGCCCACACGCTCAACGAGATGCTCGACCGGCTGGAGACGGCGCTTGCCCACGAGCGCCGCTTCGTCGCCGACGCGAGCCACGAGCTGCGAACGCCGCTCACGCTGTTACGAACGGAGCTCGAGCTCGCGCTCCGGCGCCCCCGGACGCGCGAGGAGCTCGAGACGACGATCCGTTCCTCCGTCGACGAGGCGACGCGTCTCAGCCGCCTCGCCGACGACCTTCTGCTCCTCGCACGCGCGGATCAGGAGGGGATTCCGCTACGACGGCGGGAGGTCGAGGCGCAGGAGATCCTCGCCGCCACGCGCGAACGGTTTGCGGCGCGAGCCGCGGAGCTCGGACGCGAGCTCGAGGTGACCCCGGGGCCGGCGCGCGTCCTCGACGCCGATCCGGAGCGCGTCGAGCAGGCACTCGGAAACCTCGTCGAGAACGCGCTCAGGCACGGGACGGGGGCGATCGAGCTGGCCGCGCGCGCCGCGACGGATGCGGTGGAGCTCCACGTGAGCGACGACGGGCCCGGGATGCCGCCGGCATTTCTCGCCCGCGCGTTCGACCGCTTCAGCCAGGCCGACGAATCGCGGGGCGGCAGCGGGTCGGGGCTGGGCCTGGCGATCGTTCATTCGATCGCGCTCGCTCACGGCGGCTCCGCCCAGGCCGCGAACGCACCCGAGGGCGGCCTCGACGTCTGGATCTCGCTGCCGGCCGGGCCCACGGGTCACCGGCCGCTCGACGAGGAGCCGCCCGACCGGCTCGGGCCGGTCGTGTCTACCTAGCGCTAGGACGCCTCAGCAAGCAGGCCGTCGGTCCGGTCCGAGCGCGTACCGATCGTCAACGGGCCTCACCAGCTTCTCCGTGCGCGGTTCGTATCCTCGACGTAACGAATATTCGCATACGAGACCGCGTCGTCATGCGCGTAGCCAAGGCTGCGCCGAGCAAACCGGTACCAGCCGCGCCATCCGCGGATCCGCCCGTTGGTCATGAGGTCGTTGTAGCCGCGTCGAGATGAGGGCCCGATTAGGTGCACGGAGAACGGAGGGGTGCCGGGGTTGACCGTCTGCGCGTCCGCCGCGACCCGGTGAACGACGTCCTAGACGACCGGGTGACACCGGCGCCGGCGTGCTCGCCCGGGCCGAGACACACATCGTTGTGGTTGCCCGTCCCCAGGGCGCTGCAGCACCGACGCCCGAGGCCTTCGGACTGCAGCCGCGGCTATTTGCGCGTCTTTGCGGAGGCCCGGTGTGACTCCGTCGGGAGACGGCGGGGTGGTCTGGTAGCCGTACTCGGTGATCCACACCAGCACCCGCCGGTGGAACCATTTGTTGAGCGAGTTCTCGAATCGCGGCAGCATCGCCAGCGTTACGTTCGGTCAGCGCACCTGCTGCTGTGGGCGTGAGTTCGGGCGGGTCGGGTAGGGATGCTCGGCGCAGGCGTCGAAGCGTAGGCCCCGCTGTTGGGCAAGTAGCCGCGCGAAGGTTCCGGGAGCGATGCTGGTTGGTGCGCCGGCAAGGGGATTCG
>Ga0070667_100003812_pt1 | contig 12822 bp, 9 predicted proteins | sample KBSS33metaG_FD_64659 | JGI IMG/M metagenome (GOLD analysis project Ga0070667, IMG submission 64659) | Switchgrass rhizosphere microbial communities from Kellogg Biological Station, Michigan, USA - KBS S3-3 metaG | ecosystem: Host-associated > Plants > Roots > Rhizosphere > Soil ...
CAGGCTATCGAGATCGGCCAACACCTGCAGCCGCTTCATCGCCGCTTCGGTGATCGACCGGTCCGCAGGCATCGTCAGATAGGCGTAAGCGCGAGTCTTCGACCGGCCAACGCGCCCACGGAGCTGATAGAGCTGGGCGAGCCCGAAGCGGTCGGCACGATGCACGATCAACGTATTCGCGTTGGGAATATCGAGGCCGCTCTCGACAATCGTGGTCGACAGCAGGACGTCATATTTGCGGTCATAGTATGCGCTCATCCGCTCCTCGACCTGGCCCGGGCTCATCTGTCCGTGCGCGGTCACGAACTTCACCTCGGGTACCTGCTCGCGAAGCCATTCCTCAATGCTCGGCAAGTCGGCGATCCGCGGGACAACGAAGAAACTCTGCCCGCCGCGATAATGCTCGCGGAGCAGCGCTTCACGAAGCACGACAGCATCCCAGGGCGCGACATAGGTACGCACTGCGAGCCGATCGACCGGCGGCGTCTGGATAACGCTGAGTTCGCGCAAGCCCGACATTGCCATCTGCAGCGTCCGCGGGATCGGCGTCGCCGTCAGCGTCAGGACATGGACGTTGGCCTTGAGCGCCTTCAGCCGCTCCTTGTGAGCGACCCCGAAATGCTGCTCCTCGTCGACGATTACCAGCCCGAGGCGCTTGAATGAAATTCCCTTGGCCAGAAGCGCATGAGTACCAATGACGATATCGACGATGCCATCGGTGAGACCGTCCTTGGTTTTCTTCGCTTCGGCCGCAGGCACCAACCGTGACAGTCGCCCGACATTGATCGGGAAGCCCTGAAGCCGCTCGACGAAATTCCGGAAATGCTGCCTCGCAAGGAGGGTCGTCGGGCCAATCAGTGCGACCTGCTTACCCGACATTGCCATGACGAACGCGGCACGCAGCGCCACTTCCGTCTTGCCGAAGCCGACATCGCCGCAAACGAGCCGGTCCATCGGCTTTCCCGCTTCGAGGTCGGCGAGCACGTCGGCGATCGCGCGTTCCTGGTCATCGGTCTCTTCGTAGGGGAAGCGGTCGACAAACTGCGGGTAGCTCGAGTCCGGCTCGGCCACGACACCGGCACGCGTGGCACGCATCGCCGCCGTTTTGATGAGCTCACCGGCAATCTCGCGGATGCGTTCCTTCATCCGCGCCTTGCGGCGCTGCCAGGCCTCGCCGCCGAGGCTGTCGAGCGACGCGCCGCCCTCGCTTTCACTGCCGTAGCGGCTCAGCAGCTCGATATTCTCGACCGGGACGTAGAGCTTGTCGCCGCGCGCATATTCGAGCGCGACGCAGTCGTGCGGCACCTTGCTGACCGGGATCTGGGTCAGTCCCTCGTACCGGCCGATGCCATGATCGGCGTGGACGACCAGATCGCCGGGCGAGAGCGTCGCCAGCTCGGCGAGGAAAGCGTCGGCGGCTTTGCGCTTCTTACGGCGTCGGACGAGCCGGTCGCCGAGCATGTCCTGTTCGGTGAGCACCGCGACATCGGGCGTGGTGAAGCCATGGTCGAGCGGCAGGACCAGTAGCGCCGGCTGGGTCTTCGAGCCGAGCGCCTCCCGCCAGCTGCCGACTTCCTTGTGCGCCTTCAGCCCATTGTCCTCGAGCAGACCGGCGAGGCGTTCGCGCGCGCCTTTGGTGTAGCTCGCGAGGACGACCTTGCTGCCCTTCCGGCGAAGGTCGGCGACATGTTTCGCGACGGCCTCGTAGACGTTGGCTTGCTGGGTCCGCTCGGGAGCAAAGTCGCGCGCTGGCTGGACGCCGAAATCGATCGTCCGCTGAGACTCCGGCTCGGGGAAGGGCGAGGCAAGATGGATCGGACGCCCGGCGACGAAGCCGTTCCACTCGGCCCGCGCCAGGTAGAGCGTGTCGGGCTCCAGCGGGCGATAATTGCCGGGCTCGGCTTCCATCGCCCGGCGACGGTTCTCGTAATAGTCCTCGATCGATTCCTGCCGCGCCTCCAGCGCCTGGTCGGCATTCGAATCGCGCAGGATCAAATCGTTGTCGCCAAGATGGTCGAACAGGGTACCGATCCGCTCTTCCAGAAGCGGCAACCAATGCTCCATCCCGCCCATTCGGCGGCCCTCGGACAGGGCTTGGTAGAGCGGGTCCTGAGTCGCTGTTGCACCGAAGGCCTCGCGATAGCCCGAGCGGAAGCGCTTGATGGTCTCGGCATCGAGCAATGCCTCGGACGCCGGCATCAAGGTGAAAGACTTCGCTCTGTCGGTCGAGCGCTGGTCCGCCGGGTCGAACCGCCGCAGACTGTCGATTTCATCGCCGAAGAAATCGAGGCGGAGAGCCATCTCTTCGCCCGCGGGAAAAAGGTCGATCAGCGAGCCGCGCACCGCATATTCGCCATGCTCGGCGACCGTATCGGCGCGCTGGTAGCCGAGCGCATTGAGTTGTCGGACGAGGGCTTCACGTTCGATCCCATCGCCCTCGGCAATCCGGCGGGTCAGCTGGCGAATTCGGAAAGGCGTCAGCACGCGCTGGGTCGCCGCGCTGGCGGTCGTCACCAGCAGCAGCGGCTTGTCGTTCTTGCCCTGGAGAGCGCTAAGGGTCGCGAGGCGCTCCGCCATGACTCGAAGGGCGGGCGACGCTCGGTCGTAGGGCAGGCAGTCCCACGCCGGGAAGGCCAGCACCTCGATCTCGGGTGCGAACAAGGGCGCAGTCTCGGCCAATGCGCGCATTGCGGTTTCGTCGGCGGCGATGATGACCGCGCGGCGCGTCTTCTGGGAACCATGCGCGGCCCGCGCCAAATCGGCGGCCAGCCACGGCAGGAAGCCCGCCGGAACGCCCGCCAGCGTCAGCGGCTTTTCGGCGCGAAGGACGCGCTGCAACGACCCCGTCATTTGGCCACCGGGATGTAGTCGAGCTTCTTCAGCGCCGCGATCATGGGCCCTTCGAAGCGCTCCGGCGCCACAGCGGTTCCATGCGCCCAGGCCATGATGTCGACGTCCTGCTCCTTCAGCATCTCATCGAACAGCGCGCGCTCATCCGCACTCCACGACGCATGGTGAGTGTCGAAGAATCCGCCGACCAGCAGATCGGCTTCCTTGGTGCCGCGATGGTGCGCACGCCAGGAGAGGCGCTTCAGTTCCGGGTCGGGAAGCATGGGCGCCAGATAAGAGCCTTTTGCCGTCATTGCGAGGCCTCGAACAGGCCGTTGCAACCTGGAGAAACAGTTGCTGGATTGCTTCGTCACTTCGTTCCTCGCAATGACAGGGCATGCGGCCCGACATCCTCAACCCGCTGTTCACGGAAGTGGAAGCGATGAAGGGCGTCGGCCCGCAGGTCGCGAAGACGCTGAAACGGCTCGACCTGTCGCGCACCCTCGACGTGCTTTATCACCTGCCGATTGGCGCCATCGAACGCGTGCGGGCGACGCATGCTTCCGCGGAGCTGCTCGGCCGCAACGTGATTATGGACCTGAAGCCGTTCGAGGCGCGCGAGAACCGGTCGGGCAGGGGACCGACGCGGATCTACGCGTCCGACGGCGACGGCAACACGATCAGCCTCATCTATTTCAACAATCCTGGCTGGGCGAAGCGCAGCCTGCCGATCGGCCAGATGAAGACCGTTTCGGGTAAGCTCGAGGCTTATGGCGACGAATGGCAGATCATCCATCCGGAGATTTCGGAACCCGGCAAGGGCGCCGCGCCTGCGCTTCGTGAACCGGTCTATCCGCTGACCGAAGGACTGACGAACCTCCGCATGGGTGAACTGGCGCGCGAGGCGCTGGAGCGAGCTCCCGAGCTTCCCGAGTGGATCGAGCCGGGCCTCGCCCAGCAAGAGCATTGGGGTGCGTGGCGCGCGTTCCTGGCGCTGGCGCATCGCGAGCCGGGCGCCGACGGAGCGCGCCGGCGGCTCGCTTATGACGAGATATTCGCCAACCAGCTCGCGCTGCTGCTGCTTCGCCAGTCGCAGCGTCGGCACCGGACCGCGGCGCTCGCCGGCACGGGCGAGCTGATGCGGCAGCTCACGTTGCCCTACCAGCTGACGGAAGCGCAGCGCCGCGCCATCCGCGAGATACGCGGCGACCTCATCCAGTCGACGCCGATGCTCCGATTGCTCCAGGGCGATGTCGGTTCGGGCAAGACGCTGGTCGCGGTTGCCGCGATGCTGACGGCGGTCGAAAGCAAGGCGCAGGCGGCATTGCTGGCCCCAACCGAGATCCTCGCCCGCCAGCACCATTCGACCCTGCTTGGCATGCTGGACAGCCTCGGGGTGCGCGTCGCAATCCTCACCGGGCGTGAAAAGGGCAAGGCCCGCGACAGCGTGCTGATGGGGCTTGCCGACGGGTCGATCGATATCCTCGTCGGCACCCATGCGATCTTTCAGGAAAAGGTCGCCTACAAGAATCTCGGCCTTGCGGTCATCGATGAGCAGCACCGCTTCGGTGTCTCGCAACGTCTCTTGCTGGCCTCGAAGGCCGAGCATCCGCCGCACCTGCTGGTGATGACGGCAACGCCGATCCCCCGCACCCTGACCCTCACCCAATATGGCGAGATGGACGTCAGCCGGATCGATGAGATGCCGCCGGGCCGAACCCCGATCGAAACGCGCGTGATCAGCGAGGAGAAACTACCCGACGTGGTCGAGGGCCTGGGACGTCATCTCGCCGGTGGCGGCCAGGCCTATTGGGTTTGCCCGCTGGTCGAAGAGAGCGAGAAATCCGACGCTGCCGCTGCCGAAGAGCGAGCGCGCGTGCTGCGGCTCCGCTTCGGCGAAGATAAGGTCGGGTTGGTCCACGGTCGGATGAAGGGCGCGGACAAGGATGCGGTGATGGCGCGCTTCGCGTGCCGCGAGCTTGGCGTGCTGGTCGCGACGACGGTGATCGAAGTCGGCGTCGATGTGCCGAACGCGACCCTGATGATTGTCGAAGGCGCCGATCGGTTTGGCCTTGCCCAACTTCATCAGCTGCGTGGGCGCGTCGGCCGAGGGACGGGCAAGAGCACCTGCCTGCTGATCCGTGGCCAGAACCTGACGGAGGCCGGACGCGCACGACTAACCCTGATGCGCGAGACCAATGACGGCTTCCGCATCGCCGAGGAGGATTTGCGTCTGCGCGGTCCTGGCGAAATCCTCGGCACGCGCCAGTCGGGCGAGGAAGCGTTCCGTGTCGCCACGCCCGAACTGGTCGCCGAGCTTGCCCCCGTCGCCCAGAGCGACGCGATGCTGCTGCTCGATCGCGACGGCGGCCTCAAAGGCGAGCGCGGCCAGGCGGCTCGGGTTTGCCTCTATCTGTTCGAACGCGACCAGGCCGTCGACCTGATCAGGAGCGGCTAGCGGACGAGCAGCCCATGGCGCTTCTTGCCGAGGCTGAGCTTCAATGGCTCATCGCCGGCTGAAAGCATCAATCCCGGATCGTTGACCGTGACATCGTCCAGACGAACCGCGCCCTCGGCGATCTTGCGCTTGGCCTCGCCATTCGACGCACAGAACCCGAGGCCCGTGAGCGCTGCAAGGATGCTGACGCCCTCCCCGATGTTCAGTGTCGGCAGGTCTGCACCCAGGCCTCCTTCGCCGAACGTGGTCCGCGCCGTCGATGCAGCGGCATCGGCGGCTTCGCGTCCGTGAAGCATCGCCGTCGCTTCGGTCGCGAGCACGACCTTGGCGTCGTTGATCCCGGCGCCCTCGAGCTTTTCCAGGCGCTCGACTTCTTCGAGCGGAAGGTCCGTAAATAGCCGCAGGAATCTTCCGACGTCGGCATCCTGCGTGTTCCGCCAGAACTGCCAATAGTCGTACGGCTTCAGCAGCTCCTCATCGAGCCACACCGCGCCAGCTGCGGTCTTGCCCATTTTCCCGCCGTCCGCGGTCGTGATGAGCGGCGTCGTCACTCCAAACAACTCGGTCCCGTCGATGCGGCGCGCCAACTCGATTCCGTTGACGATATTGCCCCACTGGTCCGACCCACCGAGCTGCGCGCGGCATCCGTAGCGCCGCGACAGCTCCATAAAGTCGTAGGCTTGCAGGATCATGTAGTTGAATTCGAGGAAGGTCAGCGGCTGCTCGCGGTCGAGCCGCAACTTCACGCTGTCGAACGTCAGCATTCGGTTGATCGTGAAATGCTGCCCGACTTCGCGCAGGAACGGGATGTATTCGAGGTGCGCGAGCCAATCGTCATTGTTGACCATCACCGCGTCGGTCGGACCGTCGCCGAACGTGAGGAATCGCTCGAAAACGCGGCGAATGCCGGCGATATTCGTGTTGATCAGCTCTTCCGTAAGGAGTTTCCGGCCCTCATCCTTGCCCGAAGGGTCGCCGATCTTGGTCGTCCCTCCCCCCATCAGCACGATCGGCTTGTTCCCGGTCTGCTGGATTCGGCGAAGCTGCATGATCTGGACGAGGCTCCCGACATGGAGGCTCGGCGCGGTCGCGTCGAACCCGATGTAGGCGGTAACCGGGCCCTCAGCCGCGCGCGCATCCAGCGCTGCGGCATCGGTCACCTGGTGGATGTAGCCGCGCTCGTCGAGCACCCTGAGCAATGAAGAACGATACGCTGTCATGCACGTGCGCTTAGCGTCATGCGCCGCGTGCTGCTACTGCAGCGAAATGCAGTTCAATCTCGTCCCGCATCCGACGACGCCGCCGACCGATCCGGAGATGAAGGTCTGGGCGACAGTCGACCATGCCGCCGAGCTCGGCGCGACAGCGACGACGAACATCTGGTTCGGGGTGGGAGCGCCCGCAAGCAAGTTCGCCATTCCCGCGGTGGTTCAGTCAGAGCGAACGGAAGATTTGTGGCAGACCACATGCTTCGAGGCATTCCTGCGTGACGAGCGCGCTCAAGCGTATCGCGAATGGAATTTCGCGCCGTCGACCCAGTGGGCCGCCTACGATTTCAACAATTACCGGGATGGTCGGGCGGAGGCCGACGTCGCTCCGCCATACGTTCGGATCGAGGACAATCTCACCTGGTGGGGTCTCGGAGCGACGATCGCAGTTCCCGCAGATCAACAATGGCTGTTGGGCTTGTCTGCGATCCTCGAAGAACAGGACGGCACCAAATCCTATTGGGCGCTCGCGCATCCTGAAGGCGACAAGCCTGACTTCCACGACCCGGTTTGCTTCGCCGCGCGGCTTGCCTAAGCACGCTTCATGACCCTGTTCGGAATCGACCGGCTGCTTGCCGATCCTGAATTGCGTAAGCCGCTCGAAGGCAAACGTGTCGCATTGCTCGCCCATCCCGCGTCGGTCACGAAAGACCTGATCCACAGTCTCGACGCCCTGTTCGCCTCGGGACTGAACGTGTCCGCGGTCTTCGGGCCACAGCATGGCGTTCGCGGCGATCTCCAGGACAATATGATGGAGTCGCCGGACTTCACCGATCCGACCTACGGCGTGCCGGTATTCAGCCTTTATGGCGAGGTTCGTCGCCCGTCGGGTCAGTCGATGGGCACGTTCGACACCATCCTCGTTGACCTCCAGGACCTCGGTTGCCGGATCTACACCTATGTCACGACGCTGCTTTACGTGCTCGAAGCGGCAGCCGAGCATGGCAAGGGCGTCTGGGTGCTCGACCGGCCCAATCCCGCAGGCCGTCCTGTCGAAGGGCTGACGCTTCGTCCCGGCTGGGAAAGCTTCGTTGGCGCAGGGCCGATCCCGATGCGCCATGGCCTGACCCTTGGCGAGCTCGGCAAATTGTTCATCGACCACTTCAAGCTCGACGTGGATTATCGCGTGATCGAGATGGCAGGCTGGAGGCCTGACGAAGCGCCCGGATACGGCTGGCCGCCCGAGCGGGTCTGGATCAACCCGAGCCCCAACGCTGCCAATCTCAACATGGCGCGAGCCTATGCCGGCACCGTCATGCTCGAAGGCACGAACCTAAGTGAGGGCAGGGGAACCACCCGGCCGCTGGAGCTGTTCGGAGCGCCGGACGTCGATCCGTTCAAGGTCATGGCGGAGATGGAAAGCTTCGCGCCGGATTGGCTCGCGGGCTGCAAGCTTCGCGACGTCACGTTCCAGCCGACCTTCCATAAGCATGTCGGCGAGATGTGCCGCGGCGTCTTCATCCACGCCGAAGGCTCGTTCTACGGCCACGACGCGTTCAAGCCGTGGCGGCTTCAGTCGCTCGCCTTCAAGGCAATTCGGCGGCTCAATCCGGATTACGATTTGTGGCGCGATTTTCCCTACGAATATGAGTTCGAAAAGCTCGCGATTGACGTCATAAACGGCTCGCCCTTGCTGCGTGAATGGGTTGACGATCCGGAGGCGCGGGCTGGCGATCTCGATGCCCTGACCGTTCCGGACGAAGAGGCCTGGGATGAGCAGCGAAAGCCCCACCTCATCTACTGACCGGGGCGTGGTTAACGAAGAAGTAGGACGTTCCTCGTATCCCGACCCAAAGCGTTATTGGGGAGCGGGTCTTTCATGGCCACTATGGGGATCGAGGAAGTCACGGAAAATGCAGTCCGCGCGGTCGCGCGGGACTGCGGTTCCTTGTCGATGGAGTGCAGTGACGTCGCCGGCTATGTCCAGGGCGTCGCGACCCGCATCGGCGACCATCTCAAGATGCTCGACCAGCTTGAGGAAGTGACCACCCGACTGCTTGCCGACCAGGCACGCGTTTCGGATTCTACCGACGAAGCTCGGCTGCTCTCGGAGCAGGCCAAGGGCAAGCTCGAAGCCGGCCGCGAAGCGATCGAAGGCACCATCGCCGGCTTCAAGGGGTTGACCGAACTGGTGGTCCAGCTCGGCGAGCGCATGGCCGGCTTCGCTTCGGCGATGAACCAGGTTCAGACCGTTTCCTCGACCATTGAGGCCATCGCGCGTAAGACCAACATGTTGGCGCTGAACGCGACAATTGAAGCCGCCCGCGCCGGCGATGCCGGCCGTAGCTTCGCCGTCGTTGCGGCCGAGGTGAAAAAGCTCGCACACGATACGCGCGCGGCGACCAGCCAGATCGCCTCGACGATTGGCGAGCTGACCCGCGAGGCCGGCGCCGTTACGACCGAGATCAAGACCGGCGTCGACCGCAGCCGCGCCGCCCAGTCCGGCTTCAGCATGATCAGCGACACGGTCCGCGAAGTGAGCGAGATCGTCGGCATGGTCGACCGCCAGACCGAGGGCATCGCCCACTCGACCAGCATGATTCAGGCCAGCGTTGATCGAGTGAAGGCCAGCCTGACCGATTTCTCGGGGGATGCCCGCGCTAATGGTACCGAGCTGATGAGCGCGCAGAAGCGTCTCGCGCATCTCGAAATGCTGTCGAACACAATGCTCGACACGCTCGCGAATTCGGGGGCCGAAATCGACGACACGCCCTTCATCCTGAAGGCGCAGGAGGCTTGCCGGCAGATCCAGGTTGCGCTGGAACGCGCGGTCGATGCCGGCGAGGTAACCGTCGATGACATCTTTGACACCAATTACCAGATCGTCGAGGGCTCGAACCCGGTCCAGTATGATACGCGGTTCAACGCCGCGGCGGACCGCTACATGCGACCGATCCTGGACCGCGTTAAGGCATCCGACGGGCGTATCATCGGCTCGGCGTGCGGCGACATGAACGGCTACCTCCCGACGCACCTGTCGGAGCGTAGCCATCCGCAGGGTCCGGATCCGGTCTGGAACGACGCGCATTGCCGCAACAAGCGCATCCTCATCGACGACGCGACCCGCAGCGCGCTCGGCAGCGACAAGCCGGCAACCCTCTACACCTATCGCATGGAGCTTGGAGACAAGCACATTCCGGTGAAGAACGTCTTCGTCCCGCTATGGATCAAGGGCCGCCGCTGGGGGAACTACGAACTCGCCTACCGCGACGACTGATCGAATTTTTATTTACTGGGGAGAGATCGCCGTCCGCACGAGTTGCGGGCGGCGATTTCTTTATTGGTTGTCTGGAGACCCTCGTCGCGTCAGCGCGAACGGTCAGTAATCGCCGCGAGCTTCGGCGCGGGCTTCGAGAATATCGAATAATGCGCGATGCTGGAGCAGCAGTTGCTCGCCGCCAAAGGCGAGGGCGCGCTCGCTGGCCAGTCCGTCCAATGACTCGTTGATCACCTCGGCCACCGACGAATCCTCCGGCAGCGATGGTTCCGGGCACTGAATGCCGACCCGAGCTGCTGCGCGGTCGAGGAGGCGGCGAATCGGCCACCAGTCGCCGACAAGTGCGGTGGCGGCGCCGAGGGCGCATCCCTTCCGCTCGGAATTGGCGAGCGTCTCAAGCGCATGGCGCGCTGCAACCAGGCTTGATTCGGTTTCGGCAGCTCCCGGTGTGCTCGGCAGCGGGCCGACGGCGGCGGTAAGGCGCACCAGGTACAGCCGCTCGCGCTCGAATGATTCGGATGCCTGGCTAAGCCACTTCTGAGTTGAACTGTTGGCGCAGTGCTGAACCGACAGTTCGATCAGGCCCGGGTAACGTCCGTGCAGGCCGCAGAGGAGGTGGACGGCATCCGAAAGGTCGCGGCCGGTATGCGGGCCGGACGCTTCGAGGAGGGCATTCAAATAAGGATGGCGAGCGCAGCCATCACCCGCGACACGCGCGAGCTGGGTCTCGGCAACGCTGACCGCTTGACGGTCGACGGACCGATTAATCGCCATTCCTATCCCCTCGAGCGAGTGCTTCAGACAAAGCCTATTGCAACCGGTCGTAACCCAAGGGCGTAAAGACGAGGTTTAAATGGCCGTAAGATTTCAAAAAGAGACGTGAACGGGCGGCTCGACTCGGGGCTGGCGAGTTATTCCCGATTTATCCACAGAGCTGTCCACCGGAAACTGCGAGTCGGCCGTTCGACTCTGCAAAAAGGGACTCGACGGCCAAAGTTACAGCTGTATGACTAAGGACGTGCTTCGGGACTTCGGTTCCAAAGCATGGGGAACCCCGCCGGGTCAAACCGGTGGGGTTTACCCGTTTATAGGCCTGGAGATTTCTCGGCCACTTCCGAAAATTCGATGATTTCGAAAACTCCCGGCGGCGCGCAGCTGTGAGCGGGGAGCGTGCTGCGCGCCTGGGGAAGCGGGTTAGGCCGCGAGCGGAAGCTGCTCGCGATCCTCGTGGCCGGCGGCCTCGACGACCTGGACCGATGCCTGGGCAGTCTTGGGGCGCGGGAAGAACAGGCGCGAAGCCAGCACAACCGCTCCGAGGCCGAAATAAAGGCCGAACGCGATCATTGGGCTCCACAGCACCATCGCGGCAAGCGGAACCCGGATGAACAGCGGGCTGATCCCGAAGTCCTCGCCGATACCCTCGCAGACACCAAGGATGGTGTGCGAACGAAGGGGCAGGGCAACGTAGGGCTCCGCGGACTGAACTTGCGCTTGCATCTCTAACTCCATTGGCAAAATCGATACTCTTGACTGAGCAAGAGCCGTGCCAAACTGAATCCATCTGAGAATCCAGCGGGTTAGAACATCACGCCTTTGTGAAGTTGGTATTTCCCGCCAGCTCTCTGCGCATAAAGTTGGGAATTCGCACCGCATGCTGCAAGTGCGATGCTGCAACGCAGCATTCGTATTCAGCGCGGAAATGAAACGTCTGGTGCCGCTTAGCTGAGGTCGCCGATCCCGTCGCAGCTGAGATCGAAGGCAGCGAGGCCCGATTCGAGCACGGAGGCGAGCATGGGCATGTCCATGAGCTCTCCGACCGCTCCGTCGCTTCCTTCGCCAACGAGCTCCTGGGCTTCGTTCATCGCCTCGTCCCAGTCGCTGGCATCGTAGGTGCCCTGGCCAACCCAGCAGAAGGCGATCACTTCGGCGAGTTGATCCTCACCCAGATCCTCGAACGCGGCCTTGAGTTCTTCCTCGACGCTTTCGTTGATCGTGTCGTCGAGGACCGACAGCGCGCCCTCATCCTCATCGTCGACATTTTCGGCGGCTTCCCCGCCATCATAGTCGGTGGCGGTTTGCGCCTCATACTCGCGAGCCCGGAGGATGATCCGGCAAAGCGTGTCGAGTGGGGTCAGCGGATCCATTTCGCGAGGCGACTCCAGTGTGTTGGCCTGTTCCCTCAACGAGAGCGGCCGTAAGCGGTTCCTCGCGTTGACCAGACCGGACGTGCCACTTATATCGCGCGGCGCTGGCGCGCTCAAAGGGGTGCGCCAATTGCCTTTAAAGTGGCGGAGTAGCTCAGCTGGTTAGAGCAGCGGAATCATAATCCGCGTGTCGGGGGTTCAAGTCCCTCCTCCGCTACCAACCCTACGAATTCGCGCGAAGGCCTGGGTCAGGTCGTCGATCAGGTCGTCTGCGTCTTCCAGCCCGATATGCAGCCGCACCAGGTTTGGTGCCGGCGGTTGCGATACGGTCCGGTGCGGGTCGATAGGTATGGCCAGGCTTTCATATCCGCCCCAGCTGAAGCCGATGCCGAAATGCACCAGACCATCGACGAAGGCGGCGCGAGTCGCGCTGTCGGCATCTTTCAGTTCGAACGCAAACAGGCCCGAGGACCCCCTGAAATCGCGTTTCCAGAATTCGTGGCCCGGACAATCGGGCAAAGCGGGGTGAAGGACGCGCCCGACCTCAGGCCTGTCGTTCAGCCACGATGCGATCCTTAAAGCGCTTTCTTCGTGCTGCTTTAGACGCACACCCATCGTTCTGAGGCCGCGCGATCCAAGCCATGCGTCGTCTGGCGATACGGCGTGGCCAAGGTCCCAGGCCAGCGTCTGGATCTTCTGGAAATGCTCGGCGACTGCGGTGACCGAACCCAGCATTACGTCGGCATGCCCCCCGATATATTTGGTCGCGGCGAGAATACTGATGTCCACGCCCGCCGTAAGCGCCGGGAAGAGCAGGGGCGTCGCCCAGGTATTGTCGATCAACGTCACGACGCCGCGCTGCCGCGCCGCTGCGCAGATCGCCGGAACGTCCTGCACTTCCATCGT
>Ga0070667_100003813_pt1 | contig 12811 bp, 17 predicted proteins | sample KBSS33metaG_FD_64659 | JGI IMG/M metagenome (GOLD analysis project Ga0070667, IMG submission 64659) | Switchgrass rhizosphere microbial communities from Kellogg Biological Station, Michigan, USA - KBS S3-3 metaG | ecosystem: Host-associated > Plants > Roots > Rhizosphere > Soil ...
GCGCCCGGCCATGAAGATTCGCAATTCACTCAAGTCGCTCAAGTCGCGGCACCGGGACTGCCGAGTGATCCGCCGGCGTGGCCGGACCTACGTCATCAACAAGACCAACCGCCGCTTCAAGGCGCGCCAAGGCTAAGGTCCGATCCGGCCGGCGCGGCTGGATTCTTGCACGAAATCCGACGAACCGAGCCCTTTGTGCGGGTGAACGGAGCCGTCAGCGTCAGTTAACGTCGACCGTGCTACACAACGAGCGTGAGGAGTCGTGTGATGTTTCGTGTTCGCAAAAGAGTGCTGGTGCTCGCCGGTGTCGCGCTGGTCGCGGCCGCCGGTTACGCGACGGTTGCCGCGGCCCAGAGCACCGCCGCGCCCGATACCGCCACGCCCAAGAATTGGAATTACGAAATCAAGGACGGCAAGCGGGTGCCCAAGGGCAATCGCGTGACCAATCCCGATGGTAGCTGGCGCGAGGAAGTGAAGCAGGGCAATTGCGTGACCATCAAGGAACGCTCGGCCGCCGGCGAGTATAAGGAAACGCGCCAGTGCAATCCCGGCTAGCCCCGGCCGCCGTCAGTTAAATTTCCCGCTCGGACGTTTTTTGATCACGCACTGCGGGACTTCGGTTCCGGCGATGTCCTTGCAATCGCGAACCTGCGCGCTGCCGTCGGGCCCGGCAAACACCGCCCAGTCGCGGGTCACGCCTTTGTCGTACTCACAGTGGGCAGCCCACATATCGAGATTCTGGTACGGCCCGACGAAACCAGCATCCGTCACGCGCTTGCAGGTGTAGCCGGCCGCGTAAATCGCGCGCTTGAGGGCGATCGACAGGTTCATCGCATTGAGTTGCAGGAGCGCGTCCTGTTCGGGGCTGCGGACCTTGATCGTCGGCTGGTTGGTTGGTTGCTGGGCGCCGTCGTCGCAGGCGGAGAGCGCGGCCAGGCCGAGGGCGATAATCAGGTGACGGCGCATCGGTGTCTCCTTGGCACTCACGAATAACGAATTTTGACGCGGGAAGCTGCAGCCGTCGCGCGTTCGAGCGCATCGTCGAGGCGTTCGCCGCGGGCCAGCGCCACGCCCATGCGGCGGTTGGGCAGCGTGTTGGGCTTGGCGAACAGGCGCAGGTCAACCGGGTTGCCGGGCGCACCCAGCTTCAGCGCATCGGGGACGCCGTCGTAAGCGAAATCATCGCTTTCGCGGTCGGCGAGGATGACCGCCGAGGCCGAGGGACCGAGCAGCTCGATCGACGGGATCGGCAGCGCGAGGATTGCGCGCAGATGGAGCTCGAATTCATTGGGGAATTGCGAAATCAGCGTGACCATGCCGGTGTCGTGGGGGCGCGGCGAGAGTTCGGAGAAGATCGCCTGGTCACCGCGGATGAAGAATTCGACCCCGAAGATGCCGTGCCCGCCGAGCGCGTCGACCACCTTGCGCGCCTGGTGCCGGGCCGAGTGCAGCGCGCCGATGGGGAGCGCGGCCGGTTGCCAGCTGGTGCGGTAGTCGCCGGCTTCCTGACGATGGCCGATCGGGGCGCAGAACAGGATGCCGTCCTGCGTCGCGACCGTCAGCAAGGTGATCTCGCTGTCGAACTTGATGAATTCCTCGACGATCACGCGCGGCCGGTCGCCGCGCATCTTGGCGACTGCGTGGTCCCAGGCGGTGCCGACCTCCTCCTCGGTTTTCGCCGTGCTCTGACCCTTGCCCGAGCTCGACATCACCGGCTTGACCACGCATGGCAGCCCGACCTCGCGGGCGGCGGCGATCGCCTCGTCGCGGTTTTCGGCGAAGCGATATTGCGAGGTGACCAGCCCGAGCTCTTTCGCGGCGAAATCGCGGATGCCGTCGCGGTTCATGGTCAGCTGCACCGCTTTGGCCGAAGGCGCGACGCGCCAGCCGGCGGTTTCGAGCTCGGCCAGGGTCGCTGTGTCGATCGCTTCGATCTCGGGCACGATAACGTCCGGTTTGTGCTCTTCGACCGCTGCCTTGAGCGCCTTGCCGTCGAGCATCGAGAACACCTCGAACGCGTCGGCGACCTGCATCGCCGGGGCGTTGGCGTAGCGGTCGCAGGCGACAACACGGCAGCCGAGCCGCTTGGCGGCGATGGCGAATTCGCGGCCGAGCTCACCCGAGCCGAGCAACATGACAGTGGCAAGGTACATGGCCCGCGCGATAGCGGTCGCGCGAATGCTCGGCTAGACCGGCGCGAAAGGGGGATATCGCCATGCGTTCATTGCTGTTGCTCACCGCCGCCGCGCTGCTGATCGGCGCCGCCCCGGCGAAGAAGCTTCTCACGCCCACCGACATCGTCACCGCCGCGCCGGCAGCGGCGTGGAAGACGATCGCGGCGGACGATCTGCTGGTGCTCGACCTCAAGTCCGGCGGGCGGGTGGTGGTCCAGCTCGCGCCCGCCTTCGCGCCGATCCACGTCGCCAACATCAAGGCGCTGGCGCGGGGCAAATATTGGGACGGGGCGACGATCTATCGCGTCCAGGACAATTATGTCGCGCAATGGGGTTTGAACGAGAGCGACAAGCCGTGGCCCGCGGGGGTCACCGCCAAGCCGCCGGCGGAATATACCCGGGCGTACAAGGGGCTGAAGGTGACGCCGCTCGGGTTTGCCGACCCTTATACACCGGGCACGGGGTTCGTCGATGGTTGGCCGGTCGCCTACAGCGCAAAAGCCGGCTGGGCCAATCTCGCCCATTGTTATGGCGCCGTCGGGGTCGGCCGCGACCTGTCGCCAGATACCGGGACCGGTGGTGAGCTATACGCAGCGATCGCGCCGTTGCGGCACCTCGATCGCAATATCGCCGTGGTCGGCCGGGTGATCGACGGCATCGACCAACTGAGTTCGCTGCCGCGCGGGACTGAGGCGCTCGGTTTCTACAAGGACAAGAGTTCATTCGTGCCGATCGCCAGCATCCGCGTCGCCAGCGACATCCCGGCGGGCGAGCGGCCGGCCTATGAATATCTCAATACGGCGAGCGCCAGCTTCGCGGCCTATGTGCGGGTGCGCGCCAACCGGCACGACACCTTCTACATCCGCCCGGCGGGCGGCGTCGATCTGTGCAACGTCAACGTTCCGGTGCGGAAGAAAGCCTAAGCCGCCCAGGCGTGGACGTCGCGGTTCTTGTGCTGGATGATCACCGGGCCCGGCTGCCGGCTCGCCTCGGCCAGTGGCAAGGCGGTCGAGCAGAACGCGCATTCGGCCGAAATCCGGCCGATGATCCAGTGGGTGCGGCCGCAGCCCGGGCAATGATTGACGTCATGCTCACGGTAAACGGCGTGGTAGCCCCGCTCGTCGGGCCTGCGCATTTCGAAGGCCAAGTTGATCATCGCTGACTTCCTTTCGCGGCCCGAACAACGAGCGAAAGGCCAAGCGGTTTCAACGTTTCGGCGGTGACCGATCGTGCGTTGCCGAAATGCGACAGGCCGTAGCCTGTCAGCGGCGGCGCAGGCCCTCGAGCGAAATCGGCTCGGCGAATTCGGCGCCGAGTTTGTCGGCGGCGATCCATTTGACCACGGCGTTGGCGCGCTCGCGGCCCGGCAGCATCAGCCATACCCGCGACCCGACCTCGAACACGACGTCGGTCTGGGCCATGAAGCCATGTTCCGAAATGTTGAGGACCCGGGCTTCGATGCCGGTTGCGCCGAGTTCGCGCACCCGTGCCTCGAGCTCCACGGGATGCCGGGAGAACTGGCGTCGTTCGCTATGGTCTTCGGCGATTCGCGCCTTGATCATCGAAAAGCTCATCTCCATCGGCCGAGCTATTCCGCCGGAGTAGTCAACGACAAGCCGATGCGCCCGTCCTTAACCCACATGACTTGTGCCGTAACCTGCCCCCGGTCAAGCATCTGAAGCCTCAGCTTCTCGCCGATGTGCGGCACGTGCGGGAAAATAACCATCGCGCCGGAATCCGACAGGTTGAGCAGCCGGACGACATGGTTGCGGCCGCGGAAGTCCATCACTGCGGTGCCCGACTCGGCCGGGAAGCGCTCTTCGAGCCGTTCATCGATCGTGCGCCGCTGCGCGCGCGGGATCATCCCGCCATCAAGAAAGAAACCGGACGCCAAGCGATGCACCTCCCCACAGGTTGTCGCCCGCACAGCCTAGGCGCGACCAGCTTAAGGATTGGTTGTCGGCGTCTTTACGCTTCACTTCGTTGCCCAATGTGACCTTGGCGTCACTGGCAAGCGCCATATATCGCGTGTATTGATCGATGTGAGGATGAGGTTATCCTTCAAAAAGAACGGCTTGGTCTCTCGATGACGTCGCGTCTCAAATCTATGATGCTGTTTTCCGCCGCGGCGATGCTGCCGCTCGCGCCGCTATCGGCGCAGGCCCGCCAACCGGTTCCGGCTCCGGTCGCGAAGCCGCCGGTGGCAAAGCCGCCCGTGGCCCAGCCGCCGGGCACGCCGCTGCCAGGCACCGCCGCCCCCGCGCCGCAGCCGCCGGCGGAGGTGGTTCCGCCGCCGCCACCGCTGCCCCCGGTCGTGTGGGATCAGCGCAATGCAACCGATCTGTTGTCTTACATCCAGACGATCGGCGGGGAGGGGCTCAACCCCAGGGATTACGATCCGGACGGCCTGATGGCCGCGCTCGCCGGCGGCGACCCGGTGCGTCTGTCGGTGGAAGCCACCGATCGCTTCAACCGCGTCTCGTCCGACCTCGCCTTCGGGCACGTCAAGCGCTCGGCGCGGATCGACTGGCACGTCAGCGACCCCGATCTCGACGCCGTCGGCCAGGATACGATGCTGCGGGCGGCGATCGCCCAGCACAATGTCGACGGCGCGCTGCGCAACCTGCTGCCGTCGCACCCGCAATATGCAGCGCTCAAGGCGGCGCTGGCGGCGACCCCGCCGACCGACACCGCGACGCTCAACCGGATTCGCCTCAACCTCGATCGCTGGCGCTGGCTGCCGCGCGACCTCGGTCAGAAATATATCATCGTCAACGTGCCCGGCTTTCACGCGACCCTGGTTGAGAACGGCGTCAACCGGTGGAAGCAGCGGGCGATTGCCGGCAAGCTCTCGACCCCGACACCGCAGCTCAATGCGACCGCGGTCGGCGTGATGCTCAATCCGACATGGGAAGTGCCCGAAAGCATCGCCCACGAAGCGGCGGGCAAGAAAGGCTTTGTCGCGGTCACCAACAAGGACGGCAAGTTCGATCACTGGCGCCAGCTGCCGGGGCCGAACAACGCACTCGGCCAGCTCAAGTTCGTGATGTACAACCAGTATAATATCTACCTCCACGACACCAACGCGCGGAGCCGGTTCAACGACGACGTCCGCGCGCTCAGCCATGGCTGCGTCCGCACCCAGCATATCGTCGACCTCGCCACCCAGCTGCTCGGCGATGACGGCGGCGAATGGACGCCGGAGAAGATCCAGGCGCAGCTGGCGACGGGCAAGACCAAGCAGGCCAATTTCGTCAAGCCGCTGCCGGTCTACATCGTCTATTTCAGCGCCGCCGCGTTGGTCGATGGGCGGATCGTCAATTACCAGGACCTCTACAACCGCGACGCCAAGGCGCTGACCGCGCTGAACATGAAGGATGGCGGGGCGAGCCTGGCGCCCAAGCCGAAGCCGAAGGCCGAGCCCAAGCCGGCTGAAGTCGCGGCGCGGTAGAGGTCGGCGGCGAGCGTCCGCTTTCGACCCATTGCTGCGGTTATCGATTGGCGCGGGTGGGGTCTGGGCTTGCGATCGGGTTAGCCGCCGGCCTAGCGGACTTTTCGATCTGCGGGGCAGTCTGGAAGCCGCCATCGGATACGATCTGCTCGATCGTATTCAAGCGCGCTTCGACGCGCTCCATGTGGGCGCCGAACTGTGCGGTCTGCTCAGCCGCTTGCTCGCTCAGCAGACGATCCATCTTCTCCTTGGACTGAAGCCACCGTCGGAACCCGAACCAAGCCATCGCAAGGATTGCGATCCCGAAGACCGTCATGATCAGCAGCGTTTCCTGGTAGGCGAAAACCTCGATCAACCCGGGTTTCACATCAGTCTCCTGACGCCACGAGAGAACGCTAGTTTCTCACGTCTGTCTTAGTGACGCAATACAGTTATGGCGCCTTGGCGCTAATGTCCGCTTTCGACCCAAAGCGGACATTAGGCCGTCGGCATTTCCCATTGGTCACCAGTGACCCGGTTGACCACCCGAAGTGGAAAGACGGCCTCCCCCATAGCTTCCCCAAGCGATTGACCGTGGACTGGTGCTTCCACCCCGAGGGGGTAGCCTTTGCCGCCAAAAAACACATTCACGAAGCCCGGCTGCCGAAAGCAAAATCCCGGCAGCTCCGTGCCGCTGGCGGTAGTGACGGTCGATGAAAAGAGTGGGCCTCTGCCCCAAGTCGAACCAGCAGCTTGAGCCGGGAGCGGGAAGTAGTGGTCATCCTCCCATCCGACCGCGTCGAGCGCCTCTCGAACGTCGTCCTCACGCCAGCCCCACTTGATGATTTCGGTAACGTCGTCAGGCTCGTAATACCCTGCCCAGACCGGAGCGACTTCGAAGTCTTCCGCCGACAGCGCGTTGATATGTTTTACTGTGAACTCCACCGTTCTCGCCCCGCAACGTTCCCATCCACGTTATGGGCGAGCTTATGACCGCTTTCCACCCAGTGCGGACACTCACCAAGTTTTGGCGTGAAGATACAGGGCCAACTCCCGGAGATGCTTCCCCCAGTGACTCCGATAAAGCAGTTTGAAATGCCAATGGGCGTCCTCCGTCCCAATGTTCTCAAAGCGCCAGACCACCTCACTCAGGTCGCGCTCAATGTCCGTTAAGTCGTCGATTGCATCACCGCACATTGCCTCCTCATTGATGGCTTCGGAGGGGTCTGCGACCGCATATATTCCGAGGTGAGGGAACCGCTCTGCCAGCGCAGCATATCGTGATTTGAAGTTCCGCTCAGGCGGATCGCGGTCATCATCCGCAGGCTCGCCTTCTGGGGCGTTGTGATAAGCCATCGCAAGCTGGTCGAGCGTCTCCGCCAGCTTTTCATCGGACGGAGGCTCGCCATCTCCAACTAAGGCCAAGAAGCCGCGAGCTGCTGCAATAGTCGGAGTGTCGTCCATTCGATTAGCTTGCACGACTGCAACGGCTGTTCAATGTCCGCTTTCCACCCTTAACGGACGTTAGGCGCAACCTCGAACAAGTGGGCTAGTTGCCGTTCGGCATCCCAATCAGGTGGTTCGTTGCGTCCGCGCCCGCGCCATTGGAAATCGCTGGTCCACTTGGCGCGGTAGTTCCGTAAGGAAGCCAAGATTGTGTCCTCTGCATCAGCGGACCCTCCCGGCGTATCGTCGAAGCCCGGCTCCCATAGGCAGCACGGACATATTGCAGCGCCGCTCAGGCCGCCACGCTCATCGTATGGGGTCTCGTTGGCGAAGCTGGGGAAGCCGCAGGCGGGGCATAACAGTCGCCCATCGGCATCTCGAATGTTGAACTGGCGCGCATCTTCCATAGGCAACTGATCGCCTACAAATGCTAATGTCCGCTTTCCACCCGCTTCGGTCATAGTCGAGCCATTGCGGACGAACGGAGACTGCGCGACGATGTCAGCATGAAAAGGCCCTGGAGCAAGCCAGTTCGCCGCGAGTGGCCGGAGCTTCCCGCTGCGGGATTTATCCGAGGCCGTGCGGCAACCGTCGCTGACGTGGACAGCGGAGAGGCCGTCTTCTGTCAGCAATCTGATGGCGGAGAGTTGGCCGCTCCTTGGCCGACCGACGTTCCCCAATATGCGCTTTGGCGTGAAGAGACTGGCGCAGTCATTCCAACAATCGTGATCCAAGCCGAAGCTCACATTCACGAACCGAGTGAGGCTATCTTCGGCCTTCAGCGCACCGATGGTTCGACCGTGGTTGCCACCGCCAGCGAGGTTGAATTGTTAGGACAGCGACGGCCCGACTAGAAGCGTCCGCTTTCCACCCGGTTCGGCCCATGATCGACCCCTTGCGGACTCCGTGACGCTGGGTCAGGTTGACTGAATGGTGGCTACACTCCGCACGCTTGCGATCTTGGCTCTGTTGCCGACCGCTGCATTTGTCTTATTCATTTCGGCTCCTACGTTCGCCTACGCAGAAGGGGTCGGCTTAATTGGATGGGCGCTCGTTCTGGCCGCCGGAATGGTGGCGATACATACGTCTAGCTGGCAAAGCTCGATCAGGGTGGCTGCATTTGGCTTATTCGCGCTGGGCCTCGTCTTGGCTCTGCCGTTCATCCTCTTTGTAGGGGCCTGCGTAGCCGGTCCGTGCCTGTTCTGAACTAATGGCAGCTTTCCACCCGAACTTCCCGTCCAGGCCCGACCCATTCCTGCCATGAGCGCAGTGGCAGCCGAGCCGTTCCTGCCGCTAGCTTTCCTGTTCCGCATAGCCCGCTGCCTGCAGGATTAGGTCGGTGATCTCCTGGGGATGCGAAATGAGCGACAAGTGGCCAGCCTTCACCTCAATCGTTGTCGCTGCCATGCGTTTGGCCATGAAGCGTTCGAGATCAGGATCGATCGTCCGATCCTCGGTGGATACGGCATAGAAACTGGGCTTCGACCGCCAGGCCGCGTGAGTGGTCTTGCCCGTGAGCAGGGACTTCTGGAACGGCGTCTGAACCGCATAGAGAACCTTCGCCTTCGTTTCAGGAAGGCCGCCGGCGAAATCGCGCAGGAATGCCTCCTCTGAAAGGCGACCCTCGTCGCCGTCAAAGAGGATGCCGGCCGTCGCTGGCGGTGTTGGAAAGGTCTTGGCTAGCGCCGTGTAATCCTCGCTAGAATCGGGCGCGCGCGCCGCCACATACACAAGGGCCACAACATTCGGATGCATGCCGGCTTCCGTAACAATCATGCCGGAGAAGGAATGGCCCACCAGAACTGTCGGACCGACCTGGCGTGCGAGGACTCGCTCGGCTGACTCGACCGCCTCAGGCAGCGTGGTCAACGGATTCTGGACCGCGGTCGCGTTGAGGCCGGCCACTTGCAGCCGGGCAATCACTTCCGACCAGCAGGACCCGTCTGCAAACAGTCCATGTACGAGGACGATATTGCGCGCCTTAATTGGCGTCGCATTTGCGGCCTTGGCGCGCGTAAAGCTCAGCGAGGCCCCCGCAGCGGCAAGCATAGACGTTGAAAAAGCGCGTCTGTCCATTCTCATGAGTCTGACCCTCGATAACGGCAATCGTGTCGCCGCACTCACATGGCTACAACTGGCTAATGCGAAGCGGCCATTCGTCTAGCTCGCGCTACGCCGCGGCCGCTTGCATTCGGCGGTTGCTAATCAGGACTTCGATCCGAGCGGCCAGAAGTTTCGTCGGGAGAGCTAGCTCGCACATCTGTCCAGCAAATTTGTGATTTTCGCATCAAGCTCACGGGCGACGGCCAGGGCATCTAAACTTCCATAAGAGCGCAGAAAACTCTCCATTTTGTCATAGGAGACACGCACGCCGTCGGGACGTTCATCAACAAGCACTGTGGCTGGTGCATAAGATCCCGCATCGGGAACGTGCCTGACCATTTCTTTCATAATCAGCGGGTTGCCCATCAAGAACCGCATGCTCTTAGGAATCTCTAGGCCAGTTTCGCGACGCAAGATGCCGCCCAAGTCGTATTCCGCAAAAAGCATGAGACCTGTTTGGCCGATGCTGCTTTCGACAATGCGCTCCAGCTCCGCGAAGGTCTTGGACGCCCTCGTCGCCTTGAAGAATTCCACCATGTCAGGTTGTCCGACTGCTGATTTCAGCGAGGCCACGACGACGTCGAATGGTGTGGAACACGTCAGGCTAAAACGTTCAACCTCTACCTTTGCGACTGTCATCTTGCCCTCTTCAACAGCTTCATGGGCGAGGTTCATCCGATGTTTGCCGCGATGCCCGATTCAGCGGGCCGATGCGCGTCAAGGAATGTCCGGACATGGCTGACGAACAACTCCGGATATTGGAAGAGCGCGCCGTGCCCTGAATCCGGGTAGAGGATCAGCTGAGCGTTGCTCAAAACCTTGAACATTGCGTAGGCGTTGCTGGCTGGCAGCATCGTGTCGTTGCTGCCGCTGACCACGAGCGTCGGCTGGCGAATGGCGCGCAACATCGCTTGCTCCGGATCAGGCGTGGCGCACCAAGTGATCAGCGCCCTTGCCTGCGGATCGGTCACTGCGGCGCCACTATCGATGTCCCGATCGCCCATGCGCGCCGCCGCCCGCTTGAGAAACGCCAGGCCCGCGGACTGGCTGGCGGACGACGCCGTGAAGAACAGCGGAAGTCGGGGATCCGGCGCTTTAGTGTTGGAAAAGGCGTCATTCAGAACCGCCAGCAGGTGTTCCTCTCCGCCTTTTGGAGCAGTGCCGACCAAGATAAGCTTGCGGACTAGCTGTCCGTGCTCAGCACCGATTTGCTGCGCGACGCAGCCGCCGAGAGAATAGCCGAGCAAATCAACCTCGGGCAGGCCAAGTCCGTTGATAAAGGCGACCGCATCCCGCGCCATTGCGGCGATATTGTCCGGCGTTTGCCCACTTGAGAGGCCGACTCCAGCATTGTCGAAAACGATCACCGGACGATCGGTAGCCAATGCATTGACCACGGCCGGGTCCCACGCATCAATGTTGCCCGAGAAATGCTGCAGGAGGACGAGCGGCGTGCCGCTCGAAGGGCCTAAGCGACGATAGGCGAAGCGGATTCTGCCGCCTTCAAGGTAACGGGTCTGCGCTGTCTCGAGCGTGGCGGTGTCCTGTTCCGCCGTAGCGAGTTCAGTCATGTCATCTCCAAATGTTGGTTGAAAGTTGCGGGCTTGGTAGCGATCCACCGTTGGCCATGCTCACTTGGCTAGAGACGCCATCTCGATGACCGCGGCGACTTCCTTAGCGTGGACGACCAGAGACGCGTGACTGCCAGCGACATCCGTGGTTTGAGCATGCATCCTGGCTGCGAACATCTTCTGGGCCGCAGGCGCAATGACCTTATCCTTCGTGCTGATCACGTAGAATGTCGGTTTGTCGCGCCAAGCTGCCGTATCGACTGGAGCCTCGAACGCAGTGTGGTTCAACGGAAGCTGAGAGGTCGCCAAGGACTCAGCGATATTCGGAGGAAGATCGGCCGCAACGACCGAAGGAAATGCCTTCGGGTCTATGTAGAGGTTACCTTTTTCGTCGGGATGGATCGCCGCCGTGCCTTCAGTCGCCGGCCCGGCGCTGGCCAGGGAGGCAAGGGATTGTCCGACGTCGGGCGCGAATGCGGAGACGTAGACAAGAGCCGATACCTTGGGAACATTGCCCGCTTGCGTAATGACCACCCCACCCCAGGAGTGACCAACGAGTACAGTCTTGCCGGTCTGCTTCGCGAGGGCGCGATCGGTGGCATCAACATCTGCCGCGAGTGACGTGAGCGGATTATCGACAAGCGTTACATTGTAGCCCTTTTTTGTGAGAATATCGGCAACGGGCCTCCAGCTCGTCTGGTCGACGAAAGCGCCGTGCACGAGAACGATATTGTGAGCCGCCCCTTTGGGCAGTTGCGCCGCTTGGGCCGGTACAGCGACTGTTGCTCCGGCCATCAGGATGGCGACTGCTGACAGTAGAAGATTTCGCATTGGGTGCTCCCTATTGAGCCTGGTGATGGGGAAGGCGTTTCAGCAAAGAGGCGGCTCTTCGACCTGCAATTGGCCCGCCCAGAGATGAAATAGTGCGACGCGTTCTCGGACGTTAGGACCCAATCGTCCGAATATTGTGTCTGAGCGTCCATGGGGTTAAGGACCCCCTGTGGACATCCTCGCCGGAGTGCTCGATCGGGTTCGCCTTGGCGGAAACCTGCTCTTTCACTTTGAGCTCGGCCATCCTTGGAATCTGGCGCTGCCACAGCGCCCCTACGCCCTGTTCCATTATCTCAGTCGTGGCGCGGCCACCGTCGCGCTCGAACACGGAGAAGAGTTCAGCATGGCCGAGGGTGACTTCGTTGTAGTCACTCGCGGGGAGCCTCACTTAATTTATTCGGATCGCCGGACGAAGCCGTTCCAGGTGATGGACCTCCATCGCCCGCCCAACGACGTTGGCGTCATCCGTCACGGAGGTGGTGCGGAGCCGGTCTCGACGATGATCTGCGGGAACTTCACCATCGCGCGACCCTCGCGCGGTAGTGTATTGGAATTGCTTCCGCCCGTGCTTCTCCTGAGGCCGACAGACGACGGTGAATGGCTTGAATCGATTCTGCAGCGCATGGTAAGCGAGGGGGCGGTTGAACGTCCTGGCCAGCGCATCGCGCTCTCAAGGCTGACAGAAGTCCTTTTCGTCGAGGTGTTGCGAAGCTGGGTTAAATCTCTTAGCCCCGCAGAAGGGGGGTGGCTTGGAGCAATGGCGGACCCGCACATTGGACCGGCACTCCAGCTAATCCACGAACGACCTGGCCAACCCTGGACCCTTGGTAACCTTGGGCGCCGCGTCGGGCTTGGTCGCTCTGCGTTTTCTGCTCGCTTCACGAAGCTCGTCGGCCAGTCCATGTACCGATACCTAATCACGCGCCGAATGGCGGAAGCTGCGTTTCTGCTCGAATCTAGCGACGATGGAATCGCTCGCATTGCGACCACTGTGGGATACGAAAGCGCGGCTGCATTTTCGAAGCTGTTCCGCCGACATCATGGCTTATCGCCTGGCCGATACCGAGCAGTTCGGCGATTTGAGGGCGGCGACCGTTCGGGTCGGTGGGGTGAGCTACCAGAAAGTTAATGTCCGTTTTCCACCCATTGCGGACTCTGGCGATCCGCTTCAGTCTATCTGGATGATCCTGCGCGTTTTCGCGGCTGCGGCGCTTTTGGCGTTGGGTGGCCCGGCCTCAGGCCAGGCTCCATCGCCC
>Ga0070667_100003814_pt1 | contig 12809 bp, 9 predicted proteins | sample KBSS33metaG_FD_64659 | JGI IMG/M metagenome (GOLD analysis project Ga0070667, IMG submission 64659) | Switchgrass rhizosphere microbial communities from Kellogg Biological Station, Michigan, USA - KBS S3-3 metaG | ecosystem: Host-associated > Plants > Roots > Rhizosphere > Soil ...
GCCAACGAGATTCTGCGCGACGGCCTCAAGGGCGTGAAGCGGGTGCCGCTGGCCAGGGCGCTGCAATCCGCGCAACGGCACGACTACATGGACGCCTACGTCGCGGACCTGCCGAATGTCGTCGATCTGCATGCCATCAGCGCCGAGGGGATCCGCATCGGCGCCGACCCGCTGGGCGGGGCCAGCGTCGACTACTGGGGGGCAATCGCTGAGCGGCACAACCTGGCGTTGACGGTGGTCAATCCCTTGGTCGACGCGACCTGGCGGTTCATGACGCTCGACACCGACGGCAAGATCCGGATGGACTGCAGCTCGCCGAACGCGATGGCGTCGCTGATCGCCAACCGCGACAAGTATCAGATCGCCACCGGTAACGACGCTGACTCAGATCGGCATGGAGTCGTCACTCCCGACGGCGGACTGCTGAACCCCAATCACTATCTCGCGGTGGCTATCGAATATCTCTACACCAACCGGCCGGAGTGGCCGGGTTCGACGGCGGTGGGCAAGACGGCTGTCAGCTCGTCGATCATCGACCGGGTAGTGGCGGGGTTGGGTCGCAAGCTGCTCGAGGTCCCCGTCGGGTTCAAGTGGTTCGTCGACGGATTGATCGGCGGGACAATCGGTTTCGGTGGCGAGGAGAGTGCAGGCGCGTCGTTCCTGCGCCGCGACGGTTCGACGTGGACCACGGACAAGGACGGCATCATTCTGGCATTGCTGGCGTCGGAGATCCTCGCGGTGACCGGGCAGACCCCGTCGCAGCGGTACGACGAGTTGGCCGAAAAGTACGGTGCGCCAACGTATGCGCGCATCGATGCGCCCGCCGACCGGGAGCAGAAGGCGCGGCTGGCGAAGCTGTCGCCGGAGCAGGTGACCGCCACCGAGTTGGCGGGCGAGGCGATCACGGCGAAGCTGACCACCGCGCCGGGCAATGGCGCACCGCTGGGCGGCCTGAAGGTGACGACGGAAAACGCGTGGTTCGCGGCGCGCCCGTCGGGCACCGAGGACGTCTACAAGATTTATGCGGAGTCGTTCAAAGGCCCCGAGCATCTCGCAGAGGTGCAGCAAGCGGCCAAAGACGTCGTGAATACCGTCATAGCGTAGGTGGCGGTGGGCGTCCGCCCGGTCTGAGCGTCTTATCGGGTGACTCACAGCCAACTTGCAGACTGAGCGATTTCGAGCCTTTCAGTTCGCTCACAGTTCATGATTTCCGAACACGGAGCGGGCTTGGCGTCGTCCTGTTGATCTTCGCGGTGGATTTCGCGATGGGGGGTGCACTGATATGACCGACATATCTGCGGCAAGCGCCTACGAGGCGTATTCGCATTCGGCCCCGAAGACGCCGACGGGTTGGGCCATCCTCCTCATTGGCTGGGCGATACTCCTGGTGCTCGGGGTTTGGCAGTGGAAGCGGGCATCTGCACGGGCGCAGCGGCAGTATCAGCAATATCAGGAAGAGCAGGCTCGCAGTGCAACGGCATCGCCGGGTGCGCCTGCCGGGTGGTATCCCGTCGCGAACGACCCCGCATCGTTGCGCTACTTCGATGGCCGGAACTGGACTTCGAACACCAAACCCCGCGAATAGCACCACCACCGCCATGGGGTGAGATGACGGTCAATAAAGTCATAGCGTGAGTTCTGTCGCGGAGGGTGACTGTCCGGCCGATACCAAGCCGAGACTCCCGCGCGAAGTCTGGGTGCTGATCACCGCAAACGTGGTGGTCGCCCTCGGCTATGGCGTGGTTTCGCCTGTGTTGCCGCAGTATGCGCGCAACTTCGGAGTGAGCATCAGTGCCGCGACGTTCGTCATTACCGCGTTTTCACTGATGCGACTGGTGTCAGCGCCGGCGAGTGGGCTTTTCGTCCAGAAGTTCGGGGAGCGGCGCGTCTACGTCAGCGGACTGTTGATCGTCGCGTTGTCGACGGGCGCGTGCGCGTTTGCACAGACGTATTGGCAGTTGTTGTTGTTCCGCTCGCTCGGTGGCTTCGGGTCCGCGATGTTCACCGTGTCGTCGCTGGGGCTGATGATCCGGATCTCGCCCCCCGACGCGCGCGGCCGCGTCGCCGGATTGTTCTCGAGCGCATTCCTGGTCGGGTCGGTCGGTGGCCCGGTGCTTGGCAGTTTGACGGCAGGGTTGGGTTTGTCCGCCCCGTTCGCGATTTACGGTGTGGCGCTGCTGATTGCGGCGGCCGTGGTGTTCATCAACCTGAGGCATTCGGCGGTCGCGGCCCCTGCGGCCGACACCGAAGAACCCGTGACATTGCGAATTGCGTTGCGCAACAGGGCGTATTGGTCCGCGCTGTTCTCGAACTTCGCGACGGGATGGTCTGTTTTCGGCTTGCGAATTGCGTTGGTGCCGTTGTTCGTTACCGAACTGCTGCACCGCGGACCGCGGGTCGCGGGGCTGGCGTTGGCAACATTCGCGGTCGGCAACGTGGCCGCGGTCATCCCGAGCGGCTATCTGTCGGATCGGATCGGGCGCCGCACACTGTTGATCGTCGGGCTCGCGGTGTCCGGGGTGGCAACCATGGCCGTAGGGCTGGCCTCGTCGCTGACGCTGTTCCTGGCCGGTGCGCTGGTGGCGGGCGCGGCAGCGGGCATGTTCACCTCGCCGCAGCAGGCCGCCGTCGCCGACATCATCGGCAGCAAGGCTCGCGGCGGGACCGCCGTCGCGACGTACCAGATGATGGCCGATTTCGGCGCGATCGTGGGTTCGCTCGCGGTCGGCGAGATCGCGCAGCACGTCTCGTTTGGCGCAGCCTTCGTGATCAGCGGCGGGATACTGCTCGTTGCGGCCGGCGGTTGGGTGCTGGCGCCGGAGACCCGGGTCCGGCCAGGCGAGCACACCCCCACCCGCGCGCTCGGTCCCGAGGCCGGCGGTGAACTACCCTGACCAGCTGTTTTGAGCGGGAACCGCAGGTGGTGTAACTTCGATGAGCACAACTTCACGGGGCTATGGCGCAGCTGGTAGCGCACCACACTGGCAGTGTGGGGGTCAGGGGTTCGAGTCCCCTTAGCTCCACTCAATTTGAGCAGTTCAGAGGCACCTTTTCAAGTTACGTCCGGAACGACGTAACACTTCACGTAACATCAAGGGTTGTGGCAAGCATCCACGCCCAGAAGAACCGCGCCGGAAACACCTACCGTGTGCTGTGGCGCCAGGACGGCCGCCAACGGTCACTGACTTTCGAAAACCTGCCCGCTGCAGAGCGTTTCAAGGTCCTGCTGGAGGACCACGGTCCCGACGAGGCGCTGCGCATCATCGAGCTCGACGAGATTGGGCGCCATGTCCCGACGGTCTCCGAGTGGCTGAACACCCACATCGACAACCTGACCGGTGTTCAGCCGGCCACCCTCGCTCGTTACCGCACCTACGTCGCCCGCGACATCGATCCGGTGTTCGGCTCCATCCCGGTGTCGGCGGTCACCGAGACGACGATCGCGAAGTGGGTGAAGCAGCTCGGCGGAAGCGGCAAGACCATCGCGAACAAGCACGGTTTCCTGTCCGGTGCGCTCAACTCGGCGGTACGTGCCGGAGTGATCGCGTCCAATCCGTGCCAGGGTCGTCGCCTGCCGCATACGCGTGTCGAGGAGACAGTGTTCCTCACTCCTGACGAGTTCCGGCTGCTGCGTGACCACATCGAGCGTGACCGGTGGAAGAACCTTGCCACTTGGTTGGTGACCACCGGGATGCGTTTTTCAGAGGCGACCGCACTGACCGCCGCCGACATCAACGCTGATGCGAAGACCTGTCGAATCAATAAGGCGTGGAAGTACTCCGGTGATTACCGGCCCGCGATCGGGCCGCCCAAGACGAAGAAGTCGATCCGCACCATCAGCCTGCCCCCACCAGCGCTGGAAGTCGTCGACTTAACCGCGCCGGGGCTGTTGTTCACCAACGGTGCGGGCAATCCTGTTCGCGCACAAGAGTTCTTCAACGGCGGGTGGAAGCCGGCTCGCGAGAGTGCGATGAAAGCGGGGTTGACCAAGTCACCGCGTGTGCACGACTTGCGGCACACATGCGCGTCTTGGATGATCCAGGCCGGTGTGCCGCTGCCCGTCATTCAGCAGCATCTCGGGCACGAGTCGATACAGACGACCATCGGTGTTTACGGGCATCTCGATCGCCGGAGCGCGCAAGTGGCGGCGGAGGCGATCGGATCGGCGTTGACCTGATCGCAGGGTCACGCGCGTAGATAGTTTGGAAGTTCTGTACTCGCGCGAACCTGTGTTTGGAACGCCCCAGGCAGCGAGCTTGAGTTGACTGCGGAAAGACCGTGTAAGCAGCGGTTTTTGGTGTGGTTAAGGCCGGGGCCGGTACGGCGTCAGTATCGGCGCAGTTCAGGCTTGTTTACGAGACCAATACGGGACCGTGCCAGTGCGCGGCCGTTGCCGGGAGGATCCGCGCATCTATTGCGTAGCTCTACGGGGGTGCCGCGGTCCTGCCTGGCCCGCGCGGGCGTACCGGCGTGGCTGCCGCGTCAGCGCAAGATCAGCGGCAATCATTCCGTCATGTACTACGCAGCCGACAACAGCGAAGACCTTGGCACGGCCCTAGCGTTCCTGGGGTTTTTGCCCCTCATCATCTTGTTTGTCGTGTGGTTGTTCAGCGCGGTTATTGCGGCGCTCATCGCAGACGAGCGGGGCCGCAGCTCCGTTCTGTTCTTCCTGGTCACGTTTTTCTTCCTCGGCCCCCTCGGCATCGCCGTGGCGCTACTGGCGACACGTGGCGAGATGGACCGACTGCCGGAGCCGCCGACGCCGAAGCGGCCTGTGGCCGAAGGCCGTCAGCGGTTCATATGCCCGCGCTGCGGTGCGGAGAGCGACATACCGAATGCGGACACGTCATACGACTGCTGGCGTTGCGGCGAGCATCGCAAGGTGAAGCCGAAGGCGACTATCGCGAAGAAGGGGTAACACCCCCAGACCCAATAGGCCCCCGCCGGGGCACTATGAAAGGCCTGCTCAGACCAGGTTAGCCTCCGTTGGAGCGGCGGGGACTGCCGTTCTACCGGCGTCCCCTGACGGCAGGTCAGTGACTGCCGCGAGTCGCTTACAGCTAATCGGGCGAGATCGGATAGCAAAGAAACTATTCGTTGAGAACTGCTGATGCTGGATCATTCAAGCGCTACCCTGTAGCCAGCGTTGACGGGCGCGCCAATTTCAAGATCAATCGGGGCGAAAGTGCTTTTTTGGCTAAGGATCAGCGCGGCAACTATCATGTCGGCGGCTTTGATTGGCGCCCCGGCTGCCATCATGAGCGAGTCAGAGACGACGCTAGCTGGTTGCCCCAATGGCTACTATGAGAACTCTGACGGGCAATGCACCCCCGATCCCTCGTCGGGTGGCAGTGCACCTGGCGGGGCCGCGGGGATCATGGGCGGGGGCCCCCCGGCAGGCGCTACGGCTCAGTGTCGAGACGGCGACTACTCGTACAGCACTCATCACTCCGGCACGTGCTCTGGCCACGGCGGTGTGTCCCAGTGGCTAACCAGTTGAGGATTCGCGCTGCACTGTGCGCCGCGGCGAGTGTGTTCATCGCTGTCGCGCCCACCGTGAACGCCGATCCCGGTGCCTACGGTGATCAAGATGCCACTTTCTACAGATTGTTGACTGCGCCTCAAGATGCCAACATGACGATCTCGAACTTTGGTCTCGTTCGGTCTCAAGGTCTCGAAGCGTGTCAACGAGAGGATCAAGGCGTTGACGGTTTGGACGCCGTTCATGCGTTAATGGCTGAGGGGCCTTACTCGTTCGACGCCGCCAACGCGATCGTGTCTGCAGCGGAGGTCGCATACTGCCCGGACCATCTGCATCAATAGGCGGGATTCGAGGGGGGGAGGAACCGAAATATGGCCAGAAGTTTGGTGCTGGCCAGAACTACGCGCCCCGCTCCCGCAGTCGCCGTCCATACCGACTGTGCTTGGACAGTCCCGACGGCGACGGCGGATCGGGCGGTCTCGCATCGATGCACATCGACTCGATCGCGGCCTCGATTTGGGCCTCGGTCATCGCCCATCTGCCCGCTCGCTTCATGCCGGCGAAGGTTCTGTCGCGGAGCTTCGACCGCAGGTACGACTCGGAGAATCCCAAGATGCGCGCCGCCTCGGCGAGGTCATAAATGATCGGAATCATCGTGTGCTCCTCCCGGAGTCTCGAGTGCATACGTTGAGGGGGGACGGGCGCGACCTGCCGGGCGTCGCGGTAGCCCGACGAGCACCGCGCCACGTCGATCTTCCACCTGTGCCGCCTCCCACTCGAGAACATCGCTCAGCCGATATCGGACGTGCCGGCCCATCCGCGCGTATAGCGGGCCGGTTCCCTTCGACGCCCACCGTGCGAGCGTCTTCACAGGCAGTCCCAAGCGATCGGCAAGTTCGCCTCGGGTCAGCCACCGTTCATTGATGTTGTTGCTCATGGCGTTTCGACCCTTCCCGCCTGCGATGAACGCGGTATTACATGAGCGTAAGCCTGCGCAAGCACTGCGTCAGGCGGAAGTTTCGCGACCGACGACGACGTCGACCCAGCACTTGCACGGGTCGGGCGGTGCAATCCATCCCAACCCAGAACCCAATTCCCACCACAATGCTCAACCATTCTCAACCTTCTACCATCCGCACCCAGCACCACTCATCTAAGCTCAAGGCACACCAAACACATTGCACTACAAAAGATTCCGCCAGACACACTCAAAATTTCTGCTCGGCACATTTGCACAAGGGTGCGAGAATGGTTGTGGCACAGCAGGTGCCACAATCGCGGCTACCAGATCCGCTGCGCCGCAGTCACCGTGGTTAGGCGAAGCGTTGTTGACGATCTCCAAGCTCAAGCGGTGGTCGATCAACTACTACATCGACACCGCCCAGAACGCGCAGTCCGCTAGCCGCGATCTCGCCCGGGTGACTGGCGGGCTGGGGGAGTACTACTCCGAACACGAAACCCGCACCCCGATATGGCTGCTGGCCGGCAACAGCCGCGCCACCGCGAAACTGGTCGGGCTCAGCGATGTCCAGCGAGCTGGGGGAGACGCCGACTCCGAGGTGGTGGCGCGCTGGCTCGACGATGGCATTACACCCAACGGGGCGCACGGGCGGGCGTTCGGCCAGCGCGGTGTGCACGGCTTTGATCTGATGTTCGGCGCACCGAAAAGCGTTTCGCTGGTTCGGGCGCTGCGCGCCGATGACATTGTGTCCAAGGCGATTGCCGACGCCCACACCACCGCCTTGTCGGAGGCGATGGAGTATTTGGCCGCCCACGCCGGCTACACCAGGGTGCACAACCCGCTGACCTTTGAGAAGGATCTGCAGCGCCTACCGGGTTTGGTCGCGATCGCGTATCAGCATGAGACGTCGCGGTGCGGGGACCCGCATCTGCACACCCATGTGATCGTGCCGAATCGTCAGGCTCGCGCCGATGGGCAGTTGGTGTCGATTGACGCTACGTCGCTGTTTCACGAAGCCAAAGCGGCCGGGGTGATCTATCAGGCCACCTTGCGTCGCGAACTACATCGATCCGTGGGCTTGGAGTGGGCGCCGGTGGATCCCTCGACCGGGATGGCCGAGCTGGCGGGTGTCAACCGCGAGACGATCACTGCGTGGTCGCGGCGCTCCAGCCAGCTGCGCGAGTGGGCCGCCCACAATCTCAACGTCACCGACGGGCCCTTGACCGCGACGCAGCTCGCGGTCGCGCAGAAGGCGACGCGCCCCTCCAAGCCCGAGGAGCTGGCGTGGGCGCAGTTGGTGGCGCAGTGGCGCGCCGATGAGCGCGGGCTGGCGGTGGACCGCGCATCCTTCGAGCAGGCCCGCGCAACCCGGCGCGCAGCAGCGCGCGCACCGTTTGACCGAGCGCGCATCGCCGCCGCGGCCGAGAAGATCGACAAGGCCGCGTTCACCCGCGCCGACCTGGTGGAGATCGTCAGCGCGCAGGTACCGGTCGACAGTGAGCGCACCCCGCGTGAGCTGGTCGAAGCCGCCGTCGACCAGATCGGCGTGCGGTTGACCGCGCGCCGGGCCGCGCATCAGCGTGAGGGCCATGAGCGCTTCACCCTCGACGCCATCCTCGCCGAGGAAGCCGCGGTGCTCGACCTTGTCGATGTGCGCGAGAACCGCGCACTGCTGCGCGTCACCGACGACGACACCGCGGCGCTCTCGCCGGATCAAAAGCGCGCTGTGGAGCACATCGGTCAGTCACCGTGGCTGGTGCAGCCGTTGTCCGCGCCGGCCGGCGCGGGCAAGACCACCTCGATGCGCGCCCTGCGCGCCGCGGTGCACCGCCGCCACCACGGCACCGTGGTCGTGCTGGCGCCCACCGGTAAGGCGGTCGACGTCGCGGTCCGCGAAGGTGCGGGCGACCAGGGCCACACCGTCGCCAAAGCCCTGCAACTGCTGCGCGACAACCGGTTAGACCTCGGCCCCCATACCCTGGTCATTGTCGATGAGGCGGCGATGGTGGGCACCGGCGACTTGCGTCAGCTGCTCACCGCCACCACCCGGGCCGGCGCGAAGACCGTCCTGGTGGGCGATGAATATCAGCTCGCCCCGGTCAAAGCACGCGGGGGCATGTTCGCCCAATTGTGCGCTGATCTGCCGTGGACCCAAGAGCTTTCGGAGGTCTGGCGGATGCACGATGCCGAAGAACGCGCCGCCTCACTCGCGCTGCGCAATGGCGGACCGGCCTCGGTGCGCCGCGCGATCGGCTGGTACCGCACCCATCACCGGCTGCACTGCGGCGACCAAATCACCATGGCCGCCGACGCGCTGGCCGCCTACCAAGCCGACACTGCCGCCGACAAAGACGCGCTGTTGTTGTGTGACACCACCGAACTGGCCGACGCCCTCAATCAACGTTTGCACCACGACACCATCGGGGGGCAGGATGCGCCCACCATCACCGGCGCCCGTGGACACCGGATCGGCGTGGGAGATCTCATCCTTACCCGCCAGAACGACGCGTCAATTCCGTTGCGCAACATTGACGAGCCGGAGAACGAAACCAGTCCAGTGCGCAATGGAAACCGTTGGTGCGTCACCCAGATCGATCCCGATACCAACCGGCTGGCCGCCCGCCGCCTCCACGACAACACCCTCGCCGTCTTCGACGGCGACTATGTGCGCGAACACATCACCCACGGCTATGCGGTCACCGTGCACTCCGCCCAGGGCGTTACCGCCGACACCACCTATGCCGTGCTGAGCGAAACCGCCACCCGCGCACTGGCCTACGTCGCGATGACCCGTGGCCGACACACGAACAGCGCGTATCTGTACCAGCGCACCGCCGAACACGAACACTCCGTGCGACCACACGACGCAGAGCCCGTCGTCCACCGGGCAACCAGACACCAGGCGGCACGACTGTTTCGCGGGATCATCGCGCACGACGAGCACCCGGTGACCGCGCTTGGCGTCGCAGCCGCGCACGCCCATGAGTCGTTGCCGGCGCGCATCCACAACACGATTGATCAACAGGGAGTTGCCCAGCGCCGCCGCGGCAACGAGTACGAGCGATGGCGCGCCGCAACGGTCGCAGTCGATTCCGCGGCGCGGCAGGCGTGCAGTCGCATCATCGGCACGGAGCTGTCCGCGGACTTCGGGCTGGAGATCTAGCGAGCTGATACTCAGACGCCGACTCCGACGGCCGAAGGGGAGCATTCCGACCGCGGCCGCGGGTGGATGCCTTTCCGAGTCTTTTGCCGCCATTGTGGTGATTGTTCTACTGGGCACCCTCAAGGCCATGCCGCTCCGCGGTCGGCCCCAGCCGAGCCATGACCGAACCCGGCCCACCGCACAACCCGGCCAGTACAAGGAAAGGCCCGCTATGGGCAGGACAATCGATGTCGGCGCGCCGTGCCACAGTGGGATAACGCAGAATTCCAACTAAACACGCGCGTCGGCGAAACTGAGGTGACAACTATGACGCTCCGGTCAAGCGTCGATGACTCCTTGGTGGACGGCGTGCCTGAGTCGCTCAACGTGGGCGGTACTCCTACCTCACGAGTTAGATGTCGGTTTGGCTTCGCTGGCCGACACTGTGATTGACGCCCCGCTGGTGCCTGCAGGAGCTTTGCAAGGACCACTCGTAGAGATCGGGACTGGCCGCAGGATATCGACCGCGGCAATGCGCACCGACTGACATGCTGAGGCGCGGCGGTGACACACGCACGGTGTGTCAAATGAGGCGAAAATATTCGCTAAGACTGTAGTGTCACCCTCGTATGACATAGTTCAGTGATATTTACAAGCTAAAAGCAATATCGTGAGGAGATTCATGATCGAGAAGCTGCACGCGGAGCTCCTGCCGCTTGTCGATCAACTCCAGGATGCCGGCGCGCGCGGTGTGTACAACCTGTCGCACGTGTCGTTTCGTGGTCTGCAGTGGACTCATCGTGCGTTTCAGCGCGATCCCTTCGTGGTCGCGTTCATTCAAGAGCTGCCTTCGGCGTTCGGCACATTTACGCGTCGAGACGAACTGATCCCACAGCGTCGTCTGGTGTTCCATTCCGACGCGCTTAATCTGGATCTCATCCTACGTCGCCGCGGATCGCTGGGTGCGTTCAAGCGTTCAGTCGCCGACGATGGTTCGGGTGTACAACAGGAGCTGTTCCCGCTTAATGAACGCGCCCTAGGAGCACGCGTCCCTCGACAGGCAGCCCTCATTTGGGATACGCCGGAGCTCGATAAGAAGCACAAGGCTATGGGTCCGACACCGCTCGCCGTTCGCCTTGCGATGCCGGGCTATTCCCTCGATGACAACGAATGGGAGTCCGGGTTCGCTCTTGTATCGACGGTCGGTGGCAATGATCTGATCCCCGAGAAGATCGAGTATCGACATGACATGTCGGATTGGGATATCGAATCCGAGAACGACGCATTGTGATCGACCCGAACGGCCGCCTGCGCAATCTCCGTCAGCTCAATGGCATGACTCAGAAGGCGTTCGCCGCAGAACTTGGCATTGGTCAGGCGCAGTTGTCGCAGATCGAGCGAGGCGAACGACAGCTGACCGCTCACCACATGGTAACCGCACGCCAGCGGTTCAACATTCGCCTGGACTTTTTCAACGCAGCGCCGATTGTGTACGGGCCGAACGACCTCAATTACCGGACGCGGAAACTGACACAAGCTCAACAGGATCGGGCGGCAACGATGTTCGGGCTCACCGAGCAAGAAGTTCGAAGCACCGCCAACGCAACGAACATTACCGGTTCGATTGGCGCATCGGAGAACGACGACAACGGCGTCCATCCGCTGCGCGAGATCGAAGCTTTCGCCCAGGCTGCACGCCAGCTCATCGGCGTTCGATCCGACAAGGTTGTCAACAACGTCACCCGCTGCATCGAACGTCTCGGGATCCTTGTCACAGGGCTGAATCTTCCCGACCTGAGCTCGCGAATCGACGGTATATCCTCACCTCGGAGGACCGAGGAACCGTTCGTGATCGCGATCGCGCTCGACAAGTCGGGCGATCGACTTCGGTTCAGCGCCGCACACGAATTGGGTCACATCTTGCTTCATACGGAGAACCGTCCGCTCAATCGTGAGGACCGCGAGGGTGAGGCCGACGCATTTGCCTCGGCGTTCTTGCTGCCCCGTGAACCGATGCTCGACGAGCTCTCGCCAGGACTTACCCTCGCCGGGTATGCGCGTATCAAAGCACGGTGGGGAGTGTCGATACAGGCAATTGTCCGCCGGGCATTTGACCTCGGTGTCATCGATAAAGACCGCTATCGAAGCCTCCAGGTTCAGATCAGCACTCGCGGGTGGCGCACCGACGAACCCGTCGAGGTGCCCAGGGAAGCCCCAGCGATCCCCACGCCTGATATCGGCGGTGTCCGCCGGATAGTTTCGCAAGACAACAGTGTTGAGCAGGCGAACGTTGTCGGCCTGTTTGATCGACGCTCATCTGAGCGGGTGGAGGGGTAGCCGAGTGATGCGCGCGAATCGCATCCCACTGCGCCAGTTGTTCGGCCTCGCGGGCTGACACTGTGCTTCCTCACGCTCGCGACGAGATCTTGGCGCTCGCCGAACACAGCAACGTTGTTTCCTTGAATGGCGTCCAGGGCTGGAGCATTCAAACTTGGACGCTCACGGAAGCCGATATCCAGCGAGCGGTAGCGGCGTACCAGGCCCTCATGGCCGTGAACTTGAACCAAGAGCTTGACCAGCTGCTGGTCGACTTGGGTGTGGATCGGCTCGGCCCTCCGGCCACTACAAAACAGCATGCTCGGGTGATGCGTGCTGACGCAATCGAACTTATGGCCGCAGCGACCTTGATTGCGTTCGACGACGCCGACATCGACGACTTGCACATGCCAAATGTTCCCAAAATGACTGGGAAGAAAAGTGATAGCGGGATCGACGTCGTGGGAATCATGCTGGACCCAGAGACATCGGGTCCCCTCGTTGCCGGCGAGCGACTTCTGTTAGTCAGCGTTAAGCATACCGTCGACAGGTACGCCAGTGGTCTACGTGGCGAGCTCGAGAAATCTGTGACCGACGAGTGGCCCGCACCGTATCTCTACCGTCAACTCACGGTCCTGCACGGCAACATGATTCGGGCCGGGGTCAGCTCGGCGACCGCGCAGCGCGTCTTTTTCTTTTTGCGCGAGACACTAACTCATCCCCAGGTCCGCGTAGTGTGCGTTGCCGCCGCGGCTCCGCCGCCGCACTGCAATCTCCTCGACCAACCCATGCAGCTCGGTGAAACCGCTATGCCGGATGCTCACTTTCGGATGATCCTCGTCTCAGACGTGGCGGGCCTTCACGAGAAGCTCATCCCGAATGGCTGAGCCGGACTTCGCGCAGTCTCG
>Ga0070667_100003819_pt1 | contig 12803 bp, 9 predicted proteins | sample KBSS33metaG_FD_64659 | JGI IMG/M metagenome (GOLD analysis project Ga0070667, IMG submission 64659) | Switchgrass rhizosphere microbial communities from Kellogg Biological Station, Michigan, USA - KBS S3-3 metaG | ecosystem: Host-associated > Plants > Roots > Rhizosphere > Soil ...
TATGACTGCCACACGCCCGGCTGCCGTAGCGCCTTTGTGCGGCCGGAGGACTTGCACAACCAGTTCCTAGAGCACCTTGCAGGGTTAAAGCCGGACACAAACCGCCTACGGCTGTTACAGACGGTCATCATTCGCGTTTGGCGTGACGAGATAAGCTCAATCCGACAGCGGCGCACCAAACTTCAGCAAGACCTCGACGAACTTACCGAGCGAAAACTCGACGCCGCCGAGAAAGTCGTGGCGGGGGAAATCACGGCGGCGGAAAAGATAGAGCTTACAAACCGCTATAAGCAGCGGGTGGGAACCATCAAAGCGGAACTCGCCAAACTAGACACTAAAGCCGGTACAAAAGAAGGGGCCGTGGAGTATGCGGTGAATTACATCGGCAGCGCGCCGCGCTTGTGGAGCACGGCCAGCCCCGACATGCAGCAAATCTACCAACGCATGATTTATCCAGAGGGGATTACTTACAACTTGGAAACGAAAGAATTTGGAACCGGCAAATTGGGCGCACTTTACACCTTAGCGACTACTAAAAAAGACCCATCCATGTCGGATGAGTCCCTTTTGGTGACCCCGAGGGGATTCGAACCCCTGATTGCTGGGATGAGAACCCAGAGTCCTGGACCGCTAGACGACGGGGCCAAAAATGCGCCAGCCACGTAATTGACTCGAATTATCTTAGCATAACAGGGGAGAATGTGCAACGCGCCCGAGCACGCACTGCAACGCAGCCGCCGAGTGCGGCGCAAGTTTAACTACTAGAAAGATGCCACAACCCGCAATACCTGCAAACATACGTATGCAAATGAGTGCCGTGCTGGTGCAACGCCACGGTTGCGGCGGCCTGCGCCTGCTTTTGCGTGTCGAAGGCTAGCTTTTCGCTGCAGGGCAGGGGTTCGTCTTCCATAGCCCATTATTATAGGAGTGCTGGCACGAGGCTGCAATTACCGTAATCTCGCACATTCTTCACAGGGCAACTCTTACAACGGCCAACATGCTTATGTATAATAATAGCGATGACCAAGCAGGCTAGCCGCGAGCAAGTTGCCGCATATCTTGCGCTTTTTGACAATGACGTCGAAAGCGCCATTGCGGCTGTTCGCTCGTACAAGCCCATGCAAATAGCCAACGCCCTGAGCGTCAATCCAGCCGCTCCCGTAATAAACAGGGAAGGGCCGCCGCTTATTTCCGTAAACGCAGTGACTAAAGAGTACCGCATAGGTCACCAGAAAGTAGAAGCATTGCGCAGCGTTTCACTGCGGGTGTACGAAGGCGAAATTGTGGCCATTACCGGCTCGAGCGGCAGTGGCAAGAGTACGCTACTGCAACTGATAGGCGGCCTCGACAAACCCACCAGCGGCTCCGTATCTGTCGCCAACACCGACTTAAGCAAAATGAGCGACCATACGCTTTCGCGCTTCCGTGGCCAAACCATCGGCTTTGTATTCCAATCCTTCTACTTGCAACCGTTTCTGAACTTAGGGCGCAACCTGGAAGTGCCCGGCATGTTTGCGGGCACGCCGCACCGTGAGCGACACCAGCGCGTGCAAGAATTGGCTGCGGCAGTAGGCCTCACCGAGCGGTTACAACATCTACCTAAAGAGCTTTCCGGCGGGCAAATACAGCGTGCCGCAATAGCCCGTGCCTTATTTAACCGGCCGAAAGTCATCTTGGCCGACGAACCTACCGGCAACCTAGACAGTAAAAACGGCATGGCTATTATTGATTTATTCGAACAAATTCGCCGCAACTTTAACACCACCATTGTTATCATCACGCACGATTACGCCATCGCTCAACGCGCCGACCGGCACATCACATTAAAAGATGGGGAGGTGGTGCTGTGATACACCTCGGCGACGCCATTATTTTGGCTACGACCAAGCTGCGCACGCGCCGTATCCGCACCGGCATTACGGTGGTTGTTTCAGGGCTGCTTTTCGGCTGCCTGGTTGCAACACTCTTTATGGCGAAAGGTGCGTTCGACAGCATTAGCAAATTCAATGCCATTGGGCTTGGCTCGCGGTACATAGTGCAGGCGCAAACGGTTCCGTTAACCGGCGTGATTACCCAAGATAAAGATCTACAGGCCCGCGCCCAGGAGTTATACACGCAACAAGTTGCCGACAAAAAAGCTGCAGCCAAGAAGCTAGGCATTACTTATGATGCAACCGCCGACCGGCCGCCAGTCATCAGTCCCGATGGCAAAGCCACCAATACATTCCTAGACATCTCGACACCTGTAGCATTACAAGCAGTACGGGAATATATGCAAGCCCATCCGCAACCCGGTATGGGTGACCTCAAGCGTACGGCAGCCCCGTATCATCCGAAAAATTTTTATACCACTGAAACGCTGAGCACGGGGGACGGCACCCTTGTCACCATGAATAACGGCGTCGAGAACCTCACAACTAACCAGCCGGATTTAGGCACGCAGTATCAGCAGGACATTTTGATGAAATATCCGCTGCAGCTAACGCCCACGGCCATAAGCCGCCCGTTTATGCTGCCCGCGACTAGCCTCAGTAGTGACCATCCAGACGCTATTCCCATTATCGTAACCTACAGCGCGGCAGAGAAGGTGTTGGGCATGACGCCGCTGTCGAAAGGTGTGCCAGCCGCCCAAAAGCTGGAACGCATCCGCACGCTGTATCGTAAGGCAGGGTCGGGCGTATTAGCTGCCTGCTACCGCAACACGGTATCAACCGACCAAATACAAACAGCAATTACAACTGCCGCCGATATCGCCAAAAACAAAGACAACAAAGACTACCAAAAACCTTCGCTGATATACGGTTTGCCCGCAGCCGATTCGTGTGGCCCCGCCACCATCGCCCGCGACGTCCGTACCACCGATGAAAAATCGCAGGCCGCCAAACAAAAACAATTCGATGCACAATTCAACACCGTTACCGAGCCCGACCAACAAAAAATAGAGTTCCGCATTGTCGGCCTCATGCCCGATACGCAAGACGGCGCGCCCAGCAGCAGCGCCTCCGGCATTCTGCAGGGATTAGTCGGATCTTCGCTGGCGGGAGTGATAGCCGTGCCAGAAGATATGTATAACGCCTTGCCCAGTGCCGCGCGCTACAAGGCCGTTTTCAACTCAACGCCAACGTCAGTAATGGCGATTTTCTCTAGCACCTCTACCTATTACGCCGAATTTGCCAACGACACCACGGCACGCGCTTTTATAGATAACGCCTCTTGCAACCCTAGCCCGAGCGGCTGTTCCAAGGCCAAACCGTTCATGCTCAATGCGTTTGGCAGCAATAGTATTGCACTGCAAGATTTACAGCGGAAATTCAGGCGCGCGGCATTGCTTGGCGCGGGCGCAATTGTGTTTATTGCGGTAGCCATCATGACCGGTACGGTTGGACGCATGATTGCCGACAGCCGCCGCGAAACCGCAGTCTTCCGCGCGGTAGGCGCTGGGCGATTCGACATTACGTTTGTATATACGCTGTATGCGATCATGTTGTCGGTATGTATTGCAGTGTTCGCGCTGGGGCTGGGACTACTGCTTGCGCGCTTAGCAGATTGGAAATTTTGGCAAACAGCCACAGCACAGGCGCAGCTGGTGTTTGGCGGTTCAAACTTATCGCTGCAATTTCGCTTCTTCGGCATCAACACGGCTGTGGGCTGGGTACTGTTGGCGACACTTGGCACGGGCCTCATCAGCATGATTTTGCCACTGCTGCGCAACATCCGGCGCAGCCCCATCAAAGACATGCGCGACGAGTAATTTTGCCGCCAATTACAGCGGCACGGCCGTAGCCGTCATAAGCATAAGCGTAGTATACTTGAGCTAATGGTCATCGACGACTTCATGTTTCACGTGTCCAAAGTCTGGTACCGCGTGTACTGGGCTATTATGGTGGCGCTCAATATTGCAGTTGCGGGCGCTTTTCTTGCCGTGCATTACTTGCCGCAATATGCATATCTTGCCAGTAAATTCGACCTAAATAACGTGGTTACCGGTGCGCTGGCAGGCATAACGCTGTTTTATCTGCTGGTTGTATATTGGCTGGTACTGCGTGCTGGCGTTGCCGTGGCCACGTTGCTTGGTACGATGCTCAACGCGCTCGTATTGTTGAATGGCGTAGTAAATGTTGAAACCACCATTGGCGGCTATTTATACATTAGTTTTTGGATTATAACCACCGGCTTGAACGGCATGTTCGGCTTGCCGGTGCTGTTAGGTTCGGCGCTTATTAGTAGCATCTTCGTGCTATTGCAAAGCAAGTTTCACCTTACGGCTATTACGCCAGAGTCTTTAATTTTCCTGGCCGGTTCGGTGGCGTTCACCATGCTGGGATACCTCTTCTGGAAAGGCCGGTTTATTAGCCGCCAAGAGCAGGAGATGGGACAGCTCAGCACCATGCTCAAAACCAACCAAACGCAGTCGGCCATCCTTATTCAATCTATCGCCGACGGCGTTATCGTAACCAACAACGACGGGCAAATTACCCTCATGAACCGCGCCGCCGCCAACATGACCGGCTGGACAACAGAGGAGGGTATGGGCGTAGACGTAAAATTGGTGGTAAAGCTTACGAAAGAAGACGGCTCCGAGATTCCCGACGAAGAGTACCCATTTACTTCGGTGCTGGTGCATAAGGCGTTTATTAACCAGTCGCTGCAAATCTCCACGCGCGATAATAAAAAGAAGGTGGTGGTGTCGCTAGTGATCTCGCCAGTGGTAACTAGCAGCGGTGAAGTGCACGGTGCCGTGGCCGTCATGCGCGACATTAGCGAACAGCGCGCCGCCGAGCGACAAAGCGCCGACTTTATTAGCACCGCCAGCCACGAAATGCGCACGCCGGTTGCCGCCATTGAGGGCTATCTGGCCTTGGCACTAAACGACAAAGTAAGCACTATAGACAGCCGCGCCCGCGGCTTCCTAGAAAAAGCGCACAGCAGCACGCAGCACCTCGGCCAACTGTTCCAAGATTTACTAACCAGCGCCAAAGCCGAAGACGGCCGCCTCACTAACCACCCAGGCGTGGTAGAAATGGGCGAATATTTACAACAACTGGTAGAAGATCTGCGTTTCTCCGCCAGCAAAAAAGGTTTAGCCGTTGAATTTGTCGTGGGCGTAAACCAAGCCATCGACGCCACTAAGGCAGACGAAACCAATCGTAAGGTGGTAAAACCGCTGTACTACGTGTACGCCGACCCAGACCGCATCCGCGAAGTTATCACCAACCTATTCGATAACGCCTGCAAGTACACCGACGCGGGCAAAATCAGCATCGGCCTTACCGGCAACAACGATGTGGTACAGTTGTACATCCGCGACACCGGCGCAGGCATTCCCGTCGAAGACATTCCGCACCTGTTCCAAAAATTCTACCGTGTGGATAGCAGCGCCACGCGCACCATTGGCGGCACCGGTTTAGGCTTGTTCATTTGCCGCAAAATTATCGAGCTGTACAAAGGCCGCTTGTGGGTTGAAAGTGAGCTCGGCAAAGGGAGCACGTTCTTCATCAATCTGCCACGGCTAGACAACCAAAAAGCGCAGGAATTACAAGCAGCCGCAGCGTCGACGGCGGCATCAGCACCGCCGCAGGCCGGGTAGGAGTGTACAGGGCTAAAATCGTGTTACAATACAATCAAACATAAGCAATGAACGGGTAACAAGGGCAATACGCACATGGCAAAAATTCTGCTAGTCGAAGACGACAATAACCTGCGCGAGATTTATGAAGCGCGCCTGCAAGCGGAAGGCTACGATATCGTTGCCGCCAAAGACGGCGAAGAAGCCTTGGTAGTTGCCAAGAAAGAACAGCCCGACCTTATTATTTCCGACGTTATGATGCCGCGCATTAGCGGCTTTGAAATGCTCGACATTTTGCGCAACACCGAAGGCCTAAAGCACGTGAAGGTTATTATGTTAACCGCGCTTGGCCAGGCAGAGGACAAAACTCGTGCCGATTCGTTAGGTGCCGACCGCTATCTGGTGAAATCGCAAGTTACCCTTGAAGATATCGTGAAAAGTGCTGGCGACCTTTTGAACGGCGCGCCTGCCAATGCTGGCGCGGTTGCTGCGGCAGCAGAAGCTCCGGCACCTCCAGCGCCTGAGACGCCCACACTCGCCACCGCTCCCATTGCTGTCGCACCTGCACCTGCAGCCGTTCCGGTTACGGCAGCTCCAAGCACAGCACCTGCAATGCCCGTTGCTACGCCGCCGACTGAGCCTGCGGCCACCACTCCATTAATTGCGCCCGCAGCACCCAGTGCGCCAAGCGCTCCGGCTCCGGTTGCCATGCCAGCCGCGCCAACAGCCCCTGCGCCCGCCGTCCCGGCTATGTCTCCTCCGGCAGCTATGCCCGAGCCAACTCCGACATCCAGCGCAGCAGCGCCAGCTCCAGAACCGGTAACTCCGACTCCCACAGAACCCGCTACGCCGCCCGTAGCACCTCAGTCGACCGCGCCAGAACCACAACCCGCTCCAGCGCCAGCTCCGGTTACACCAGAGCCCGCTTCTGAATTCGTTCCCGAGCCAGCTGCTCCAGCGCCTGAGGCACCCGCATCAGCCGCCGAGACTCCCGAACCAGCACCAAACACAGCCACTGCCGACGAAGACGTTGTTGCCGCCGCACCGCAAGATACCTCTACCGAAAAGGCGGCCGTACAAGCACAAATTGATCAGTTTGCCGCCGCGCCCGCTGCTCCGGCTCCGGCCGTCACACCCTCTGCAGCCAGCAGCGACGACGCCATGATGGCCGACGCCGTGAAAGACCTTATGTCAGCCGCTCAGCCTGCCGAAGGCAACAATCCCGCGACGCCCACTACTATTCAGCCTACCAACCCCGCTCCGGCCGCAGCCACACCGGCAGCTCCTACACCGACCCCAGCTGCTCCAGCGCCTGAGGCACCCGCATCAGCCGCCGACAAAAAAGACGATGACAGCGTAACCATCTCAAAGAAAAAAATTATTCAACCACTGCCAGTACCCGCCGGTACTGCCGCTAAGCCAAATGATATTCACGCGCTGCTGGCTAAAGAAGGTATGGACCTCAACGAACCAGTTCCCGCCGCACCCGCGCCAGGCGCACGACCAGCTCCAGGCGTTCCCGGGATGGCTCCTATGCAGCACCAACCCGGCCACGTTATTTCGCCCACTCCTACGAATGCAGCAGGGCAGCCGGTAGATCCGAACAGCATTTCGCTGTAACGCAGTACGTATCAGTAGACGCTGAACAGTACGCTATAATCAGCTCATGCGCATCAATAAATTTGTCGCTTTAGCTAGTGGTTTGTCACGTCGCGGTGCCGACACGGCTATTGCTGATGGCCGAGTTCAAGTAAACGGCCAACCGCCGCAAACAGGGCAGGGCATAACAGAAAACGACACTGTCACACTCGACGGGCGGCAATTACGAGCACCCACTCAGCTTACAACCATCATGCTCAACAAACCGGCCGGTTTTGTAGTAAGCCGCGAAGGGCAGGGTGCTCAAACTATTTACAGTCTGCTACCGCCCACCTTGCACAGCTTAAAGCCAGTCGGGCGGCTTGATAAAGACTCTTCGGGGCTCTTACTGCTTACCAACGACGGACAGCTCGCCCAAGAACTCACTCATCCCAGCCACCGCAAAGAAAAAATATACGAAATTGAGTTAAACGCGCCGCTGCAGCCGCTGCACCGCCAAATGATCAGCGACTACGGCGTACAACTAGAGGACGGCCCCAGCAAACTCGAGCTGGAGCGCCTACAAGACGGCAACGACACCGCCTGGCGCGTCCGCATGCACGAAGGGCGCAACCGCCAAATCCGCCGCACGTTTGCGGCGCTCGGATACACGGTTACAAAGTTACACCGCACGCATTTCGGAAATTACACGCTGGGCAAATTGCGTAGCGGCTCTTATCAAGAAATATAAAACACATCTTTATGTAATGCTGTCAATATACGGCGACCTCTGATATAATTACAACAATGAGTAGCGAACGAGTGCCGATTGTAGCCATCGTTGGGCGTGCCAACGTAGGCAAGTCTAGCTTGTTCAACGCGATTCTCAACCGCCGCGAAGCAATCGTCGCCCAAGAAGCCGGAACTACCCGCGACAACGTTATGGCCAAAGCCACCTGGAACGGCCAGGACTTCTGGTTAGTAGACACCGCGGGTATCAAAACCGCCGAGGACGATTTCGAATTCACTATCCAAGAGCAAATCCAGCAAGCCGCCGACAGCGCCGATGTTATTTGGGTCGTAGTAGAAGCGAATGTGCCCATCACCGAAGAAGACCGCCGCGTTGCCAAAATGGCGCTGAAGAGCCGCAAGCCTGTTTTTCTAGTAATTAACAAGGTAGATAAAGCCAAAGGTCACGACTTGCAGGCGTTTGAACGCCTCGGCATCAAGCCGATGATCCACACCAGCACCACGCAGCGCCGCGGCATTAGCGAACTGCTGGACACACTGGTAGAAAAAATTCCGGGCGCTACATTACGTGAAGACGACGACCGATTGCATATAGCACTTATTGGCCGCCCAAATGTAGGGAAGTCATCGCTGTTTAATGCGTTGGCAAAAAAACAACAAGCTGTTGTCGCGAGCCGCGCTGGCACCACCCGGGACATCAACCGCGCCATTGTGCGTTACAGCAACCGTGAAGTTGAAATTATGGACACCGCTGGCATCCGCAGGCCAGGGAAGATTGGCACCGGCATTGAGCATTTCAGCGTCGTGCGCACACTTGCCGCCATCGAGCAGGCAGACGTATGCCTGCTGCTAATGGACGCCAACGAACTTAACGTCGGCCTCGACCAAAAAATTGCTGGCATGATCAAAGAGTCGGGCAAGGGCCTTATCTTGGTCGTGAGTAAGTGGGACGCCGTAGAAGGCCGCGACGCTTACACTCGGGACGCACTAGCCCCGCAAATCGCCCACACTTATGATTTTGTGCCGTGGGCGCCGCTTATCTTTACCAGCTCCGAAACAGGCCAGAACGTAACCAAGCTGTTCGACCTGGCAACAGATATCGATATGCGCCGCCACAAGCGCATGTCAACCGCCGAGCTTAACCGCTGGCTGCGCCAAACCGTAGATAAACACCCTCCAGCGGGCCTCAAAAATCGCGCCCCCAAACTCAACTACATGGTGCAGGAAACCGACAACCCAACCCCCGCATTTAAGGTGTTTGGCTCGCACACTAAATTCCTCCACTGGAGCTACAAACGCTTCATGGAACGCGAACTGCGCGAACGTTGGCACTACGAAGGCACGCCAGTGCAGCTGTGGTTCATCGAGAAGCACGAAACCCACAAACACGGCAACAGCCCCACCAAAGAAGAACGCAAGAACAACGGCAATCGCGACCGCGTCTAGGCTGCTGAAGCCTCCAAGATAAGGCCAGTCATCAGGCTATCAACGGCTATGCGGCCCTCATGCACCCACTGGTCGTTGCTTGGAGCAGGCGCGATATCTGTAAGGTCAACCGAATGGCCTGCGGCTCTCAGCTCAGCATAATTCACGTGCGGGACTTCACGAACGCCTACGTCATAGTGCAGGTCTAGCCCGGCATTTAGATTATTTAGCACGCCTAAATAACTCATAGCAAACGCGCGGCGCTGGTCATTTAGAGCCATGCCTTTAACCACTTCATCGGCCGCAGCCAAATGCTCCGACATATCAGCAAAGGTCATACGCACAGAGCTAGCCGCAGCAACAGCGCTCTCGGGGTGATCAATAGGTAGTAAGTCTACAATTTCGCTCATAACAGCCTGAAATAATAACATGTTAAATAATTCTGGTCAACTACATAGCTAACACCTAGGCCTTTTGTCACCTCTGTCGTATACTGGCTCATATGGGATTATTTCAACGCCGCCCGCAGTTGGGCGACAGCATCCAGTTTTATACGTTAAGCCAGAACAAAACATTGTTGGTAGTTGGCCTTGGTAACCCGGGTAAGGAGTACGACCGCACCCGCCACAATATTGGTTTTGAATGCCTCGACGCGTTCACTAAAACCAACGATTTTCAGCCCTGGATAGAGAAAAAAGATATGAAGTGCCTGCAAACCAGCGCCACACTGGGGGACACGCGCGTTATTGCCATTAAACCCACAACCTTCATGAATGTAAGCGGCGACGCCGTACAGGCCGTTGCCAGCTTTTACAAAATACCGGCCGAAAAAATCTTCGTAGTACACGACGAGCTGGACATTCCGTTCGGACAAATTAGATTACGCACCGGGGGTGGCAGCGCCGGGCACAACGGCCTAAAATCCATCATCCAGCACCTTGGGGAAGGATTTGCACGCGTACGCATCGGTATTGGTCCCAAACAGCCCGAACAGATGGACAGTGCCGATTTTGTGCTAGCTCGCTTCAGCAAAGAGCAGGAAAGCCATCTGACCGAACTGACGCGCGAAGTAAGCGCCATTCTCAGCGAAGCGGCTTTCGGAGCGGGGAATTTACCGCAGGAAACTCGGAATTTCTTGGTGTAATTACTGGTTAGGAACGTGCGAGGCGGCCTGAAAGACGCCAGCGGCAGCCAAGGCTAGGCTCATGCCAGGCTCTTTTAATAGAGGCGCGTATCTGTTCAAACATACTTATATTACATCATAAACATTATAAATTACTAGAGTTTACGGCTGGGTAACCTGTGGTATAAAAAAGACCGGCGAGAGGGGGTGGGCACCGCTCGCCGGTCTTTTTGGGGACGTTTCTGGGAAACCTCCCCTACAGGTTCTGGTACTGCTACCGAAACCACCCTTCAACCCACCCCAGCGAAGCATCGCGCGCTAAAACTCCATAAAGCGGCGTGCCGGTTCGAAGAACCATCTTTTAGGACTCGCTGACCCACAAGTAGGGCCTCTGTAACAAGTTACAGGGGTTGCTGCCCGTCCGGACGAATCCGGATGCAGCTAGTTAAAGGGGTTAGTTTGTTTTAGAACGCATGTCTGCCGGTTCAAAAAATCGCCAGGCAAGCGCCGGTTTAAGAGATAAGTGGAGGGTAACAACTTTGGCTCTATGGTGGCACGTTCTAAAACAATCTAACAAATTGTTAGAATGGGGGATATAAGGTGCGTAAACGCCTAGTGACATTTACAGGATGTGATTTTAGCATCGTATCGCGGTTGTGTCAATACTTTTTTAACAATATTGCCTAATGGTCAAAGAACTTACGATTTCTACCTCTGTTGTTCCGAAAAAACTTAGGAACATTTCCCAACCACCAAACCGGTTGTTTACCCTGGGTGTGGATGTTAATGAGCTGCTTCTGCTGCCGTCTGTAACTATAGTTGGAAGCCGTAAAGTTAGTGCTTATGGTAAAGCAGTAACCGCGGCATTGGCTGGAGATTTGGCAAAAGCTGGTGTTCTTATTATAAGCGGTTTGGCTCTTGGTGTCGATAGCATCGCCCATCGAGCTGCGCTGGATGTGAGCGGCGTCACGTTAGCCGTGCTTCCGTCGCCTTTAAGGAACATCTACCCGCGGTCGCACACTCAGTTGGCGCGCCAAATTGTAGCGCAGGGCGGGGCACTAGTAAGTGAATACGCTGAGGGTGAACGAGTGTACCCTGTAAATTTTATAGCTCGCAACCGCATTACTTCGGGCTTAGGCGACGTTCTCCTTATAACAGAGGCAGCAGAAAAAAGCGGCACACTGCACACAGCACGCTTTGCGCTAGAGCAGGGGAAGGAGGTTCTGGCGGTGCCGGGGAACATCACCAGCAACACTTCTCGCGGCACTAATAATCTTATAAAAAGCGGCGCAACTCCCGTAACATGTGTTGACGATGTTTTGCGTGCGCTAGGGCTAGAGCAACTCCTCAAAGCAGGGAAACCACCGCCAAAGGGCGCCACGAGCGAAGAGCAGGCTGTTTTAGACCTTCTTTCGGCCGGTGTGAGTGACGGCGCGCTGTTGCTAGCGCAAAGCGGTCTGAGCGTAGCGTTATTCAATCAGACGCTTACTATGCTGGAAATCCGCGGTCTCGTACGCGCGTTGGGCGGCAATCACTGGGCGCTTATATAAATGAAACACCGCTCACAGTTTCCCGGTAGCGGCTGTTTTTCCAGCGTCTTGCCATTTATTTTTGTGGACTCTTCCGTTTTACCCCTGTAACCCATAACGTGTCAAGGTTTTTCCGTGAAAAATGTCACAAAATATTTGCGTTTTGAGGAACACTTGCGTAGTATGTGCGCTTACGTATAAGATACACAGCATAAGCATGAGCAAAAACCTAGTTATCGTCGAAAGCCCCGCCAAAGCCAAAACCATTGAGAAGTTTTTAGGCAAAGACTACACCGTTAAGAGTAGTTTCGGGCACATCCGGGACCTTCCAAAGAAGGGCCTTAATATAGATATTGAACACAACTTCGAGCCCACCTACGAAATAAACCCGGACAAAAAGAAGGTAGTCAGCGAGCTAAAAGCCGCGGCCAAGGGGGCAGAAGTTTGGCTGGCAAGCGACGAAGACCGCGAAGGGGAGGCTATTGCCTGGCATTTGGCCACAGCACTTAAATTAGACCCTAAAAAGACCAAGCGTATCGTATTTCACGAAATTACCAAGCCAGCTATCGAGCACGCTATCGAAAATCCACGCACCGTAGACCTCAAGTTAGTCGATGCCCAGCAAGCCCGCCGCGTACTAGACCGCCTGGTTGGTTACGAGCTTTCGCCAGTGTTATGGAAAAAAGTACGCACCGGCTTAAGCGCCGGACGCGTGCAATCTGTTGCAGTACGCCTTATCGTTGAACGAGAGCGCGAAATTCGCGACTTTACCGCCGAAAGCGCCTATAAAGTAGTCGCTATTTTTACCGTAGACGGCCAAGAATTAAAAGCA